>Ga0272448_1003383_pt1 | contig 19041 bp, 14 predicted proteins | sample YNPCB0191_FD_202220 | JGI IMG/M metagenome (GOLD analysis project Ga0272448, IMG submission 202220) | Hot spring sediment microbial communities from Yellowstone National Park, WY, United States - YNP-CB-019-1 | ecosystem: Environmental > Aquatic > Thermal springs > Hot (42-90C) > Sediment... | reverse complement strand
TGTCGGTCCCGAACACGACCCGCTCCGCGCCCAGGCGCGCAACCGCCATCTCGACCATCCCCGCCTCCGGCTCGCCCCCCGAGATGTCCACGCACACGTTTTCGAACGGCGCGATGTCGGCGAGGCCGCGCTCCCCCGCTCCCGTCAGGTGCGCCATCACAATCCTCGTCCTTGGGTGTCGGGCGGCCATCTGCGCAACGTCGGCCGGCGTGGACTCGGTCTCGCCATTGCCCAGCACGTTGTACCAGGCGTGCTGCAGAATGGGCACGCCCAGTTCCGCCGCCCGCTGCGCAATCGGGTCCACTCGCCTGTCACTCGCCTTGCACGCCTGCCACAGCTTGATTCCGGCCATCCCCCCCTCGACCACACAACGCTCGATCTCCTGCATCGACTCGTCCGCGTCGTTGGGGTTGACGTAGCAGAAACCGATCACCCGCTGCGGATGCTCGGCCATCAGCGACAGAATGATGTCGTTCCCCTTGCGCACCTCGGCCGCGCTGGGCGATGGGGTCCAATCCGCGATTGCGTTCAGGCAGATCCAGTCCACCTGGTGATGATCCGCCGCGCGGAGCGCGTCCCTGAACTCTGCCCGCAGTCGCTGGAGGTCGCGACCGAACCCTGGATGTGCGTGGAAGTCGATGATCACGGCGAGCCAGTTCTCCAGCGCCCCTTCCACTCCTTCCCTCCCGACCGCCTGTGCGCCGCGGAGAGATGGTTCAAATCCTGCCGCTTCGCCGGTATAATGCGGCGAACGGCCGCCTCCTTCCCAGGCTGCCGATAGGGAGGTTCTGCCGATGAGCATGGGGTGCGCGCTGTCTCCCGCCGGCCGCGCCGTGCAGCTCGCGGTTGCTGCCGCGATGGTGGCGCTGCTCGTGGCCCCGGCTGGCGCCCAGTCGCTGTGCCGCTTCTACGTGGCAAGCCAATACGACTGGGGAGCCAACCAGGGCTTCTACGTCGACTTAGAGGGCCCCGAACTCGCGTCCCTGCCGATCTTTCTGTCCACCGGCGACGGCAGCGGCTGGCGCTGTCCGAGCGCGGTGCCGGGGTTCGAGTTCGACCGCGACTATGTTGTGCACGCCGTGATATCTCCGACCGGCTCACAGCTGTTCCTCGACGGCGCGCTGGTCATCGACAGCCCAGGCGCGTGGCAGCCGGCGCCCGGGCCGCTCGAGGTGAACTACCGCCCCTCCTGGGCGACCGAGAACGGCGACTGGCTGCTCCTCCTGAGGAGACTGAGCGTGACCCTGAGCCGGGGCGGCGTCGAGCTAGAGCGCCACGACTTCGACCTCGCTGACGCCCAGCGCCACGTCGCGCTCCAGCTCTTCGAGCCCGGCGCGCCCGAGCAGACGGTTCTGGGCTCTCGCCCCGGCGATACGGTGACGGTCGACGCGACCTTCCGCTTCGCCAGGAGTGACCTCCGAGCCTGGGCGCCGTTCATCGATCGCTACGGGCAGTGCGTGTACGCCGACTTTCCCGGGAAGGTGACCAGCGATGCTGACCTGGTCGCGGACATCGCCGCCGAGGACGCCCGGCTCGCCGCCATGCCGCCCTCGCCTGACTTCGACCAGTACGGCGGCTATGTGAGGGCGGGCTGGCGCGAGGAGCCCACCGGCTTCTTCCGCGTCGTCCAGCGCGACGGCTACTGGTGGCTGATCTCACCAGAGGGGCATCCCTGCTTCTATGTCGGCGTCTGCCTCGTCCCCGCAACTCGGTGGCCGCGGACGCCGACGACCGGCCGGGAGTACCTCTTCGAGTGGCTTCCGCCCCACGAAGCGCCCTGGCTGGCCGCCTGGGGTGCCGACCCGTGGGGGCAGGGTGAGCCGGCGGACTACGTCGCGCTATACACGTGCAATCTCATCCGGAAGTACGGCGCCGACACGTGGGAGCAGCAGGCCACCGACCGCGCCCTGCGGCGGCTCTCGGCTTTCGGGTTCAGCGGCGGCGGGAAATGGGGCGCCCCGGACAGCATCGTATCGACGCCCGTGCTCTACGTCTCGAGCACGCCGAGCCTCGCGGGACATCCGGACATCTTCGACCCCGCGGTTGCGGCCCGGTTCCGACAGGAACTGGAGAGCCAGATACTTCCGCGCCGCAATGACCCGCACGTCCTCGGGTGGTCCTTCCAGAGCGAGTACGATGCCCTCATCCGGCGCAGTGAAATACGGGGCATTCTCGCCATGTCTCCGCCCCCTGCCTCCAAGCGCGCGCTCCTGGACCACGCGCTGGACACGATGTACTCCGGATCGGTGCCGAGGCTCGCGGCCGCCTGGGGCGTGACCGCCTCGACGCGCGAGGAGCTGTACGCGACGACTCCCTCGCCCTCTGACGAGGACGTCGAGGCTCTGCGGCGCTGGTATGCCGACCGGTTCTACGATTTTGTGTACACGACCATCAAGTCCATCGACCCCAATCACCTGTACCTGGCCGCGTGGTGCACCCCGGGCTGGTGGGAGGACGAAGCAGACTGGCACCTCCAGGCCCGCCACTGCGATGTCATGAGCTATGACCGCTACTTCATGGACTACGCAAACGAGCTGCTGCAGCGCCTCCAATCGGAGATAGAGGTCCCCACCCTCTGCGGGGAGTTCTCCTTCCCGCAGTTCTACAACGGGGAGCGGGGATTTGGACGCTACTGGAGTTCCCGCGTCGAGACAGAGGCAGAGGCCGGCGACTGCTATTATGCCGCAATACAGGCCGCCTCGCAGGACCCGCACTGCGTCGGGATGATCTGGTTCCACTACCGCGACCAGCCGCTCACTGGGCGCGGCCCGGGCCACGGCCCCGGCCTGGTGTACGGCGAGCACTATGCCTTCGGCCTGGTCAGCGAGACCGACCGCGTAAAGTGGCCGCTGGTGGAGCGCATGAGAGAGGCCAACCTCAAGGCCGCGCCCTGGAGACTGGAGGCCAGCGGCCGCCCCAGCTCCTGACCCCGAGGCCGGAGGGCGATGACGGACTGCGCCGCGGCCGCAATCGCGAGCGGCCGCGCTACCAGAGGTGGATGAGCCAGTCTACCGGCGCGTGGTCGTCGGTGAGGGTGGGCACGTCGTCGGTGCGAACCTTCTGGCCCACGTATCCGTCGAGGCGCTGAGAGATGCGCGGGTCCTTGATCACCTTCCCACCCATCTCCGCCGCCCGCGCTCGCAGCATGGCCAGGGTGATCGGCCGGCTGGAGTTGAGGCCGAAGGTCTCGATGTTGAGGAACCCCGGGCCGCTTTCCTTTACGACGAAGGCGTGCACCTGAGGGAAGACCTCGGCCATGGTGCGGTACACCGAGCGGAAGAACTTGCTGTTCTGACCGGTGACATTGCCCAGGACGTTGTTCACGAGCATGCCGTTGGGCGTCAGATGGTCACGCACGAGCTTGAAGAACTCCCTCGTCGTGAGGAAAAAGGGCACTGTGTCGGCGTAGTAGGCGTCCAGCACAATCAGATCCCAGTTCTGCTTGCTGTTCCGCAGGAATCTGCGGCCGTCCGACTCGTGTATCGTCAGCCGCGGCCCGGGGTGCACATCGAAGTACCGCGCGGCGATCTTGATCACGTCCGGGTCGATCTCGACCGCGTCGACCTTCACCTGCGGGTAGTCCCGCACAAACCGCTTGGGGATGGTGCCGCCGCCCAGCCCGATCACCAGCACGCTCTTGATGTCCGGGTTTATCAGGAACGCGATGTCCACGTAGTCGGAGTAGGGGAGGCCCCGCCCGTGAGGGTCCTTCAGCGACATCTGCGTGTGCCAGATGTTGTCCGCCCGCAGCCAGCGGTAAGTACCGTCCTCCGTCACGAAGAGGCGATGGTAGGGGCTGTCGCGCTCCAACAGCGTCCGCTCGGCCGCGTGACCAGGGGAGGCGACCGTGCACAGCGCCATCAGCGCGACCGCGGCGGCCGCCGCGCGGCCGGGGCACCAGGCCGCCAGCGCAACGCCTGCGCTGATAATCAGCAGAACGCCCAGCCGCACAATGACGCCCCGCGTCCCCCACGCCGTCAGCAGGTAGAAGGCCGTCCCCAGCGTCCCCGCGATGCTGCCGATGGTAGAGACCGCGAAGACGACGCCCGCCGTCTGCCCCACCTGATCGATCCTGCGAACTGTAAGCCGGATGACGAAAGGCGAGGTGACGGCCATCAGCAGCGCGGGGACGAAGAACAGGATCGCGCACGCCAGCAGCGGCGCCGTCCGGGGGCCCAGGTCGCTTTCGGCCAGCGCGTTGCACAGGACCCACGCAATGCCGTGGGCGTCTGCTCCGCGCTCGCCGGGCAGGCCCAGCGCGAGCACAAACGCCCCCGCGCCCAGCAGAAAAACGGCCAGGATCGCCGGGCTCGGTCGGCGGTCTGCCAGCCGGCCGCCCAAGTAGTAACCGATGCTCAGCGCCGCCAGGAAGACCCCGATCAGGCTCCCCCATTCATAGATCGATTGGCCGAAGTGAGGAGCCAGCACACGTATCCCCACCATCTCCAGCGCCATCAGGATCGCTCCCGAAAGCAACGCCACTAGCAGCAGCAAGAGCCTCCGCATTCTGCGCCCTGGACTCCACGTCCCCGTTGGGTCTCTCCCCAGATTAGACTTCAGCGGCGGCGACGCGGTTCCTCTGGCGGCGGCCCGCACCGCGCCGCAGCGGCTGCGCGGAGCATGGAATCAGACAGGCCCATGGGTCGTCTGTCGTGATGGAGGTCGCCCGACGCGGGCACGGGTCGGGCGCTTCCGAAAACCAATTGGGCCCTGTCCGTCACGCTATCGTGACAAAGCCAGCGGAGTTCGCCCTGGGCGGGCTCCGCTGGCGCGTCCGGCGGGTGCGCTTGCCGCGGGTGGTTCCGGCCGCCTGTCCCAACTTTTCACGTCCTTGTCCTCCTCCCCGCCGCTGGAACGTCGCGACGGGACATGGCAAGAAAACCCGCTGTGGTATACCTTGGGCGGTCTGCCGGCGCGGAGGCTGAGATGGCGGAATATGTCGCGCACGTCCCCTATGCCGAGCTTGTTCAGCGCTTCCGGCAAGCGCAAACCTGGACGTGCATCGTCTGCGGGTCGCCGGTCCGCTACCGCGGTTTCGGCCACGCCCCCAGGCCGCGGGTGCCACTGTTCGAGTGCACGGGCTGCGGCCGCCGATCAGACGGCTGCCAGACATTCGAGGGCCATCGCCTTCTCTACGGCGCCTGCGCCCTCGACGACGACTGCCCGGTCCGCTGCGGACACTGGCTGTGCTCCTGGGAGCGCCCCAGGGGAACCTGCCCGGTCTGTGGGCGCACTCGTGAGACGCCCTCAGGCGCGAGCCAGCCCGGCGCCGCTGACGACGCCGGGCCGACGGTCGCACTCCCGAGGGCGTGCGAGCCCGCGCGCTAGCCGCAGGACTTCCTCGGCTTGCAGGTCTGCTTCTTCTCGACCTCTTGGGTCTGCTTCTTCTCGGTCTCGCACGTCTGCTTCTTCTCGGTTTGCGCCTTCTTCGAGCAGCAGCTGCACATGTCTCCGACTCCCGTTTGGCGATATCGAGGAGGGCGCCTGGCCCCACGGCCGTTCGGCGGACCTCCGCCTTCGTTGCCCATTATGGCCGCGCGGGCCAGCGCCGTCAACGCGTGCCCGTAGCTAATAGATGTAGAGCACACCTCTCACCCGCCGGACAGCTGGGCGCAGATCACTCTGCCGCGCGACCCTCCTCCAGTCGGCGAATCTCCGCGAACGTGCGCCTGATGTATTCTGCCGCCCGCTCGGCTGCGGCCTCCAGCGCCTTCTTCCCGGCGGCTGCCCTGCCCCCGCTCGGCGCGCCCCACACCCCCGTAGGGCTGACCGCGCGCATGCCGGTATAGTCCAGGAACTCCCGTCCCTGAGGGGGCGAGAAATCGCCCCTGGACTCGCCCAGCTTCACCAGCTCGGGCCGCAGGTGCAGGATCATGCTCGTCTCTCCCGCCCCCGCGTGCAGCTCCGTGAACCGCCCCTGCTCAGCGCCCGAGGCCTCCGGGCCAGTGAAGATCACGTGCACGCCCCGCCGGTCGAGGTTGATCTCGCGCACTACCGGCTTGACAATCCAGTTGCCGCCGTGCGCCACGATCAGCGCGATCTTGCAGATCCCTTGGTGGCGGAGAGCGCCGACCAGGTCCTCGATGACGGCCGCCAGCGTCGCCGGGCGGAGCCAGACGGTGCCCGCGAAGTCGCCGTGCTCGCGGGAACAACTGAAGGGCAGGGCGGGCAGCAGGTAGCAGTCGTCCAGGCGTTCCGCGACCGCTCGGCCCAGGGCCTGGGCGATGAGGTAGTCCGTCGCCACCGGCAGGTGGTAGCTGTGCTGCTCGATGGATCCGATCGGCAGCAGCGCGATCTCGGGTTTGGCCTCGGCGATCTCGTGAAAAGTGTTCTCCCAGGTGACCACGGTGGCCCTCCTTTGTGGCGGTCGCGCAGCTCCCGGCGACAGTGCGAGCTGCCGTCGGGTTGACCTGCACCCGAATTCGGAGCATACTTCAGATAGGCTCCTGCGTTTCCTTCCGGCCTGCCAGACGGGGCGCACGGGCCGGGTGGCCGGCGAGAGGACATTCGACGGCTGCGTGGCAGTACGGTATATGGCCTGCGGGTGGTCTCATGAGCGTCGAAACGGGAGTCGAACAGGAGCAGCAGCAGGAGGAGCGGTCGAGCGACGACGTCCTGCCGCCTGACGTTCGGGCGTGGCTGGCGGAGAACTGCGCGGGCGAGTCCGTCCGCCTCGTCCAGTACGCCGATTTGCACGGCCCCGGTCACTTCGGGGACGCCTGGGTCGTTGCGACCGACCACTGGCTGCTGGCCCTGCGCGAGGACCGCGACGGGCTGAAATGCCAAGCGCGCATTCCCCTGGAGGAAGTCAAGAGGCTCGAGCTGCGCGAGTTCGTTGGCAACGGACGGCTGGATGTTGTCGTCGACGGCAGCACTCAGGCCGTGGCGCGATTCACCCGCTCCCTGGCGCGCGAGGTCGAGGAGCGCGCGCGCCAGTTCGCCCGCCTCGCCACCGAGCGCCGCGCCGGCCTCGGCAGGCCGGCCGTCGAGGTGGTGGGTGACGTCAAGGACCACGGGGCGGCGCGTTGTGCGGTTTGCGGACGGGTGCTCTCCCAGGAGGGCGTGTGCCAATACTGCATGAACCGGACGCAGTTGGCCTGGCGCATGCTTGGCTTCATCCGCCCCTATCTTCCCTACGCCATTTTGGGCCTCTTCCTGGCGGGGGTTGCCACCCTGGTCGGGCTGCTGCCGCCGCTGGTGACTCGCTACCTCATCAACGTGGTCTTCATGGGCGGCATGTACGACCGCCTTGCCCCGGCCGTCTGGGCATTGGCGGCCATCTATGTCGCGCGTTCGGTCTTCAGCTACTGGCGCTCCTACCTGCTCGCCTGGCTCGGGCAGCGCGTGGTGGCCGACGTCCGGTCGATGACCTACCGCCATCTGCACCAGCTCGCGGTGGGGTTCTACGAGCGCCGCCAGACCGGCCAGCTCATGTCTCGCCTCACCCACGACACCGGTCACATCCAGGACTTCGTCGCCGACTACCTCCAGGAGATCGTCGTCCAGGCCTTCACCGTCCTCATCATCCTCGTCATAATGCTGAAGATGCAGGCGACGCTCACCCTGCTCACCCTGGTTCCCGTGCCGCTGATCGTCCTCACCACCACCTTCATCCGCACGCGCGTGCGTCGCTACTACCGCAGCGCCCGGCGGCGCATGGGTGGGATGCAGGCCGTTCTCGCTGACGCCATCCCGGGCGTTCGCGTCGTGAAGGCCTTCGCCCAGGAGGATCGCGAGATCGCGCGCTTCGACGTGCGCAACGAGGGGTATACCCAGACCAGCATCAGCGCCGCCCGCCTGCGATCCGGCTTCATGGCCGCCATCGCCTTCATCACCTCCCTCGGCTCTCTGCTCGTGTGGGCCTATGGCGGCCGGCTCTACTTCCAGGGCGGCCTCATCGACCTGGGCACCATCGTCGCCTTCACCGCCTACCTCTGGCAGCTGTACGGACCCATTGGCCAGATCAGCGGCATGTATGAGCGCTTCCAGTTTGCCGCCACCGCCGCCGAGCGCGTCTTCGAGGTGCTGGACACGCAGCCGGAGGTGGACCGCAGCAGGGAGCGCCGGGCCGCCACCGGCATCCGGGGCGCCGTCAGATTCGAGCACGTGTACTTCAGCTATGAGGACGGCGCACCGGTTCTGTATGACATCAACTTCGAAGTCGAGCCCGGCGAGATGATCGGGCTCGTGGGTCGCACCGGCGTCGGCAAGACGACCATCGTAAACCTCGTCTGCCGCTTTTACGACCCCGACAGCGGTGCCATCTACGTCGACGGGCACGATCTGCGCGAGTACGATCTGCGGTCCTGGCGCAGCCAGATCGGCATGGTGCTCCAGGAGCCATTCCTGTTCCACGGCAGCATCGCCGACAACATTGCCTATGCCCGCAGCGACGCCTCCGAGGAGGAGATCATCGCGGCGGCCAAGGCCGCAAACGCGCATGACTTCATCATGTCCTTCCCCGATCGGTACGACTCTCAGGTCGGCGAGCGAGGTGTTCGGCTGTCCGGCGGCGAGCGTCAGCGCGTCTCCATTGCGCGGGCGATCCTGCACAACCCTCGACTGCTGATCTTCGACGAAGCGACCTCCTCGGTCGACACTGAGACCGAGATGTTGATCCAGGACGCCATCCAGCGGCTCGTCTCCGGCCGCACCACGTTCGCCATCGCACACCGCCTCTCGACTCTGCGCCATGCCAACCGAATCGTCGTGCTCGAGGAGGGCCGCATCGCTGAGATCGGCAGCCACGACGAGCTGATGGCAAAAGGCGGAACCTACGCGCGGCTCGTGACCGCACAGTCTCGGGTCGGCCTGGACACGTTGTTGCACGGCCAGACGCTGCTGGCGGAGGGTGGGGCGGCCAGTGGCTGAGGGCGCGCCAGACAACGGCGGCCGGCCATCGGCCGAGCTGCGCATCCTCGATGGCAGTGAGGTGACCCTGCGCCTCGATGCTCAAAGGCGCCTGGAACTCACGCTGAGCGACGGAACGGTCTATCAGGACGTGCGAATCGCTCCCGCATTCCCGATCACGCGCCCCAACCGCTTCTTCTATTTCTTCGACTCGGAGGGCAAGGAGATCGGCCTGCTCGCAGACCCGCGGCGTCTGGACCGCGAGTCGCGCGACCTGCTGTTCGCCCAGGCAGACGAAGCCTACTTCATGCCCCGCATCACCCGCATCATCCGCGTGGAAGAGCAGATGGGCACGGGCATCGCGCGCTGGGAGGTGGAGACCGACCGCGGCTGGAACGCCTTCGACGTCGTGTCAAGGGCCGAGTCGGTCTGGTTCGTGGGCGGCAACCGCGTCGTCATCCGCGATGCCGACGGCAACCGCTACCTCATCCCCGATCTCAACGCCCTCGACCGCAGAAGCCGTCGCCTCGCCGACCTGCACCTCTAGGCCGACCCCTGCCAGCCGGCCGCGCCTCTCAGGAGCCCTGTGAGGGTGCGCTTGAGAGGCGCCCAGTCGCTCGACAGGGCGTAGTGCACCGGGGCTCCGTCGTCGGTGAGCAGCAGGCGGCCGTCTCTCTCCACCAGCACGCGCACCGGCTGGAAGTCGAAAGCGTCCTCCTGCACCAGCGACAGCAGGCTAATCGCGTCGAACAGCGTCAGCGGCGCCCGTTCGGCCTCCTCCGGCCGCCCAGACCGCTCTCGGTACAGCCGGTAGCACTGCAAGAGGAACGCGGACGCCAGGTCCCCAGGGTCGAGCAACGCCTCCGCCTCCTGGCGCGGCAGCGTGTTGCTGGAGGCCTCGAGACCCACCAGGCGTGGTTCCACCCGCGAGAACACGGTGCGCGCCGCCACAGGGTCGCACCGGACGTTATACTCCGCCGGGCCCTCGAGGCGACCCGCCATGCAGGTGACCCCTGACCAAGCGGACCGAAGGTCCGGCCGAACGTGCAGAAGGCGTGCGGCGTTCGTGAGCGCCCCGATGGTCAGAAGGTGAAACGGCTCGCCGACAGCAGCCATGGCCTCGCCAATGGCCGCCACCCGGTCGTCATCATCGGCCGGCGACTCCGCGGGCATCCTCGGCGCCAGCAATCCATAGGACTCCGGCTCCGGGGCGCCGATGCGGACGCCAGGAGTCACGGGCGCGCTCGCGCCTGGCAGCACGGGAACGTGACCCAGGCCTGCGCGACTCAACAGCTCCCGCGCCAGCCAGGCCCGGGCCCCGACCCACCGGAAGACTGTAGATACGCCCACGAGGCGGATGCCAGGGTGCCGCGCGGCGCACAACAGCGCCACTGCGTCGTCGATGTCTGAGCCGATGTCGGTATCGATCCACACCGGGGTCATGTTGCGCCACTTCGTCGCGCGCGGGCGTGTCCCTCGCGAGCAGGCCGCCTGAAAAGGACCGGGCCGCCTTCGCTGCGAATAGCTGCCGGACAGTGCCATTCATCGCTGGGCTGGAGGCCGACATGACACCGGACTTTCCGACGCTGTGGCCGCTGCCGCGGGAGATCACGCCGCGGGACGATGCCCTGGACCTGACGCGCGCCGCGCTGACCCTGCCCGCGGGGGCGACCAAGCGCGACATCGCGCCCGCCGCGCTTCTCGCGGACATGATCGCCGATGACTTCGACGTGGTCGTTCCCGTGGCATTGGGGCAGCCGCCCGCGGGCAAGCTGCCAATCCGGCTGCACATAGCCGGCCGCCGCGGGGCCGGGCGCCCTCCCCGCAACCTGCCGGGAGAAGAGGGATACGTGCTCCGCGTGACAGGATGCGGCGCCGACATCTGGGCGCGCGACCTCCGCGGCGCCCAACACGCCGCCGCCACTTTCATTCAGCTAGTCGAGCGCCGCGGCCCGGCCGTCTCCGTGCGCGGGGCGGAGATCCGCGACTGGCCGCACAAGCCCGTCCGCATGGTCCATCTCTACGTACCCGGGGAGGACCATCTGTTGTACGCGCGGCGCTACCTGCGCGACTTCCTCGTGCGCTACAAGTTCAACGGATGCTTCGTCGAGGTGGGCGGCGGAGTGCGTCTCCCCAGGCGGCCGGAGATCGCGCTCGGCTGGCGGCGCTTCGTCGATGAGCTGCGCGCCATCGGAGACACGGGCCCCATATACGGCGAGCACACCCCCCTGGGGCCAGGCCGCCGCTTCGCCGCATCGGTCCACACGCACCTGGCCGACGGACGCTACCTCGAGCCCCAGGACCTGGCCGCCCTTGCCGACTGGGCGAGATCGTACCAGCTCGACTTCGTGCCGGAAATCCAGTCCCTGTCGCACGCGTTCTACCTCGCCTGCACCTATCGAGATATCGCCGAGCTGCCCGAGGCCGACTTCCCGGACACTTACTGCCCCTCCAACCCACGCTCATACGAGATCCTGTTCGATGTTATGTCCGCGTACATTGATCTCACGCGCTGCACGTCGGTGCACATCGGCCACGACGAGTGGCGGGCCGCCGGCCTGTGCCCGCAGTGCCGCCAGCGGGACACCGGAGAGCTGTTCGGAGAAGATGTGGTCAAAATCGCCACATGGCTGCGCGATCGGGGCCTCGGCGTGTGGATGTGGGGCGATCATCTTGTGCCAAAGCACAACGCGCGCCGTCGCAGCCACGACAACGGCAAGGTCTGGTACGACCATCCGTCCACTGAGTCGGCGGCTCGCATCATCGCCCAGGGCGCCCCGCAAATCCGAATGCTCAACTGGTCCTGGTGGCTCGGCGCGGAAGACGCCGACCGCGTGCTGGCCGACCTTGGCTTCGAGCAGATTTACGGCAACTTCGACGGACGCAGGTTCGAGGACTGGGTTGGTCGCAGCGCGCAGCCCGGCGTCCTCGGTGCCGAGGTCTCGTCCTGGTGTGCGTGGGAGGATTTCGAGTTGGGCCGGCTTCACTACCCGGCCGCGCTGCACGCTGCAAATCTGCTGTGGTCAGGAACTCCCCTGCCGGAGGGCGAAGCCGAGCAGTTGCTCGCCCGCGAGATGCCACGGTTGCGCGACCGCATGCGCCGAGGATGGGAGAAGCCGCGGCTGTGGAGCGTCGCCGTCGCGCCGACGAGACACCATGTCATCAACATCCACGCCGCCTGCAACGCGCCCGCCGCCGGCGACGCCTGGGACCTCAGCGGCCTGGCCAGAGGCCGTCAGGAGCACGATGGCGTGCCCTTCGAGCTGGTGGACCCCGCGACGAACGGAGGCCGCGCCGGGGTCGTCGTCGCGCGCCTCCACCAGCGGCCCGACCGCTACCCCCACCAGTCGGCCGCAATTCCCATCGGCGGCAAGTACGGCAGCCTGACCTTCTGGCAGGTCGCCACATCGAAGGGGGCCCGCCCGGTTCACGCCGGTGACGGCACCAACTACCCGCGCGAGTCGGCCGAGCTGCTGGGCTGGTACGAGATCCGGTTCGCCGACGGGCTCACGCGGGCGGCGGAGGTGCGCTACGCGGAGAACGTTCTCGCATGGGATGAGGGCTACGGGCTCCTCTATCACGCCCGCGAGGCGCAGGCCGGCCGGCTGCCCGACGGATCCCCGCTTGTCATTTATGGGCTGGAGTGGACGAATCCGCGCCCGGAGTTCGAGATCGAGAGCGTCGTGCTCAAGGGTGCCCGCGCGATGCCCGAGCTGCGGCCGGAGGGGGACACGTCGGACGCACGGCCCATGCTGCTGGGCATCACGGCCACAGAGACGCCGAAGTGGGAGGACTACCGGCCGGGCAAGGCCGGCAAGCTTCCCGGGATGGACTAGCGGCGGGCTGCCAGCGCGTCTCTCGGCAGGAAGCGGCTGGCTCGGCCCGAAGCTTTCCTGGGACGGCCGGCGCCCCTCTGCCTTTCCGGACGCGGCACCTGACCTGGGAGGTGACCATGGCGACGAGAGTCGAACGGTTCGTCTCCAACCGCCGCGCCATCGCAACGGTCGTCGTCCTGCTCGGCCTGGTCGTCTGCGGCGCCACAGTCTTGCAGGCCGCGTGGGTTTTCCTGGGCGGTCCCGCCAAGGCCATCGTCGGGTTGGCCCTCGCCCTTATGGCGGTGGGCGGGTGGTCGGTTGGGGCGATGTGGGCGAGCCCCCGTGTTGCCCAGCCCGGGGTCAACCGAATGGAAATCCCGCGCCCCTCGCTGCGCGCGCTGGCGGAGCAGGTCATCGGCGGCGACCACTGGTGCCCGGCGCCGGCGGCCATCGAGCAGACGGGAATCGCCCTTGCGCTGCTGCTCTCGCGGCAGCTCCACTGGCGGGCCATTGGCATCCGCGCTGAGCTGGCCGACTACCTGCACGAGTGGAGCCGGCGCGACAGGGTGGGAGACCCGGCGGTCACGCACATGTTCTACGAGATCGCTCGCCGCGCGACCATCGAGATGAGCCGCGCGAGCGCGCCGGACGTGTGGGAGGAGCTGCTGGCGGACCAGCCGGAGCTGATGAGCCTCCAGCGGTCCTTGCGTGGCGTTGTTGAGGCGTTTCGCAATGACGTCGAGCAGCCGCTGATGCTCGGGCGGGGCCGGCCTGACTGCGCCGCCCTCCAGAGGGCCGCCGCTGCCAGGGTCCAGGAACTCCTTGGCGAGACGGATGCCCTGCACGCGGAGATCGAGCGCTGGCAGGCGGCCGCGCGCGCCGAGGCCAGGGCCCTCCGAGAGCAGTTGCAGGCGGTCGGGTAGGCGTCTCATGTCTGTGTTGATCGATGGGGACATCGCCAGTTTCCAGCGCGCGGTCGAGAGCCTCGAGCGCGGCCCCCGGAACTGGTCCTCCGAGCGCGAGGCCTGCTACCAGCTCCGCAAGGACGTGTGCGAGAAATCCCGTTTCGTGTGGCTTTCGGCCAGAGAGGCGGCGCGGCTGTACCCCGGAGTCCTGGAGAACCGGGCCTCCGCAGTTGGCAGCCGCGCCTGGCAGATCGCTAATCTCTTCCGCCGCGCCGTTGACTTGCTCTCCTGTCAGCACGACGACTTCTTCGCCGACGTATCCGCGCGATACGAGGAGCTCAAGCCCCTGCTTGAGCAGGCGCTGAAGGATGACCGCAATGCCTCGCTTTTCTCCCGCGCCGGCGACGCCTGACGCGCGTTTTCCTGCGCATCTCCTGACGACGCACCTCCCGAGCGCCTGGCGGCAGGCCGGTGAAGGAGCGGCGGCACGCCCCGGGAATTCATTGTTACGTGAGTACGACGGGGCACGACGCACACGGCGATCGCTTCCTCAGGGGTGAACGGTGGCCTCGGTGAAGACGAGTGCCCCACCGTCAGGGCGATCCGCGGATCTCCGGCGAGCGCCGCCCATCCGCCTGCGCGCGAGCATCGCCATCGCGCTTATCGTGCCAGCCGCCATGCTGTTCCTCGTCTGGGGGACCTGGCTGGATGGCGGAAACGGCGCGGCGGAGTCCCTGAACAGCTTCGCGGTCGCCGTCCTCGTGATCTTCGTGGGCCTGAACGCGCTCCTCGCGCGCCGCAAGCCTTCCTGGGCCTTTTCGCCGGGCGAGCTGATCACGATCTACTTCATCCTCGCCACAGGCATGGGCATCGCGGGGGGGATCTGGCAGTGGGGCGGATCCCTCGCGGCCAGCCTTGCCTATCCCATCTGGGAGGCCGGCCCGGGCAACCGCTGGGCCGAAATCATGTGGCCCTACCTTCCCCCGGGCCTGGTGCCCACGGACAGGACGGCCCTTGAGGGCTTCGCCTACGGACACAGCAGTGCCTATCGCTGGGAGGTGCTCCGCGCGTGGGCCCAGCCGGCCCTGTGGTGGACGGCCTGGGTCAGCGCCACGCTCTGGGTCACGCTGTGCCTGAGCGTCATCGTCCGCCGCCGGTGGTCGGAGCAGGAGAAGCTGCCGTTCCCGATGACCATCGTGCCCCTCCAGGTCGCCAACCCCGCGGAAGGGTTGTTCCGAAACCGCCTGTGGTGGCTGGGCGTGGCGGGGTCGGCGTTCGTGGGCATCCTCGGCATCTTCCACAACTTCTTCCCCTCGGTGCCAACCGTGCCCACCTACGTCGACATCGCCACGGTCCTCTCCCACAACCCGCCCTGGGACGCCATCCGCGGCACCGCGCTGTACTGGAGCCCCTGGGAGGTCGGCCTCTGCTACCTTATGCCCCTCGACCTGGCCTTCTCGCTCATCGCCTTCAATCTGCTGTGGAAGGTCGAGTACATAGTGAGCCGCATGGAGGGATGGATGACCGGCCCCTGGGGCGGTTTCCCGTACGGCGATCAGCAGAACATCGGCGCCTACATCGCGCTCATGGCCTCCGTCGTCTGGCTCGACCGACACTACCTGTGGCAGGTGATCCGCAGGGCCATCAGGCCCGACCGCGACGACCAGGAGGACGGGTTCAGCTATCGGCTGGCCGTCTTCGGGGTGATCGGTGGCCTCGGTTTTCTGTGGTGGTTCTACTACCGCACAGGGATGAGCGCGCCGATCATCGCGGCCTTCATCGTCCTGTACTTCACCATGGTGATGGCGATGGTGCGCATGCGCGCCCAGATTGGCCCGCCGGCCCACTGGATGTTCGGGACAATGCCCGAGTTCACATTCACGCAGTTTCCGGGGACGAACTACATCGGCCCCCGCGGGCTCGGCATGATCGCGATGATGCGCCCCTTCATGTACGAGCAGGACGCGAACCCCGCGCCGATCCAGCTTGAGGGACTCCGCGTTGCCGAGCGCGGCGCCATGCGCCAGAGCCACTTCGCATGGGCGATCATCCTCGCCGTCCCGCTCATCATGCTTTCCTACTTCTGGGCCAGCCTGCACGTCGGCTACCGGTTCGGGATGGGTGCCAGGATCCCGCCGGATATGCTCGAGGTCTGCCGCCAGGGCTCCGAGAAGCTCGACGGCTGGCTGCGCAGCCCGGGCGGCCCCAACTGGAGCGGCACCAGCAGCATCGGCATAGGCGCCGCCATCACGCTGCTCCTCATGAACCTCAAACTTCGCTTCCCCATGTTCCCCCTGCACCCCATGGCCTTCCCCCTCGCCTTCAGTTGGTCCATCGACGCGCTCCTGCCCGCCATCACCATCTCCTGGGCGGTCAAGGGCCTGCTGTTGCGCTACCTTGGCCTCCGTGGGCACCAGCGTGCCCTGCCGTTCTTCCTCGGCCTCATCGTCGGCGACGCCATTGTCGGCCTCTCCTGGACCGTAATATCCCACGTCATGCGTAGCGTGGGACACTGAGCAGCCGGGCGCGCTGCAGCGAGGCCTCGCGAGCGCAAAAGCGGCCGGGGTAGGGGAGGAAGCTTGCACGGGGGCTTGGCTCCGCGGCCAGGACTCGAACCTGGAACCTAGTGGTTAACAGCCACCCGCTCTGCCGATTGAGCTACCGCGGAGCGCCAGGCTCGTATGGTACCACACAGGCGACACCCCGTGCAATACCGTCCGCGCCCGCGCGACGAGAGCGCGCATTCGCCTAGGCCAGGCGGTCCAGCCACTTCCGCTCGATTTCCCGCAGCCGTGTGGACTCCTCCGGCGTCAGGCACGGCTCCCGCGGCTGGGCCAGGATTTCCTCCACCCGGTGTGCCGCGCGCTCCGTCAGCGAGTGGCCGCCGCGCGCCAGCCACTCCTCGCGCCGGCGCGGCGCCATCAGGTCGCCGCCGATCACCTCGTCGCGGAAATGCTGGATCGTGTGGTCGCTGGCGAGAAACTCGCCCGTTCGAGCCCCCTCCCGGATCACCTCGAGCGCGATCGTCTCCGGGGTGACCTCAATCCCCTGTTGGGCGCGCAGAAGCGCGGCCGCCAGTTCGTCGTCGATCACCGCCTGCTCCGGGCACAGCGTCGCCTCGGTCTCGATCTGGCCGATTCCCCAGATGATGTTGACGCCCGCTCGGACGTGCAGCGTGCCCGTCAAGGCCTTCTCCAGCGCCGACTGTGCGTCGCAGATCGAGTTGTCGCTGCTGATCCACGACGCGGATGGGAGCCCGTGGTACCTCGCTATCTCTGCGCCCGCGGCCGCGATGAGCCCGTCTTGCACGGCCCCGCTTGTCGCCATCGCGGCTCGCATGTCCAGAAAGTGCGCGAAGCCGAGGTTGAACACGCAGGGGCGCCCCGGCTCGAGCACCTCCAGGATGACGATGCCGGACAGCGCCTCGGCGTTGGCCTGCGTCAGCAGTCCGGCCAGCGTCACCGGCGCCGTCCCTCCGGCCAACGGCTCGGAGTTCACCATCATGGGGATGCCGTGGCCAGATGTGCGCAGAAACAGCTCCAGCGCGGCCCGGGTCCAGTGAAACGGGCTCACGATGGAGTAGCCGAAGCTCACGATAGGGCGCTCGGACAGCGCCGCTCCCCCCGCGAGCACGTCGGCCATCTCCAGGATCGCCGTCGGCCCCTCCGGCGAGAAGATCACCGGGCGCAAGTGCTTCCTCGAGTTCTCTGCGAGGATGCGGAATCCAACGAAGTCGCGCACCACGGGCGGGTAGTCTGCCACGCTTGTCCCGACGACACCGTGGACCCGCTCAAGCGCATCCAGAAGGCGTGCGAATTCGGCGAGGTCTTCGGAGGTCATCTCGCGCCGGTCGCTGCCGCGCGCGATATGCAGCGCGTTTCCGCCCCAGAACACAGTGCCGCCATCGGCCCCCACTTTCGCACAGCCGCCGCGGCGATCCGCGAGGCGAACATTCCGGGGGGCCAGGCGCAGGCAGTCGGCGACAAGATCCCGGGGCATGCGCACGGTCACACCGTCCTCCAGCCCGACCGCACCAGCATCGCAGAGACGCCTGAAAACCTCCGCGTGGTCGATCCTTACCCCCATCGTCTCAAGCAGCTCGAGGCTGGCCTCGTGGATTTCGGCGATCTGGTCGGTTGTCAGCAGGGGCATCCGGTAACCTCCTCACAGGCCTGCCCTGCGCGGGTTCGGCTGGCAATCCCCAAATGCCTGCCCAGCCGGCTTCTGGCAAAGGCGAAGAGGGTGCCGCGGCGAATCTCCTCGGGGGTGCGGTTGCGACCGCGGGACCGCGCGCCGTTTCGCCGCCGGCGATCCGGGGTAGGCGAAACGGGAGCAAGTGAGGCAAGGGAGCGTGCCATGCGCAGGGCCGCTACGCTGGTGATCTTTGTCTTCGTCCTTCTGCTCGTCACCGCGGTTTACCTCGCCAATGCCCTGTTCGTGCTCGAGCGTTACGCGGTGGTGGACGCCTTGCGGGGCAGCGCCGAGCTTCTCGTCCACGCCCGCGGCAGCCCCGTGCCCGTGGAGGTCGGCAAGCTCGTGCGCGCCGGCGATGTCCTCATCACCGGCCCCGGCTCTTCCGTCGACCTGCGCTGGGTTGGCTGGGCGGGCGGCATGCGGCTGAAGGTGGGGGAGAAGACGCGCTTTCGGGTAGTGCGCGCCATCACAGACAGGTCGGGGAAGTCGGAGAAGTCGCGCCTTCGGATCGACGGTGGTAAGATCTGGGTGCGGCTGCGCCGTCCGCTGAGCCCGGGGTCGAAGTTCGAGGTGGAGACGCCGAGCGTCGTGGCCGCGGTGCAAGGCACTGTCTTCAGCATCTCCCATGCCACCGACAGCCTGACCCAGGTGGAAGTGTACGAGGGCGAGGTCCGGATCACGCGGGAGGACGGCGCTGCGGCGACCCTCACGACGGGCTCCTCGAGTGTGGTGCGGCCGAACCGGCCTGGTCTGGAGGCCACGCCCCTGTCGCCCGAACAGAAGGCCGACTGGATGACCCAGGTCGGCATCGTCGGCCCCTTCCTCGAGGTGACCTCCCCGTCGGACGGGGTGATGGTCGACGAGAGCGCCGTCGACGTCACGGGGCGCGCCGAGCCCGACTCCCAGGTTCTTGTCAACGGGGCGGCGGTCACCGCCTCGCAGGGGGCCTTCAGCCACCGGGTGGCCCTCAGCGAGGGTCTCAACACGATCGCCGTCGCCGCGCGCGATCCCGAGGGGAGAGAGACCATCGTCGTTCTCACGATCCCGCGCAGGCCGGCCGCCCGATAGCGCCACCGACGCTTTTTCGCCCCGCGTGTGCCTCCTGTGGCCCAAGCCCCCCGGGGCGTTCCCTGCAAGCGCCCTTCTTGACGCCCGGAGAGCCAGCATGCCCTTGACATCTCACTGGGGCGCGCTATACTCTCGCGCGAGTGCTATCCCGCCCATCGGCGCAGACGTGATCTGATTACCGGCTGCCGCGCGAGGGAGTCGTGCCGCGC
>Ga0272448_1003381_pt1 | contig 19048 bp, 14 predicted proteins | sample YNPCB0191_FD_202220 | JGI IMG/M metagenome (GOLD analysis project Ga0272448, IMG submission 202220) | Hot spring sediment microbial communities from Yellowstone National Park, WY, United States - YNP-CB-019-1 | ecosystem: Environmental > Aquatic > Thermal springs > Hot (42-90C) > Sediment... | reverse complement strand
CAGGCAACCAATGGGCTATGGATGTTGCTTACAACAGTATTGATGATCAATACCTTATAATATGGAACGATGATCTCACAGGTAACATTCAAGGTCAACTAATATCTAACTCTGGTGATTTGTTAGGTAGTAAGATTAATATAGCAAATCCAGCAAAATCATATATATCGTCTTTGGCATATAACAGTAGAGATAACAAATACCTTGTTGTTTGGGACGAAGGGGATATTTCTCAAAATACATCAGATATTTATGGACAAATATTATCAAGAGATGGGACACCTCAGGGAAGCAAATTTTCCGTAGCTGCTGAATTTTATAATCAATATAATCCTGTAATATCATATAATAGCAATGACAATGAATTTCTTGTAGTCTGGCAAGATGAAAGAAATAGCATCAATAATGTTAAATATGTTGATATATATTGCAAAAGAATAACGGGTCTTGGTCAATTGATAAATGGTGATATACCTATTTCTGACATCAATGATAATGATTATAAGCAACTTCCGAGTGTGGCTTACAATAGCACAAGAAATGAATATCTCATCGTTTGGACACAGGGAAAAACACTTTCATCAATGAATATATACGGTCGTTTGGTTAAAAATAATGGAATAATGGAAGATGATGCTATAATCTTATGTTCTGCTTATGGAAAACAAAGCAATCCAGATGTCGCATATAATAGCGAAGATAAGGAATATCTGATCGTTTGGGATGATGCAAGAGGGGCAAATTTAGATATTTACGGTCAAAAATTATCCCAAACAGGACAACTGATCGGAGGTAATTTCGCCATATCAACTGCATTAGAAGATCAGGATTACCCAAAGATAGTATTCAACAACGTTGAGAATAATTATCTTGTGGTATGGAGTGATAATAGAAATAAAATTGTCAATGCAGGAGATATTTATGCACAGATAATCAGTAATCCTGACTTTTTATTAAAGATAGAGCCTGATATTCTTTATGCAGATGGAAAATCAACTGCGACTGTAACCTTAACCTTGAAGGGAATGTTCGGAGAGCCGTTAATTGGGAAAGATATTGATATAAAAGTAACAAAAGGGCAAGGAAACATCAGTAGTGATATAAAAGATAACGGAGATGGCACATATACAGCCATTTATACAGCCTCAAATCAAACGGGAACTGAGACTATAACTGCAACTGCATTAAATAAAACTAAATCAATAGATATAAAATTGATAGGAGTATGTCGTAAAGGCGATGTTGATGGCAATGGTGTTGTAAATTCAAAAGATGCGATGTTAGTTTTACAATTCATAGTCAATCTAAAAACACTGACAGATACACAAAAATGCAGTGCAGATGTAATTGAAGATGGCGAAATCAAAGTTAATGATGCTATAAAGATACTTCAAATCGCAGTTGGTGCAGGTGCGCCCCCCAAAGACAATATTAAAACTGATAACATCACTGTTTCAATTGATAAAATTCAAGGCATTTTAGGAAAAAACGTTTTAGTGCCTATAATGGTAAATAATATAAATGAAGTCGCTGGCGGAGATATATCCATTAGCTTTAATAGTTCTGTCCTTAAAGTTAAAGATGTTTTATCTGACAATATTTTTTCGTGGAATCTCATAAAATCAGGAAATTTGAGGATAGCGTTTGCCAATTCACAGATGATAAATCAAAAAGTGTTAGCGTTAATTAGCTTTGATGTGATTGACAATAACTTTTCACCGATTGACTTATCCGATATTAATCTTTATAATTCAAGTGGAAAGCCATTAATGCCGAAAGTTATTAATGGGGAATTTATGCCTTATAATATGACGGTAGATCAGAATGGACTATTTCAAAATTTTCCAAACCCATTCAATCCAGAAACGTGGATACCATATCAGTTAAAAGATGGTAGCGAGGTTGTAATAAAAATATTCAGTGCAAATGGTGATTTGATCCGCGAGTTTAACCTTGGATACAAACCTGCTGGAATATACACAAATTGTGATAGAGCAGTTTATTGGGATGGAAAGGATAAATCTGGCATATCAGTTGCAAGCGGAATTTACTTTTATAGCATATACACGGGAGATTTCCATGCTACCCGAAAGATGATTGTTCTGAGGTAGATTTATGATAGATCAAAAAGAGTTAATTAATATAATTCGGGAATTTCCCGATCGTTCTATTCGTTGGTTACTTGAAACACCAGATAATCTTCGCGGATTATTGCTAATAACTGCAAAGCGAAAAGGTGAATAAAATGGGAAGAACGATTGCCCAAGCTCTAATTGAGGAAGGAAGAGAAGAAGGATTAAAAGAAGGATTGAAAGAAGCTGTAATTGAAACTTTAGAATTGAAATTTAAAGTAATCCCCAAGAACATTGTTAACGCTATAAACAATATTGTGAAAATAGATATTCTTAGAGAAATTCACCGAGAAGCAATAAAATGTGAATCAATTGAAGAATTTGAGGAAAAAATAAAAGCAATAGAGTAAATATGGAAATAAAGACAGAAGAAAGAGAAAAATTAAAGCAATTCTACGAGACATCAGAAGATTATAAAAAGCTCTTATCCGCTCATAACAGAGAATATCTGAAAACATATATTGACGTAGTCGTCAAGTATGCTAAACCTGATTCAAAAATACTTGACCTTGGGGCTGGAAATGGTTTATCATCAAAAATGCTCAATGAATATGGTTATGATGTAATAGGAACGGATATTTCATATTTTTTCTTATCAGATTCAGCGAAATTCCAAAATGAAAACTTAAATTATTGTGTATGTGATGTCCTTGATTTGCCTTTTATTAATGAATCTTTTGATATTGTATGTTCAAACGAACTTATAGAACATGTTACCGATGCTCAAAAATCTTTGCTTGAAATGATAAGGGTTTTGAAAAAAGGCGGAATTCTTGTTATAATGGGACCTAACTTATGTTCGCCGTTTTGGTCTCTCATTGACCTTATAAATATGGTTAAAGGCAAAAAGGGTAGATATGTTTGGGCAGAAACTTGGGGACAGGCGATAAGATGGGGTTGGGACAATTTCGTCATATCTATGAAAAAGCGACTTTCAAAGAAGGTTGATTTCATTCAAAGAAAACCCGATCTTGATAAAGCTATATTCGGCGGAGATTCCGACAGTGCTTATTACGCCAGTCCTATTGATATTGAAAAGTTTCTGAAATCAAACGACTTTAAAATCATAAGCCTCTGTGAAGCGGTATCAATACGAGGCCGCATAATGGGAACGCTTTTCCCCAGATTTGGTCTATACCTAAGTATAGTGGCAAGGAAAAGCTATTAATTAAAATGTAACGGGTTTTTATGAAATTTTTAATTGCCTATGTATTTATACATAACAAGCCGATCTGATCCAGAGAGGGAACTGATAAAGGCAGAAAGCTATGCTATTACAGGAGTATATCCTGACGAAAATGGTATTGCTATAAGAGGTGATAATTCGCAAAGTGATTGTAAAGACTATGTTGATGTATCTAGGTCTGCTTATGTCAAGCTTTGTATGAAGATCATATCTAAAAGCGAAGATTTGCCAAGTCTTTATACAAAATTAGGTGAAGCTAATGTTAAATCAGATCAATTTCGCGTAAGTGTCATAAAAATACCGCATAGATTAAAAGTCAATCAGCAAGAGATAATGCGGGAAGTTGGATTGCGTATAGAAGGCAAACCAGACCTGAATAATCCCAAAAAAGAATTTCTTGTTGTCGTAACTGACAAAAATATATGGTTAGGTGAAATTTTATCAAAGTCTGATGGTTCGTGGATGGCACACTCGCAGAAAATTCAACATTATTCCAGTGCATTGCCAACAAGACTTGCCAGAGCGGTTGTAAATTTGATTGCTAAACCCGGTGATAAAATAATAGACCCCTGTTGCGGTTCTGGAACTCTGCTTATTGAATCAGCAAGCATCGGCATTAAAACCTTTGGATGTGATATTAACCCACTTATGATATGGGCTTCTATGAAAAATATAAAGGATTTCGGTTTCAATGTCCCTCTGGCAGTGATAGACGCAAGAGTGATAAAAGGCAATTTTGACGCTGTTATTACGGATTTGCCTTATGGAAGAAACTGTCCATATAACGAAAACCTATATTACGAGATATTGGCTAATATTCGCAATCTTGCACCAAGATCGGCAATTGTCGCGGGCATAGACATAAGTAAATTGCTATTGAAATTAGGGTTTAATTTAAGAGATGTTTTAGCTGTTCAAAAAGGTTCTTTGACAAGATACATCCATGTTTCATATTGAATAGAGGGATTTCAGTATGGAATTATTTACAATATTTATCAGTGCTGTTTTAGTCAATAATTTTATACTTACAAGATTTCTTGGCATCTGCCCTTTTTTAGGTCAGTCAAGAAATGTTAGTATAGCTGTTGGTATGGGGATGGCGGTAATTTTTGTCCTAACTCTGTCATCTATTGCGACTAATTTAATATATACTACTATTCTTTCACCATTAAAACTTGACTACCTTGTAACCGTATCTTTTATCTTAGTGATAGCAGTATTAGTGCAATTAGTGGATATAGTTTTGCAGAAAATGCTACCTTCCTTGCATCGTGCAATGGGGATATATTTGGTCTTGATCACAACCAATTGTGCGATACTTGGTCTTGCATTGCTAAATGTAGTAAAAAATTATAATCTCATACAAAGCCTTGTTTTTGGATTTAGTGCTGGCATTGGCTTTATGCTTGCACTTGTCATAATGGCAGGAATGCGTGAACGTCTTGAAATCGCAGATATTCCTGAACCTTTGAAAGGTTTTCCAATAACGCTTATATTAGCAGGTCTTCTATCCATCGCTTTTATGGGTTTTTCGGGATTAGTTAAATTGTAATTTCTTAAAAATATAAGATAAGGATCATTATAGTTAGAGGAGACACAAGTGATAAGGAATTTTGCAAACAAACTTAGCATCATACTTGTAACTTTTATAATGGTTTTATCTTGGATCAATGTTAGTTTTGCTCAAAATGAATGGGATAAACATTATGCTAACCCTGTTATCAAGACAGGAGAAGATGGTTCATGGGACGATAGAAGCGTATCAAAACCTTGTGTCTTATTCAGGAATAATGAATATAAGATGTGGTACACTGGATTTGATGGCGAACATCTGAGAATAGGCTATGCGACCAGTATTGATGGCGAAAATTGGATCAAGCACCCATCTAATCCAATATTAGATTTAGGACTGCCAAACTCTTGGGATTCCGTTCATGTTGCTAACCCATCGGTATTATTTGACGGCATAATCTATAAGATGTGGTTTACAGGTTCGGATGGCAAAAACACACGCATCGGATACGCATATAGTCCCGATGGCATACATTGGGTAAAATATGCCAATAATCCTGTCCTTGATTTAGGTTCTTGGGGGACAAATAAAGACAGTGATGTCTGGTCACCTTGTGTTATTTTTGATGGGTTAGAATATAAAATGTGGTATACCAGTTTTGATGGAAATATAAAGATCGGCTATGCTTATAGCAGTGATGGGATCAACTGGATAAAATATACAAATTCGCCTGTTTTAAGTGTCGGATCGTGGGGATCATGGGATGACAGAGGCGTTTGGTCACCGAATGTCCTTTTTGACGGTTCAAAATATAGCATGTGGTATACAGGCTGGAATGGCATAAGCACAGGCATTGGCTATGCAGAAAGCAAAGATGGCATTAATTGGGTTAAGCCTTCTAAATATCCTGCCCTTGAACTTGGCACAACAGGGTCATGGGATTATCATTATGTCAACAATCCAAGCGTCCTTTTGATCAATGGCAAATTTCAGATGTGGTATTCGGGCTGTTCGTCAGATGAGTTATATATGATCGGTTACGCCATAGGTGCTACCAGACCTGACATAGATATATCCGAAAGATTCCATGATTTTGATGATATTCCAAAGGGGAAATATGATGATTGGGAATTTTTTATATCAAATAGAGGTAATGCCGATCTATTAGTAACCAGCATAACTTCCGATAATCCTGCATTTACAATTTTATCAGCCAATTTTAATAATGATATGAAACCTGTCTCTGACTATGTATTCCCCGTTCCTTATTCTATACCACCAAATGGGAATATGAAATTTACTGTCAGATTTACAAGAGGGTCAGAGAAAACATACAAGGGAAATATAATAATAGCGAGCAATGACCGTGATGAATCAAAGGCTTTTATCCAACTATGGATGGGAAATAAAATCAGGTATGTTCGGCAGATACCTGATAGCTTTTCTGCATTTAAAAGCGATCTTTCACCTTATATGAGAGGCAACGAGGTAAGATACCTCCAAGTTATCCTTGCAGAAGAAGGTCCAGAGGTCTATCCAGAAAGCCAGATAAATAGTTGCTTTGATGAATTCACCCGAAATGCGGTTGCGAATTTTCAGAGAAAACATAAGATAGCTGATCCGATCGGTTTAGTTGGACCAGAAACAAGAAAAAAATTAACAGAGTTATTAAATAAACATAGAGAGGAAACTTATGATAGAGTTGATGTAATCTATGATGCGGTTATGAGTAACTACAAAGAATTTTTGCCTGAAAATTTCCCACCAGAGTTAATTTTAGCCATAGCATCACAAGAGACAGGTCCTTATTATAATTTCAATAATGAGTTAATAGAGTCAAAGGAAAATGGCAATAAAAACAATGTTGGGCGTGGCATTATGCAAATAACGACATCCGAGTTCGTCGGCGCCGGGAATAATGCTAATGATTATCTCGTCTATCGTTGTAAGAATTTGTTAGATAAAGAATCTGTTTACGCGTATTATTCAAACACTCCACAAGGAGTAGAGGCAAATATAAGAGATGGACTTTATGCCTTGAAGACAAAATATGATTATGCAATTAATTGCAAAGGCAACAAAAATTTCGGCATAAGCGATGAAGAAATGCGATGGATTTCTACTATCCAACGTTATAACACTTACAATAAATTTCTTTTTACCATTGATGCTAACAGTGATTTTTGTAATGAGCTTAATTGGGGAAATGTGCCAGAAAAGTTGAGACGAGCATTAGGGAATGTGTCGGATTATGTTTCTTCTGCTGTAGTTACAGTGGAAGAGCAAAATAAAAGATGGCGTATAACTGACGAACAGTATATATACATAGTCAAAAAAGAAAATGGCGTTGCAACTGTTGCACGGGCAGGAGCACCAACTGTTTATCTAAAAAATATCGCGGATAAACTAAGACAATTAAAAAGCCCAACTTTCTTTCCCCGCTTAAAGAAAGATCAATGTGAAATTTTAGCGGATAAAATGGAAAAGGTATATAACAATAGTGAAACTATAACGCTTGGCTGTCCAGCAGAGCTTAAAATCATTGACTCTAATGGCAGAATTACTGGGTCGCTTGTCGGATCACCTGAAAAAAGCATAATACAAAAGCTTAATGGCATCTCTGGCATTAACAAAGTAGAGGAAATTCCTAACTCTTTATATGATGAAGACAATAAAACAGTAACAATTTTCCTTCCATCAGATTCTTATAACTACATAGTGACAGGGACAAACGATGGGGTTTATGAACTAAACATAACATCTAAAAAAGAGGGAAAAACAAACACTTTTAACGCCACTGGCGTTCCAATATCCGCAAACGAAGTGCATAAATATACCATTGATTGGGAAGCCATCTCACAAGGCAAAAAGGGAGTTATATTACAAATAGATTCCAATGGTGACGGCGATTTTGAAAGGATTATCATTACAGATCGTAAATTCTTATATAATAAACTTGACCCGCAATTATGAAAATGTAACTATTTAATTCTCGCTAATATGCCTTTCCATACTTCTTCTGTAAACTTGAATGTATGACGGAATTGCTTTTAAAAACATCCATATTGCTGTTATCAAACGATACGGATAATAAAATCCGAAAAATGATGGATGTTTAATATTATAACGTTTCACCATATATTCCTTGTTAGGGAACAAAGATCCGAAGACGAACTTTATAAACCAAAAGGTTGTATATTTTTCAGGGAAAGCGTTGTGTAATGCCATTGTCATTGCAAAGTGCTTTGTCAGTTTATTTGAGATCAGAAAGATCACAAGTTTTGATATTTTACAATCGCTATATAAAATGTTATTAATTGGCAGATCAGCACCATCTATTTTTAGTTCCTTCAATACATCATTCGGAATATGTTCACCCAAGTCTCTATCAACTACATTTAATATAGTATATAAACCGTCTTCTGAATTGTTATCTTTGCCTGTCCGAATAATATAATCCCAATTGATCTCATCGCGAAACTTTCTTAACAATAAAACAATATCATAAAGTTTGATCAATTCAATGATGCTTAATCCGCCAAGCAATATAATGGTCTGTAAATGTCTATAAATATGTAAACATAGGTGCATCAACATATCTTCGTAACTTAATATTTGCATATTAAGCGAAGCAATATTCTTACGTTGTGAATTTCCCCAGTAGTCACTAGATGGCAGTTCTCTAATAGCAGTATGCAAATCTAATAGAATGTCGCCTTTTACATATCCTATATCGTAGCCTTGTTGATTAATCATTTCTAATAGCCCATCTCGTACTTTACATCTCCAACCTAACTGGACAAGCATATCGTTAGCTTTGCGAATATCCTCAGGTTTTATCAATAAATCCATGTCTTCCATTGGTCGCAGAGCATAGCTAGGATAGACCAATCCTGCAAGAACAGCTCCTTTAAGGACTATCATAGGAATATTATTTTCTTTTGCTGATTTAAGTATTTCGGAAAGTTCATAATAAATGCGCGTGTTATTAAGAGAGCATTGGAAATATTCAAGTCTTAAATCGTGGGCTAAAACTTCGGGTATTTGAGACAGTTTCTTATTCTGAGAAAAATTTTGATAAACTAACGGTGCAATTTTATGTTGAAAAATCCTTCTTCCTATTTGAATCCAATCTTTCTCTGTAATTTCGTTAATGTTTATCTCCTCATTTTTTGTTAAACCGAGGCATTGCAATAAAAATTTTGTTTCTATTTCTCTACTAATCATAAATTTTTACTTTTCAACTCCAACTTTCCCGCTTTTTAACATTTCCAACTCTTTTATTGAAGTGAAGGCATCAAAATTAAGCGGGTCTAATTTTTTTACTGCTTCATACATTGATATAGCTTTATCATAAAGCCCTTTGCCTTTATATATATTGCCCAATTCCATATAATATTGGATGCTTTCATTGCTATCTGGGGATAGTCTAATCATCTCTTCATATATTTTTGCAGCATCATCAAAATTCTGTTGAGCTTTGTATTGATCTGCTTTTTGACTATATATAAGTGTTAGTTCTGAGATGACATCAACAGATTTAGGGTCAATTATAAGTGCTTTTTTAAGTAATTCTACCGCTTTATCCAAATCTTTATCGGTCTTATATATTCTTCCAAGCTGTAAATAAGATTTGACAATTGATTCTTTTGACATTGGTGTAACAGGAGACATTATTGCCTGATTATATGCTTTAATCGCTTCTTCATTATTGTTTCTTTGTTGATAAATTGTGCCGAGATAATAATATGATTCAGGATTTTGGGGCTCAAGGGCGATGCTATTTTGAAATGCCTTGAATGCCTTATCAATCTCTGCCATTCTATGATATAGTTTTCCAAATAATAGATATAATCCGGGATACTTTGGATTAATCTTTTCCAATTTTTGCAATTCGTTTAACGCCTCATAGTTCCAAATATATTCATAGTATATTTCAGCAAGCCTAAAATGTGCATCTTCTAATTTTGGATTTAGCTTTAATGCGTTCCAATACTGCACTGATGCATCGTTATATTTTGATCTTCCTTGATTGAAAAATTGATCGCCCTTTTGTAAATATTGGATCGCATTTTCACTGGCTTTAATGTCTGAAGAAACATTTTTGCCTAAAATCAAGGCTATTGGTATCGTGATTACAAAGATTATCACTATTACTATCTCAATTGCTATTCTAATTTTCACTATTATAAACCCCTATTAAGAGCGAATTAATCCCAAAAAGCCGAAAATTTTATCCCAAAGAGCAGAAATAATTGCGGTAATTGGAATTGTTAAAACAAGCCCTATGCTTCCTGCGAGGATTCGTAACATTTCAGCGGATATTGTCTCTGTGCTAAGTATTTCTAATTTACCACCAGTGAATATAGAAGTTCCTGCAAACGTCATTAAAAGTATCAATCTTAATCCTAAATAGGCAAATACCAAAGTATTTGTTATAGTTCCAAGTAAATCTGTTCCAACGCTCATTCCCGCTGTTATCAATTGACTCGTTGATAGCTTTGGATTTGCATTTTTGATCTCTCTTACAGCAGAAGCGACAACAACCGCAGAATCCATAGCTGTTCCAAGCAAGCCCATGATAATGCCAGCCATAAGTATATTCCTAAAGTCCAGTTTTTCTGAGACTGTAAATTGAGTAAGGATCGCTGTTCTACTACTTGAAATACCTGTGAAATGTAGTTTTTGATCTGCATAAATTATAATAAAACTTGCGATAATTACTCCGCCTAAAATTCCAATGGTAGCTGATCCCGTTTTTCTGTTAAATCCTGTAACTATTATCAGTGATGAAAACGCAATTACTCCAGATATAGCAGTAACTACCAATAAAGCATTGTAGCCTTTTACTATAAGGGGAACGAGTAATTGAATTACTATGACGATAGATATTGCTAATGCCAAAGCAGTTCTAATTCCTTGAAATCTACCTACTAAAGCCAACACTATGACAAGTATCCCCGTTAAATATATCAAAAAGCCATCTCTGCTATAATTATTCATAAGGACACGTTCTATTCCATCCTTAGTTCCATCTACTTTTAATAGGATTTCATCACCAACTTTAACTTTGATATTAGCTAATGGCATTCTGTTTGGGTCAATAATATTTTGGACAAGCACTTTTGCATTTTTAAATGTGCCACCTAACAATTTGGCTTTTAATACCTCATTTTCAGCATTTCCGAAACCATAAGACAATGAAGGTGGCGTTTCTATCGGTTCTCCTTTCTCTATAACTTTTGCCCTGACATACTCGGAAACAACACTGGAAGATTCGGCTTTGTCCACCTGAGATTCTGATGAACTCCTGCTTATAGAATAAACTATATGAACACCAACAGAGACTAATATTAACATAACTAAGACTAAATATCCAAAAACTGGATTTTTAAGCTTGAACTCGGTCTGTTCAACGGTAGGGGATATGTCCTCATATTCAGAGGATTTTGTCCTTCCAATAAGCAACCCTGCAATCAAAGCAGTTATGGGAATAGCCATTATGATCCCAATTGTCCCAGTTATCGCTTGAACGATCTCCGACGATGTGGATTCCTGATTTATAACTCTGGTCATAGGCATAGCCCGTCCAGCTTCGCCAAACTGTATCATCGGCATTAATATCAAAGTTATATCAGCTCCAATGTAAGCAAATATAAGGGTATTAGCCATCGTACCCATTTCATCTTTACCGACGTTCATACCAGCTTTTATGCAGTTCCAAACACCAAATTTTGGATTAGCTCTCTTGACCTGTTCAATAGCAGAAGCAACAGCCATACTTGCATCCATAATAGCACCAGAAGCACCAAGTATCATCCCTGCCACCAAGATTCCGCTAAAATTCCAATTAGTGCTTTGTGGCGACAACCATAGCCTTTTCCCAAGATCAAGGAATCCAAAGCTGACGTCTTGTCCTGTCAAATTCAAAACTCTGCTGGAAATGAAAGCCAATAATGCAGTTACAAAAAGCCCGCCAATAGTGCCAAGTATCCCTGCGACGGATTTTCTGCTGACTTCACCTATTAGTAAAAAAGTCAGAATGGTATTAATAGCAGATATTAAAATTGCCACCAATATAGGATTATACCCCTGAAGACACATCGGAACAAGCACTGCAATTATGAACACGGTTGATAATGCAAGGGCGGCAATAGATTTGATGCCTTTCATACCACCAATAGCAATAACAAGGGCAATAAATATGCCTGCTAAATAAAGCAAAAATGGCGTCCTTACATACTCGCCAATTAAAACCGCACCAGAACTGACAGAATCTCCACTTTTTAGATTTATATTAACATATAGAGAATCGCCAACTCTTAGCACTCTATCAGTGTATTCTCCAATAAATGGATTAGCAGAAAAAACTTCTTTCCCTTTGTATTTTCCGCTCGTCAGTCGCAGAGTCACTATCTGCCCGTCCACTGGATAAGACCACGAATGAGAATCACCTGTTGCCTTGCCCACATCTATGCTGATAACTTTTGCGATGCAAGTAATGAGTATTGAGCCATCTTCAAGCTTTCTCTCGCTTGAATATCCTCGTAACTTTGCATCAACAACAAAACATATAATAAGCACTAATATTAATGCTATTAGCTTGATATACGTTTCCTTCATTTAGAAAACCCCAGAAAACCAATGTTTAGTTCTGATTTTGGACAGTTTATTACGCCATTTCTCAATTCAATCTTGTCATTTTGAGCGAAGCAAAAAATCTCATAATTATCGCAAAAAGAGGATTCTTTGCCTCACTCAGAAAGACATTATCATCAAAATAACACTATTAACGATGTGTTCCAATTGGAAGATGCTATTCTTTAAATTCGCCAAGGAAACCAGCAATTGCACCTTTCCAAACATAGTCGTCGCCATAGCCTTTTGCAACGCAGATGTCTGGCAAGGTAGTCTTTCCCCTTTGGAGATAAAATGCGTTATCTTTATTCTCATCTAAAAGCTTAATAGCAGGTATAAGCACTTTTTTAAAGCTCTTCATAACGCCACCGCCGATCTCAATTTTTCCTGGTCCGAAACTCACTATAATCAATCCTAAAGCCCTAGCAAGGCTTAGTGATACGAAGTCAGCGATCTTCTTAGCGTTTTCATCATCAAGATTGTCATACATTATCACAGGAAGTTTTTTATTATCAGTTTCATTGACCACTTTTTCATAAAAAGCACCTTTTGATATAGCACCAGACTTTATGCCATTTCGTATTATCTTAGCAATACCACCGCCTGAAAGCACCGCTTCTATATGTCCAGTTGCCCCATCACCACATTTTAGTTCATTGCCAAAGGGGTCTTTTTCTATGTGGAAATGATGCCCAAATTCAGGGATTGTCCCAAATTCACCCTTAAACAGCAGATCACCTATTTTAACGCCGATATTTGTTCCTGAACTGATCGTCCAATAGACAACTACAAAATAATCATCTTTATCATCGCCGGGACGTTGGGCAAATCTATAAGCATAAGGTTCGCTTGCAAATGGATCACCTAATTTGACATCTTGTCTCTTGTGACCAAAGAGCTTTGCACATTCAACCGCAGTTGAGCAGTCATTGTTGATATACATCTTATCCCATTTAAATGCCTCTGCCAAAGCGGGAACTACGGCAATAATTCCTTTCATAGATTTAGGGACATTAGGTGACTCTGTCATGATCTTTCTCTCTTGATCAGGGACGCCTGCGGAACCCATAGTTACTCCCATAATATCAGATTCCTTAATTTTAAGAGAGTCAATAAGTTTTTTAGTTTCTTTTATGGATTCCTCGTTCAGATTTTCAACAGTCATACCTTCTTCAAGATAAATGATCTTTTCTGCCAAAATATCCGCATTTTTATTTGTTATTAACAGACGGATCCTACTACCTCCGACGTCCACAGCCAAAATGTATTCTGCCATACAAAACCTCCTTCAAAATATCAAACATTCTTTAATCATTTACATCAAAAAATCTAGGTAGATGCTCTTCATGGGCTTCTAACAATTCATCTAACAAAGCCTCTGCAATTTCAAGTGAGGGGACAAGTGGATCAAGAGCCATAGCTTGCAAAGCTAATTGTCTATCGCCATTTATAGCGGATTCCACTATCAAATTTTGCTGATAAAGCCTTTGAGATATCATAGTCGCTATCCCATGTGGAATATCTCCAATAAATACACCTCTGATCCCATTATGAGTAACAGTTGCAGGTAGTTCAAGGATAGCCCCCTCTGGAAGGTTAGTTACCAGCCCGTAATTTGGTATATTGACCGCATCAAAGTATCTAGCTAATCTAAAATATGGGTCATCAGTATTAGTTGCCCTTATGGAGAAACCGCTGCTTTCAAGTGCAGTAATAAGACTTATAGCCATTTCATCAGACCGTTTAAGGTATCTATCAACAGGCATATAACCGTCAAGATGTTTCCTTATCTCGTCCCAATGCTCTGGACTTTGACCATAAGCTTTCATTATTGAAAGACCGTATTTTCTCCCGTAATCAGCTTCTTGGTTCAGAAAATATGGGACAAATTCAGCAACATGATTATCGCCTGGCGCAGGAAAAGCACCGAATACCTTAAATAGACTTGCACAAACACGCATATTATCTGGCACACCTTCAGTTTCAAACTTGTCTCTTAGCATAGCGAGACCATCTTGTCCCTGAACAACAAAGTCAAGTATCCAATTGAAATGATTTATTCCTACCGCTAACACGCTGGTTTCTTCAATAGGGACTTCCAGATAATTAGCTAATTGTTTGTGTGTCTCTGGAAGACCACGACATAGCCCAACAACCCGAACATTGCTGAATTGATGGACTGCTGAACATACGCAAGTGTTAGGATTTGAATAGTTGATCAATAAGGCATTCGGGCAAATTTCCTCTATATCATGGCATATATCCATAACCACGGGTATAAGTCGCAAAGCCCTTGATATTCCGCCAGGACCTACTGAATCTCCCACAGGTTGAATTATGCCGTATTTAGCAGGAATATTTAAATCTTTTTCCCACGCAGATTTGCCACCTATCGCGATGGTTTGGATAATGTAATCAGCGTCATGAAGAACATCCACGCGTTCCGTAGAGCTTTCAATTATAATGTCCGCTTCGGATTCAGTTACCATACGGCGCGCAAGTCTCGTCGTCAATTCAAGACCTTCGGGATCAATATCGCATAATGCAAGCGTGCTTCCGCTTAATTCACTTGTCATTACAATATCAGCAATAAGACCTCTTGAAAAAACAACGCTTCCAGCTCCAATAATGACAATTTTGCTCATTTTTGCTTCCCTCTTGAAATTCTTGAAATTTTTGTCTTGACCTTTGGAATTAGATCAAATATAATATTATTCTGTAACTTGGCGGTGTAGCTCAGTGGCAAGAGCACTCGGCTCATACCCGGGGTGTCCTGGGTTCAAATCCCAGCACCGCCACCAATAAAATTAGAAATTTTTTAATCTAATAATCCTTTCGCATATTCCACAGCATTCCTGAAAATAGCTAAACCGTCGCCTTCCTCATCAAGATTTTCTCGTGTCCAACGTGGATGATTATATTTGCTTATATGTCTTTCTGGATGGGGCATCATTCCAAAAATCCGTCCAGTAGCGTCGCATATTCCAGCGATGTTCCTATCCGATCCATTAGGATTCCAAGGATAACCAGTTAAATTCCCATCCGCATCTACGTATTTAAAGACTGCTTGTCCTTCTGATTCCAATTTATCAAGAACACCTTCGTCTATTGTCGTAAACTTTCCTTCACCATGGGCAACAGGAAGATATACTAATTGTTTGATATTCTTTGTAAACACACATTTATTATTTTCAACCGCTTTAAGATACACCCATCTACACTCAAATCTGCCAGAATCATTATTATAAAGCGTAGCCTCTTGAATATCACTGATGCCATTAAATCCTGGGAGTAATCCTGCCTTAACCATGACTTGGAATCCATTGCAAATGCCGATCATAAGTTTTCCATCAGCGATAAATTTCTCAATAGAATCTCTGAGTTTGTATTTTAACTCATTCGCCAGTATTTTTCCCGCAGCAATATCATCACCGTAAGCAAAACCTCCCGGCAGGGCTAATATCTGATATGAAGAAAGTTCCTTTTCGCCTTTGATTAAGCGATTTATATGCACTTGCTCAACATCTGCACCTGCCAATTGGAAGGCATAATCAGTCTCATAATTACAATTTGTCCCTGCTGTCCTTAGGACTAAAACCTTAACTTTTTTCATAAGTCATAATTTCCCTTTTAAAATAACTAATATACTACAAAATCATCGGTTTACCCATATATCGTTGCCATACATATCAATGGCGACGATGACTGGAAAATTCTTTACGACAAGTCGCCTAACAGATTCAGGTTCAAGGTCTGGATATGCGATTATCTCAGATTCTATAATGGTCTTTGACAATAACGCTGCAACTCCACCAACCGCAGAAAAATAAACCGCCTTGTTTTCTATTATAGAAGCCCTTACTTCCTCAGAACGTTTTCCTTTGCCGATCATGCCTTTTAAGCCGTGTTTAAGCAATATTGGAGTATATGCGTCCATACGAGAACTTGTCGTAGGACCGCATGAACCGATGATAGCACAGGGTTTTGCAGGAGAAGGACCAGCATAATATATTATCTGTCCATCAAGATTAAACGGCAATTTTTCACCCGAGTTTATAGCTTCAACGATCCGCTTATGCGCAGCGTCTCGTGCTGTATATATCACGCCATTAACGAGAACCTTATCGCCAACTTTTAGCTTTGTAATATCCTTATTTGTTAATGGTGTTGTTAAAGATAATATCTCATTCATTTTTTCAATATTATGGAATTTATAATGAAGACTTGGCAGATTTTCACATATCAGAAGTTGAAACACTAACATAAATCTGCCAAATCTATCCAATCAATAATCTACTTAATAAACGGCACGAAGCCGATCTTTTCTGCGGGAGAGCCATTTTTCAGACGAAAATCTCGTTTTGATACATCAACAAACATCGGATCGGCAATGATGGAGTCCTTGTCCATACCATTCTTTTGCCATTCTTCCCATGATAAATTGCCAAATTGCATCTTGCCATCGCCGACCGCAAAATATAGGTTATTGTTAAATACGATGTTGAAATTGCCTAAATTCCCAGAAAGAGCCACACCTTTATCCCAATAGACGATGTTTCTTTCAAAGATGAAGCTGACATGTTCCTCTGGTCTTGAACGTTGGATCTGCCAGTCGCGTCCAAAAGCGATTATGTTATTGCGGAAGATGTTCTCTTTGCCGTAATGCTGATGAAATCCGCCATGAGTAGTGTTATAGACAAGATTGTTTTCTGCTAAGATATGCGTTGTGCCTTCATCAAAATATATCCCCCAACCGCCATATTGGATGCCCGCTATATCATGGAAGATGTTTCCGCGAATGACTGAACCTTCATGGTTGCCGAGAGTATAAACCCCTCCCATATCACTGAGAATAGGACCATCGCCATTAGATTTTATGCCGATATGATGTATATGGTTATTTTCTAATATATTGCCTGTCGCAAGGGCTTTACTATAACCCCAAGTCCAGCCTATTGATACTCCTGTATAATAAAAATCGTGGATATGGTTATCTGCCATAATATTATTTGGACTTTGACCAACCCATATACCAACAGCAGGATGGAAAAGTATCCCGCCATCGTGGATATGGCAATTTCTGACCTCGTTACCTGATGCGACCTCTACATCATTTTCGCTGATCCTTGTCTCACCGATCTTCACTCCGCCACCTGCTAAGTCAAACAGATCACAATTGACGATCTTATTATTCTTGCACCCTTTGCCAAGCTCAATAGCATAATTTCCTACATGAGCGACAATGCAGTTTTCCCAAACGCAATTATGAGCGCCCTCTGCATAAATAGTTCCAGGGACGCCTACCGCTGCCTGAGCAAAACCACTGCTACCATCAGGAAGCCACCATTCCGTATGTGCAAAAGTCAAGCCTTTAAATTTAACATCTTTCACAAATTGACCATTTTCAGGCTTACCTTCAAGCCGAACAGTTTGAATTAATGACGGAGCAATGACTTCTGCCTTGTTCATATCCTCATTTTGCATCGGCATATAATAGAGCTTTCCCTCTTTCCTACTGAGATACCATTCACCAGGAGAATCCAATATTTCAAAAGCGTTTTCAATATAATATGGATCGTTAGTCGCAAGCTGAAAAACACTTTTATATGGAAAATACACGACCTTTTGTGATTCATCAATGCTTTTTATCGGCAAATGAGAATCAACCCATCTGCACATAACGACAATCTCTGCGTCTTCATAGGATTTCCATGCCTTAATATCGCCATCATTAAACTGAAAACTTGTCTGTCCTTGATGCCATTGTTCAGTCTTTTCTATAACGCCAGCGACCTTAAAATAGCCTTTATTTGGATGCCTTGCCCTAATTCGCCTCTCTCCATTGATCCAAAGTTCACGGAAAAACCATTTTCCATCTTTCACTTCGGGAATTTCAGTCACCCAAAGTTTTTTTCCATCAATTTCTGTCTGTTTCCAGCCTTTTATTATTCGTCCACCGCTTATAATTGGCTTTTCATCTTTGTATGCAGAAAAAGTTATCCCAGAATCTTCAGGATTTATCTTTAACGGTTCATTCAGGAAATATGTCCCGCCCCTAACATAGATCGTCCCTCCGCCTGCCTGACATGCAATATCTTTTGCATGAGACAGAGAAGCAAAAGGTCCGTCTGTTTTATTTTGATTTGGCGATGGCAGTTTCCCTGACCAAGAATTATTCCCATCATTAGCAACGTAAAAGGTTGTCTCGGATGACATAACTGATACCTCCAGCGTGGTTATTAAAAGTAAAATCAAAATAGCCTTTCTTATCATAGCTATATACCTTTCTACTCTATTTTTCATAAGAATTTTAATATTAAATTGATAATAAAACAAGACCTAATTTAAATTCCAAAAAGCCTCACTTTGGAAAAAAGAGATTTAGAAGGATTTTATAAACAATACGATTGAATAATAGTCGTCCAAACTTATATCTGAACCTCAGCATTAAAGACTGATTCACCCTCAGTTTTTAAAGGATACAAAAATGATATGTGTTTAAATGATAGATATGTAAGAAACTCTTGAAAAATAAACAAAAAATAGCATATCTTTATAAGTATTTTCTATATCTTTATA
>Ga0272448_1003380_pt1 | contig 19048 bp, 8 predicted proteins | sample YNPCB0191_FD_202220 | JGI IMG/M metagenome (GOLD analysis project Ga0272448, IMG submission 202220) | Hot spring sediment microbial communities from Yellowstone National Park, WY, United States - YNP-CB-019-1 | ecosystem: Environmental > Aquatic > Thermal springs > Hot (42-90C) > Sediment... | reverse complement strand
CCATCTCCAGGCACAATTGTATAAATCACAGCGAGAGATATATAGTTTATGGTTACACTAATGCATTAAAACTGGTTTGGAGTATACCTGCTCGTAGAGAGTGCACTGGACAATGTGGGTCTGTGCGTATTTAGTTATTTTTTTAAGCGAATACTTTGAGCCAGCATTTTTTGCATTTTTGCGTTTTATGAGCAAAATCCCGAACAACCCCTGGCTCTCGCCTATGAGGGATTGCTCAACCCTTCCCCCTATGGGTTGAGGAATAAAAAAGATTTCGTCTTAAACCGCTTAAAAGGGCACATGCACGCACTTTTTTCAAACCCAGATGGGCGTACACCCCTGGTTCAAATCTCAAGTTTTGAAATTGCGAGTTCTGGCTGTTGAATGGTTGTGCCTTTCCTCGCCTCCGAAGGCGAACTAATAAAGAATAAATGTGAACGCTCATTACAATGGCTATAAAAAAGGAGATAGAATGAGCACACGCAGATGAACAATGCACGGAACTTTTTGCGGTTAGTGTTTGTTGATTATGCCACTCTGGTTGTGCGTATTAGTGCCGTTAGACGAGGTATGCGTCCCTATCTATATTTTCGCTGGTGGAGTGCAATAACTGCTATACTCCCAGCAATCGCACAGATGCCCACAAGCACATCAAATCCAGGTGTTTTACCTGGCGGTTGCTGTTGCTCTCCAGTAGGTGTTGCACTTACCTCATTGCTCCATGGTCCTTCACCCACTCCGTTGATGGCAGAGACAGCAAAGTAGTACTTCTGGCCGTTGGTCAAGCCCGTGATTGTGTAGCTTGTGACATTGCCCGCCATAATCGTGATTGTGTAGTTGCCTGGACTTGTGCCGTAGTAGATTTTGTAGCCGGTGATTGGCGAGCCACCATTGTCTGCTGGTGGTTGCCAGGTTAGCGGGTTACCTGCGCATCATACCCAGACCAAGTGATAGTACAGTTATTTGCGTTTGCGTAGCGCTGCGACACACAGCAGTCCAAGTGCCACCAGGATTAGTGTAAGTGGCGAGAGTTCTGGCGTTGGATTAGTCAGAGGATACATGTCATAGGCACCTGCATCGCCAGCAATGGGATATGCGTTTGGTGTGCCCCAGCCACTGCCATCCCAGTTGCTCCAGTAGTTGCCTTCTTTTGTGGTGTTGTCGCACCAGATGTTACCAGTTCCACTGTCATATGCTTGGCAGTTCCCGCTGAGGCCCTTACCTGCACCGTTGTTCTGCCAGAAGTTGTTATGGTGTATTGTGTTGCCTGTGGAACCATATGTGATGTTGATTGCGTACTTTGTGTTCTGGTAGAAGGTGTTGTATGTGATTGTGTTGTTGCTTGAGGAACCCAGGAATATGCCCTCCTCAGAATTGCCTGAGCAGTTGTTGTTCGTGATGGTGTTGCTTGAGACAAGCAGGTATATGCCGTTCCTATTGTCAGAGCAGTGGTTGTTCGTAATGGTGTTGTTGCTTGAGACAAACAGGTATATGCCAACTCCATTGTCAGAGCAGTTGTTGTTCGTGATGGTGTTGTTGCTGGAGGATTCCAGGTCTATGCCATAGGTAGAATTGCCGGAGCAGTTGTTGTTCGTGATGTTGTTGTTGCTTGAGGAATACAGGTATATGTCATCCCAATTGTAGGAGCAGTTGTTGTTCGTGATGTTGTTGTTGCTTGAGGAATACAGGTCTATGCCATGATAATTGCCTGAGCAGTTGTTGTTCGTGATGGTGTTGGATGAAGAAAAGGCGAGTTGAACTCCGATAGTAGCGTGAGTAAGGGTAAGCCCAGAGACGACCATATTCGTGCAATTTGCAAGTATTACCTGCCCTGCATCACTGGGTACTGTGCCTCCATTCTGATTTTTGTAGTAATATGCTGGCTTTCCGTTTACCGTGTTGTTTTCTATTACATGGGTATTCCAGTCTTCAAGTGAATCTCCACCTATTCCAATTCCTATTACAATTCCGTTGTTCCATAGTGTGTTGTTCGTGATGGTGTTGTTGCTTGAGTGCCACAGGTATATGCCCTCCCAAGAATTGCCTGAGCAGTTGTTGTTTGTGATGGTGTTGCTGCTTGAGGAATCCACGAGGGATATGCCATCCCGCGTATTGGAGGAGCAGTTGTTGTTCGTGATGGTGTTGTAGCTTGAGGACTCCAGCATGATGCCATAACTATTGCCAGAGCAGTTGTTGTTGGTGATGGTGTTGTTGCTGGAGGATTCCAGGTCTATGCCATAGGTAGAATTGCCGAAGCAGTTGTTGTTCGTGATGGTGTTGTAGCTTGAGGACTCCAGCCTGATGCCATAACTATTGCCAGAGCAGTTGTTGTTCGCGAGGGTGTTGTAGCTTGAGGACTCCAGCCTGATGCCATCCCCATTGCCAGAGCAGTTGTTGTTCGCGATGTTGTTGTTGCTGGAGGATTCCAGGTGGATGCCATTCCGTGAATTGCCGGAGCAGTCGTTGTTTTCCAGTATTCCATTAGTGACATTTTTTAGGTAAATACCTGCACCCCACGGCGCCGATGCAGGGCTTGTTGCATTCCACATTGCGCAGTTTCGTATCACAAACCATACAGTCGTATTCTCTATCCAGATGCAATATGTTCCTCCTTGACCATCAATCTCGTACCCCTCGATGATGTATGGATTTCCCTGCGTGCCATCACCAGGCCAGCCATTCGCAGATGCCTGAGATGCAAAGTCGGAGTTGCTTGTTATGTGTATTGGTGCATGTGCTGTGCCCTTTATTTTCGTACTAGCACTTTCCACATTTCTTGCTATAGATTCACCAGAAAATGTGTCTGGTGTAATTCTGTTTTTCTGCGGGCTCTGGTAAGTCAGCACAGCGAAAACGCCAAGAACGAGGAAGCAAAGCACCGCAAGTGCCAGGATGGGGCTTCGCCCCCTCCCTAACCCCCTGGGTTCCACAAGAATTTTCCCGTGCTTCTTCTCGCTTACTGACGATTTTCTCAGCGTTCTGCCATCTGGTGTATTCTTTAATCCATTTGTGTTACCGTTCGTTAGACCGTTTGTAAACCCTGCCCGTCTTGCATTTCCTCGCACCGTTCGGATGCTAATACTTTTCGTAGTTCTACTCTCCATCGTATCACATCCGCCACTATAATACGCTCAGGTATATAAATAGTTTAGCGTGTTACCTGCCCATCATATCCAGACCAAGTGATAGTGCAGTTATTTGTGTTTGCGTACCGCTGCAACGCCCAGCAGTGCAATCGCTACTGCAATTACTGCAAACAGCGAGAGTTCTGGCGTGGGATTGCTCGGCGGGTACATGTCATAGACACCTGCACCGCCAGCAGTGGGATACGCACTTGAACTGCCCCAACCACTGTCATCCCAGTTGCTCCAGTAGTTGCCTTCCTGTGTAGTGTTGTCATACCAGTAGTTACCACCAACATGCACTATCTGCTTTTCCTACGCCAGATTGCTATAGCTGCCATACTCACAGCAATCGCACAGATGCCCACAAACACATCGAATCCAGGTGTTTTACCTGGCGGTTGCTGTTGCTCTCCAGTAGGTGTTGCACTTACCTCATTGCTCCTTGGTCCTTCACCCACTCCGTTGATGGCGGAAACGGCAAAGTAGTACTTCTGGCCGTTAGTCAGACCCGTGATTGTGTAGCTTGAGATATTGCCCACGGTGATGTTTGTTGTGTAGTTACCAGAACTTGTGCCGTAGTAGATTTTGTAGCCGATGATTGGTGAACCGCCATTGTCTGCTGGTGGTTGCCATGAGAGTGTTACATTTCCGTTTCCTGGTATCGCCTGCAGGTTCTGTGGTGCTGATGGCACTACTGCCCCAGATTGCGGTGTTGCACTTATCTCATTGCTCTTTGGTCCTTCACCCACTCCGTTGATGGCGGAGACGACAAAGTAGTACTTCTGCCCGTTAGTCAAGCCCGTGATTGTGTAGCTTGTGACATTGCCCGCCATAATCGTGATTGTGTAGTTGCCTGGACTTGTCCCGTAATAAATTTTGTAGCCGGTGATTGGCGAGCCACCATTGTCTGCTGGTGGTTGCCAGGTCAACGAAACCTGCTGATTACCCGCATTAGCAGCAAGGTTCTGTGGTGCTGATGGCACCGTAATTGCACCCGCTTGCGGTGTAGCAGAAACCTCATTTGAGAATGGACCTTCGCCCACGCTGTTCACTGCACTTACCTTGTAGGTGTATGTGACGCCATTAACCACATTGTAATCCTCATACGAAGTGTTCGTGCCAATTGTTGCAAGTAGTGTTCCGTTACGGTATATCTTGTAGTTTGTGATTGGTGAGCCGCCATCGTTTGCAGGTGCCTGCCATGACAACGCAACTCGCTGATTGCCAGCGGTAGCAACAAGGTTCTGTGGTGCGGATGGCACTGTCGGTCCAGATTGCGGCATGGCTGAAACTTCGTTGCTCTTTGCACTCTCGCCCACGCTGTTGATTGCGGTAACTGCAAAGTAATACCGTTGTCCGTTTGTTAAGCCAGTTACAGTGTAGGTAAGCACATTTCCTGTATTCTGCACATTCGTGTAACTTCCGCTTGAAGTGCCCCAGTATACCTTGTAGCCAGTGATTGGTGAACCGCCATTATCTGCTGGTGCCTGCCATGAAAGCAAAACCTGCTGATTACCAGCAGTAGCAACAAGGTTTTGAGGTGCGGAAGGTGCAGAGCACGGTGTAGCAGAGACCTCGTTCGAGAATGGCCCTTCGCCTACACTGTTCACTGCACTTACCTTGTAGGTGTATGTCACGCCATTGACCACATTGTAATCCACATAAGAGGTGTTCGTGCCAATCGTTGCGAGCAGTGTTCCATTTCGGTATATCTTGTAATTCGTGATTGGTGAACCGCCATTATCTGCTGGTGCCTGCCATGAAAGCAAAACCTGCTGATTACCAGCAGTAGCAACAAGGTTTTGAGGTGCGGAAGGTGCAGAGCATGGTGTAGCAGAGACCTCGTTCGAGAATGGCCCTTCGCCTACACTGTTCACTGCACTTACCTTGTAGGTGTATGTCACGCCATTGACCACATTGTAATCCACATAAGAAGTGTTCGTGCCAATTGTTGCAAGCAGTGTTCCGTTTCGGTATATCTTATAATTCGTGATTGGAGAACCACCATCACTCGCTGGTGCTTGCCATGATAGCAAAACCTGCTGATTGCCAGCGATAGCGACAAGATTTTGCGGTGCAGAAGGTGCTGTTGGTGCTGCAGGTTGCGAGAGGGGGTACATATCATATGCACCGCCACTACCCTCAATTGGATACGCATTCGGTGTGCCCCAACCCTGCCCATTCCAGTTACTCCAGTAATTCCCCTGCTGCAGAGTATTGTCGTACCAGGTGTTCCCTCCACTACTGTCATTTGCCTGGCAGTTTCCGATAATACCTTTCGTTACACCGTTGTTCCGCCAGAAATTATTGTGGTGAATGGTATGTCCAGGAGAAAGCCCAGATATGTATATCCCATAGTAGGTATTGTAATAGAGGTTGTTGTAGGTGATTGTATTTTTGCTTGACGAATCCACATATATTCCATAGTAAGAATTCATCGAGCAGTTATTGTTCGTGATGTTATTGTTGTTGCTTGATGAAAACAAGTATATACCTGTGCCACTCCACCCAGATGTCATTGAGCAGGTATTGTATGTTATGTTGTTGTAGGTCGAATCATACAGGTATATGCCAGCGTAAGAATTGGTCGAGCAGTTGTTGTTTGTTATGTTGTTGTTGCTTGAGTAGGACTCCAGGTATATGCCATACCATGAATTGCCGGAGCAGTTGTTGTTCGTGATGGTGTTGTAGATTGAGGCCCACAGGTATATGCCATAACTATTGCCGGAGCAGTTGTTGTTCATGATGGTGTTGTTGCTTGAGTAGGACTCCAGGTATATGCCAAAAGAATTACCAGAGCATGTGTTGTTCGTGATGTTGTTGTAGCTTGAGTAGGAGACCAAGACTATGCCATCCCCATTGCCAGAGCAGTTGTTGTTCATAATTGTGTTATTAGATGAGCCAGCTGAGTAGTCCCCATATAGGTATATGCCATTATTATTCTGCGAGCATGTGTTGTTCTGGAGTGTTCCGTGTTGAACCGTGTAGAGATATATTCCACTTCCTCTCGGCTCTGCAGAATTGTCTGTTGCATACCGTAACTTACAGTTCCGTATCACGAACCACACATCTGTGTTCTCTATCCAGATACAGTATGTCCCACCATTGGCATTGATTTCGTACCCATCGATGATGTATGGATTTCCCTGTGTGCCATCACCGGGCCAGCCATTCGCTGATGCCTGAGCTGCAAAGTCGGAGTTGCTTGTTATGTGTATTGGGTCATGTACAGGATGAAGAGATGGTACTGCACTTACTTCGTTGCTCTTTGCACTCTCGCCCACACTGTTGAGTGCGGTAACTGCAAAGTAATACCGTTGTCCGTTTGTTAAGCCAGTTACAGTGTATGTAAGCACATTTCCTACATTCTGCACATTCGTGTAACTTCCGCTTGAAGTGCCCCAGTATACCTTGTAGCCAGTGATTGGTGAACCCCCGTCGCTAACAGGCGCCTGCCATGATAGTAAAACTCGCTGATTACCAGCATTGGCAACAAGGTTCTGCGGTGCGGAAGGCACTGTTGGTCCAGATTGCGGTGTAGCAGAGACCTCATTTGAGAATGGGCCTTCGCCTACACTGTTCACTGCACTTACCTTGTAGGTGTATGTCACGCCATTAACCACATTGTAATCCACATAAGAAGTGTTCGTGCCAATTGTTGCAAGCAGTGTTCCGTTTCGGTATATCTTATAATTCGTGATTGGAGAACCACCGTCACTCGCAGGGGCTTGCCATGATAGCAAAACCTGCTGATTGCCAGCGATAGCGACAAGATTTTGCGGTGCAGAAGGTGCTGTTGGTGCTGCAGGTTGCGAGAGGGGATACATATCATATGCACCGCCACTACCATCAATTGGATACGCATTCGGTGTGCCCCAACCCTGCCCATTCCAGTTACTCCAGTAATTCCCCTGCTGCAGAGCATTGTCGTACCAGGTGTTCCCTCCACTACTGTCATTTGCCTGGCAGTTTCCGATAATACCTTTCGTTACACCGTTGTTCCGCCAGAAATTATTGTGGTGAATGGTATGTCCAGGAGAAAGCCCAGATATGTATATCCCATAGTAGGTATTGTAATAGAGGTTGTTGTAGGTGATTGTATTTTTGCTTGACGAATCCACATATATTCCATAGTAAGAATTCATCGAGCAGTTATTGTTCGTGATGTTATTGTTGTTGCTTGATGAAAACAAGTATATACCTGTGCCACTCCACCCAGATGTCATTGAGCAGGTATTGTATGTTATGTTGTTGTAGGTCGAATCATACAGGTATATGCCAGCGTAAGAATTGGTCGAGCAGTTGTTGTTTGTTATGTTGTTGTTGCTTGAGTAGGACTCCAGGTATATGCCATACCATGAATTGCCGGAGCAGTTGTTGTTCGTGATGGTGTTGTAGATTGAGGCCCACAGGTATATGCCATAACTATTGCCGGAGCAGTTGTTGTTCATGATGGTGTTGTTGCTTGAGTAGGACTCCAGGTATATGCCAAAAGAATTACCAGAGCATGTGTTGTTCGTGATGTTGTTGTAGCTTGAGTAGGAGACCAAGACTATGCCATCCCCATTGCCAGAGCAGTTGTTGTTCATAATTGTGTTATTAGATGAGCCAGCTGAGTAGTCCCCATATAGGTATATGCCATTATTATTCTGCGAGCATGTGTTGTTCTGGAGTGTTCCGTGTTGAACCGTGTAGAGATATATTCCACTTCCTCTCGGCTCTGCAGAATTGTCTGTTGCATACCGTAACTTGCAATTCCGTATCACGAACCACACATCTGTGTTCTCTATCCAGATACAGTATGTCCCACCATTGGCATTGATTTCGTACCCATCGATGATGTACGGATTTCCCTGTGTGCCATCACCGGGCCAGCCATTCGCTGATGCTTGAACTGCAAAGTCGGAATTGCTTGTTATGTGTATTGGGTCATGTGTTGTTCCTTTGCTCTGCTCTGCCATTGCCATGCCAGGAGACGAACTTGCGGGTGCCGTACCATTTCCCGGCGGGCTCTGGAGCAGGAACGCTCCAGATGCGCTGAGAATGAGCAACCCCAGCACAGCAATACTCAACATCTTTTCTGGTTTATTCTCCCTCTTGTGTAATCCTTTCTTTGCTCTGCCATTCACTTCTCTATCTCCAGTACCTTTTAGTATTCTTTCTCCCATTTAATCACCACCACCGTGTAAGGAATTCGAGTATATAAACGGTTTTGTTACCCTGCCATGCGTCTCCGATACATCCAAAGTGCAATGAGGGATAGCACAACTGGCAATGGATACATGAGTTCATTCACGGGTGTTTCTGTAGTTTTTATACACACATACGCTGGATTGATATTCCACCTGCAATGTGCACTGAAGCCCAGCGAAACACTGCCGCTGGATTTCACAACCACCCTGGTGATGTTGTTACCCATCTCCTCAATGCCTTCGATGCTTCCTGTGCCATCAACGAAGAACACCGAGAGGTTCTCGGATGTGGGATGTGCAATGAGCAGTGTGTGCGTGCAGACACCAGTTAAATTCAGGTATGAGATTCCCTCCTCATTGAGCACCATGGGCACTGTGTCCGTCAGATTTCCAGATGTGTTTGCGAGTACATTCATAAACCTGCTATATGTCTCATTATCCACACGAAGGATTCCACCAAGCATCTGCGTGATGTTATTGTACTTCCACTGGGTACACCAGTTCACCGCATTGCACAACAGCGTTTTTGAAATTGTAGCATTAACGATTTCAACTTCAAACGAGAAATACACACTTCTAAACCCGTGCTCATCCCAGTACTTGTCATTTGTAATGATGCCTGCCAGTCCATCCTCCGAAAGTGCAGCTAATCGTATCGGAATGAATTCATGGATTATGCGGATGATTTCAGCACCCAACTGCTTTGAAAAGTTCACGAACCTCTGCACGCTCCCGTTGATGTTCATAGATACCGCCAGTGTGTTGTTATATATCTGTCCCATAGATATGCTTGCAAACAGATTGTGGAGAACCCAGTTCAACGCCTCAATCACCCTTTCCCTCAACATCGTATCCGTGCAGTTTCCTGTGAGGTTTGCAAGGAGGAGTGAGAGGTTCTTATATATCTCCCCTGACCAGTTTCTGATATCGGATGCATGGCTCCATGCAAGATAGGCAAGAGCCATTGGCATGCTTAACTGCCAGCCAGTTTGTGTATGAGCTGTGAGATTCTTTCTTGTAAAATTCAATTCGGAATAAATCCCTGGCATTGTGATGTAAAAGCTGTCAGGTATTGACCAGTTCAAATATTCTGCATCTGGTGTGGTGTGCATTGTTCCATTGAATGGCACATAGGGTACCTGTAGTGGAGTGGAACCCAAGGCAATACCTGCGGCGTATGTGAGCGGGTTTGCACAAAGTGCACTTGCAATTGCATCCCTTATTTCTTCCCAGAGCGGGAGGAGTGGAAGCCCGAACATATGGGCAAGCGTTTGCTCCTCGAGCCCAATGTCACTTGCAGAGTAGCCCACATGCCCCCTTGAACATATCTTGTATTTTTCCGTTGTATCTTGCCACACAATCCAGTCAGAGAGTGTGCCATGTGTGCCAATTAAACCTGCGTGATGCTGCTTCACATAATTGATGATTTCCTTGTCCATGGTAGTGTTGTTTACCCGAATGTCTCTCAAGTCCCAATCCCAGAATTCTCCACCTGGTGAGCTCATATCTCGTATTCCATTCCAGATATTTGCAAGTATGATTACATCTGGCGAAAATGTGTCCAGTATGTCCTTGAGACTTGCGTTTACTTTTGCAATATAGAAGTTGTATGCGCCCAGGTATTCCCAGTGTCTAAACGCCACATATGCGTACTTCTTCACCATGTCTCCTATCCGCTTCAGGTTTTCAAAATGTGCGGTAACATTTGCAGGAATTGTGTAGGAAATAGAACTGTTGATAAAATTGAGGTAATGCTGGAGATTGCTCTGGGCAACATACAGATATAAATTCGGGTCTGTAATAAGAATTCTTGTGGGTGCGCCTTTGTTCACCACAAAATAGAAACCGCAGGGACTTGTAAAGCGGTTCCCATCACGGTCTGTCACATTCGCATAATAGGACACATAACTTCCCTGCTGCTGGCCAGGTATTTGTGCAGAACCTATGAATATTGGAATTTCTGGTGCAGAGAGCGTAAAATTGGTGCCAAGCCATCCATTTATCTGATTTATTACGCTCTGCAGGAACGACAGAAAGTCCTCAATGGGCGAGAGTAGCGTGGTATCTTTCACTACAGCTGAGGATTGCCATGTCCCATTATTCACTGCATAACGGAACTCAATGTTGCTGGAAGAGATATTATTGTTATCCAGTGCGAGAATTAATATGGTATGCGGTGTTTGTGCCTGCACTGCCCAGCCCCTCGGTGCAAGCCCGAATGTCTCATCAATCAATGTCGGGTCTGAGAGTATTTCGTAATCAAATGCGAGAACAACTGGTCTCTGCTTTATATAGTTCCGTGGCTGGACAGCATATTGCTGCATTGCTACAGGATTTCCATTTGCCAGGAGCGTATATTTTACCGTGCTGTTCACATAGAGCTGGAGCACTCCTGCTATGTCCACACTGTAAGCTGGCACCCCTGGAATGGTGGTCATATACCAGTTAGAAGAGAAGGGCACCATTCTTGCAGTGTATTCCCGTGTAAACACCTGGTACAATCTCTCCCCGCTGATTTCTTCAATTTTTGCACTGGGGCGTGAGATTAAGAGCGAATAGATACCTTCATTCAATAGCTGTGTGGGTCCAGTTACTTCAATATAGTACATGCCAGATGCTGGAACATTATAGGTTATGTGCTCATCTTCTCCTGCAGGATTTTCAGAACTGGCAACAAGCGTTTGTGCAGAATTGTAAAGGTATAAGTTAAAGTTTCTTCCTGCTGGAACAATAAGATCCAGATTCACAGTATCGCCTGCAGTAAGTGATATCTTGAAATAATCTTCCCCATCATTCCCACCATATCCGCAGTTTATCCACTCCTTCCATTCTACATCAAAATCCACAAGCGAGGCGTCTGAAAAAGAATCGCCTGAGTCGTTGCCGTTAGGAATTCTTATGTGTCGCTGTGTGGTGTTAGACCAGAGAGATGTATTATCTTTCACCTTCAGGGATATTGTATGTTCCCCAATTCCCAGCTGAGCAAATCCCATCTCGAAGTCCAAACTTGAACTTAAAAAACCTGAGAGTGAGGAACGCCACTCTGCCTCTGCAAAACTATCACCATCAGGGTCTGAAAATGTACCTCTAAAATGTGCACGGAGATTATCCAAGAGCATCTCGATTTTCGCAATTTTTGCAATCGGGTATCTTTTTATTGTTGCTTCAGTGCTCAGGTTCACCTTGAGCGCGAGATTTGCGTTATCACCAGAGGCAAACACAATCACCGGCTCCATTGAGGACACATTCTGGGGTGTGCGGACCAGTTCGTAGTTGGAGAGCGGTTGAGGAGGAGATGTTTGTTCTTTCTCAGACACCACATTTTTCGCATGTGTTTCCATTCCACCTGATAAATTTGTTGCGTTCTTCTGTATCACTGCGCCTCCCGCAGAGCACAATACGAGAAGCACAGCAATGCCAGCAAAAATTTTCAATCCTGATTTTTTCCTCTCGCCCTGTCCTTGTTTCCCAAACACACTTCTTATCTCCATCGGTCTCACCGTAGTTAGAAATGGTAAGGGGAGATTTAAACATTTTTGTGTGTTTGCAGTCTTGCACGAGTATTTTCTGGTCTATCCGTGGACTTTCTCTTCGGTAGATTTTTCTGGCTGTAAGAAATCATGCAACAGGAAGTAAACTTTAAATATCCGCAAGGCATATCCATTCTATAAACTTTAAGGGGGACTATCTGAAATGAAGGGAAAGAAAGTAATGATTATGGGGTTCTTGATGGTGATAGCCTTGGTGACTGCGGCATTTCCAGCCACAAGTATTCTTGTAACAGAAAATAAAGAGGAGAGCACGACCAACACACTCTCTACTCAAAAAGATATTACTAATGTAGCATTCTATGAAAATTTTGAAAGTACATTCCCTGGGAGCAAATGGGCAGTGTGGGATACAAATTCAGGAAATGATTATGATTACTGGGGCACAACAACCTACAGGAAGTACGCAGGCTCAAAAAGTGCATGGTGTGCAGAAGTGGGAGTTCATGGGTCTAATATTCCAAATAATCAAACCCATACATATGATGGTAATATGGATGCTTATATGAAAATTCAGCAGACTTTCAATACGACATTTTGGTCATCTGGTTATATTTCATTTATGTATTGGGCTGATGTAGCGGTTATAGATTATTTTTATATTTGCCTCTCTAATGACAATGGCACCACCTGGGTTAGATATTTGGTAACACCACTCCCGTACACATGGGCTAATTGGAATTTTTCGCTGCCCCAATCTTATCTGAATATCTCTTCACTTACAATTGCTTTTGAATTTGTTTCGGCCATCTACCTCCTGCCCCCCACCAATGAGGGAGTTTATATTGATGAACTCTATGTAAACTACACGAGTTCGGTCCATGTTGACTCTCCAAACGGCGGCGAAACCTGGTATGTCGGTGGTTGTAATTATTCTATAAACTGGACTATCCAGGGAGGAACGCCACCATACAATGTAACCATTTATTTTGTAGACTATAATACCCTACCTTATATAATAGGAAATGTAACACAATTCGCTATGGGTTCTTCAAATTTTATTTGGAATATCTCCCCAATACAGCCACCAACTCTGTTTGGAAAAGTTAGAATCGTGGCAAAAGACAGTACGGGGACAGAATTATCAGACGAAAGCAATAACTTTTTTGTTTTGGCTATGCCTCCGTCTCTCTCAGTCCAGCTAAGTGTAATCCCTCAGGACTATAACTGGGGAGATATGGGAGATGTGAAGGTAAAAGTAACCGCACCTGATAACCATCCAATCAGAGGAGCAGGCGTCACATTTTATTTGGATATGATCGTTCAATATGGTGCACAATTGCCTCCAATTCCTCCTTACCCGTTTGGCACGGACTCTATGGGAGAAGCAAGTACACTCTTCACAGCACCACTTCTAGTCAATGGTACAATGTCGATTTCTGCGGTAGCTACATTTGGAACAGCACTACCAGGTGTTTCTCAAACCGTTCAGGTCTCTGTCCATCCACCAGATTTTAACAGGCCATATCGTGTAATTATAATAGACCCCGAACGAGACTTTTCAGTCATGATGGTAAAATATGGAATGAAATATGTTTTAGGTAAAGGTAGAACAAATCCGTTCTGGGACTACATGCGCAACTACACAGATGTAACTTACATTAGGTGTGCACCCCGAGATAATTTAAGTAAGATCGTAGCAAATTTTCCACCTGACAAACCACCCACTGCCATAATACTTTCAGATTTGCTTTTCAAGTTCTGGGAACTCAATAAGACTGATAATTTCGAAACGGTAAAAACACTGGCAAAAGAGTATGGAACAGGCATAATTCTAACCCACGGTACATTCTTTGACATTGGTCTTCCTACTGGTGAAGAAAAGAGCGATACGCTTATCGGTGCAAGTCAGCACTGGGGACTTTACAAAGACGACGAAAATTATACGGTAGACCTGTTCAAAGAAGGGACATGGGATGCAGATCTTGCCACATTTACAGGATTTGGCTTAATGCCAATCTATGAATACATAAAAATCACTGTAGCAAATATGATAGAGTCAGAGAATTTTAGGTTATCCCACCTTGAAAAAGAAAACGAAGCCATTATTGTAAGAAAGATTGTTGCAAGCGTAATTCGAAATACACCACTCTCGATACCTTATGTGAAATTTAACGGAACAATGGATGTTCTCGAGCCAGCTCATCCAATTCTTGAAGGAATTCCATTGTCTTCATCAAACACATATACGCTGGATATCAATAGTCCATTTAATGGGATACTTGAACCTAGCAATGACATATATTCTAACTTCACGGGTAAAGCAAACTACACCCAGATTGGCTGGCAACTTGAATATCCTGAATTGATAGTTGACTGGGCACTGGCAGGATGTGAGCAATTAATAAACACCACATGGATTCTCTTCGAGAACATGAGTGCAAACTACAATAGTATAGTTGACTTCTTGAAAAATGTATCTTTGTATAAAAATCTATCTTTTAACCTTTCTGAGATTCCCTACATTGATTCTTTCAACTCAACCTTTATCAAGTATGCACTTATTAATGGGATTGAACTGCTTCGATGTGTATTCAAAGGCATTCTTAATGCCAGAAGCGAACTTCCGTACATTAATATTACACTTCCCTCGATAAACATTACTTACCCGGATTTCGGAAATAATACCACAAAGAACATTACACTACCACCATTGAATCTAAGTTTCGTGCTACCTGCAGAAGTTGCAGATTGGGTCGTTGCTATTCTTAAACCTCCGAAAATTATTGCGATTTCTTCTGACAAAAAAGCAGCGGTATTAGCGTACACAGGTACACGAAACAAAGCGGTGTATTTCACCTATAAGCCAGAGTCTACCCCAAATTTAGTTAACACAAAAATGATGTATAATGCAATAAAATGGGTTTCTATTCCACCACCTAAACTCAAAACAATCCCAGAAATAATTTATGAGTTTATCATAAACTCTACCTCCCAAGTCCAGCAAGGATATCTACAGATGCAAAGATGGTATACAAATTACTCAAACCTCACAAACGAAAGCTGGTTTGTAACTGAAAATGGGACATCTATGTTAAGCTTCCAACTCTCTACAAATACTTCATTTGCAGTTACATTGGTTCATGGAACAACAGCAAATGCAAGCTTTGAATTGATATCCCCCAGTGGGAAGAGATACTCCTCATCTCATGGTTTCGGAGGTTGTGAGTATTTCAACATATCGTTGTCTGAGTCAGAGATTGGTAGATGGTGTGTAGAGATAAAATTGGTGAGCACAAAACAGGTGTCTTGCCTCTACGCCCATGAACTATTCTTCTTTGAAGTAAAGGGTGGTTCTTCGATTACCATTATCCACAATCCCGTTACAAACGTTGAAGTTGGTCAGAGCATCAATCTCTCTGCTCATGTGGTCGGAACGAAAAATATTACTGGGGTATGGGTTTACTATAAACCCACTAACGAAAATGTCTGGTATGGAATCTCAATGAGTCGTGTATCCGGGGATGCAATGGATGGAATTTACAATGCTACGCTTCCACCCCAGACGACGCCTGGAGTATTGGAGTACTACATTTTTGCAATAGATGAAATCATGACAAATACATCGACCCAGAATTATTCGGTGGTTGTTCAACCAGTAAGTGAGTTGTCTTCTGCGGGCATCATTTTCCTGTCATTTCTACTCATCTCAGCATACTTCCAGAACAGTAAAACAAAAAAGAGAAATTTCGGAAACTCTATCACATTCAAACGGTAAAACTCGAACACTGTCAGCGTATTAATAGAATTGGCGAAAACTTCGAAGATTTTATCTACCCACCCCTTTCTTTACCTTGTACACTACAAAAATGAAATAAATAAAAAATTTATGGTTGTGGTGGTTGCTGATATTGAGGAGGTTGCTGAGGTTGTCCTGGTGAACTCTTCTTTTTCAATAGGTACACTACAATAATCACAACCACAATGATGATTATCAATAGTGGCAGAAGCCATAGCAGCATCCCAGCACCCTGGGTTCCCTCGCCACCGATTTTCGTGAGAACTGCATTTACAGTTGTAGTCTCACCGCTCTTCACTTCCTGGCTTGCAATTGTTCTGTTCTCATACCCAGTTGCTGAAAACACAACATCATACTTTCCTGGTGATAATCCTGAGATCGTATAGCTCCCGTCCGTACCTGAAATTGCCTTCTTCACAAGGATGCTGGTGCCCTCTTTGTACACGCAAATTTCTGCATTGGCAATTGGATTACCGCTGGCATCTTTTACTGTCCCAGCAATGCTTCCTGTTGTTCCTATCTTAGAGAGTACAAAATTTACAGTTGTGGTGTTACCCGCACTTACGGATACCGAGTACTGGATGCTATCTTCGTACCCGTCTTTGTGGGCTTTTATGTCGTATTTGCCTGGTGTAAGACCACTTACCGTGTATCTCCCTGCAGTGTCTGTAACTGCGGTACCTACAGTTGTACCTCCACTCGTGACGGTAATTACAACTCCTTCCAGTTTTGTGCCGTTTGAGTCCTCTACTGTGCCCGTAATGCTTCCAACATTCGTCGCTTCCCTTACATTAATCTGAATTGATTTTGTAGCACTACCACCATCATTGTCTGTGACTGTTAATTTGACCGTATATGTTCCAGGTGTGTTGTATTTGTGGCTCGGGTTTTTCTCCGTGGATGTGTAATTATCACCGAAGTCCCATAGCCAGCTTGTGATGCTCCCATCTGGATCGGTTGAAGCATCATTAAACTGAATTGTGTCAAGGATTGTTGGCTGTGCTGGTGTATATGTGAAATTTGCTACAGGTGGTGCATTCACTACGGTGATTGTACGAACGGTAGTATTAGTTGCACCATTATTATCAGTAACCATCAGTGATACCGTATAAGTGCCTTTGGCACTGTATTTATGTGTTGGATTCTGCTGTGTGGATGTATTACCATCGCCGAAATTCCATGCCCACGCGGTGATAAATCCATCTGCGTCTGTGGACTGATCTGTGAACTGAATCGTATCAAGAATTGTTGGCTGTGCTGGCGTATATGTGAAATTTGCTACGGGTTGGGCATTTGCCAGAGTGATTGTATGAGTCACAGTATTAGTCGCTCCGTTATTATCGGTAACTGTTAACGACACTGTATAAGTGCCTCTTGCGCTGTATTTATGCGTTGGATTCTGCTGTGTGGATGTAGTTCCATCGCCGAAGTTCCATGCCCATGCAGTGATAGAGCCATCTGGGTCTGTGGACTGATCCGTGAACTGAATCGTGTCAAGAACCGTAGGCTGTACTGGTGTATAGGTGAAATCTGCGTTTGGCGGTGCATTTGCCATAGTAATCGTGCGGGTGGTGGTGTTTGTCGCTCCGTTGTTATCAGTAACCATCAGTGAGACCGTATAACTGCCTCTTGCGCTGTATTTGTGTGTTGGATTCTGCTGTGTGGATGTATTACCATCGCCGAAATTCCATGCCCACGCGGTGATAAAACCATCTGGGTCTGTGGACTGATCTGTGAATTGAATCGTGTCAAGAACTGTTGGCTGTGCTGGCGTATATGTGAAATCCGCTTTTGGCGGGGCATTCGTTATATTAATGACCGTTGTCGCTGTAGAAGTCTGACCCCAGTCATCGGTTACTGTAAGGGATACCGTGTACTGCCCAGTAGCTGAATATGCATGGGTGACCTGGCTTCCACTTCCTGTATGGCCGTCTCCAAAGTTCCACGAGTATGATACAATTGTGGATGCCTGAGAGGCATTTGAATTTGTTCCGCTAAACACAATATTCTCATTTATATGAGCAGTGTAGGTAGAGGCAGATATCCTAGCTGTTGGCTTATCGTAATTGTCTGTGATTGTGAAATAAAGATTTGCGTCGTTTTGATCAATACTAGTTGAGCCATCAAAATTCCCTGAAGTTTTATACATATTATTCACAAACTCGGTGTAGTTACCGCTTAATGTGTTGGTGATCATATCATAGATACCAACATAGGTGCCAAAGTAATATGAGAGCCCACCTGGAGGAGTGATATCTATGGCAACATCATCATAACCACCACCCGCATCATCACTTATATCAGCAAGGTCATCAGGCAGATTTAAACCTACTTCGTTGTCATCATCACAGAGCATTATATAGAGGTAAACACTCCCTGGGTTGGAAGGAGTGGTGTATGTATGAACACTATTTGGCTCCCAGACATTGCTATTTGAGTTCGCCCCACTAGAAGGGTATCGGGACCAAGAAATGCTGGAGCTTGTAGAAAGTGCAAAACCTACCCAGTAGTACCAATCTGCTTCATCCAACAAATCCATTGCATCCACTGCTTCAATCCTCTTTATCGTCACAGTGACTTGTGGAGTTCCCTTTTCTGCTTTTTCTGGCATTGCAGGCTGGGATAGCACAGAAAAGACCGTTCCGCACAGCAGTATGGTTATCAGAGCACAGAGCATTTTCTCCCGCATCTTCTCCATTTTTTTTACCTCCCATATTTTAGTAACGATAAGACCCACCGAGATATTAATTTTTCTTTTCATTGGTTTGTTTTACGGATTCATGCTAGGAGAAAATACAATGTAAAAGAAGCAAGTAGAAGCCAAATAGATTACAACTGCACGCAAGATTACTACGGAAATTGACTATATCAGTAGCGGGGTAAGACCATATCGTGAGGCAATTGTGGATGTTCCGAAGCTATGGGTGCCATGCATCCTAACCTCTCCACATTTTCCTTGAGACCGCAGGCAATCGTTATAATCCAGAGAGATTGATTTGTGGAATTAAGGGATAAAGAACTTAGAGCGAGTTAACATCGGAATATGTGCCCAATTGTCGTGATTTCTTATCCGTTTCCTCACACATCGGTTGATTTTACAAATTTACCTCTGTGGAATGCAACGCACAGCAATTCAAGTGCTGCCAGGATTAGTGTAACTGGTGAGAGTTCTGGTGTGGGATTGCTCAGCGGATACCTATCATAAGCACCTCCACTACCAGCAATAGGTATCCGTTTGATGATACACACACGCCCATTCCAGTTGCACCCGTAATATCCCTCTCTTCTCGTGTTGTTATACCAGAAGTTCCACCCCAATAATCAAATGCCTGGCTCCTGCCATCTGTTGTGCCTCTACCTGCACCGTTGTTCTGCCAGAAGTTGTTGTGGCAGATTGTGTTGCCTGTTGCTCTGCGTGTAATGCAGATAGCGTGGTTTGTGGTT
>Ga0272448_1003378_pt1 | contig 19067 bp, 16 predicted proteins | sample YNPCB0191_FD_202220 | JGI IMG/M metagenome (GOLD analysis project Ga0272448, IMG submission 202220) | Hot spring sediment microbial communities from Yellowstone National Park, WY, United States - YNP-CB-019-1 | ecosystem: Environmental > Aquatic > Thermal springs > Hot (42-90C) > Sediment... | reverse complement strand
TCAAAATGACTGATGGTTGACGTCTTCATGTGCTGTGGAAAAACCCTCTGCAAAATCGTTAAAGCTTTCTTTCAGGTAAAAATGCCCTGAGTATATCCATACCCAATAAAAGGGTCTGTTATCTAAAAACATCTACCGTTCGTACTGGCTTATACCTGCCAAAATTAGTTCCCGATAATCTTTCCTGCAAATCTTTGGGGGTCAGGGCACGACGGTTGTCGCGCCGGCAGGAAACTGCGACTGCTCGTATGGTGCACCCTCACCTGCTGTCATCAAAGACAGCGCATAACCGTACTGCTCACCGGCTGCACCGATGCTGTCGCGATAATACTGTGCCCGATAAGCTGAATGCGCTCATAGGAATAGTTTTCTGACGCACGTTGTGTGCCCAGCGCTTCCCCAATTGCAAGACCAGTGCGGGCGGCTGTTGCCTTATCAGCAGCAGCACTGCTCCAGTCATACGCAACAAAGTCCCACAACTCCTGGTGTTCAACCACGGCTGCAACTCGCTGGAGGATATCAGCCGGACAGTCTGCAGCAGTATCGCCACTGCCATGCACCACCACCAGCAGATACCGTGTATGAGCACGCTGCGCTGGTAAAGGAGCCGGTATCGTCTCAGTGCTGCATGATCCTGCAAAAATTGCAAATAAGAGAACAAGAGAAAAACCAACCCATGGGTGGTGTGCTGCCAGAGGGTAGTGCTGCATAAAGATATTGCTCTTGGTCATTGTTGCTTAAATCCAAAACGCTCAAAAATGTCAGAGAACTGACTGAGAACCTCCTCAGGCGTGAGCCCAAACTGCTCAAGTGAATAGTGGTGTGTGCTGGTGTAGCGCTTTGCCCGTGCATCCTCCTGCTGCAGTATCTTTTCATACTCATGGGACAAGTCAAGACCGAAGCGTTGGTAGAGTTCCTGAACCGTATCCTGAAGCTGTTGCATAAGCGTAGGATACGTGATGATCATCTGGCGCTCCGGTGGCAGAAGGGCAAGCTGCTCTAAGGGATACCGATAGTACACGGTAACAACCCTCTGCGCAGCTTCGTTGAGTTCGGCAATGTTTCGTGGAGTAAAAAAAACGCTGCTGTACGACTGATACAGGCTGAGCACTGAGGGAATTACCTCATGGGGCGAACGTACCATGCAGACAAAACGGGCATCAGGAAATGTTTCATTTAGACACCGGATCATGCCGCTGAACACCGGGTTTTTTGAAAGAAAGCACCTGCCCTTGCCAAACACATACAGATGTCGTTGCACGCATGCCCGGTAAAAGCCCATGATCCGACGGCGCTCCCGAGCATCAAGCTCCGCGTCAGGATAAAAATATGGCCATAGTTCCTTGACAAACGGAAAAACAAACACCAGAAGCGCCGAAGAAAAAATATGGAACAGCAGCCATACATCTTCTTCTGCCTCAAAAAAACTGATTTTGTGAATCCGGGAAAGGTCTGCCATGGTCTGTTGTTCAAAATGATGGATCAACCGCGCGCACGGACTGCCTAGCAGCCGATCAAGCCTGCCGAGTGCCACAAAGATCTTTTTCTGGACAATTGATGGTGCAAAGGCAACTTCCCAAAACCGCATTGACGTAAAGTGTTCGCAGTCACGCGCAAGAAGCCGCTGCAGAAAGGTTGTGCCGCTGCGGGGAACACCAATGATAAAGATCGGCCGTTCTACCGGCTGGCGTTGGTAACCGGGGAATAACACCTTGTCAAGAAGAAGCCCGAGCCAGTTCCACGTTTCAACAGTTAGATACACGGGGGTAAGTACGAGGAGCACCAGCACACGCCGGAGGGTGAGCTGGGCATTAGTCCCTCGGGTTCCAATGAGCGATTTATAGACAACGCGAAACAACAGACGAAAATTGAATGTCATAGATTACGAATCCTTTTTTGTCTTGATCCTGAGGAGCAGCCGATGCACGCCCCAGCGATATGCACAGCCCACAGTCCAAACATAGGTTCGCGGAAACAATCGTTTCAGGTGCCAGACAAACCGTGCTTCGATTTGCGGCAGGACGTACAATTTGTTTTTTTCAACTGCCCTGATGGTGCAGCGCGCAACTCCTGCGGCGTCCATTGTCGCAAGGTCAAACATCTTCTGGGCAAATTGGTACTGTTCTTCAGTTTCGTAGCGCAGGTTTTCAAGCAGCCGCGTTGGGAAGAACGTGGGACAGACAACGCTCACCCCAATCCGGTATGCGTTCAGCTCTGCGCGCAAGGTCTCAGAAAGGCTAATAACCCCTGCCTTTGCAACATTATAGGGCCCCATTTCAGGAAACGATGCAATACCAGCGTTTGAGGCAATATTGACGATATGACCTCCTCCGGTGCGTTTCATCAGCGGCACAAAAAAATGGCATCCGTAAATCACACCCCACAGGTCAATGTCAATAACCCACTGCCAGTTGTCAAGCGGCGCACTGCCTACCCGTCCGGCAACACTCACACCGGCATTGTTCACCAGCAAATCCACGCCACCCCAATCGCGAGCAACACGTTCTGCAAGTGATGCCATCTGCTCTTTTCTGGCAACATCACAGCACACCGAATCGCCACTGCCCCCGAGCTGCTGCACGAGTTCTCTTGCTTCCTGCGCGCGCTCTTCAATACTGTCAACCGCAAGCACGCGTCCACCTCGGCGGCCAAGCTCACGACAGAGCTCTTTGCCTAAGCCACTTCCCGCGCCCGTGACCAGCGCCCGTGTTGTTCTTCCTATCTTCATAGCGCACCGTAAGGAAAATGATTCCAGAATGAACGCCTCATAATCTACTAACATGACCCCATGAAGGGCAATCCTGACGCATGGAGGGATGCACGCGCGGCATCAGGGCTGTCCGAGGCGCTCAATCTCTTCATGCTTTTTCTGAAAGACCGACTGCTGCTCCTCATGGGCAGCAATCGCCTGCTCAAGCTCTTCAAAAAGGTGCTCAATCGCAGACTGACATGCATGGATGGTTTGTGCGATTGTTGCGATACGGCTGGCATCACGCGCCTGCGTGGCTTCCTGCATCGCTGCGGTGCTGTCAGCAAGCTCCTGCTCACGAGCACTAATGTTCTGCTCAAGCTGTGCTATGCGGTCTTCAAGCGGTTTGAGCACCCGCGAACGCTCTACAAAAAAATGTGACCGGATTCGTCGAATCTCTTTTTTGGTGAGCGTGCTGTGGCACAGCTCAGGCTCGGATGGTGCTGCCCCACCCCTGCGCTCGTTTTCTTCGTGCCAGCCGCAACGTTCAAGAAAATGCTGATACCTACCTTCAAAAACCTGCGGCTGCGTGCCTTGAAACACAATCAGTCGTTCGGCAAGTGCGTGCAGCAGCATTTCGTTATGGGTCACCAGTACGACCGCGCCGTCAAAATTATCAAGTGCTGCAAGCAGTGCATCACTTGATGCCATGTCAAGATGGTTGGTCGGCTCATCAAGCAAGAGAAGGTTCAGGGGGGTCACGAGCAGTTTTGCAAGCGCCACTCTGCTTTTTTCACCGCCCGACAGCACGCCGATTTTTTTGAGCGCCGCATCTCCTTCAAACAGCATCGCGCCGGCGACACTCCGTGCCATCTGAAGATCAACATCGGGGTGGCTATACAAAATCTCCTCTTCAACCGTGCGCAGGGGATCAAAACAGACAGTCGTGGTCTGTTCAAAAAAACCAATCACTGCATTCGGATGACGTTTGATCTGACCCTGTTGTGGTTGGAGTGCACCCGCAAGAACTTTCAAGAGCGTCGTTTTCCCCTTGCCGTTGTTGCCGATGACCCCGATGCGGTCACGGCTGCCGATGCTAAAACTCAGGTCTGAAAAAAGTGTACGATCCGGTTCATATCCAAAGGAAAGATTGTGCACGGACATCAGGTATTTTGCACTACAGGCTTGGTACCGAAACGAGAAGTCAAGCGTCTTAATTGCTTCAAGCTTTGGTCGGCTCCCCATCTTCTCAAGCAGTTTTACGCGTGACTGTACCAAATTAGCAAGACGCGCCTTCGCCCGGAAACGGCTGATAAAAACCTCGATCTCTTTACGTCGCCGTTCGTCGTTTCGTCGGGTTTTTTCATATACCTCTTCCTCCTGTGCGATCTGCGCGTAATACTTTTCTGTAGTTCCCGCAATTTTGCGCACGCGGCAGCGGTGAATGCCGAGCACCTGCGTCACAATGTTGTCCATGAAGCTGCGGTCATGCGTAATCAGAATAAGTTCACGGGGCCACGCGCACAGCAAGCGTTCAATCCAGCGAATCGAGGTAATATCAAGGTAATTGGTCGGTTCATCCAGAAGCAAAAGGTCGGGCTCTCCTACCAGCACCTTGGCAAGATTGAGCCGAACCTGATACCCTCCGGAAAACGAGTGCGGATGCCGCAGCATATCCTGCGGCGAAAAACCAAGCCCTGCAAGTATCCGCTCAACCTTCCAGCGCTGGTCGCGCTCCTCCTCACGCAAACCTTTCATAGCTTCGGCAATCACCGTGTCCCGATCAAAATCAATGTGCTGCTGAACGTAGCCGATGCGATACCCCTTGGGAATGCTGATGGTTCCGGTGTCGGGTTGTTCCTCGCCGGCAATCAACCGCAGCAGGGTGGTCTTTCCCTGTCCGTTGCGACCTATCAATCCCACACGCTCACGGCGACCTATGTTCACGCTGATATTTTCAAACAGCGTCTGGCTGCCGTACCGCTTTGTAAGGTTATCAATACTGATCATGGACTCGCATTAACCACAGGACAAAACCGGCGCATCGGGCTGTGTTTCGGAGCATATCGCTGCGCTGCAGCCACCACGAGGGGAACCGCAGCAGCGGCAGGGTGCAAAAACCTGCTTGCAAATATCTTCGTTTTCTTTCATACTAACCCTTGTCGCGAGCTAAAAACAACAGAGCTATGAGCGTCATAGATTGTATCGGTAATACTCCGCTGGTCGAGCTCAATCGCATATGGGATGCAGATCGTACCGGCGTGCGCATTCTTGCAAAACTTGAAGGCGCCAACCCCGGCGGCTCGGTCAAGGACCGTCCTGCCTATTTTATGCTCAAAGAAGCAATCGCTTCGGGCGAGCTCACACCGGACAAAACCATTCTTGAGCCAACTTCGGGCAACACCGGTATCGGCATGGCAATGATTGCTGCAGCACTGGGTTATCGCATCAAACTCATCATGCCTGCCTGTGTCAGCCAGGAACGCCGCGGTATTCTGATGGCGCTGGGTGCCGAGCTCGAACTGACGCCGGGATGCGATAAAACCGACGGTGCGATTCTGCGCGCACACCACATCATGGACTGCTTCGGCGACCGGTACTACATGCCCAACCAATTCGCCAATCCTGCCAACTGGCGCTCACATTACCAAACCACGGCACCGGAAATCGTCCGGGATGCCGGTGGAACGGTAGATGCATTTGTCGCAGGCATGGGAACGACCGGAACCCTCATGGGCTGCAGCCGGTATTTTCACGAGCACCATATAAAAACCTTGGTTGTCGGCATTGAACCTATGATAAATCATCGCATCCAGGGACTCAAGAACATGCAGGAATCAATCGTTCCCGCAATTTATGATCCACACCTGCTCAGCCATAAAATAACGTGCACCGATGATCAGGCATTTGAGGTATTCCGGGACCTGGCGCAACGAGAAGGTCTGTTTTGTGGTCTGAGCAGTGGCGCTGCGCTCTGGGGTGCCATGGAGGTTGCCCGGGATATGCCCCGAGGATCAACCGTTGTGGTGCTCTTCCCTGACCGTGGTGATCGCTACCTCTCAACAGAAGCGTTCCGGTCTGTGTGCGCACTGTGCCCGCCATAAACAGCGCTGCTCGCTCCTCCAGAAAACAGCTCAGAATATCCCTCATCAGTTTTTGCAATCCAGCGGGCAATATCCTCAAGAGCCCGACGGGCAAGTACCTGTTTCCTGTCTTTCCGTGCCACACGTTCACCCAGTGCGGGCAACAGTCCGAAATTTGCGTTCATGGGCTGAAAATTATGCCCATGCGATTCGGTAATATAAGCAATCAATGCACCGATCATTGTGGTCGGCGGCGGCACCACCGGATCAATGCCGTGGGCGTAGCGAGCAGCTGATCTGCCAGCAACAAGCCCGGTTGCAATGGATTCGCAATAGCCTTCAACTCCGCTTATCTGTCCGGCAAAAAAAATACGGGGTTGGTCTTTGAGTTGCAAGGTTTTCAAAAGTACCCGTGGAGCATTGATAAAGGTATTGCGGTGTAGGCTTCCAAACCGCGCAAAACTCGCATTTTCGAGCCCCGGAATCAATGCAAATACCCGCTTTTGTTCAGGATAGGTGAGCCTTGTCTGGCAGCCGACTAGGCTGTACAGCGTTGCTTCCTGATTTTCTTGGCGTAGTTGAAGAACTGCATAGGGCTGCTGTCCGGTGTGGGGATCAAGAAGACCGACCGGTTTCAGGGGTCCATGGGCAAGGGTCTCCCTGCCCCGGGCAGCCATCACTTCGATCGGCATACATCCCTCAAATGGTATCAGTGATTCAAATTCGTGCAGCGGCACTTTTTCTGCAGCAAGGAGTGCATCAACAAACCGGTAGTACTGCTCACGACTCAGTGGACAGTTGAGATAATCAGGACTTGTCTTACCGTAACGGGATGCAGAAAAAATACGGCTTCGGTCAAGCGACTCCGCCTCCACAATCGGCGAGAGAGCATCATGGAAATAAAGAAACTCACTGCCTACCAGCTCCTGCAGCCGCGCTGCCAATCTATCAGCAGTCAGCGGTCCTGTGGCGATAACGACCGTGCCGCACGTCGGCAGCTCAGTCACCTCCTGTCGGATAATGTTTACCTTTGGATGCTGGGAAAGCACTTCCGTGACCGTGCAGGAAAACCGTTCACGGTCAACTGCCAAAGCTGTGCCTGCAGGCACTCGGGTGCGGTCAGCATGCTGCAAAAGCAGGGAACCGCACAGCCGCAGTTCCTGCTTGAGAAGCCCTGAGGCGTTTTCAATCGTATCAGCCTTCAGGGAATTGCTGCAGACAAGTTCTGCAAGATACGGACTGCGGTGCGCCGGTGAAAAACCCTCGGGCTTCATCTCATACAGCGACACCACGCAACCCCGCGAAGCTGCCTGCCATGCTGCTTCGCACCCGGCAAGTCCACCGCCGATAATGGTTACGTGTGGTGTTTTTGACATTGCGCTGCGCCTATGTACTGTTTGATTTAGCAGCTATTCCACCATCTTGTTCAAGCCCTGCGCGATGGTGTTTGTTCAGACATGACGGCACGCTGACCGTTACCTCCAGCTACCACGGTGCGTGCCTCGAATGATGAAGCACCGGCAGCAACGAAAACACTGCCGGTTAGTCGGTTGTTGTCGAGCTGGCAGAATCAGGTGAAGCAGACCCCGTTCCCGCAGTCCTCGCGTAGGAACATTTTTTATCCGGGCATTTTATAACGTGCCCGGACCGCTTTGAAATCTTTTCAACAAGGAAGGGACTGCCGCACACAGGACAGGGTTCCGCAATGGGTTTATCCCATGATGCAAAGGTACACTTGGGGTAGCGTGAACAACTGAAAAAGACCTTGCCTCTCCTGCTTTTCTTTTCCAATACCGTGCCTTCAGCACATGCAGGACAGGCAATCCCTAAATCAAGTGGTTTTGTCAGTGGACGTATGAACGTACACTCGGGATACCCTGAGCACCCCAAAAACTTTCCGTACCTGCCCTGTTTGACCACCAACGGTTTGCCGCACTTCTCACAGGCTTCCTGGGTAGTCGGTGCATCATCCAGTGCTGCGGCACCATTGGGTTGCTGCAGCGAGCGGACATATCTGCACTCAGGGAAACCGCTGCACGCATAAAACCGCCCATACCGTCCAAGCTTAATCACCAACGGTTTCTGACACTCAGGGCAGGTTTCTGCGGTCTTTTCTGTCGTTACATCTTCCTTTTGTATTTCAACCTCTTTCTGACGGATCAGGTTGATAAACGGTTTCCAGAATTCCTTAATTGCAGGTTTCCACTGGGCTTCGCCCCGAGCAATCTGGTCAAGCCGGTCTTCCATGTACGAGGTAAACCCGTAGTCAACATATTTTGAAAAATGATTCACAAGCAGGTCATTGACCACCATACCGATATCTTCAGGGTAGAAACGCTTTTTGACAAGCTTTACGTACTCGCGCTCTTGTAAGATACTAATAATACTTGCATACGTTGAGGGACGACCGATACCGAGCTCCTCGAGTGCCTTCACCAGCGTTGCCTCTGTGTAGCGCGGAGGCGGCTGAGTAAAATGCTGTTCAGAAGAGAGTGCCACAAGCCCAAGCACCTGCCCCTCCTGGAGTGGTGGCAGCATCCCTTCCTCACGCTCCTCATCGCCGTTGTCCTTGCCTTCGCTGTAGAGTTGCAAAAAACCGGGGAACGTAATGGTGGATCCAGTGGCGCGAAACACAAATCGCTCACCTGCGCTAATGTCAGCCGATACTGAATCAAGCACCGCTGCAGCCATTTGGCTGGCAACCGCTCGTTTCCAGATGAGGCTATAGAGCTTGAATTCATCGCTACTCAGCGCATGCTGCACCTGATCGGGACTCAGATGAATATCGGTCGGTCTAATTGCCTCGTGGGCTTCTTGTACGTTTTTTGATTTTTGGGTGAAGTGCCGTGGTCTACTGAGCGCATACTGCTCGCCATAGGTGGCAACAATCACCTCGCGGATATCTTTAAGTGCACTTGCTGCAAGGTGGACAGAGTCCGTACGCATATACGTAATCAAGCCCATGGTGCCCGTGCCCACATCAACGCCTTCATACAGCTTTTGTGCAATGGTCATGGTTTTGCGCGCTGAAAAACCAAGCTTGCGTGATGCCTCCTGCTGCAGGGTGCTGGTGATAAACGGCGGTGGCGGGGTGCGACGAATCTCTTTGCGCTGCACACCGGTAACCCGGTAGGCTGCACCGTCAAGGGCAGCGATAATCTCCTGCGCCTGCGCTTCTGTGCTGATGGCAAGCTTTTCAAGTTTCTTGCTGTCAATCTGTACCAGCTGTGCTGAGAAGTTGCTGTCGCCAGCAGCAAGCTGCGCATGAATCGTCCAGTATTCCTGTTGCGTGAACGCCCTGATCTCAAGCTCCCGCTCACAGATGAGCCGCAACGCAACAGACTGCACTCTGCCTGCAGAAAGCCCATACCGGATTTTCTTCCACAGAAACGGGCTGAGATTAAACCCGACAAGGTAGTCAAGGACAACGCGTGCCTGCTGTGCATCAACAAGCGTTGCTGAAATATCACGAGGATTTTTGAGTGCCTCCTGGATCGCCTCGCGCGTGATCTCATGGAAGGTAATGCGCCTGACGCTCGGAGGCGTGGTCGCACCGGAAGCGGCTTTGTCAAGTTTCAACGAGGCAACGAGGTGCCACGCAATTGCCTCACCTTCTCGGTCAAGGTCGGTTGCAAGATATACAGTGGTGCAGGTTTTGAGTGCTTTGCTAATTTCAGCCAGATATTTTTTGCTTTCTGGAAGAATCTGATAGTGGGGGACAACGTCGCCGTTGATTGCAACCGATCCCTGTTTACTGGGCAATGCCCTCACATGCCCTTTACAGGCAAGCACCTTATAACCCTTGCCAAGAAATTTTGAAATGGTTTTTGCTTTTGCCGGAGATTCAACAATGACCAGTGACTGTTCCATAGGTTTCCTGTCACGCTCCACGGAAGCTCCCTATGCCTGATGCTTAGCATCCGGGCAGTACCGCAATCCGCACAAATCGTTTCCCTGGAAGCTCTTCAATAAGACCCTTCAGTTCAAGTTCTACCAGCAGTGCTGCCAGGCGACCCGCCTGCATCCGGCTGCGCTCGGCAAGAACATCAATGTGTACCGGTTCCTCACTGAGCAGACCGAAAATGGTCTGCTGTTCGGGACCCAGGTCACTCGTCCGCTCTGCTAAAACAGCAGTTTTTGGAGCAACGTTCTGTGGCAGCACCTCTTCAAGAATGTCCTGCGCTGTTTCAACCAGCTTTGCGCCACTGCGCAAAAGGCTATTCGTGCCCTTGCTCATATAGGTATAAATGCTGCCCGGTATCGCAAAGACATCCCTCCCCTGCTCAAGCGCAAGCCGTGCCGTGATCAAAGAGCCGCTGTGAGGTCCTGCCTCAACCACCAGCACGCCACGGGACATACCGCTGATGATGCGGTTACGCGCCGGAAAATGATAGCTACTCGGCTCCGTGCCCAGCGGATATTCTGAAACAACGGCACCGGAGTCCCCGATTGCCTCATAGAGCTTTCTGTTTTCAGGGGGGTACACAACATCCACGCCGCATCCGAGCACTGCGACTGTTGTGCCGCCAGCAGACAGTGCTGCCTGATGGGCATAGGCATCAACGCCTCGAGCCATGCCGCTCACAATCGTTACCCCCTGCGCGGCAAGTTCGCGGCTGAGCTGATCGGTGACTCGGCGTCCGTAGCTTGATGCATTGCGTGAGCCAACAATGGCAACCATGCAGCTTTCTGCAGCAGGCATGCTGCCGCGGACATACAAAAACGGCGGCGGATCATAGATGTGTCTGAGCAGTGCAGGGTATGCCGGATCAGCAAAGGTGATAATGCTGATATGGCGGCGTTCAAGAAGCTCAAGTTCTCGTTCAGCATCCGATGACGGTACTGCACTCCGCAGCGCCGCAATCGTGCGCTGCGTCATCCCCGGAACAGCATGCAGCGATTCCTCATCTGCCGCAAACACACGCTCAGGCGACCCAAAACGCTCGATGAGGTTTTTGCACAAAACCGTACCGATGCCGCATACATTGCGCAGCGCTATCCAGTAATAATACTCATGCACACGCTATATCCCTGCCTTTTTTGCAATAGGCGAAGATTGATAGCCTGCAGTCAGGCAAAAGTCAAGGATAAATTTTCCTCCTGCAATTATCTACCAACACCTTTATTTTTTAGGATAGTGCTTTACCCTGTTTGACCTCACCAGCCCCTAACTGCGGTATCCAGCTTCAAACTGCTGGCACTAAAAGCGCTTTACTACGTCTTTCCAGAAACCCTACAGGGCAAGCCAAAAAGCCTGACTGCATTGGCGGTTGTCGTGCTGGCAACTGTTTCGAAGGGAATATTTTTAAGCGCTGCTATCGCGGCAGCAACATACCGCACATAGGAAGGCTCGTTTCGCTTGCCGCGAAACGGAACCGGGGTGAGAAACGGACAGTCGGTTTCTATGAGCAGGTGCTCTAGCGGTACCGCCCGCACCACCTCATGGAGCCTTGTGGCATTCTTGAAGGTCACGGTTCCGGGTATTGAAATAAAAAAACCAAGATCAATACAGGTGCGTGCCATTGCCGTGTCGCCGGAAAAGCAGTGCAGCACGCCACCGTACTCGCCTGAGCGCTCCTCCTGTAGCATCTGCATGGTTTCACGATGTGCTTCCCGGTCGTGGATAACCACGGGAAGTTTGAGCGCTTGTGCAAGCTGAAGCTGGGAGCGGAAGCTTTTGATTTGCTCCTCACGCGGCGCGCGGTTGCGGTAAAAATCAAGACCGATTTCACCGATGGCAACCACTTTGTCATGCCGAGCGTTCTTTTCGATGAAATCAAGCGCGTGCCGGTCAAGCTGCCGTGCGTTGTGCGGATGAATGCCAAGTGCGACATAGATAAATGGGAACAACTGGGCAAGGTGTAACGCCTGGCGGCACTCTTTCAGACCGATGCCGATGGTGATGATGGCTACAAGGCCGGCGGCGCGGGCGCGCTCAATGACCGCGTCCCGGTCAGGATCGAATTCAGGCAGATCAAGATGCGCGTGCGAATCAATGAGCGGCATGGTGTGTTTTGGGTTCAAAGTTCAAGGTTGACAAAGCCGTAAAAAGTCAGTTTCCCCTCCCCCGGCGGGAGGGGATTAAGGGGAGGGGGATCATAACATGTTGTAATTGTTTTTTAATCACCCTCACCCCAACCCTCTCCCGTCGGGGGAGAGGGAGCTTTTTAGACTTTTTACGGAACCATCAAAAGTCAAATGCCAAAGTCTTGCGTAAATCGTGGTTCGTAAATCCAAAATCCGCAATCCAAAATCCAAAATGTCCTTATTCCGAACTCCGCATTCATCTCTCGCCGGTTACCTGCACCCAGACCTTGCGCGTGCGCGGGCCGTCGAACTCGCAGAAAAACAGGGACTGCCACGTGCCGAGCCGCAGGCGCCCCTGTTCAACAATCACTGATGCCGAGCTCCCGAACAGCGATGATTTGATGTGCGCCGCGGAATTGCCCTCGGCATGAGCGTACCCGTCGCGCATCGGCACGATTTTCTCGATTTCCATCAAAATATCGCGCACGACCGCAGGATCGGCGTTCTCGTTGATGGTGACGCCCGCGGTGGTATGGGGAACAAAAACCGTGCAGACGCCCCGCTGCACGGCCGCGCGCTTCACCGCGTCCTGAACCGCTGCGGTGATGTCAATCATCTCCGTCTGCCGGCGCGTTTGTATGGTGATTTCCTCCATCGCGTGTTGCTCCATTCTGTTTTCCGTACGGCGGTACTATATGCGCCACGTCGCGCTCCTGTCAATCAAAAGCCGCCGCAGTACAAATGCAGATTTCCTCATCCCCGGGGGCGGCATTTTCAGCGGTTGATTTAACAAATCCGGGGCACCAGTTCCCCGACCGGCAGGTCAATGACCCGCTCGCCGCCAATGCCCGTCTTCAGGATAAGCCGCCCCTGCCCCTTGTCATGAACCCTGCCGATCACCGCGGCGTTGCGGCCGTATTCATGCGCATGCATGGCCGAAAGCACCCGGTCAGCGTCATCAGGAGGACAGAACACCACCAGCTTTCCCTCGTTCGCCAGAAACAGCGGGTCAAACCCCAGCATTTCACAGATGCCGCGAACATCCTCCTGAACCGGAATTGAATTTTCCGCAATGGTCATTTGAAAGCCGGACTGGCCTGCAATTTCGGCAAGTATCGCCCCGAGCCCGCCGCGGGTTGCGTCACGCATGCAGTGGATTTGAGAACCTGTCGCGAGCAGGCTGCTCACGAGGCCGTTGAGCGGCGCCGTGTCTGACAGCGGGTGAGACTGCAGCCCGAGGTTTTCACGAACGCTCAAAATTGCCGCGCCATGATCGCCGATCGTGCCGTTGACAATAATCACGTCACCGGACCGGATGTGCTCGACGGAAATATCTCTGTTGCATGTTATCATGCCGATTCCCGAGGTGTTGATATATATGCCGTCGCCGGTTCCCCTCGGCACGACCTTGGTGTCGCCGGTTACAATCGGCACGCCCGCCCGTTGCGAAGCCGCTGCCATTGAGGCACAGATCTTGTGCAGCTGATCCAGGGAAAAGCCTTCTTCGATAATAAAGCCGCAGCTCAGCGCAATCGGACTGCCGCCGCTCACGGCAAGATCGTTTACCGTACCGTGAACGGCAAGCGAACCGATGTCGCCGCCCGGAAAAAACAGCGGGCTCACCACATAGGAGTCTGTTGTAAAACAAAGGCGCTGCCCCTGCATGTTCAGCACCGCGCTGTCCTCACGACGTTCAAGACAGGGGTTGTGAAACAGCGGAAGAAATATTTTATCGATCAGATCATGGGTCAGCAGCCCTCCGCCGCCGTGCTCAAGAAGAATCGAATCATGCATTGTCATGTCAGCGCCTTTCGTTGTTTTGTGTTCGAATTTTTGCTGGGTGAAAGTCTCCAGAATACAGTAGACAGGTGTCAGGAGAAGAAAAACGATGCTGATTTCTGACTACTGACTACTGTTTTTTCATCATCCTCGAGCCCGCAATGACCGCCTGCCCAAGCGAAACACCGCCGTCATTGGCCGGCACCAGATGATGCGTAAAAACCTCAAATCCTGCCCGGCCAAGCGCAGTGACGCAGCCCTCAAGAAGCTTTCTGTTTTGAAAACAGCCCCCGCTGAGCACCACTCTGCCCAGCCCTGTTTTCTCCCTGATCCGCCGGGCCATCGAGGCAAAGGCATGACACAGGGTGTGATGAAAGCCTGCCGCCAGCTCTTCAGGGCGATGCCGTGCAAGCCGTTTTTCAGCAATCTCTCGCACCAGCGGGACAAAGTCAAGCAGCACCACACCGTTGTCCTCATGGATCTCGTAGGGAAGCAGCATGTCCGTGTGCCCTCCCGCGGCAGCTTCAAGCTCCATGGCAGCCTGGCCTTCAAAGCTTACGCGGCCGCGCAGGCCGAGCAGCGCCGCAACAGCGTCAAAGAGTCTGCCAAGGCTTGAAGTTGGTGGAGCATTGATGCTCTGCCGCATGTTTTTCTCAATCAAAGCATAGGCACTGTTTTCCGGCGCAAGGGCAAGGCGCTCCGCGATTTCCTGCCACGCCGCACCAAAGGCTTCCCGCAGAAGGCCTGCCGCGCAGCGCCAGGGCTCGTGAATTGCCTGCTCGGCGCCGGGCAGCATGAAATACGTGAGGTGGCCGGCGCGTCTGAAATCCTCGGTGTCGGCAACGAGAAATTCTCCGCCCCATATGCTGCCGTCTGGTCCATAGCCGGTGCCGTCCATGGCAAGTCCGATCACCTCTCCGCTGATGCGGTTTTCCGCCATGCAGCTCGCGATATGGGCATGATGATGCTGCACTGCGACAACAGCCCCGTCCTGAAAGCTTTCCGCAACCCGCGTTGTATAATAGCCGGGGTGCAGATCGTGCGCGATAATCCCGGGCGCGCTTTCGGTGATTTTTTTCATAAGCGCAATGCTTTCATGAAAAAAGTCCCGGGACTGGGGCGTGGCCATATCGCCGATATGGGGACTGAGAAACGCACGGTCGTCCTTGAGGATGCAGACCGTCACCTTGAGCTGCGGCCCGAGGGCAAGCACGGCCGGAAATTTTTCAGCAAGGCACACCGGCAGCGGCACAAAGCCGCGCGCTCGCCGCAGCAGGTATGGGCGCCCCGAAACAGTCATTGCAACCGAGTCGTCGCACCGCACCAGAATATCCCGGTTATGCATGAGAAAAAAATCGGCAATGCCGCCGAGCCGCGCAAGCGCTTCACGGTTGCCGATGCAGATGGGCTCATCGGTCCTGTTGGCGCTGGTCATGACGAGGAACTGAAAATCGGCCGCAAGCAGCAGGTGGTGCAGCGGGGTATAGGGCAGCATAATGCCGAGATGTGCCATGCCCGGAGCGACGGCCCCGGACAGCAGGCCGCCGTTTTTTTTCTTCACCAGCACGATCGGCCGCTGCGGCGACAGCAGCAGCGCCCGGTCCGCGGCATCAATGTCGGCAACAGCCTCGGCTGCGGCAATGTCTTTGACCATGACGGCAAGGGGTTTTTCCTCCCTGCACTTGCGGAAACGCAGCCGCTGCACCGCCGCATCACTGGCGGCATCGACGCACAGGTGAAATCCGCCCAGCCCCTTTACGGCAATAATCGCCCCTTGGTGCAACTGCCTGACAGCCCCGGCAAGAGCGTCATCTTCGGCCGCCGGGTTTCCCGCAGCATCATACAACGCAAGCTTCGGGCCGCAGGCCGGGCAGGCAATCAGCTCCGCGTGAAAACGCCGGTCTGCAGGGTTTGCATATTCTTGCGCGCACTGCGGGCACAGGGGGAAGCATGCCATGGAGGTGTTGGCGCGGTCATAGGGGATGTCCCGAACAATGGTCAGTCGCGGGCCGCAACCGGTGCAGTTGATAAACGGGTACCGGAACCTTCTGTCAGCGGGGGTGAAAAGTTCGGCGAGGCAGTCCGGACAGGTTGCGCTATCCGGCGCGCTGTGCACATCAATGCCGCCCTCCGGCGCGCTGGTGATAATTTCAAACGAGGCGGCATGCGTCAGGGGGACGGCAGTGCAGGAGAAGCCGGTGATGTCGGCCCGGGGAGGCACATTGGCCAGAACCGCAGCGAGAAAATGCTCAACAGCCTCACCGGCGCCTTCAACCTCGACAACAACGCCCTCCCTGCTGTTGCGCACAAAGCCCGAAAGCCCGCAGGCCACGGCCGTGCGAAAGATGAAGGGCCGGAAGCCAACGCCCTGCACAATGCCTTTAAAAAGGTAGCGCATCCTTCTTTTCATGCCGGCGACTGCCTGAAGGACTCAATTTGTCCGGTGAGCCAGGAAATCCAACTCCCGAGGCCCTCCCCTGTTTTACAGGAAAGTTCATGAATCACCAGCCGCGGGTTGATGACCAGGGCGTCATGCCGCGCTTTTTCCATGTCAAAATCAACATACGGCAGCAGATCGGTCTTGTTGAGCAGCAGCACCGCTGATTGGTGAAACATCAGCGGATATTTTGCGGGTTTGTCGGCGCCCTCCGGTACGCTCAGCATGACGACCTTTGCCTGCTCCCCGATGTTGAACTCAGCCGGACAGACAAGGTTCCCGACGTTTTCAATAATCACAAAGTCCAGCGCATCAAGGTCAAATGAGGCAAGCGCTTCCCGGACCATGGTGCTGTCGATGTGGCATGCGCCGCCGGTGGTGATTTGCACCACGGGTATCCCGAGGCGTGCGACACGTTCCGCGTCACAGGTATCCTGGATATCGCCTTCGATGACCGCCATGCGGTACCGGTCTTTCAAGGCAAGGATGGTCTTTTCCACCAGCGTTGTCTTGCCCGCTCCCGGCGAACTCATCAGGTTGATGACATATATTTTTTTTGCCTCAAGCAGGGCCTTGAGGTCTGCGGCGATTCTGTTGTTTGCATCAAGAACATTTTTGACCACGGGGATCTTCATAAAGCCGCTTCCTTCTCCCGGATACAATACATCCTTGTGTGTTATGCAGCCGGTTTTTTTAATAATCACCCGTACGAGGCGCCTGTCTTATCCCGTGCGCCTTGAGCCGTGTGCCCTCTTTAATGATATTTATAATACGCCGCACAGGTGCCTTCAGACGAGACCATGCAGGCGCCCACGGGGGTCAGCGGCGTGCAGGCATTCCTGAACAGCGGGCACTGATGGGGTGACAGTATGCCCCGGAGAATTTCGCCGCACCGGCAGCCGGCAATGTCCTCTGAAACAATGTCCGGAACGGTAAATTTTCCGAGCGCATCAAATGCTTGAAATGCTTCGGTGAAGGCAAAACCGCTTGCGGGTATCTCACCAAGCCCCCGCCACAGGGCCGGCGCCGGACGGAACACCGTCGCAAGAATGGATAGTGCCCGCGGGTTCCCCTCCGGGTTGACGGCCCTTCTGTACTGTATGGCGACATCCTGTGTGCCCTCGAGGATCTGGCCGAGCACCATGAATATCCCTTCCAAAATGTCCACGGGCTCAAAGCCCGTAATGACCGCGGCCCTGCCTGCCGCGGGTATGCACCGGTATGCCTGTGCGCCGATAATGGTGCTCACATGCCCCGGGCAGAGAAACCCGTCAACCGACAGGGCGGGGTCGCGCATAAGCGCCTGCAGGGCGGGGGGGATGCGCTTGTGGACCGAAAAGACGGAAAAATTCTCAATGCCTTGTCGCTGACACGACATCACCACCGCGGCAACCGTGGATGCTGTTGTCTCAAAACCGATGCCCATGAAAACAACTTCCTTTCTTGGATTGTCAGCGGCAATGGCAACGCAGTCCGACGCGGATGCGACAATCCGTATGTCCGCGCCTGCTGCCCGTGCCTGCTGCAAATTTTTGCCGCGTGTTCCGGGCACCCGGAGCATGTCGCCGAAGGTTACAAAAACAGTATCAGGCTGACCGGCAATCCAGAGGGCAACATCAACATCATGCATCGCCGTGACGCAGACGGGACAGCCCGGACCTGAAACAAGCCTGATGGTTTCCGGCAGCAGGGACCTGATGCCGTGGCGACCGATGGCCTGCGTGTGGCTGCCGCACACCTCCATGATCGTGACCGGCGCCTTGAGGTTGGCCGCGCGTCGTTCAATGGCTTCGCGCAGTCCCTGCGCAACGGCGGTGTCCCGGTATTCGTCAATATATTTCATGCGAGATGATCTCTTTCAGCAGGGTAAGCTTTTCCTGCGCGAGCTCTTCATCCACCTTGTGGATGGCGAATCCGGCATGGCAGATGACATAATCCCCGGCAGCCGCCGGTTCGTCAAGAATATCGAGGCAGGCTTCGCGCTGCGTGCCGCCGACATCGATAACCGCGATGTTGTTTTCATTGATCGAAATGATTTTACCCGGAAAACCGATGCACATATGTTCAACCGTGAGATTAGTGATTCATACGTTGTTTTTTCTCGGGGCGCAGGGTTTGCGGCGCACGGATTGCCTTGCGCCTTTGTATTATTCCACTTCCATTTCAATAAATTTCAGCTCCTCGGTCCCGCCGGTTAAGACAACCTCCGTGCCGCGGCACAGGGGACAGGATGCCGCGGCAGCGTGATCAAGCGTGCTGTGCCGCGCGCAGGAAAAGCAGTAAACGGCTGCGGGCAGCACTGCAAGCTCAAGCGCCGCCCCTTCCGCACGCGTCCCGTGTGCCTGCACCTCAAACGCAAAACGCAGGCAGGAAGGTTCGACCCCTGAAAGACGGCCGCAGGAAAGTTTTACCGAGATTACCCGGTCAAACCGGTGCTGCCGCGCATAGTCATCAATAATATCAAACACCGCCTGTATGAGTGACAGTTCATGCATCAGGCACCCTGCACCGGCTGCTCGGCACAGGCCGCAAGCTCCCGCAGCAGCAGCCGTTCCATGTCGGGAAACCGCTCGTGCATCAGCGGCGTCATCTCAAGCTCCATCTGGCCGCAGCGCTGCGGCACGATGCACAGAAAGACAACCGCGGGCGCCTGCTCCAGCAGTTCCGCCATGCTGAGCACATCGGGAAACTCAACCTCATGGGCCGATGTCGGCGGCGGCATCCGCTTTGCCATTTCCTCACGGGTAAAGCGGTATACTGATCCGGGGCGGTCATCGGTTTTTATAACATCAATGACAATCAACCGGCGGCAATCGCATACCGTGGCAAGCAGGCCAAAGCCCCGGGTGCCGCCGTCGATCACCTGTACGGTATCGGGAAGGTGATGGCGCCGGGAAAACCATCTGACGAAATGGACACCGAACCCCTCATCGCCAAGCAGTATATTCCCGATGCCCAGTATGGTTGTGCGGTTTGCTCCGGCCATAAAAAACGAAACAGGGGGCTGCATCTGCGCTCCTCCTGTGCTGGTTTTTGCTTTTAGCAGAAATAC
>Ga0272448_1003377_pt1 | contig 19068 bp, 17 predicted proteins | sample YNPCB0191_FD_202220 | JGI IMG/M metagenome (GOLD analysis project Ga0272448, IMG submission 202220) | Hot spring sediment microbial communities from Yellowstone National Park, WY, United States - YNP-CB-019-1 | ecosystem: Environmental > Aquatic > Thermal springs > Hot (42-90C) > Sediment... | reverse complement strand
GTTCGTTGTGGGAGAAGCACACCAGTTATCTGTATGCCGACAGCGCTTCCAGCGCGGGGGCGTATTTGACGGCGATTGCGGAAGCGTTTGACGGTTGGAGCGTCAGCTACAACAAGTGGACCGATCCGTTGGAACGCAAAGCGGGCGAGTTGCCGGCGTGGGCGTGGAGCGCGGTGGAAAAGATCCGGTGGCGCGACGGCAGCGAACAGCAGGCGCAATACGCGTGGTTTCGGTATGAGCCGAGCGGTTGCGAGAAGCCACAGGTCTTTGCGGTGGTGCGGCACCGGGCGGCGGGGGAGTTGTTGTGGCGGCACGGGTTTGTGACGTGCGAGGAGCGGGACAGCACGCCGCAAGCGGCCTTTGAGCGGCATCGGCTCAAAGGGGACTGGGAACGGCGTTTGAGCGAGTTGCTCAGCGACTTGGATTGCCGCACACGACAGCGGCCTCTCGGCGAGTTGCACCATCCGCCCTGCCAAGACCTGCTGGCCAATCGGAGTTTCTACACGTTGGCGACGCTGGCGTACAATGTGTTGGCGGCGCTGCAACGGATCTACTTGCCGGCGGAGCAGACGCTGCAACGGATTCGGACATTGATTCGGCATCTGCTGTTGGTGCCGGTGGAGATGGCGCGGCACGCGCGGCGGTTGAAGGCGTGCTTGTAGGTGCCGGCGGGTTGGGTGGCGTGGTGGCGCGGGTTGCTGAAGGAACTGTTGCCTGCGTGGCGGCAGATGGGAGGCGTGGGAGTCGCTGGCGGGAGCGGCTGAAGTTGGCGGCGCATGGGTGAAACTGGAGTGCGGCCGGTCCTGTGCATGGGACTGGGTGGCGGAGGTATGTTCGGAAGAGGGTCAAAAAGGGAAGGCGACCCGTTGCGCAGCCCTCTGGGAAGTCTGAGGAGTTGGAAACGATCGAGGAATCGTTCCTCCTGGTGAACATCCATCTCTCCAATCTGCGTTTTTCTCCTGCCACCCCGGCAACCTCGCCCGCGCTAACGATTCAGATTTCACCCGATCGGTTGTGGGGCAACTTCTGTCTCCTTACCGTAATAACGCTACAAATGTAGCATGATTACGGTAAAGCGGTTCGTTGTAAGAAAGCTACAGGAGGTTCCGCGGATGTGATTACCCTTGTGCGCGGTCACGTGCCGGCTGTTTGACTGATCCAGCGCCCCCTGCAGAAACGCTTCCTTCTTCTCCACCCACAGCCGGGCACATCTCCGCATGGGAATGCATCCAGAGCCAATGAATTGAAAGAAGTAGATCTGTGATAAGTCCCTCGGATACCATGAGTAGAAAAGCTCCTGGAAACTTCCCGTTTCTGTCATACCTTGGGGATGCCGCAACAATCAAAAACCGTCTTGTCCAAAACCATTCGCGATTGGCTCGATGCCATGAGCGACACCACATTCCTCGAAACCATCTGTGAGCCGTTCGAGCCAACGCGGGGAGCACCGGCCACCTTGGCACTGGCTGATCTGATCCGCCCCTCAGCGTTTCTCAGAAGATCGCCCCGGCGGTACACGAGCCACGCACGCTACTGATGTGGACGGCGTGACGATTTCGGATTCGGCCATTTCGCAGCGGTTGCGGGGTCTGGATCCCGCCTGGTTCCCAACCGTGCTCGATCAGATGCTGCAACCGATCGCGTCACGGCGCCGTCATCCGCAGGCGTTCTACCAGCAGTGGCGGCTGGTGGGTATTGACGGCGCGCAGTTCTCGATTCCCAACAGCCCGGGCGTGGCGGCCGCTTGGCCCAAGGCGCGGAGTTGGCGCGGTTGCCGGCCGGGGTGTTGTTGCTGGGGCATCGCTACGACGGCACGGGCCGTGGCATCAGTCAACTGCTGGCGTTGTGTCCGGCGACGTCGGTGGAGTTTCTGTTTCGCGTGCCGGTGAAACTGAAGCGGCGGGTGGTGAACACGTTCTCCGATGGCAGCGCGCTGGTGTTGGTGGAGGCGGCGGACTTGATGAGTGCGGGGCAACTGCGCGAGTTGAGCGACCGGCTGATGGAACGAGTGGCGCGGCCGTTGAGCGGATGGCGGCGCGCGGAGTTGTCCACGGGCGGTGCGGCAAGCGGTCCGTTCGTGGCCGCGCAAACGAAAGTCGAGCCACTCCTACGGAGCGTTCCAATACGACGTCACAAAAACCACCCCACGAATTCCTTCAAGGCATTGCTTCTAGAGCGCCCCGAACGGTCGTTGGGTTTCAATTCAGGTCTATCACCCCAAACCGCGCAATGATACATTGCCGTTCTGCCGATTGCGGGATCGGCACACGGGATAGACAGTTCTCAGCGCGCTTCTTCAGCCGGTCATCACCTTCGCCGTCGTCTGCTCATCACCAAGACGGAGAAGCCTATCGCCTCTCGGACTCGGGCACTGCGCGTCATTGCGAAAAGCCCTATTCACACTTTTCGCCGTCCACCAGCAACCGTCGGACAACAGTGCCGTCGGGTCTTGCACCGCGCGCAAACACCCGCGCGTCACTGCGCAAGCCACCGCAGACCGCCGCCCTTGCCTCGCCGGTGCGGAACGCAACGAGTTCCTGAAAACCATCCGAGGCGATGAGTCTGACCCCGATGGCACCGTTACCGTTGACCAGTTCGGCCTGCGGCACTGATGCCTCTTGGCCGATGCGGTATGGCACCAGCACAGTCAAAAACTGCCTCGTCGCGCTCGGTTCTTTGGTGCTGGCGGTCAGGTGCCAGCTGTTTTTGATTTCGCCCGGTTTGACTCGTTCCGGGTCGGGATTGTAACGGTCGGTCTGCGAGAAACTCAGCGATGGAGGCCAAAGAAATCGCATTTTCATTGCCGCCGGTTCCCGACGAACGTGCAGTGAGCGGCTGGAGTCCTCGATCTGGATTTTCTCGTAGGCGTGCAGCAGCCATTGGAAGGTCGCTGGTTTAGTTGCCACCAAATCATCAAACATCACGAACACGCCGGGCTTGACGTGGACGACATGTCGGCGGAATCGTTTCAAGGTGCCGCCGTAGGCTTCTCCTGCCTCGCCTTCGACGTAGTCATAGCCGTCGTTGTGGACAAACGCGGTGATGCGCCCGCTGGCGGCAAAACTGCGTTGCACCTGACCTTGGCCGTCCACGAGGATGCTGTTGACGGCTCGCGTGGCGCGGGTGCATTGGTGATGATGCGGCGAGCCGTACCACGGGTAGTAGCCTGTGGCAATAGCGAGCTTCGACCAAAAGCGTTGATGACAAATGCGTTTTGCTCGGCGTGACCGTGGCTGACACTGCCATAGGGGCTGCTGCGCAACAGAAATCAATGTCCCGCTCCCGGTCGCCGAGTGCCGTGTGGATGGAGGCCAATCCCACGCTGGGAAAAACGCGCGTCTGCGGCAGCTTCAGCGGAGAGCGCGCTTTCAAGGTCGGATCGTAAGTCGCCACAGTCAACACATCGGCACCGGGGCGGAATCGGCACTCCTCGGCAAGCCAGCGCAAGTAGGGGTCACGGAGCAGCGAAGAAAACGCGTACATGATTGCCCCCAGCCCGCAGGGGGAAGACTCGGCACCGTCTCCAAAAGGTCGTTGTTCGTGATACGGTGTGGCGGTGTAGAAAGCAAAGAAGGGAGTGTTGCGGAAAAACGGCTTCTGCATCAGGTCAATGCCGGTGGCCTGACGGAGGGCAACAACGAAATGAATGGCAAACGACATGTACGCGCCCCAGTAGCTCGGACCTTCTTGCCAACCGCCGTCATCGCCGCCCCACGCGGGGTAAGCGGTCATGTAAATCAGGGTGCAATACTCCAGCCAGTCGCGAGCTTCGGGCCAGTCGTGAATAAATGACAGCGCGCATTCGCCGAGAAAACCCGGCAACCGTCCTGCATGACTCTCGTAGGGGCTGTTTTCAAAGGGCAGTGTTTGCAGTCGTTTGAGGAATTGGAGGGCACGCGCCTTCATGTTCGACTCGACTTTCGCCCGTTCCACAGGCGTGAACAGGTCGTAGGTTCAGTCGTAGGCGCGCGTGCCGCGCATCATCATCCACAGGGGCGGCTCGTCGTACGCGAAGAAACTGGTCGGGTCTTCCGGGTCCCACGAGAAAAAGTACAGCAGCCGCCGTTTGGCCTCCAGACCGAGACGTCGGTCGCCGGTCAACAGATAGGCCAGAGCGCACTCCTCCATTGTGTCCATCGGCGGCCGCGTCGTTCGCATGATGTGGATCGCCCACGGGCCGCGTTTCACTGGATCCTTGGGTTGGCAATCCGGTTCCGGCACCAGGGTCTCGCCGATGGCTCGCTCGCAGGACCTGACCAGATCGCGTACGGCGTGCTGGAGTTCTCCCTTCACGAGGGCGCGAACCTCCGCCAGACGTTCGCCGCCGAAAAACAATCGCGGACGAATTCGTGGCACCTGTTGGACAGCGCGGTCGAAATCGGGAAATGGGAATGGCCGCGCCGTGGACGGCACCGTAAACGGTCGGACCCGGCCAAAGAGTCGCCCGTCTTTGGTTTCGACGCCGTAGCGCCAAAACCACTGGCCCGGCGGCAGCGGCGAGCGCGGCACGAAGACAGCGCGTTTCAGTCCGCTGAATGTTTGGGAGCGTTCCGGCGGAAAACCCGGATCCTGCGACACCTGCAACGCGTAGCTTGCGTCGCGTCCTGCGGGTACCCAGATAAACGGCGGCGGAGTGATTTCGACCACTTGATTATCGGCGGGATGACAGGGTTTTTGCGTCGGCGCGGGGACCGGGTCTAGCTTCGGTGTTGCCGCCAGTGCCGTGCCGGCTGCAAGTGCGACGGTGAGAAGGACGAGCCGGAGAACTTGTTTTTGATTCATTGCAACGCGTCATTTGAACGGAAAATCGGCCAGATGCTTACCCGTGTCAGGGCGAGGTCACAACTGGAAACGATAACGGGTGCGCGGCAAGAGTCGGGCAGCGCCATCAGGGATGCTTGCGCTACGGGAAAAAGCAGGTAGCAGGGCTTGCCCACACCGCACCCTATCCAAACACTAGCAGTGCGCCTCAGTGGAAGGTGTGAGGCGTCGGTCAATTCGAGTGCTATCGGCGCGACGAGGCCTGTGGATCGGTCTTGCGGAGGAACTTCTGAACACGCCGTCCGATGATGTCGGTGCAATACAGGTTGCCCTTGGAGTCCAGCGCAATCCCGTGGAGCCAATTCAACGTGCCCGGTTGTTCTTGGCCGTCAGCGGCTTTGGGAAAGCTCCAGAGTTGGAGCAGTTTGCCGGCGGTGTTGAACCGCAGAACCAACTGGTCTTTGGGCGGACAACCCAGCGGGGCTGTGGGATATTTCGGGTCGAATCCCCAGATCATCGGTGAGGAACCGCACACCCAGATCTCGTCGGTCGGCGTCACCCACAATCCCCATGGCACCATGAGATGGCTCCACACGTCCAGCAAGCGACCGCGTCGGTCGAAGACCTGTACTCGGGCGTTGTTACGGTCTGCCACATACAGTCGTTCGTGGGAATCGCACACAAGGGCGTGCACGAGACTGAATTGTCCGGGCGCTGTGCCGAGGCTGCCCCATTCGTTGAGGAAACGCCCGTGCCGGTCAAAGTGCGCCACGCGCGCATTGCCGTAACCGTCGGTGACATAAATGTCGCCGTTGGGTGCAATCGCCACGTCGGTGGGTTTGTAAAAATGTTTCGGCCCCGTTCCGGGTTCGTCGGCGGTGCCGAGCGTCAACAACACCCGCCCCTCCTCCGAGGAATGCTTGGTGACGATGTGCCGTCCGACATCCACCAGCCAGATGGCGCCGCTGCGGTCAATGCGGATGCTGTGCGCAACGGAGTTGGTAGCCGGTTTCGGCCAGCTTTTCAGGTAACGACCGTCGGGGGCATAGACCTGGACGGGTGGATCACCGCGCGTGTAAATCCAGACTCGATCATCGCGGTCCACGGCCACACCGGGGACGGCTCCGGCAATGGCGTCCTTCGGCCGTTGCGGCCACTGGGGGTCCACCTCATACCAAACCGAGGCATTGATTCGTGGATAGGGAACGGGCGCGTTGGCGCCGTAGAGATTCGTCTGCCCGTGCGCCAGCAGCGAGAAACAGACTGCCAATGTGATGGAAATAAACAATCGTGTCATGCAGTCAGCTTCGCATCTTTGGGTGCTGTTTCGCAAGAGGAAACGCCCCAACATTACAAGTGGGCGGTTGGGTGTTGTCCCGCCAGCACTTCTCGTACGGTCGCCTGAATCTCGTCGAGGTTGAACGGTTTGCCGAACCAACGGTTCCCGGTGCTCTCCAAGAAAGCGCGCGAAGTTCCGCTGACGGTGTCGCCGGTGATGAAGATGATTCGGGAAGCCAGGTCGGAAGACAGAGCGCGGACTCTTTCGTAGAGGGCTTCTCCTCCCAGACCCGGCATGCACAGATCGCTGATGATCACATCGTAGCGGCCAGCTTCCATCAAGCTCAATGCTTCCTGACCGCTGGTGGCGGAATCTACCCAATAACCCTCCTGCTGAAACAAGGCCCCCAGCACTTCCAAAATCCCCGGCTCGTCGTCCACCAACAACAACCGATGGCGCGGCGGTACCGGTCGCGGGGCTTCCGATTTTGTTTCCGTCGGGGCGGCCGCCGTTGGCGGTTGCGGACACTCGACGATCGGCAGTTCGATGGTGAACCGCGCGCCCTTGCCCTTTTCGCTTTCCACCAGGATTTTGCCGTGATGTTCCTGAATGATACTGTGACAGATGGTCAATCCCAGGCCGGTACCTTTGCCGGGACCTTTGGTAGTGAAAAAGGGATCGAAGATTTTCGGCAGGATGTCGGGCGGAATACCGGGGCCGCTATCGGCGATCGTGATTCGCAACAGAGAACCTTCTCGCTGAGAGCGAACTTCGAGCTGGCGCGGACCGTTGTGGTCGGTCAGCGCCTGCACGGCATTGGTGATGATGTTCGTCAACACCTGCTCCAATTGATGAGGGTCGGCCATCGTCCGTGGCAGGGTCGGGTCGAGACGCAGCCGAAGGGTGATGGCACCGCTCTCGATAGCAGTGGCATGATTCTCGGCCACCATCTCAATGAGGTTATTGATGTCCACGGGCGACAACTGCAGTTCCTGCGGACGCGCGAACCGCAACAGATTGCGAACGATCTTGGCGGCACGCTCGCTTTCGTAGAGAATCTTTTTCAGGTCGCCTCGCACACGGGTGGGCGGATGTTCCCGCGTCGTGAGGATTTGGGCGTAGCCGGTGATCACCGCCAACGGGTTGTTCAACTCGTGCGCCACGCCGGCCACCAATTGTCCGAGCGCGGACAATTTTTCGGCCCGCTGCAACTGTTGCTCCATCTTCTTGCGCTCGCTGATCTCTCGAATCGAGATCAACAAGGCCGGCCGCTGATTGACTTCGATCATCGTGGCGCTGCCCTCGCACGGTGCCTCGGTTCCACCCAGGCGGCGGATGGCAAACTCGCGGGGAGGTTGGATCGTCTCCAAAAGACGCTGTTTTACCTCGTCGGTCACCGCAGACGGCTCGCCCAGACTCGGCAGGATCGCAAGAAACGATTCCGGCAGTTCTGCGCCGTCGCGCGTGCCTCGCACCAACCTTTTGGCCTGATCATTCGCTTCCAGTAGCTTCAACGTCTCCAAATCCACCAGAAAAATCGCGTCGCGCGCCGCACGGAACAACGCCTGATATTTCTGCCCGGAGAGGGCCGCTTCGCGCTCCGAGCTTTTTTGGCTGTTCACACTCTGTTGGAATTCGTCCAGCAGTATTTGGTGGCGCTCTTGTGCTTGCTCCAGAACCAGCACCATCATTCCGAAGATAATGAACAGCGCGACCACGGCTGTCGTGAAATGACCTAATACCAACCACAACGGCGACAACAACGGCTGAAACGGGAAACCCAACAGGTGAATTCCCCACAGGCCAAAGCCCAGAGCCAACAGGGCGGCGCCACGGTATTTTCGCCGCAGCGCAAGATACTGAGAACCGGTAAAAACGCCCACGGCGGCTAGCAGCAGAAACACCGGCACCGTAATCCAAAGCTGTTTCCCCACCTGATAGGCGGCCACCGCGCTCCAGAGCAACAGCATGGGAACGGCCAGTGCCAGTTCGCGTTTCGAGCGTCCGCAGTTGAGCATCTCCAGGCTCCCCTCAAACATGCACAGCGCACTGAGGCTCGTGCAGGCAAGCTGAACCATCAATAACCACTGCGTTGCGCCAAAGTTCACCTCAAGGATGCACGCGCCCAGCCACATCGCGTACAACACCCATGCCACCATCCAGAAATTGATGTAGTTTTTCTTCTCGAACCAGTTCAGGTAGGCAAACACTCCCACGGCAGCCACCGTGCTGAACAGCGCCAGCAACAACGCCGAGTGCAGCCACACGGGGTCAAAGGTTGCCGCCATCTGTTGGATCAATTCTCGTATCACTTCGAGTGCCATGTCCGGTCGGGTTGTTTCCAGCCAACTATAAACGCATCCGGTCGCATTTGCACAGGCCGAAATCACAAAGCCGCGCGCGACCGGTCGCTCATGACAAAATCGCGGTGCAAGGCCGCATACACCCCCTGCTTCTGCAACAGTTCGGCGTGTGTCCCCTGCTCCACCAGCCGACCGCCGTCCAGCACCAGCACTTGGTCGGCATGACGAATCGTGCTGAGACGATGCGCCACCACAAAGCTGGTTCGCCCGGCCAACAACGCCAGCACCGCCTTCTGAATCCGCGCCTCCGTCAGCGAGTCCACCGAGCTGGTGGCCTCGTCCAAAATCAGAATGCGCGGATCCGCAATCATCGCCCGCGCAAAACACACCAGTTGGCGCTGTCCCAGGGACAGGTTCGCCCCGCGTTCGCCCACCGGCGTGGCAAACCCGGCGGGCAACGCGCCGATGATGTCGAGAAAGTCCAGCCGTCGGACCACCGCTACGATCTGTTCATCGGTCGCGGCAGGTTGTCCCACGCGGATGTTGTCGAGGATCGTTCCGCTGAACAGAAAGTTCTGTTGACTCACCAGCCCCATTTGCCGGTGCAACGACTCGGCGGTAATCTCGCGCGTGTCATAACCGTCAATCAGCACCGCGCCGGAGTCGGGCAGATAAAACTTGGCCAGTAGGTTGATGACAGAACTTTTCCCGCTGCCCGTGTGTCCGACCAACGCGATCATCTGACCGGGTTGGACCGTGAAGCTCACCTCGTGCAGCGCCGGCCGATCCGGGCTGTAACGGAACGAAACCTTGCGGAACTCCACATGCCCTTGGATTCGCGGCAGCACGATCACATTGGGCGGCTCACGCCAGTCCGGCTCGGTGTCGAGCATCCGAAACAAACGCTCCGCACCGGCCATCGCGGTCAACGCCTGGTTATACATTGCGCCCAGCGGCTGGATGGAGGCGAAAAACAGGTTCGCCAAAAAGAAAAATTGAATCAGAGTTCCGACCGGCATCTGAATGTCGGCATGAAACACCCGCCAGCCGCCCAGCAACAACAGCGCAGCAGTGAAAATCTGTCCGTTCAGTTCCAACATCGGCAGGAACACCCCCGAAGCGCGCGCCACGCCGAGATTGAGTTTCGACTGATCCATCATCAGCTCGGCAAAAATACCGGCGTTGACATCCTGCCGGACGAATCCCTGCGTCACCCGGATGCCGTTGACCGACTCCGCCAGCGTGGCCGTCACCCGGCTCCAGTTCTCCTGCACCCGGCGATACGCCTGCCCCAAAACGCGGCGGAAATGCCGGTTCAACGCCGCCACGCCCGGCGCCATCGCCAGCACCACCAGAAACAATGCCCAGTCCGTCCACAACATCAGAACGCCCGCCACCATCATCTGGCCGCCCTGCACGGCGCTGATGAAAAACACGTCCTGCACTCCCACCCGCACCGCCTCGGCGTCGGAAGTCATCCGGCTGATGATGCTTCCCAGCTTCGTGCGGTTGAAAAAACTCATCGGCATCTGGAGCAGCTTGGCAAAAATGTCGCTCCGCACATCCTGAATCACCGACTCGCCGAGTTCCAGCGCCAGTCGCTGGCGGTAGTGAAAACAAAATTGCGTGAACGCCGCTAACGCCAGAAACACCAGCGCGCCGCGCCATGTGCCGGCGGCATCGTGCCGCGTGATCGGCCCGTTGATGACTTCGCCCATGACCCATGCCAGCAACGGCAATTGCACCGCCCGCAACAATACCAAAACAAACAACCCATTGCGTTTGGCCGCATATGGTCGCGTGTAGCCAAAGAGTCGCCAGATCAACCGCCACTCCAGCGGTCGCTGTTCGATTTCCTCCTCGCTCGGCTCGCGCACCACCTGCGCGATGCTGGCAGCGGGTTTCTTCCTCATCGCACCGGCGCCTCCGCAAATTGCAGCTCCAGCGCCCGCCGATACGGACCGTCCACGCGCGCCAGCTCCTCGTGGGTGCCCATTTGCGCGATCCGCCCCCGCTCCAACACCAGAATCCGGTCGGCGCGTCGCGCCGTGCTGATGCGACTGGCCACCATCAACGTCGTGCGGCCTTTCATCGCGCGCTCCACCGCCTCCAAAATCTCGGCCTCCGTGTGCGGGTCCACCGCCGCCGTCGGATCATCCAGCAAAAGAATGGACGGATTCAACAAAATGGCGCGCGCCAGCGCCAGCCGCTGCCGCTGGCCGCCGGAAAGGTCTTTGCCCCCTTCGCGCAACAGGGTGTTGTAACCGCGCGGCATCGCGATGATGAACTCGTGCGCCGCCGCGATGTTCGCCGCGCGTTCGATTTCCTCCTGCGCGGCGTCCGGGTGCCCGAACGCGATGTTGGCTGCGATGGTGTTGCTGAAGAGAAAACTCTCCTGAAACACCACGCCGATATTGCGGCGGAGATCGTCCACGTCCAGCTCCCGCAAATCGGTTCCGTCCAGCAACACCCGGCCGCGGGTGGGATCGTAAAAACGGGGCACCAAACTCAACAACGTGGTTTTGCCCGAACCGGTCGCGCCGAGAATCGCCACGCATTCACCCGGACGCGCCTGAAACGTAATGTCCCGTAGAACCGGCTCGCCGTCTCTGTAGCCAAACGTGACTTCCTCGAAGCGGATCTCGCCGCGGGCGCGCGGCAACGGTTTGGCATTGGGCGCGTTGCGAATCTCCACGGGGGCATCGAGCACCTCGAACACGCGACGTGCGCCCGTCAAACTCTGCTGCGCCGTGTTGGCGATGCTGGCGAAGTTGGAAATCTGAGCCGAGAACTGCTGCAGCAACCCGGCAAAAACGACCAGTCCCGTTCCCAGCGGCAGTTCGTTGGCGATCACCAGATGGCCGCCGTAGGCCAGCAGAAGAAAAATGTTCACTTGAGTGAGAAAACCGAGCGTCGGCACGAACAGACTGACCCGCCAGAAGATGGATTGCTGTTGTTGGCGCACCGCCTGATTGCTGCGCTCAAACACCGCGGCTTGTTCCCGTTCACGCGCAAACCCTTTGATGGTCTGAATCCCCTGGACGGTCTCGGTGAGTTTCAGAATCATCTCATCCACCAGTTCTCGATTTCGGAGGTACAGCGGCTGCACCACGCGCGAAAACACCGTGGACAACGCCCACAACAGCGGCGTGCTCGCCAGACATACCAACGTCAGCTTCACGTGAATCCCCAGCAGATAAACCAGATACACCGCCAAAGACAGGATCATGATCACACCTTGAATGAGGACATTGCTGACGAAATTGCCGACCTGACGAGAGTCCCCCGTGACGCGGTTGATGATGGAGCCGCTGGCGTTCTCATCGAAAAACCGGAAGCTGAGGCGCTGTAGCTTGTCATAGACCTGCGAGCGGAGCGTGACCATGAGATGCCGCTCAATGAGCGTGCCAGCCTCCAGACTGTAGGCGAAATGCAGCAAGGCACGCAAACCGGCCAGCAGCAGAAGCGCAACGGCAATGAAGGTCATCACGCCCATCGGCGGCCAGTGCGACGGCGGCGCGATCCCAAAGGGCCAACGCGGAGGGGGCGCCGATGGTTGGATTTGGTAGCGGATAAAATCAATTCCCAAACCCGTAAGTCCGAGCGCCAACAGACCCAAGCCCAGAAGGACCAGTTGACAAACGAATACTTCGAGGCAGCGCCAGCGATATCGCCAGGCCAACGCCAGCAACCGGCGCATCAGCGCATAATTCGAGGGAGCCGAAGCCGACGCCGTCATCGCAAGCCCGAAGGCCTCACGACGGCGGCGGAGTCTTTTGTTTGCGTTGCCGCAACAGGGTCAAACCCGCGCTGCCGCACATGACCAGAAAAAACGCCAGCACCAAACCGACGACCAGCGATCCCCACCGATTGAAGGCGAGGTGCTCCAGCATCTTCGGGTCGTCATTGAACCAGCCGTCGCGGATGAACCACGCCAAAAAAGCGGCGCCAATCAAGGAGAGCACGCCATAATGCTTGAATGTCTCCTCGGCGCTCGGACGCGGCCTCTGCGTAGGGCTTTCCGGCGAGGGAACGGATGGCTGTTCCGTCGGCATAACCTCCTCACAAGACCGAGCGAACCACCTCGATCACGGATCGTTGGGAACCGGAAGATTGGGTGGCTTTGGGGGGGGTCAGCCGCGCGAGCTGTTCCAACGGCATCTGCAACAACTCGTATTCCGCCTGCAACCAGTCGTCCAGATCGTGCCCGTGCTGACAACCTCGCTCTAGGTAAATCTGATACGCGCGCGCGGCGATCTCCTCGTGCGTCGGCAACCGCACCCCGCTGGGGCGGCTTCCCTGCGATTTTTTGCTCTCCCTTTTCATCTTCTCTTCGATGCAAATACATTGCCCAATTCCCGAGCAATTGCAAGCTTGCATTCGGCAATCCGCTGCGAGAGAAGCCCTTTTGCATCCGCTTCCCAACACGAGCCGTTATTGCCATCGCAAGCGGCTGCGGTTACATTCAGCGCGTGAAATTCATGCTGGCCTTTTCCCTGTGTGCTTCTGTGGTTTCGGCCCACGACGTGGTCGTTTACGGCGGCACCAGCGCGGGCGTCATCGCCGCCGTGCAAGCGAAACGAATGGGCAAATCCGTCGTCATCGTTTGCCCGGAGAAACATCTCGGCGGACTGTCCAGCGGCGGTCTCGGCTGGACCGACACCGGAAACAAAGCGGTCATCGGCGGACTGGCGCGCGAGTTTTATCATCGCATCTGGCTGCATTACCAAAAGCCCGATGCGTGGCGCTGGCAGAAACGCGAAGAATACGGCAACAAAGGTCAGGGCACACCGGCGATGGACGGCGAACAGCGGACGATGTGGATTTTCGAGCCGCACGCAGCCGAAGAGGTCTTCGAGGACTTCATCCGCGAATATCAGATTCCCGTCCACCGCAACGAATGGCTCGACCGCGACAACGGTGTGAAGAAGAAAGGTGCGCGAATCGTTTCCATCACGATGCTCAGCGGCAAGAGCTACGAGGGAAAGATGTTCATTGACGCCACCTACGAAGGCGATCTGATGGCCGCCGCCGGCGTGGACTACCACGTGGGACGCGAAGCCCAAAGCCACTACGGTGAGCAATGGAACGGCGTGCAAACCGGCGTGCTCCATCACCGGCACCATTTCGGCGTGCTGAAGGAAAAAATCAGCCCCTACGTCGTGCCCGGCGATCCAACCAGCGGCGTGTTGCCTCGCATCAGCACCAAGCCGCCCGGTGAGTACGGCGCCGCCGACAAAAAAGTGCAGGCCTACTGTTTCCGCATGTGTCTGACCGACCAACCGGAAAATCGGGTCCCATTTCCGAAACCCGACGGCTATGACCCGAAACAGTATGAGTTGTTGCTGCGCATCTTCAACGCCGGTTGGCGCGAAACCTTCCACAAATTCGATCCCATCCCCAACCGCAAAACCGACACCAACAACCACGGCCCGTTCAGCACCGACAACATCGGCTACAACTACGATTACCCCGAAGCCTCCTACGAGCGACGACGCCAGATCATCCGCGAACACGAGACCTACCAGAAGGGGCTGATGTATTTCATCGCCAACGACCCGCGCGTGCCGGGCGACGTCCAACAGCAAATGCGCCGCTGGGGACTGGCCAGAGACGAATTCACCGACAACGGAAACTGGCCTCATCAGCTTTACGTTCGGGAAGCCCGCCGAATGATCGGCAAATTCGTGATGACCGAGAACGAATTGCTCAAACGCCGCCCGACCCCCGAACCAATCGGAATGGGTTCCTACACGATGGACTCCCACAACGTCCAGCGTTACATCACCCCCGAAGGCCACGTCCAAAACGAAGGCGACATCGGTGTCTCCACGCAAGGACCCTACTCCATTGCCTACGGCTCGCTCGTGCCCAAACCCGGCCAGTGCAACAATCTTCTCGTGCCGGTGTGCGTCTCCAGTTCTCACATCGCCTATGGCTCAATCCGCATGGAACCGGTCTTCATGATCCTCGGCCAGAGCGCCGCCACCGCTGCCTGCCTTGCCATTGACGAGAACGTCTCCGTGCAAGACCTCCCCTACCACACACTCCGCACCCGCCTCCTTGCCGACAAACAAATCCTCGAAGCCGTTGGCCTCGCCGGCATCGTTCTCACCAGTCGCCAGGCCAAACTCACCGGCGAATGGAAGGCGAGCGGCTCCTATCACCACGACCAGAACAGCGGCAAAGGCGCCAAGTCCGCCCGCTTTGAGTTGAACGTGCCCGGCGATGGCTTTTACGAAGTTCGTCTCGCCTACGTCGCCCACCCGAACCGCGCCACCAACGTCCCTGTCACCATCGAGTCCGCCGACGACGCGAAAACCGTGCGGGTCAACCAACGTCGGACGCCACCATTGGAAGGAAAGACCGTGTCACTTGGCCGATTCCGTTTCACCGCCGCAAAGCCAGCCGTCGTTACCATCTGCAACGACGGCACCGACGGCTACGTCGTGATAGAGGCCGTCCAATTATTGCCCGTGAAGTAGCGAGCTAAAATGACAACGAGCGGGCGCAGCAATCTTGGACTTGTCGGCCAGCGTTTTTTGGCATACATCCTCTGCAGGACGCGCTCCCGTAGCTCAGATGGATAGAGCATCGGTTTCCTAAACCGGTGGTCGCAGGTTCAACTCCTGCCGGGAGCGCCAATCTTTCCGGTTGCAGGCGCCGGAGCGGGCTGGTAGGTTCGGCTCGATTGCGATGAGAACCATGCTATCAGCCAAACTCCACGGTGGACGACTGACCGCCTGCAATTTGGATTACGAGGGAAGTTGCGGCATCGGGCCGGACCTGCTCAAAGCCTCCGGCATCCTCCCGCTGGAAAAGGTCTCTGTCCTCAATGTCTCCACCGGCAGCCGACTGGAAACCTATGTCATTCGCGGCAAGAAAAATGGCGAAATCTCCCTCAACGGCGCCGCCGCCCGTCATGCTGCCAAAGGCGACAAAGTCATCATTTTGACCTTTACCGAGGTCGCCGAGCGCGACGTCCGATCCCACAAGGCGCGGATCGTCATTCTCGACCATAACAACAAAATCGTTTCCTGCCGCACCGAACGGGTCACGGACTGAGCCATCATGCGCTGGATGCTGCTCACCTGTGTGCTCGTCGGAGTCGTCTCGGCAGAAGACAACGAACAGCCCAAGACGCCGCCCCCACCGCCCGAAGCGATCCTGCAACGCCTTTGGGCGAATCGCGCGCAAAAGGATTTCTTGCTGAAAGCGCGTCTGTTCGCGGACCGCAGCAACGTCCAGCCCGTGGAGCTGCTGGTCAAGAACCTGCCGCAGGAAATTCGCACGATCTACCGCTCCGAAAACACGCAACTGCTCGTCGTGCAATCGCAGCAGCAACCGCCCCGCTTCTATCTGGCCGGCATCGGAGAGTTGACCACCGTCAAACAGCGAATGGAGCGATGGCCCGGTTCCTGGATCAGCTACTACGATCTCGGCCTGCCGTTTCTCTACTGGCCGAAGCCGAAATACCTCGGCGAGGACCGGATGCGGGGACAGGATTGTTACCTCCTGGAGGCGAGGTCCGACACCGAGCCGTATCGGCGCGTCAAACTCTGGATTCATACGCAGTATTTCGCGCTGTTGAAAGCCGAGGCTTTCGATGCCGACGAAAACCCCGTCAAGCGCATCACCATCACCAGTTTCAAACGCATCGGCGAAGTCTGGGTGCCGCGCGGGATGGATTTCGTGTTTGTGCCGCCGGGCCAGGCGCTGCCCGCCTCGGAACGTTCGCGGCTGGAAATCTACGAAGGCAACTACGACGCCCGATTGCCCTTGTCGGACTTCGAGCCGTCCCGATTCGGAGCCAAGCCCAGTTCCGCCAACAACTGAAGGTCTTCGTCCACCGACGGATTGTCCGCCGTCAACAGTTTCTCGCCGAAAAAGATTGAGTTGGCTCCCGCGAAGAAACAAAGCGCCTGCGCCTCGCGCGACAACGTTTTTCGACCCGCTGCCAGCCGGACTTTGGAGCGCGGCAGCGCAATGCGGGTCGTCGCAATCAACCGCACCACCTCGAACACATCCACCGGCTTCTCGCCCGCCAGAGGTGTGCCCGGCATGGGCACCAGACAATTGATCGGCACACTGTCGGGCGGCGGCTCAAACTGCGCGAGAACCTCCAGCATTCGGAGACGATCTTCGACGCTTTCGCCCATGCCGATGATCCCGCCACAACAAAGCGACAACCCCGCACGTTGCACGTTACGGATCGTGTTGAGCCGATCCTCGAACGTGTGCGTGGTCACAATCTTCGGATAAAACTCCGGGCTGGTGTCGAGATTGTGATTGTAGGTGTGCAAACCCGCCGCCTTCAACGCGCGCGCCGCCGATTCACTGATGTGCCCCAGCGTGACGCACACCTCGATGCCAACTGCCGCCACCGCACGAACAATCTCCAACACCCTCTCAAAGGGCGCCGTGCCTTCGCGCGCGCCGCTCCATGCCGCCCCCATGCAAAAACGCGTCGCCCCCGCCTGTTTCGCGGCGCGCGCCGCCGCCACCACCTCCTCGACCTTCATCAGTGGCGTCGGCCGGACACCCGTCCGATATCGGACACTCTGCGCGCAATACGAACAGTCTTCGCTGCAACCGCCGGTCTTGATGCTCAACAACGAACAAAGTTGCACCCCGGTTTTGCCCCAATGGCGGAGATGCACTTCGCGCGCCTGTTGCAACAAATCGAACAATGGCTGATGATAAACCTTCTGCAGAGTCGTCACGGCCACGATGGTAATGGACAGTTTCCATCATTGCAAGGGAAGCCGCCTTCTGGTAGAAACGCCCCAAGAAAGGGCCACGACATGGAAAAACACTTGCAAACGATTTGCGGAATGTTGCAAAGCCCCGACGGCATGCGACGCTGCGCCGCCGCCATGGTTCTTGCCGAACTCGCCCCGAAAGACCCCGAAGTCGTCAAAACCCTTGGTGAAGCCCTTCCCAATGCCAGCCAGTTGCTCACCCGCTACATCCTCGAAGCCTTCGACGCCATCGGCACCCGCGCCGTCGTGCCCTTCGTTCTACCCCTGATCAACTCCGAAGACATCGAAACCAAACTGCGCGCCGTCGGCATCGTCGCGCGCGCGGGAGGCGACGTGCTACCGGAAATCAAGAAACAACTCGCCTCCGCCACCCCGCAACAGAAACTGGTGCTCGTGGACATCCTGGCCCGCATCCACGAACCGAGCGCCTTCCAGGTCATCTTGGAATTGCTCTTCGACCACGATTTCGAGCTGGTCAAAGAAACCTGCCAGGCCGTTCGCCGACACATTGCCGACGCCGGCCCGAAAATCCGACTCGCCCTTCACAAACAGCTCGTCCAATTCATGAACAGCGCGCGCGTCAAAAAGAACGACCGCGTTCTCACTTCCTGCCTGTTGCTGGTCGGCTACATCGGCGCACCCGACGCCGGCAAACTGCTCCTGAAATACACCGCACCCCGAATGCTCGGCTACGTCCGCCGCAACGCGCTCATCGGCCTCAAGGGCATCGAAATCACCGGCGCCGCCGTCACCTCCACCGCGCGAGCACTCGTCAAATACCTCGACGAATCCGACCCGGTCATCGCCCAGCACGCACTCGACATCATCGAGAAACTCCCCCTCCCATCCTCCTACGACCGCCTCTGGCGCAAATGGCTCAAAGGCAAACACGCTCCCGTGCGAGCCTTCGCCGCGCGCAAACTCGCCGCCACCGACAACGCCGCCAACAACAAACTCATGCTCACGTTGCTGGCCCACGAAGACCCGCACGTCAGCGAAATTGCCGCCAGTGCGCTCGCCCGCCACAAAGGCGCCACCCGACTGTTGCTCGACGCCCTGGCGCGCGAACACAACAGCGATGCCGCCTGGCGACTCGCCAAAATCCTCAAACCCCACAGCGAATCGGTGGACAAAAAAACAAAAACACGATTCGCCTCATTGGCGGCCCGCGAAATCATCGCCGGTCACGCCCGCTACGAGGCGTTGATCTATTTCCTCCGCAACGTGGACCCGAAAGCCGCCGATGCTGTCCTCCGCGATACCGCACTGAAATTCAAGAAGACAAAAAAATGGGACAAAGCCGTCGAATGCCTTCGCCACCTGATCAACACCGAGAGCTTCGACAACGAGACACGCTACCAGTTGAGCGTGTGCAACCTGAAACTCTCCCCCAAAGACGTCTCCCCGCATCTGCGCGCCGAGGACCACGCTCTGCGCGGCATTCAGGGCTTGTTGGCCGGCCGCGCCTTCCCGATTCTGGAGCGACTGAAACAAGAACCCATTCTCGACGCAGCCGACCTCTGCTACGTCGGATTCCATTTTGCCGAACTGCCCGGCGCTGAGAACATCGAGTTTGGCCGCGCCCTGCTCGAACACGTGACCAAACGCTGGCCCGCCTCCAAAGAAGCCAAAGCCGCCAAAAACAAGCTCCAACTCGCCGCTGCCCCGACAACACCGCCCGCCTCGCCGGCCTGATACCAACCGATAACCAGTAACTTCCTCAGGATGTTGTCTCTCACCACAAAAGAGCGTCCAGACAATCCCTGTGGCTGCACAGGCAGACACGCTGCCACCACCGAAAACTGGCAGTCCACTCCGACAAAAGGCGAAGTTCAAACATCCAGCGCCTGATGTTGAGTCTGGGAAGCGAGGTCCATGAGTACGAAGAAACGACAGCCGCATCCACCGGCCTCTTCAAGGCCAAGGTGGCCTTGAAAGCCGTAAAAGAACGGCTAACGCTCGC
>Ga0272448_1003376_pt1 | contig 19073 bp, 20 predicted proteins | sample YNPCB0191_FD_202220 | JGI IMG/M metagenome (GOLD analysis project Ga0272448, IMG submission 202220) | Hot spring sediment microbial communities from Yellowstone National Park, WY, United States - YNP-CB-019-1 | ecosystem: Environmental > Aquatic > Thermal springs > Hot (42-90C) > Sediment... | reverse complement strand
ACAACTCCTTATCCAGGAACAAAGTTATATGAAGAAGCGAGAAAATATGGAAGATTGGATGAAAACTTTGGTAGATATGATATATGGGAACCAGTATTTATACCATTTGGTTATAAAAATGAAGAAGAGGCAAAGAAGATTCAGAAAGAAGCATTCAGGAAATTTTATATCAGACCCAGATACATATTAGGCAGAATAAAGAGAATAAATTCATTTTCTGATATAAAGAGATATATAGATGGTTTCAGATTTTTAACAGGATTTTTAAAAAAGAAAGTGAGTGAATGAAAATAGTATTTTCAACACCAGTATATTATCCTACGATAGGAGGAGCAGCCTTCTATACTCAAGAGCTTGCAGAAGGTCTTGTTAAAAAGGGGCATGAAGTAACAGTTTATGTATTTGGCAAGAAAGGAATTTTTGAAAAGAATGGTGTCATTGTCAAGAGATTTCCATCGAAACATATATTAAGAGGTTATAGGTATTCATTTGAATTCTTAAGAGAGATAAAAAATGAAAATGCAAATATAATACATTCTCATCATTATGGTTATTTTCCAGCATATGCGGGTTGCAAGGCTGCTAAGAAAAATAAAATTCCTCATGTTTTTGGTCCATATTATCACCCTCCTATCTACGGAATAAAGAGAAAGTTATTATCCTTAATTTATTATTGGTTTCAAGGTAAATTTATCCTAAAAAATTCCAATATTATTTTACCGCATACAGAATATGAGAAAAAAATGCTAAGCAAAATAGGAGCAGATATGAATAAAATGAACCTGCTCCCAAATATTGTGGATATTTCTATTTTCAAGCCAGAAAAAATAAAAAATAAGAAGAGAAAAGAAAAAACCGTCCTTTATGTTAGTCATATTATGGAATCTAAGGGTTATGATAAAGTTATAGAATTTGCAAAGCATAACCCTGAGGTTAATTTTATAATTATTGGGCATGGAGACCCTCCAGATGAAAAGATAATGAGAAGTGCAGTGAAAAATAACAAGAATATATTATGGAAGAAAAACGTTCCAATAAAAGAGCTTGTTAAATGGTACAATAGGGCTGATGTTTTTGTTCTACCATCCTATTACGAGGCATTTGGTCGTGTTATTGCTGAAGCAATGGCATGTGAATTACCTGTTGTTTCAACCAGAGTAGGTGGAATACCCGAGGTTGTTGATGAAGGAGTAAATGGCTTTCTTGTTAATTATGGAGAATGGGACGAGATGGAAAGCAAAATCAAGCAGTTGCTATCTGATGATAAATTACGTAGGCAGATGGGCGAGCAGGGAAGAAAAAAGGTCGTTGAAAACTTTTCTAAAAATATCATTTTAGATAAACTTGAGAGAATTTATAAGTCTTTGCTTTAATTATTATTCTTATGACAAAAAAAGCTTTTATAACAGGATGTGGAGGTTTCATAGGTTCTCATCTAGCTGAATTTTTGATAGACAAGGGATTAGAAGTATATGGAACTGTCCATGATTTTGATGGTATAAAGAATATAGAACATCTGAAAAATAAAATTAAAATAATAAAATGTGATATAACAGATAAAAACATGTTAAATGAAATAGTAAAAAAGATAAAACCAGATTATGTTTTTCATCTTGCCGCCCAAAGCTTTGTAATTCCGTCATGGAAAGACCCTGAAAAGACATTGAAAACAAATATTTTAGGAACGCTCTATCTTCTTGATGCAATAAGAAGAGCAGGTATCGATCCGATAATTGCAATTGCCTGTAGTTCAGCTGAATATGGGCTTACATATGAGAATGAAATTCCTATAAATGAAAATCATGAATTCCGTCCATCATCCCCATATGCAGTTAGTAAGATTGGAGCAGATATGCTTGCCTATCTTTATTGGCAAACCTATAAAATGAAAATACTCAGAATAAGATTTTTTAATATTACTGGCCCAAGAAAAACCTTTGATGCTTGTTCAGATTTTGCAAAAGGAATAGCAGAAATTGAAAAAGCCAAGAAAAAAGAATTGTTAGTAGGAAATCTTTCTGGCATTCGTGATTTCACTGATGTTCATGATGCAGTTCAAGCAGTATGGCTGCTGACAGAAAAAGGAAAGTTTGGTGATGTTTATAACATCTGTTCAGGAAGAAAAAATAAAATAGAAGATATATTGAATAAGTTAGTATCTTTTTCTGAAAAGAAAATAAAAATAACAAAAGATAAAGGCAAAACACGGCCTCTTGATGATCCAATATTTGTTGGCGACAATTCTAAAATAAGAAAACTAGGATGGAAACCAAAAATTCCTTTAGACAAAACCCTTGAAGATATAATTGATTATTGGAGAAAAGAAATTAAGTAATAAATTAATATATTAAAAAAACGAGTGAATAATATATGAATTATGCAAAAAGGATTGTTAAAGGAGGGGCAATAATATTTGGAATGACAATTCTTGCATCAGGTCTAGGTTATTTATTGAGATTGTTTCTTGCAAGAAATCTTAACATAAATGACTTCGGTTTATTTTACTCAGTTCTCGCCTTTGTTTCATTTTTTTGGCTATTCAAAGATTTGGGCATAGGACAGGCGCTTGTTAAGTATATTCCAGATTATATAGTAAATAAAAAATTCAAAGAAATGAAATCAGTAATAGTTTTTTCCTATGGACTCCAGTATATAATAGGTTTCATAATATTCTTTCCTTTATTTTTCTTTTCTGATTATATAGCCCTAAATTTTTTTCATAATATTTCAGCAGCCCCAATTATACAAATTCTTTCGTTGGAATTTCTTATTGCATCTACTGTAATGAGATATATACTTCAGGGATTCCAGAAAATAAATTTTTTTGCAAGCATAGAATTTTTCAGAACATTAATTATTTTTATCTTGCTTTTTTTCCTTATACCTATATCAGTTAGCGATGTGGCTATAGGATATCTATCTGCCTCAATAATAATTCAAATTGTCTTTACAGCATATATTTTCTACTTGCTCAGAAAACATAATACTGATCTCTCTAATATAAGAAAAAGATTTAGCGGAGTTTTCAAGTTCGGTCTAGCGATATTAGGTTCAGGAATTGCTGGATGGATAATTGCCTATACAGATACATTGGTCATAACATTTTTTCGTTCATCAGCAGAAGTAGGTTTGTATCAGGTCGCACTGCCAACTTCTCAGTTATTATGGATTTTTGTAGCATCCCTTTCAGGGATTTTATTTCCTGTTTTATCAGAGATGTGGGCAAAAAATCATAAAGAACACCTTTCAAACGGAGTTAGCGTTCTTCTTAAATTATCATTTATTCTGATGATCCCTCTTGCCCTAATAATTATTTCCTTTCCAGAACTAATATTAAGTATTTTATTCGGAAATAGTTACATAGGAGCAGCATTTGCACTACAAATTTTGAGTATTGGAGCAATTTTCTATACACTCATGACAATATTTTCAACAACTCTCAATGCAATTGGCAAACCACAGATAAACACAAAAATAATAGTTTTGATAGCAATATTTAATTTAATTTTCAATATAATATTAGTCCCGTTATTCGGAATTATAGGTGCAGCAATTGCATCAATAACATCATATATAATAGGATTTTTGTTATCTGCACACTTTAGCAAAAAACATGTTATTTTAGATATACAATGGCTTTCTCTCATCAAAACACTTGTTCTAGGAGTAATTGTACTTATCCTAATTTATATTGTCAAAGGATTGCTAATAATGGAACCAATTCCAGAAGCAATAATATCATTAATAATAGCATTTGGATTTTATGTAACTGTTGTATTTTATAAAGTATTGGATAAGAATGACTTTGAAACTTTTAGGGCAGTTTCTCCAAAATTAGTTAATAAAATAGAAAAATTAAGGCAATGATAATATGCTACCAAAAGTATCTGTTATTATAGTAAATTGGAACGGAAAAAAATTCCTTGCTGATTGTTTTAGTTCATTGAGCAAGCAGACCTATAAGAATTTCCAGATAGTTTTTGTTGACAATAATTCTTCTGATGGCTCTATAGAATTTGTTAAAGAGTTTAAAAAATATATGAAGATAAAAATAATTAAATTGAATAAAAATTATGGTTTTGCAAAACCGAACAATATTGGTTTTGATTATGCAATAAAAAATAAATCAAAATATGTTGCAATCCTTAATAATGATACAATTGTTGACAAAAATTGGTTAACAGAGCTTGTAAAAGTTGCAGATAGTGATAGCAGAATCGGAAGTTGTGCCTGCAAAATATTAAAATTAGATGGTAGTATCGACTCAGCAGGGATGTTATTTCACAAGAATTGCATGCCATCACCAAGAATAAATAAAATTGACATAAAAGAAGAGGTTTTTGGAGCGCCAGGTGCCGCAGCCCTGTATAGAGTTGATATGTTAAAAGATGTAAAGCTTGGAGATGACTATTTTGATTCTGATTATAAATTTTATCAAGAAGAATTCGACCTTTCATGGAGAGCTTTGCTTAGGGGTTGGAAATGTGTTTATGTTCCGTCAGCCACAGTAACGCATATTGGCTCAGGAACAGGAAGAAAAATGCCGAATATTGTTAAATATCATTTGGAAAGAAATAGAATATGGACAGTAATTAAGAATCTTGATAAAAATCTGATGTTATATTGTCTGCCGCATATCATTTTATATGAACTATGTTCTATTCCATTCTATATTGTCAAAGGTCAATTTTTCACAGTCATCAAAGCAAGGATAGATGCATTTAAAGAAATGAAAAAATTCAAGAAAAAAAGAAAGATAATACAAAACAGAATTTTAATTACAAGTAGCGAAATGAAAAAATGGTTTGAAAAAAGAAATTATAGAGAAGCAGTTAGTTCTAATTTATAAGCAATGGTTTCCACCACCACTCATTGTTTTTATACCATTCAACAGTTTGCTTTAATCCATCTTCAAATTTTGTTTCTGGTCTCCAACCTAATTTTCTTATTTTTGTATTGTCAAGTGAATATCTTTTATCATGGCCTTTCCTATCAGGAACATATTCTATAAATGATTCATCCTTTCCCATAAATTTTAATATCATGTTTGTTAGTTCAATATTTGTTTTTTCGCATTCGCCACCGATATTATAGACCTCACCAGGCTTTCCTTCATGCAAAACAATGTCAATTGCCTTGCAATTATCAATCACATAGAGCCAATCCCTTATGTTTTTTCCATCACCATAAACAGGAACTTTTTTACCTCTTATAAGATTTGTTATAAAAAGAGGAATTATTTTTTCAGGATATTGATATGGACCATAGTTGTTTGAGCTTCTTGTTATCAGGACAGGAAGTTTATGCGTTATAAAATAAGATCTCGCAAGAAGTTCTGCCCCAGCCTTGCTTGCAGAATAAGGATTTCTTGGTTCTAATTTATCAGTTTCTTTAAATGAGCCCTTTTCTATGCTGCCATAGACTTCATCAGTACTGATTTGAACAAACTTTTTGTTAAATTTTCTACATGCCTCTAAAAGCACATATGTTCCAAAAATATCTGTCAATACAAAAGAACCAGCATCTATAATAGAGCGGTCCACGTGGGTCTCTGCAGCGAAATTAACAATTATATCAACATTTGAAATTAATTTTTCAACAATCTTTTTATTGCATATATCTCCTTTTACAAATTTGTATCTGTCTTTGAATTTTTTTTCAACATCCTTTACATTATTTGGATTTCCTGCATATGTTAGTTTATCAAGATTAATTATTTTGTAATCAGGATATTTTTCTAAAATATATCTGATGAAATTGCTTCCAATAAATCCGCATCCACCTGTGATAAGTAGTTTCATTTGATCATCCACCATTTTTTACAAAATCCGGCCATTTGTATGGAATTTCATTGCTATTCCATGGAATGCGAAGTTCATCAGGGGTTTCATAGTTGTATGTATTCGTTGGTATGTTAACAATTCTTGCCTCATCTGTTAATGCGGTAAAACCATGAACAACACCAACTGGTATTTTTAATAAAACAGCTTTATTGCTTGGTGGCGCTTCAAGAATGAATTCATTAACTTCATTGAATGTCTTTCCTTTTCTTTTATCACAAAGAACAACCAATGCTTTGCCACTTACGCAAACAAAGTAATCATCCTGTTTTTCATGATAATGCCATGCCTTTGCAATGCCTTTTTTACACATTGTCATATAAACTTGTCCAAAATGTTTGAATATCTTATCATCACTTCTTAGTATTTCCATCAAAAATCCACGTTCATCAACGTTAATCTTTAATTTTTTGATTTCAACTCCTTCTATCATTTTACCACATTTTTATATGACCATAAAGATTTAAAAAGGTAATACTATAGTATTACTTTTATAAGGATTATGAAAAAGATGATGGTTTAATGAAGAAAAGGATATCATTGACAATAGATGAAAAATTGTTAAAGTTATTAGATAGGAATCGGTATAAATCCCGCTCTTCTGCAATAGAAGATATCCTAAAAAAATATTTTAATGAAAAGATAGCAGTTATTCTTGCAGGAGGACCCTCAGAGCACTTATGGATTCCTAAATTAAAGAGGTATCGGCCATTAGTGAAGATAGGAAAAAAGACACTAATGGAAGATATAATGGATAAAGTTATTGATATTGAATATAAAAAATTCATCTTTATCGGTTCAAAAGAAATAATAGAAGCAGTAAAAAAAGAAATTAATGAAGAATATGATATAACATTCATTGAAGAAAATAAATTTGGTGGAACTGCCTCAACACTCTATCTTGCAAGAAACTATATAAAAAATACATTCTTAATTTTGCCATGTGACCATTATTTTGATTTCTCTCTAAAAGAATTGGAACATGTTCATAATCAAAATAATTTTATTATTACTTTAGCAGTTTATGCAGGAGCAGGATATGAATGGAATAAGAGTGCCTTCGTAAAAATGAATGGACATGAAATAACAGAGTACTCTGATAACAATATAAAAACACACCTAACCTCTACAATGATATCATTTGCTGAACCGGAAATTTTTGATATGATAAAAAATAGGAAATCTTTAGAAGAAATCTTTCTAACTTTGATACAATCAAAGAAATTGGGTGGTGTTATTATCAATGGAAATTTTGTGAATATCCATTCTGTTAATGATTTACTTATTGCAAGGAGATTGAGATGATTTTAATTACAGGTGTTGGCGGTTTGTTGGGAACAGAAGTAATGAAATTATCTGGTGGAGTGGGAACATACTTCAAGGATAATCCTAATATGGAAAATACAATAGAGATGAATATAACAGATAAAAAAAATGTTATAAAAGTTTTAAGTAAAGTAAATCCAGATTGTATAATTCATTGTGCAGCTCTTACAGATGTCGATTACTGCGAAAAATTTAGAGATGATGCCTATAAAGTAAATGTTTTAGGCACAAAAAACATCGTGGATTTCTGCGCAGAAAATAATACAAGACTGATATTTGTTTCTACTGATTTTGTATTTGATGGTGTTAAAGGTAACTATACAGAAGAAGATGAGCCGAATCCAATAAGCTACTATGGATATACAAAGTTAATGGGGGAAAAAGAGGCGAAAAAATTAGAAAATTGTGTCATAGCAAGGACAAGCGTGATATATGGGGCAAACAAAAATAACTTTGTTCTATGGGTCATAAATGAATTAAAAAATGGAAAAAAGATAAGGATAGTTGATGACCAATTTAATTCGCCAACACTAAACACAAATCTTGCTGAGGCACTGATAAAGTTTGCAAAAAATGACCTGAGAGGAATATATCATTGTGCTGGTTCTGAAAGAATCTCAAGATATGATTTTGCCATAAAAATAGCAAACACCTTTAATTTAGATAAATCACTTATAAAGAAAATATCTTCTGCCGAATTAAACCAGTTGGCAAAACGCCCAAAAGATTCATCCCTTGTTATTAAAAAAGCAGAGCACGATCTAAATTTTAAGTTTTTTAATATTAATGAAGGATTGAAACAAATAAGGCAAAAACTGAAAGATTCTTCGAATCTTTCTTTTAGCAGTGAGGTGAAAATATGAAGGGAGTTATTTTAGCAGGAGGGCTTGGGACAAGATTAATGCCATTAACAAAGGTTACAAACAAACACCTATTACCGGTTTTTAACAAACCAATGATATTTTATCCTATAGAAAAAATGAAAGAAGCAGGCATAAAGAAAATAATGATTGTGACAGGATGTGAAAATGCAGGGGACTTCATGAAACTTCTTGGTTCTGGCAAAGAGTTTGGTGTTGAATTGACTTATAGAATTCAGGATGGCGCAGGAGGAATAGCTGAAGCACTAGGTCTCGCAGAGGATTTTGCTGGAGATGAAAAAATTTTAGTAATATTGGGCGATAACATCTTTGAAGATAATATAAAAGACAGTGCAGAAAAATTTGAAAAAAGTAAGTATGAAGCAATGATTTTTCTAAAAGAAGTAAACGATCCAGAAAGGTTTGGCGTAGCAGAAATTAAAGGCGATAAAATAATTTCAATAGTTGAGAAGCCAAAAGAACCAAAATCCAACCTTGCCGTGATAGGGGTTTATATGTATACATCAGAAGTTTTTTCAATAATAAAAACCCTGAAGCCTTCTTGGAGAAACGAATTGGAGATAACAGATGTTAATAATACGTATCTGAAAAGAGGAACCCTGACATGGGACATGATTAAGGGATATTGGAGCGATGCAGGAACATTTGAATCGTTGATAAGAGCAACAGAACTGGTGAAAGGGAAAAAGTAATTTTTTAAAAGTTCTTTTCTCTTTATTCTTATGAAAGTCTGTATTTGTCATGATTACATGAATAAAAAAGGTGGTGGAGAGCGCTTAGTAATCAATCTGGCCCGAGCCTTAAAGGCAGATATATATACGGGCTTCATAGATAAGAAAAAAACATTTGATGTTTCAGGATTGAAGATAGTTAGCTTGGGTGTAAACAAAAATCTGCCACATATCATGAGAAACATGAGAATTGCAAAGAGTTTTGAAAAATATAAATTTCCTAAATATGATATCTATATTTTTTCTGGTGTTTGGTGTATATCAGCTGCGAAAAATTGCAAGCCCAACATCCTATATTTGCATACACCACCAAGGTTTCTATATGATTTGAAATATTATTTCCTAAATAAAATGAACCCAGTTGAAAAAGTATTTTTCAAGAAGTTCACAAATAGTTGGAGAATGAAAGACCAATTATACATGAGGCAGTTTGATATTATCTGCCCCAATTCAGAGAATGTAAGAAACAGGGTAAAAACATATTACGGAAATGATCTATATAGAAAATGCAAAGTAGTTTATACAGGGATTGAAATAGAAAAATACAAATTCAAGGAATTTGGAGATTTTTATCTATCAACTTCTCGATTAGATGAACTAAAAAGAATAGATATAATAATAGATGCATTTAGAAGAATGCCAAACAGGAAATTAATTATTGTTAGTTCAGGCCCAGATGAAAAAAGATTAAAAAAGAGGGCAAAGGGTTGTGAAAATATACAATTCTTGGGAGCAGTTAGCGACGAAAAATTGCTTGACTTATATTCAAGTTGTCGAGCAGTAATTGTTGCAGCAAAAGATGAGGATTTAGGATTAGCAGCCATAGAAGCCCAAGCAGCAGGCAAGCCCGTACTCGCAGTTGCTGAAGGAGGTTTTTTGGAGACAATTAACGAAAAAACAGGTATATTTTTTAATCCAAATTATGATTCACTAATGTCAGCAGTTGAGAAGTGTGAGGAAAAGTTTACCAAGAATCAATGGAACTATCGGATAATTCAAAGAAATGTCTGGAAGTTTGATATATCTAATTTTGTCAGAAAAATAAAAAGAATTGCCGAACAACTAATAAATGAAAATAAATTTAGAAAAATAAAATAATTATAAAGGAAAGGTCACTGTATTATCAAGGCATAATAAAATTCTTGAATTATTGTGCATATCAAAGAAAAATATTTACTGATAAAATTAAATTACAAGAAAAAATTGTTCCAAGATTTGAGTTTATTAATTAGTTCTTTTCAAACTTATTTTTTATCTGTTCATATCTTTCAGGTGTTCCCATATCCTTGATGAATTCATCAGTATAATATCCAAAAGCCTTGCTTATTTCAACAATTTTAGGAAGAACATCCTGTTCAAAATCGCTTCGTCCATGAATCATCTTCATAACTTCTTTCTCTAAAACATAAATTGAAGTTTTAGAAATATTGCTCGGATATGAAGTCATTTTGCCTGGCTTCTTTATTATCTCAACAATCTTTCCATTGTTATCTAATTTTATCAGATCACTGTCCCATGGATGGTCAGTTCTATGAACAACAATTGTGGCAAGACCACCATGTTTTTTATGGAAAGTTAGGAGATTTTCCAAGTTCATGTCAATCATGAGATCTCCAAAAACTACCAAGAAAGTTCCATCAATAAATTCTTCTCCATTTTTTATTGCTCCGCCAGTACCTAATGGTTCTATCTCCTTTGCATATTCAGCAGTGATACCAAAATCAGAGCCATCTCCAAAAAAATCTATTATTTGATTTCCAAGATGTCCAATGCAAAAAACCACTTCTCTTATACCATATTTTTTCAGCCATTCTATCTGATGTTCCAATATTGGTTTGCCAGCAATAGGAAACATAGCCTTAGGTATATCTTTGTTTATTTTTTGTATCCTGGTCCCCTTTCCTCCGCAGATAATAAGTGCTTTCATAATAAACAACTATTTTTCATCAATAAGTTTTATAATAAGTTTAGCAGCATGATAGAGATCTTTGCATTTATAATCTGGTATTGCTTTGAATCTTTTATCTTTTTTTCTAACACCAGTCGTAAGCAAAATTGTTTTACAACCAGCATTTTTGCCACATTGTACATCCCTCATTTCATCTCCTATCATAAAACAATTCTTAAGGTTTATTTTGAATCTTTTCTTTGCTTTCAATAACATACCAATCTTAGGTTTTCTGCAATTGCATTTTATTTTATATTTTTTATTTTCTCCTGGAAATCCTCTTTCTGGATGATGAGGACAGAAATAAATTGCTGAAATTTTTGCACCTTTTAGCTGTTTAATCATCCTCTTATTTTCTTTTTGCACAGTTGCAATTGTGCAGAAGCCCTTTGCAACAGCGGGCTGATTTGTCACAACAATAATAGGAACCTTCAAAGTGTTTAGAAGTTTTATAGCCTTGTGTGCGTTTTTCAGAACTTTGATATCTCTAACTTCATGAATATCTGGCATATATCTGACTATTGTTCCATCCCTATCTAGAAAAACAGCTTCCACTTTCATAGAAATACTCATTTTTATGAATATATTTAAATTGAATTAAATTTAACATATTATAAATCAATTTAGATATGTTAACTAACCTTGAGGTTAGTTAAATATATTTAAAAGACCTTTAATGATATATTATGGTCTTTTAGATATCTAATTTTGCAGAGCAAAATTAAATATATTTATATTACTTTGCAAATAATTCCTGTTCTACTAAATCACATATTATGTGAAGTATTGTTATATGTGATTCCTGAATTCTCGGTGTATCATTTGATGGTACTTTGAGGCATATATCAGCCATACCATTTAATTTTCCTCCACTACTGCCAGTTAGTGTTATTGTCTTCATCCCAATTCTCTTGGCCATGTCTATAGCAGCTATTACATTCTTTGAGTTTCCAGATGTACTTATCCCAATGAGAACATCTCCTTCTTTACCATTTCCCTGAACCTGCTTTTTGAAAACATCATCAAAAGAAAAATCATTTCCTATAGAAGTTAGTACAGATGTATCAGTTGAAAGAGCAATTGCTCCTAACGGTTTTCTGTCAATCCTGAATTTATTTATTAGTTCACCAGCAACATGTTGAGAGTCAGCAGCACTTCCTCCATTACCACATATCAAAACCTTACCGCCATTCTTGTAGGAGTTTATTATCACCTTAGCAGCCATATCTATTTCATCTATCAATTCTGAATTGATTATCTGTTTTTTAACTTCAATACTTTCCTCAAACATATCAATTATTTTTTCTCTGTTCATATCAATCACATATCTCATTTTTTCTTTCAAATCTGAATTTAATTTCCCTTCCACCCAATGGAATTAATGACTGCAAAACCTTCTTCTTGTCATCACACCAGAAAATAAACGAGCCTCCAGCTCCAGCACCAATTAACCGACCACCTTCTGCTCCAGCCTCTAATGCGGTTTTATAGATATTATCTATATATTCATTTGTAATTAGACTGGTCATCTGTTTCTTTATTTTCCAATCAAGATGAAATATCTTTCCAAAATCATCAAATTTTTTCTTTTCAAAACATTCCCTTATTTTTTCAATTCCATCAATTTTCATACGCAATAGAGAAATGTTTTCCTCGCTATCTTTTTTTTGACCCTTATGAATATCATCACCCTTTGCCTGTCTCGGAACAAAAACCATCAGAAGATGTTCTTCCAGATATTGCAGATCTTTCTCATCTAAAATTATTGGAGTTAATTTTACACCCTCTTTGGTGAATTCCAAATAATTAATTCCACGATATGATGATGCCCATTGATCTTGGTATCCACCTTCTATACCTAATATATTTCTTTCAATATGATAAGCGAGTCTGGCAACATCTTCTTCAGAAGCATTGATACCATTTAATTTGTTGAAAGCCTTTATCATGGCAACAGCATGAGCAGCACTACCACCCAGTCCGCTTTCTAAAGGAGCATCTGTATAAGTTATTACTTCTATTCCAGTATTGCCATAATGTTTGACAATAGCCTTCATCATATTAAGTTCTCTGCTATCAAAATCAATTTCATCAATAGAATTAAATGCAAGACAATGACCAGTTTCCAATGATCTTAAAACAATTCTGTTATCTGCTCTAGGATGTATTTCGCAGTATGAATATTTGTCTATTGTAGCATTGACACCCTTTCCTATACCAATTAATTTTATGTAATAATCAGTATCACCAGCACTACCAAAACTTATTCTGACAGGAGCCTTTGCTTTCACAATACCATTCATAGTTATCATTTTTTAGTATAGATTTAAATACCTTATCATACCTTATCATACCTTTTAAAGTTTTCTGTTGAATTACTTTTTATGAAAAAGAAAGTTGCAATAACACTGGATTCAGAATTGCTGAGGCGAATAGATTTAATGGGCAAAAACCGTTCTCAGATAATAGAAGACCTGATATTGCATTCATTGGGCAGATTAGATACTGCCCTGGTTCTTGCAGGAAGAAAAATAACTTTAGATAAAGAATATCCTAAAGCCATGATTCCAATACACGGAAAACCTGTCTTTGAACATCAGATTAATATGCTGAGAAAAAACGGAATCAAAAAAATCTTCCTTTCAATTGATTCTGAGAATCTGAATCAGGTAAGAAATTATTTCGGCAGTAGTTTTAATGGTGTAGAAATAGAGTATCTTGTTGAAAATCGACCTCTAGGAACAGCAGGTCCAATTGCCAAACTCAAAACAAACAATACTTTTCTTGTTATTAATGTTGATACCTTGATGAACCCAGATATCTCTGAAATATATAATTTTCACAAAAAACAAAATACATTAGCAACTATTCTGCTCACGACAGTTAACAATCCAGGCAGATATGGTGTTGCAAAAATGAGCGGGAATATTATTCAAGAATTTGTTGAAAAACCAAAAAATCCGCAGTCAATGCATATAAATGGAGGATTGCATATATTTGAGCCAGGAATAATTGATTTAATTCCAAAAGGACATTTTATGATTGAGCAGTTATTTGATAAATTAATAAGAAAAAAACAGTTATCAGGCTTTCCATATGATGGCGATGTTTTTGATATCGGAAAGCCTGAAGGTTACAAAAGAGCAATAAAAAAATGGGTTGATGTTGAATAATCAATGACATATAATAAAAATCTACATAAAATTACTTATTGAAAATATAACAAAAGTGTGATAGCATGAGAATTTTAGTAACAGGTGGAGCAGGATTTATTGGTTCAAATATAGCCAATGAATTAGCAAAAAACAATGAAGTTATAGTTGCTGATAATTTCTTTCTAGGTAGAAAGGAAAATGTAACAAAAAATATCACAATAGAAAAATGTGACATAATGGATAGAAAAAAGATTTTTTCTTTATGCAAAGATGTTGATTATATTTTTCACCAGGCAGCAGCTTCATCGTCACCAATGTTCTTAAAAAACCTTGGTAATGCAGTTTCAATTAATGTCAATGGATTCATAAATATACTTGATGCAGCAAAAGAGCATAATGTAAAGAGAGTTATGTATGCATCCACATCTTCAATTTATGGAAATATTAAACCTCCACTTTGCGAAGATGCAAAAATAACTCCACCTAATTTCTATGCAGCTTCTAAGTTGATGAATGAATTTACAGCTGATATTTATTACAGGGAATATGGGTTAGAATCAATCGGTTTCCGATATATGAGTGTGTATGGACCAAATGAAAAAGGTAAGGGAGTTTTTGCAAATATGGTTTCTCAGTTTCTTTGGTCAATGCAAAAGGGAAAAAGACCTGTTATCTATGGAGATGGCAAACAGACAAGAGATTTTGTTTTTGTTAAAGATGTCGTCCAGGCAAACATTCTTGCAATGAAAAAAAAGAAGATAGGACATGAGATTTTTAACATCGGAACAGGAAAATCTACAAGTCTGAATCAGCTTGTAGATATTCTAAATAAAGTCCTTGGAAAAAATATCAAACCATTGTATGTTAAAAATCCAGTAAAGAATTATATATACACGCAACTTGCTGACATAACAAAGATAAAGAAGATGCTTGATTATCAGCCAAGATATACCTTAGAAGATGGAATAAAATATATTATTGATAATTCATGAGTTCTTATTTCAAGAACAATGAAAACTAAATTTCAGAAAGAAACAGTGTTCTTGAAAGAAATGCGCAAAGAAACCATTTTTGGAAATGTTTACATAGTGCATTTCATTTTGAAGTTCTTTGAAAACCTTTTTGGATGAAACAAATGAAATAAAGAAAGAATTGCTGCAAACAAGCTTTGCTCTCTGAAAATATTGTGGATTACAAAGTGGATTTCATTTTAAGAACAATATTCTATTTCTTGTTTTTGAATTATTTTCTTGAATAGTAAAATAGAAAATTTCATAGGTCTTTTCAATTACCGAAAAGAATATTATTACCCAATCATTAAAGGAGTGTATGCAAATAGTAAAATATCAATGGGATAATTTCAGTGGAACTTGGGAACCATTCTTTTCAGTAATAAATGAAAATAATTTTGGAAAGATGAAATTGATTAATGAAAATGTAAATATGTTTCTAGGAAAGAAAAAATGCATTGGTTATTTCAAAGATGGTAAGCACATAAGTTGTCCAGAAAATAGATTTGTTGATAATGGATGGAATTGTGATGAATGTAAGAAAAAAGATGATTATTTTCTCTGCATTAAATGTAATGGCAGTAAATGTATAAATGAGAAGCAAAAGGATGCCTGCACAAAAAATAATTACTATATCTATTTGGCAGCCTTTGATTCTATTCTTAAAGTTGGTATATCATTTCAATTTCGTTTATTGAATCGCTTTATTGAGCAAGGCGCAGATTTCGCAGCCAGTGTGGCAATGATCAAAGGTGGGGGAGAAGCACGAAAAATAGAATCTTTGATTAAAGAGCGATTAAACATCACAGACAAAGTTAATGGGGTACAGAAAAGAATTTTTGGAGACCCGAATATATCTGTAAAAAATATAATCAGGGGCATTTCTAAATTAAGAGATATCGAGGAAATCAGAAATCATATGATAAAACCAGAAATATATGATCTCCGTCATTATTACAGAACAACAGCCATAAAATATGAACCTCGTTTTATCAGTGTTAAGGATGATATGGAAATTGATGGAAAAATAATTGCAGCAAAAGGCCCTTTGATTGTTATGGAAAACAGTGAATTGTTCTCTATAAATGCTCATAACATGATTGGCCGTGATGCTGTTATTCAAGTTCTGAGCCAATGATGGTTTTAAAAAAATTTCTGTATTAGACATACCTATGAAGCAGGTCTTTAAAGATATCTGGATGGTCGAATCCTTTGGCAAAGATAGCAATATCTATGTTGTTGATGGCGAAATTATAATAGATACAGGAACAGGAGCCAATTTTTCCATCATAAAAAATGACATGGAAAAATATATTAATAAAAAAAAGATAACCAAAATAATCAATACTCATGCCCATTTTGATCATACAGGCGGAAATAAAAAATTCCGAGACTGGACAAAAGCAGAAATTTTAGCTCATAAAGACGATAAAAATTTAATAGAAAAAGGAATAACCTGCGCAGACCTGTTTGATGAGATTGCAAAAACAGTTACAGTTGATAAAGAATTAAAAGATGGAGATAGAATAAAAACAGAAAATTTTGATTTCAAGGTCATTTCAACACCAGGACATACACCAGGTTCTATTTGTTTATATGATAAAATGAAAAAAGTTCTGATATCAGGAGACACATTATTTGAAAATGGAGTAGGCAGGACAGACCTTCCATATGGTAACGCAGAAGATTTAATGAATTCTATAAATAAGCTATCAAAACTTGAGATATCCTATCTTTTACCAGGTCATGGTCCTCCCAAATTTGGAGGAATTAGTTTTTTGATTAAGCAAGTTCTTGCAAATCAGATAAAGCCACTGCATATATAAATTAAATAATGCAAAAAGTAAAATTAAAAAGCAATCTATGATGATAGCAATGCCAAAGAAGAAGTATAATTTTTATTGGGAGCAGCCAAAAGAAGAATTAAAAACAAAAAATAATCCAGAATTCAAAGTAGTTCTACCATTTCCAAAATCAGAAATTCCAATTTCAATGGCTAAGAATGATAAAGAGATAATTTTAAGAGCAGAACTTCCAGGTTTCAAAAAACATGAAATATTTCTCAATATAAAAGGGAATATGATTTCAATAAAAGCTGAGAAGAAAAAAGGAAAAGTAGAAAAAGGAAAAAGTTATTTTATAAAAGAAGCATCATCTGAAATAATTAATAGAACATTTGCTCTTCCAGAAAAGATAGATGAAAAAAAATCCGAAGCAAAATTAGAAGATGGCATCTTAGAAATAAGAATGCCGATTTCATGGAAGAGAAAAACTAAGAAATTCACTGACAGATAAATGTTTAATTGTTTATGCATTCTATCAAGATATTCGTTTTGTAAAGATATATAACAAGATAGGGTCATCATAATTTTCTACATTTTATTATTTTTTCTTTTTCATCAAATTCAAATTTTACTGGAAGAAATTTTTCAGTAACCCATATGTTTGTTTGTGTATGGTTTGTTATTTCAGGAACTTTTATTTTATTTTCTTTGTTACCATCTTTACAAGACAATGCCATATATGGAATTATCTGGTCTTCCATGTATCTATCAAGTGGAGCATTAGTATTATGTTGTTCCATCAATAAATACAGTGCTTCCTTTGCAACCTTCTCAGCTGTTTTACCCCTTTCTATAATAGAATTGCCGCCTATGATTGAATTTTCATAAATTACAAAAAGATCAATACCACCACCAGTAGAAATTGAGTCAACATATTGATATTCTATTTCAGGCACAATATCAAATTTTCTAAAAAGATATTGCTTTGCTTCTTTTTGCATTCTTTCAGCAACTTTGGCTTTTTCTAGGTTTTTTGAAGCTATGCAAAAACCTTTTATCTGGATTGGCCTTCCTCTTTTCAAGAATTCAACAGATTCGATTTTACTTGGCAATATTTTAAAATTAACATCAGCCCCGCCAACAGGATAAAAGCCGTGTTTATTTACCTCTATTTCTGCATTGTATCTGATTTTTCTTAGCAATGGAAGAGTAACATATTTAAGATAATTAATAGTTGGTGCCCATTTTCCATAGGTAGCTCCGCCATAAATTTTTATGTTAATTTCTTTATTTGTATACGATGTTGCTATCATTAAACTTTGAAGAACCAAGGCAACAGATCCTGCAGTTGATATTGAAATTGATATGTCATTATGCTCTAATTTTTTTGGATAAAATTCCATTTCTATGCTACCCCTTTCCGCCCCTTTTATTTTAGCATCGCATAATTTAGCAACTGCCTTTATTGCTTCCAAGTGTTGTGTTTGTATGCCAGGATTTCTTCTTTTTACGCGAATATTATAAATCTTAAAAGGAGTTTCAGTTAAGGCGGATAATGCAACTGCTGTTCGCAAGATTTGACCGCCCCCTTCTAAGTAATCACCTTGGATTGTTATCATGATATCATTTCTCTCATAATTTTTTATTAGATTTTTTATTTTGAAGTTCTTTGAAAACCCACTTTTGTGAAATGAAAGGAAGAACTTCAAATGAAATAAAGAAACCCACGAATTGCTGCAAACAAGCAAAGCTTTTTTGAGCTTTCAGAGAGCTTTGCTCTCTGAAAATATTGTGGATTACAAAGGGGATTTCATTCTATAAATTAGTTGTGAGTATAATAAAACTTAAAATTTTAATCAGTCTTTTATCTCAACTATCTGTCCATTCTTAGGAGCGTATGCTTGGATTTCATATTTTTCTTCTATTTCCTTCGCGAACTCTTCACATCTTTCTCCATGAACACAAATAACATTTTTTGGTTTAGTTCTTTCTATTATATTTAAAAGTCCGTTTCTGTCAGTATGCGCACTCAAGTCAAATTGCTCTAATTCTGCATGGACATGAAATTTTTCTTCAGCATTTTGGAATACCTTTGTCTGTATTAGATTCCTTCCAGGAGAATCTTCAACAAGAAAACCGCAGAATACAACTTTTGATTCAGGCCTCTTCTGTATCTGTCTTAGATAATGTATAGCCGGACCTCCGCCAAGCATTCCGGCACTTGATACAATGATTGGATAATTTCTTATTGCATTCTCTCTTTCTTTTTGATTTTCAATCCAATTAACCCTTTTGAGAATTTTTTGAAATTTCTTAGGTTCTTTAATATAATTTTCATGGTTTGAAATTATATCAGAAGCAGATTTAGCCATGCCATCTAATGCAATTTTATCTGCAT
>Ga0272448_1003375_pt1 | contig 19073 bp, 20 predicted proteins | sample YNPCB0191_FD_202220 | JGI IMG/M metagenome (GOLD analysis project Ga0272448, IMG submission 202220) | Hot spring sediment microbial communities from Yellowstone National Park, WY, United States - YNP-CB-019-1 | ecosystem: Environmental > Aquatic > Thermal springs > Hot (42-90C) > Sediment... | reverse complement strand
GCTCGACACGGCCCGCGCTCTGCTCTTCGCGCTCTCCCATCGGCGGGACGGGGCAGAGGCCATCTCCCTGCCGATCCACGAGTACGTCGCGATGGCCGGGCCCGCTCCCGCCGCAGGATAGGGACGCGCAGGAGGCCGCGACCATGCCACAGGACATTCGCGCAGTGGTGTTCGGCTCGGCCGCGGGCTTTCCCACCAGGACCCGGCCGCGGACGACCTCCATCGGGCTGTGGCGGAAAGGGGCGCTCTACCTCGTGGACGCCGGCGACTGCGCCGCGGCCTCCCTCGTCGACCGCGGGGTCGCGCCCGACGCGGTGCGCGCCGTACTCATCACTCACACCCACGCCGACCACACCGCAGGCCTGCCGATGCTCTTGCAGTGGCTCCAGCTCACCCACCGCGGCGAGCCCCTCCCGCTGTACCTGCCTGCCGATGCCCTGGACGAGTTTCGACGCGTGATGGACTTCCACTATCTCCGGCCCGCGCTGTTGGGATTCGACCTGGAGCTGCGCCCCGTGACCCCCGGCCGGGTATATGAGGAGGCGGGAGTCGTCGTGGACGCAGCAGCGAACCGTCATCTGGACGCGTTCGCCCCAACGCTCAGGCAGGCGGGCGCCGCGAAGGTCGGGCACAGCTTTTCCTACGCAATGTCGGTCGACCAAAGGCGTGTGGTGTTCTCCGGCGACATCGCGACCGCGGGTGAGGTTCACGATCTTGTTAGCGGCGCGGACCTCGCCTTTGTCGAGCTTGCCCACGTCGCGCCCGAGGACCTCGGGCGCGCGTTGAGCGGGACAGGGCTCACGCACCTGGTCGCCGTACACGTGAGAGATGAGTACGAGCCCGAAGAGGACGAGCTTCCAGGGCGCATCAACGCGGCCGGATTCGAGGGGAAAGTGACGATCGCGCGGGACGGAACGGAGGTCGCCCTGTAGGCGCGCTGTGCGTGAGGAAGACAGACCGCCCCCTGCATTGCCGGGATCATTTGCAAGTGAACACACATCACAGCTCTCATATGGGGGGGACGGCCGGGGCCGGCGACGCCGGCCTGCCCGTGCCCGGACGCGGCCGCGGGGGCAAGCCATGACCGGCAACGCACCCCTGAAGCGCCTTGGCCGCGATGTTCTCCGCGCGGTCTCCCCCCGTCTGCTGGACCGGGTCCAGGTCGCCCGCGCGCGCCGGCGCTATCTGGGCGATCCCAGACAGGGGCCGCGGCGGCTGCTGGTGGAGCCGACCACCGCGTGCAACCACCGCTGTGTCATGTGCATGGACCACAGCCCGCGGCTGGAACGCCCGACACCCCCGCGCAGCATGCCGTTCGAGCGGATCGAGCGACTGCTGCGAGACGCGGCCGCGATGGGAACCACCGAGGTATGGCTGGCGGGAAGAGGAGAGCCGCTCCTTCACCCGGACGTCGTCCAGATCATCGCGCTCGCCCACGCGTTAGGGATGCGCAGCCAGGTGACGACCAACGGCGGGCGGCTGACGCCGGAGATGGCGGACCTCCTGTGCGAGGCCGGTCTGGATATGCTCAGTGTCTCGATCAATGCGGGCCGCCCGGAGACGTACGCCCGCGTGCATCGCGCGCCGGCCGGGGATCGCGCCCGCGTGTTGGAGGCAATGGAGCGCATCTCCCGCCGACCGGGCCCCAGGCCCGACCTGATGGCGAGCATAGTGCTCTCGGCCTTGAATCACGCGGAGCTGCTTGAGTTCGGCCGGGATGCCCTTGCGGCCGGCGCCCGGACGCTGGTTGTTGGCGGCATGCGGGGCGTGCCCTTCGACGGTAGGGATCTCTTCCTGAAGGACGCCGACTGGGCTCGCGTCCGGGAGGATCTGGCTGGGCTGCGCGACCTGGCGGCCGCGGCTGGCGCTCGCGTGCTCGTCGACAACATCCCTCCGGAGCCGGGGACGGCCGCCGGGCAGTGGCCATATGCGAGCATGGGCTGCTTCGTCGGACACATGTTCGCAGTCGTGGACGTCGAGGGTGGGGTGCGGGGCTGCTGCTCCTGCGTCGACGCGCTGGGCTCCCTGGAGGAGGCCTCGTTTGCCCAGGTCTGGCGCTCGGAAGCCTACCGGCGCTTTCGCATCGCGTGCCGCGAAATCCCCTCCACGGGGCTGACGCCAGCCCACTGCGGATGCCGCGAATGCGGCAACATCGACGACAACATCGCGGTGCAGCGGGAGGTGAGGCTGCGCTTCTCGGCCGGCGGTCGCCCCAGCCGGTTCGCCAGTCGCCTGGACCTCGCCGCGGCGTTGTGGCGACACTTCCGGGACGTCTTGCCCGACCGCGGCGAGGGCGAGGGACTTCGCGACGTCACCGCCGGTGGAGAGCCGGGCCTGGCGGTCCGCCGGCTGCAGGCCCTTGGCATCGTCGCCGGGTGTCCGCAGCCGGCAGCCGCTCCGTTGTTCGAACCCGACCACATCGCCTGTCGCGAGGAGGTGGCGGGTATCGCGCAGCGCGCGCTAGAGGCGATGGGCGCGCCGGCAGATGTCGCGCGCCGCCTGATCGCCAACGCGGCTCCGCGCCAGGGCCCGCCCACCGAGCTGGTGCTGAAGACCGAGGTGGAACGCTGGCTGGCCGCAGTCCGCGCGGCCTGGGGCCGTGCTCCGCATCCCCCCGCCTAGCCCGAGCCCGCGAGCTGTCGCTTGTCACACATGCCGACCGCGCGGCCGCCCCATAGTATGCGGACGCAGACGGAATAGGCACGGTGGCCTCGCCGAGGCGGGCCGCTGCCTGCAGGCGAAGACTGGAGGTCGCAGGCGGCCGGCGTCGTAGTGACGCTGTGAGCTGCGCGCTGTTGCTGAACTGGATCCCGTCGATCCGCGAGCAGATGTGATTCGAGGAGGAATGCAGTGGCTGTCGTTCGGGTGATCCCCTGTCTGGACATGAAGGACGGACGAGTGGTAAAGGGCGTGCACTTCGTCGACCTCCAGGACGCGGCCGATCCAGTCGCGGCCGGGCGCGCCTACTCGGAGAGCGGCGCGGACGAAATCGCGTTCTTGGATATCACGGCCACTGTGGAGAAGCGGCGCACCATGTTCGACGTCCTGGCCAAAGTGGCCGCGGTCGTGGACGTGCCCATCACGGCCGGCGGCGGAATCCGCTCGATCGAGGATATCGAGCAGGCGATCGACGCCGGCGCCAGCGCGGTCTCCATATCGAGCGCTGCCTACCGCGACCCTGACCTTGTGCAACGGGCGGTGGAGCGGTTCGGCGGCCGGCGCATCGTCATCGCCATTGACGCGGACCAGCGGGCCGGCCTTCCCTCGGGACGCGAGGTCTACATCGACGGAGGGCGGACGGCCACCGGCAAGGACGCCGTTGAGTTCGCCCGTGAGATGGCCGCCCTCGGCGTCGGGCAGATACTGCCGACGAGCAAGGCGACGGACGGCACGAAGGACGGCTACGACATCGCGCTGACCCGCGCGATCGCCGACGCCACCGGCTTGCCCGTCATCGCGAGCGGCGGGGCGGGGAAGCTCGAGCACTTCTACGAGGCCGTCGTCGAGGGCCATGCCCAGGCCGTCCTCGCAGCCTCTGTGTTCCACTTCGGCATCCTCACCATTCGCCAGGTCAAGGAGTACCTGAGGTCACGCGGCCTCGCGGTCAATCTCTGAGGGCTAGGGCATCATGCTTACCGACAACATACTCGATCTCATCGGCAACACGCCTCTGCTGCGCCTTAAGGGCGAGCGCATCTTCGCGAAGGCGGAGTTTCTCAATCCGGGTGGCAGCATCAAAGACCGCGTCGCGCTCGCCATGCTCGAAGGGGCAGAGCGCGACGGCCGCCTCCGACCCGGGTGCACCATCGTGGAACCCACCTCCGGCAACACCGGCATCGGAGTCGCACTCGTGGGCCGCCTCAAGGGCTACCGGGTGCGGATCGTCATGCCCGAGGGTATGAGCGAGGAGCGCAAGAAGCTGGTTCGCGCGCTCGGGGCCGAGCTCATCCTGACGCCGGACAGCGAGGGCATTGCCGGCGCCATCGCGCGCGTGAGGCAGATGGCCGCCGAGGAACCCGACATCTACGTCCCCCAGCAGTTCGAAAACCCCGACAACCCGCGGGTCCACTACGAGGAAACGGCGCGGGAGCTGTGGCGACAGATGGGCGGCGACATCGCTGCCTTCGTGGCCGGCGTCGGCAGCGGGGGAACGCTCCAGGGCGTCGGCAAGTTTCTCAAGGAGCATCGCCCGGAGACGAAGCTGGTCGCCGTGGAGCCCAAGAACGCTTCCGCCTTGCTCGGCCACGAGCCCGGCCTGCACCAGATCCAGGGCATCGGAGACGGCTTCGTGCCCGCCATCCTCGACGTGTCCCTCATCGACGAGGTGATCGAAGTCAGCGATGAGGACGCCATCGCCACGACGCGGGAGCTCGGCCGCGAGTTTGGGCTCCTGGTTGGCATCTCCTCCGGCGCCAACGTGTGGGCTGCACGCCAGCTCGCCCGCAGGATCCCGGGCAACATTACCACCGTGCTGCCCGACCGGGCCGAGCGCTACTTCAGCACCGCGCTGCTGTAGCCGGCCTACCCGGCTGGATGGCCCACGGGGATGACGTACAGCGGCGTCTCCGCCTGCGGCAGGCCGAGCACCCTCGCGACGGCGTCATCGCGGAACGCGCCGACCGGCACGGCGCCCAGTCCCAGCGCGGTCGCCTGCAGCAGCAGGTTCTGCGCGGCGTGCCCAGCCTCCAGATGCACGTAGCGCTCGGCCCGCGGCCCGTACTTGGCGGCCGTCACCGAGTAGTCGCCCGAGATTACGAAGTCGACAGGCGCCGCCGCCACCGATGCCTGGTTCAGCGCCGCCTCCGCAAGGCTTCGTCGCAGGTCCCGCGGAGTTAGCGCGGTGAGCGCGTGGCTCTCGGGCTCGTAGCGGAAAGCCCCGTCCGATTTCACCACGTACACCTGCAGCGGGTACAGCGCCCCGGCCGACGGCGCGGTGCGCAGCCCCCGCCCCGGCTCCGTGATGCCCTGGGCCGCCCACAGAAGCTGTCCGATCTGTTCGGCGGTAAGCGGGTCGTCGCGGAAGTCGCGCACCGAACGGCGCCTGGACAGCGCCTCGGTCAGCGACATGCCGCCTTTGGTCGCCGGCGAGGGAAGCCGGACCGCCCCGCCGCGTCCTGCGGACGTCGCCGATCCCGGTTCTCCGCAGCTCAGCCCGGCCACGAGCGAGAGGCCCGTCGCGATGGCGAGCCCCAGCCCAACGAAGTTGCCACGCATCCTTCACCTCCGCCCCGAAGCAGGATGAAGACGCATCCCTCACTTCGGGCGCGGAAGGCCCGCTCCTGCGGCGATGTCCCCTTGGGAAGAGCCGGCGATTGGCTCGGCCTTCCCGGCATTTCTGCCCACGGAGGTCGCCAGCGCGCTGATGATGTCGCCCCGAGAGACGATGCCGACCACCCGCCCGGCCCGCACCACCGGCACGCGGTTGATCCGCTTCATCCACAAGAGGCATGCGACCTCGGCGATGGGCTCGTGCTCGCTGACGGCGATAACCTGGGTGGTCATGATAGACTGGACGGTGTCCTGACCAGGCCGCTTCCGCAGAATGTCGGCCTCGGTCGCAATTCCGACCAGCCGACCCGTGCCATCCACCACAGGCACCCCGCTGATGCCGTTGTCCGCGAGGAGCTTCGCCAGCTCCGCCACCGACAGGTGCGGCGCGACCGTCACCACCGAGCGCGTCATTATGTCCCCGGCCGTCCGCGTCACAGACTCCTCCCGTCGATGTCGTCCATCATATAGCATTCGGCGGACCGGCCTTTCGACTTGACCCGGCCGGTCGGTCCTGCCGCAGCGGCAAGCGACCGCCCGCAGGAGGAGCGGGAGGGCGCGCGGAAAGCTCATGCGGCGAAACATGGAGGACTTCGGCAGCCGTCCGCTCGTGCTCCTCACGCTGGGGCTCATCGCTGGCATCGTGCTGGCGGCGGGGCATCCTGCCGTCGCCTTCGTCGCGGTCGCCGGCGCGACCGGCGCCGCGCTCCTCGGCAAGCGGGCCCGCCGGCTGCGCGCAGCGGCTCTGGTCGTCGGCGGTGCAGCCGCCGGATTCGCGCTATACACCGCGCGCGCCTCCGCCGGCACAGGCGTCTCGAGGCTTCCTCCTGGGGGCCAGACGCTGGTCGGCACCGTCGCCGGCGCGCCTCGATATCGCGATGGCGTCTGGGCGTTTGTGCTGGACGTCGAGCAGCACGACGAGGGTCGGCAGTCGGAGGCCACTTCGGGACGGGTCTACGTGGTTCTGAGGGCGAGCGAGCCGGTCGCGCGGGGTGAGCGCTGGCGTCTGACCGGGCGTCTGCGGCCCCTCAAGGGCCAGCGGAACCCGGGCGGTGCGTCCGAGGCCGCGCGGCTGGGCTCCCTGGACGTCGCGGCCGTGCTGACCGTCGGGGCGGGCGAGCTGGCGGAGCGAATCGGCCCCGGCCGCCTTGATGCGGTCGCAAGGCACGCGTTCGGCGCCCAGCGCCGCGCGCTTGCGCTCCTGGAGCGGTTCGTGAGCGGCCCCTACCGGGAGCTCGTCGCGGCCGTGGCCGCCAGCGTTATTTTCGGCGTACACGCAGCTCCACCGCCAGCGGAGATATCGGAGGCGTTCCGGCGCGCGGGCACCATCCACCTGCTCGTGGTGTCGGGAGCGATGGTCTCGATGGTCTTCGGCATGGTCTTCCTCCCCGGCGCGATCGGGGCGGGCTGGCGTCGGCTGCGGCTTGAGCGCCAGGCCGACTGGCCGGTCACCGGACGGGGCAGGATCACCATGCGGCCGGGCCTTGGCGCAGCCGCGGTAGGCATGATCGCGGTGACCTATTACGCGACGCTGACGGAGGGCGGCCAGGCCGTCACCAGAGCGGCGATCATGGGCGTGCTCCTGGGGCTGGCCTTCGCGCTGAGGCGGATCCCGCCAGTCGCGAGAGAGCACGGGCTGAACGTGGACAAGTGGACCCTGCTGGCCGCGGCCGCCTTGGGCATCCTGGCCGTCCGGCCTGGCGCGCTTTTCCAGCCCGGATTCCAACTGTCGTTCGCTGCGGTGGCCGCCATACTCTGGGCAGCCCCGACGATCGCGTCGCGATCGAGCGGCGTCGCGAAGTGGGCGGCCTACACCGCAGGGGGCACGCTTGTGGCCCAACTTGCGACATTTCCGATCCTAGCGTGGCATTACGGCCAGGCCCCGATCGCTGGGTTCGGGGCAAACCTGCTGGCGATTCCGCTGGCCTCGGTCGTGCTGGCCGGAGGGATGGCGACTTGCTTGCTCGGCGCGGTGGCGCCCTGGTGCGCGCCCGCGGCCGGATGGGTGACCGGCCTCTCTACGCGCGCGCTCGTGCGGGTCAGTGCCGCGTTCGCCGCTCTGCCGGGCGCCTCGCCGGCCGTCGGGCGGCCTAGCCCGCTTGCCGTCGCGGGCTGGTACGTCGCGCTGGCGGCCGCCGCGTGGTGGCTCGGGCGGCGCGCCGAGCGCCGGGGGTCAAGATGAGGCTGAGCCGGGAACGCCTCCTGCTGCTGGTGCTGGCTGCCGCAACGGCCGCTGTCTGGTGGCTCGCATGGGGCGAGCTGCCGCGGCCGCTTACGATCACCGTGCTCGACGTCGGCCAGGGAGACAGCATCCTGGTGCAGGCCCCGAGCCGCACCGTCCTCGTCGACGGCGGGGGAAGCCCCGGCCAGCACGCGGACGGCTGGGACGTCGGACGCGACGTCGTGGTGCCGGCTCTGCTCGCGCGGGGCGTCAAGCGCATCGACGTGCTGGTCATCACGCACCCCGACGAGGATCACATTGGCGGGTTGCCCGCGGTGCTGGAGGCCGTGCCCGTCGGCCTGGTGCTGGACCCCATGCTCGAGTGTCACAGCGACAGCTATGCTCACCTGAATGAGATCGCGCGGGAAAAGGGGGTCCCGGTTCATCGGGCCACGGAAGGGCAGCGCCTGAACCTGGGCGACGGCATCTTCGCCGATGTGCTGAACCCGCCAGACCCCCGCCTTCAGGGCACCGGCTCGGATCGCAACGAGAACTCCATCGTGCTGCGGATCGTGTGCGGGCACACCAGCGCCTTGCTGACCGGAGACATCGACCGCAACGGCGTGGCCCGGCTGGCGCGCCTGGGCGAGGAGGTCCGGAGCACCATCCTCAAGGTGCCGCACCACGGCTCGGCCGACGGCGCGGTGCCCGAATTCTATGACGCGGTTCGGCCTGAGCTTGCGGTGATCAGCGTCGGCGCTGAGAACCCATTCGGCCACCCGTCCCCGGAGGTCTTGCGGGAGGCGCAGCGGGTGGGGGCGAAGGTTATGAGGACTGACGAAGATGGTGCGGTGACCATCTGCCTGACCGGCCAGCGCTGGTCGGCGCGGGGCTACGCGCGGCGCGTGGGCGCCCGGCGGCTGGCCGGCGCCGTCGACGGAGCGGCGAAGGAGACGCGGTGAGAGGAGACAGCCGACTGCGCGCGCGTGTGCTCGATTCGACCGCGCGCGACGAGGTCGTTGCCGAGCTGTACGCCCGCGGGGCGGACGCGGAGGCCGTCCAGCACGTTGTCGCGCGCGGCCTGGGCCGCGCGATGCTCGTCGGGCCCTTGCTGCTGGAGCAGGCCCAGGCGCTCCGAGAGCAGGCGCGGCAGGCCGGCGCGCTGGCGGCCCTCACCCGCGTCGCCGGGCGGTCCGACCCCGCGCGGGTGGAGGTCGTGATCATGGGCCCCGTGGAGGCCCTGCGTCGGGTTGCCGCGGCGGCCAAAGGTGACGCGGGCGCGGGTATGTCAGCGGCGCTCGAGGCCTACCTGGCGCCGCCGGTCCGCGTTCTTCGCTGCCGAGGACGCGAGATCGCGCTCGGCGAGCGGACGATCGTGATGGGCATTCTCAACCTGACCCCGGACTCGTTCTCCGGCGATGGGCTGGCCGGCAACGTCAGCCTGGCTGTCGAACGGGCCCGACAGATGGTGGAGGACGGCGCCCACGTGCTCGACGTCGGGGGCGAGTCGACTCGACCGGGGGCCGATCCGGTGGGCCTCGAGGAAGAGTTGGCCCGCGTTCTGCCAGTTATCGAGCGGCTGACCGCGGAACTCGACGTTCCAGTGTCCATCGACACGTACAAGTCGGCCGTGGCCAGAGAAGCGCTCGCGCGCGGCGCGGCCATCGTCAACGACATCAGCGGCCTCCACGCCGACGAGGACATGGCAAAGACCGCCGCCGATGCTGGCGCGGCCGTGATCGTAATGCACATCCAGGGCACCCCCAGAGATATGCAGGCGAATCCCAGGTATGCGGATGTGATCGGCGAGATCAGCGACTACCTGGCCGAGGGAATCGCGCGCGCGGAGGCCGCGGGCATCGCGCGGGACCAGATCGTCGTCGATCCCGGCATCGGCTTCGGCAAGAAGCTGGAGCACAACCTCGAGATCCTCCGCCGGCTCAGGGAGTTCCGGTCTCTGGGCTGTCCTGTGCTGGTCGGGACATCGCGCAAATCGATGATTGGCGCCATCCTCGATCTTCCCCCGGATCAGCGCGTCGAGGGCACCGCGGCCACCGTGGCGCTGGCGATCGCAGCCGGGGCGGACATGGTTCGCGTGCATGACGTGAAGGAGATGGCCCGGGTCGCCGGCGTCGCTGACGCGATCGTGCGCGTTCGGCACGAGCCGCCGCCTGAGGACCACGGCTGGGCGGGCCAGGGTGAGGATGGTTGAGGTGAACCGCCGGGTCTACCTCGGGCTGGGCTCCAATGTTGGCGACCGACTGGCGAACCTGCGGGCCGCGCTCTGCCGCCTCAGGGCGCTGGAGGGCGTGAACTTCCTGAGGGCTTCGAGCGTCTATGAGACAGAGCCGATGGGCGTTCTCGACCAGCCCAGGTTTCTGAACCTGGTGGCCGAGGTAGAAGTCCCGGTGGAGATGGCCCCCAGGGCGCTTCTGGCCGCGGTCAAGTGCATCGAGATCGAGGTTGGCCGAAAACTCCGGGAGCGCTGGGGGCCCAGGGAGATCGACATCGACGTGCTGCTGTTCGGGGAGGAGACCGTGCGGGAGGAGGGGTTGGAGGTGCCGCACCCTCGCATGTGGGGCCGAGCTTTTGTCGTAGTTCCGCTTGCGGAGCTTGCCCCCGACCTCACCGGCCCCGGCGGGGAGACCGCCGCCCAGATCGCCCAGCGTCTGCGAAGGGAGCAGGGAATCCGTGCCCACGTTCGCCTATGAGGTGAGGCAACCCACCGGGAAGGTGCTGCGTGGGGTGACCGAGGCCGAGAGCGCGGAGGCCGCCAGGCGGGAGCTCCAGGGCAGGGGCTATTACATCATCTCGGTGCGGCCGGCCCCGCCGCGCGCGGAGGCCCCTGCGCGCGCCGCACAGCGCCAGGTGGTGACTCCGATCTTCCTGCCGGTCAGCAGCAAGTCGCTGGCGAACTTCTTCACCTCGCTTCGGGTGATGATGCAGGCGGGGATGAGCATCGCCGAGGCCATGGACGCGCTCTCCCGGCAGACCACGAACCCGACGCTGCGCCGCGCGGCCCGGGAGATCGCCCAGGAGGCCGCGGCCGGGCGGCCGATGTCGACCGTGCTGCGGCGGTACCCGGCGGCCTTCAACCAGGCCACCATTGCGGCGATCGAGGCTGGGGAGGAATCCGGGCTGCTGGAGCGCACCGCAGAGCGGCTGGCAAAGTACTTCGACCGGGCCTTCGAGCTGGAGCAGACCTATCGCTGGCAGACCTTCTATCCCAAGGTCTTGCTGGCCATGCTCATCTTGATCCCCACCGTGCCTGCGCTGGTGCTGTCGGGCTTCTCCGCCTGGCTGCATCTGGTGCTGCCGCGCGTTGCCTGGGTCCTGCTTGCCGTCGGGGCGCTGTGGTACGGGTGGCGAGCCATGCTGCGGGTGCCGCAGTGGCGTCGGGCCATCGACACCATCAAGCTCACCCTGCCGTGGTTCGGCAGCCTTGCCCGCAGAATGGCCACTGCGCGCTGGGCGCGCGCTCTCTCGATGCTCCTGGAGGCCGGCGTCCCCATGCACCGGTCTCTGGTCGCGGCGGCCGCCGCCAGCGGCAACACGGCCATGCAGGCGGCCCTCACCGAGGAGGCCCGCGGCGTGCTGGAGGGAAAGACGGTCTCCGAGGTCATCGCGCGCAGCCGCCAGATCCCCCAGATGGCCCTGGACCTGATTGCCACCGCCGAGCGATCGGGCTCGATTGAGGAGGCGCTGGAGCGGGTGGCCCAGTATTACGAGTCGGAGACTGACGTCGGCGGAAAACAGACGGCGGTCGTCATCGGAGTCATCGTGTACCTGATCGTCGCCGCGGCCATCGGTTTCTACGTCATCAGCGCCTGGCGCGGGATCGCCGGCGAGTACTCATCATACATGGAATGACCGATCGCCCCCGCCCGAGTCCCCAGGTCGCAACACGGGTCGCGCAGGTCCGGCAGCGAGTTCGCCAGGCCCGCCGCGAGGGCAAGCTCGTCGGCCTGGTTCCCACGATGGGCGCCCTGCACGAGGGACATCTTAGCCTCATGCGCCGGGCCCGCGCCGAGTGCGGCTATGTTGTCGTCAGCATCTTCGTGAACCCCACCCAGTTCCCGCCCGGGGAGGATTTCGAGCGGTACCCGCGGGACCTGGAGGGCGATTTGGCGAAGGCGGCCCAGGTTGGCGTTGACCTCATCTTCGCGCCGCCGACCTCGGAGATCTACCCGCCCGGCGACAGCACGTTCGTCGAGGTGACGGGCCCCCTGGTGGAGTGCCTGTGCGGGCCTCACCGCCCCGGCCATTTCCGCGGGGTCGCCACCGTCTGCGCGAAGCTCTTCAACATCGTCGCTCCAGACCGGGCCTACTTCGGCGAGAAGGACTATCAGCAGCTTCTCGTGATCCGCCGGATGGTCGAGGACCTGCGGCTGCCGCTGGAGATCGTCCCCATGCCGACTGTGCGCGAGCCCGACGGGCTCGCCATGAGCTCCCGCAACCAGTATCTCTCAGCGGAGGAGCGTCGCGCCGCCGCCGTGCTGTACCGCGCGCTGTCCGCCGCGCGGGAGCGCGCCCGCGCCGGCGAGCGCGACGCGACGGCCCTGGTGGCCGCCGTGAGGCAGGCGACGGAGGCGGAACCGCTCGTTCGGCTTCAATATGTCGAGCTGCGCGACGCCGAGACATTGGCCGAGATCCGGCGCCTGGACCGCCCGGCCGTCCTCGCCCTCGCCGCGTTCGTGGGCGCCGCCCGGCTGATCGACAACATCCTGATCACGCCGGTGTGAGGCATCGGTCTCGCGGCTCCCTGTCGACCCGTCCGTCTTGCCCGACGCGGCCGCAGGGGAGCATCCGTGCGCCTGGTTTGACACGCGCGGCCTGGCCGGCGATAATGCCCAGGTGGAGGAGTCTGGCGCGACATGAGCAAGGTGGCCGCGGACCCCAGGATCGAGCTGGCGCAGCGAATTGCGCGCCTGAAGCAGGAGCGCAAGGCCGTCATCCTCGCGCACAACTACCAGTTGGGTGAGGTGCAGGATATCGCGGACTTCGCGGGCGACTCGCTGGAGCTGAGCCGAACGGCCGCGCAGTCCAACGCAGAGGTCATCGTGTTCTGCGGCGTGATGTTCATGGCGGAAACGGCGAAGATCCTCTCCCCCCAGCGCACCGTCCTCATCCCCGACCCCCTGGCCGGATGTCCCATGTGCACAATGGCCCCGCCGGAGGAGGTCAGGCGGCGCAAGGCCGAGCTGCCTGGCGTTCCCGTGGTCGCGTATGTCAACACCACCGCGGCGGTGAAGGCCGAGGCCGACATCTGCTGCACCTCCGCCAACGCGGTCAGAGTCGTCAACAGCTTGCCCCACGGCCGCGTCCTCTTCCTGCCGGACCGCAACCTGGGCCTGTGGGTCCAGCGCCACACCGACAAGGAGATCATCCTGTGGGACGGCTACTGCCCCACCCACCAGCGGATCCTGGCGCAGGACATCCAGCGTCTGAAGCAGGAGCATCCCCGGGCGGCCGTGATCGTGCACCCGGAGTGCACGCCCGAGGTTATCGATTTGGCGGACGAGGTCCTGAGCACGGGTCAGATGATCCGTTGGGTGAAGACGGCCCAGGTGCGAGAGGTCATCGTCGGCACGGAGGTCGGCATCATCCACCGCCTGAAGCGCGAGAATCCCGACAAGGTCTTCCTCCCCGTGAGTCTGCTGACCACTTGCCCGAACATGAAGCGGATTACGCTGGAAAAGGTGTTGTGGTCGCTCGAGGACATGCAGTATCCGGTCGAGGTTCCGCCGGCCATCGCCGATCGGGCGCGGCTGGCCATCGAGCGGATGCTTGAGGTGCCCTAGTGCCCGCGGACATACCAGAGTCTCTTCTGACCGAGATAGTGGCCCGGGCGCTGGCGGAGGACATCGGTCCGGGCGACGTCACGACGATGGCCACGATGGACGTCGGGACGCCCTGCCGCGGCGAGATCATCGCGAAGGCCCAAGGCGTTATCGCGGGCCTGCGCGTGGCCGAGATCGCGTTCGAGCAAGTCGATCCGCAGACGCGCTTCGAATACGCGTCCAGAGACGGCGACCGGGTTAGCCCCGGCACTGTGATCGCGCGCCTGGACGGGGATGCCCACGCTATCCTCTCTGCCGAGCGCACCGCGTTGAACTTCCTCCAGCGCATGTCCGGGATCGCCACCCTCACCGCCCGCTATGTGGAGGCGGTGGCGGGCACGGCTGCGCGGATATGCGACACCCGCAAGACGGCACCGGGTCTCCGCGCCCTGGACAAGTACGCGGTGGCCGCGGGGGGCGGCGCCAACCACCGCATCGGCCTCTTCGACGGCGTGTTGATCAAGGAGAATCACATTCGGGCCGCCGGCGGCATCGGCCAGGCGGTCCGACTGGCGCGAGAGAGGGCGCACCACCTGCTGAAGGTGGAAGTCGAGGTTACGAGCCTGTCCGAGCTGGAGGCGGCCCTCGACGCGAGGGCCGACGTCGTGCTGCTCGACAACATGTCGGTGGCCGATGTGGCGGCCGCGGTGGAGGCTGCTGGCGGCCGCTGCCGGCTCGAGGTCTCAGGGGGCGTCACGCTCGAGAATGTCCGGGCGTTCGCGGAGTGCGGGGTGGACTACATATCCGTCGGCGCTCTCACCCACTCCGCCCCGGCCCTCGATATATCACTCGAGATATCGGTGCCGCAGCGATGACTCCGGCCTGTCTGTCAGCCGAGTTGGTGAGGCGGCACCTCGCGACATCGCGGTTCGGCAGCGAGGTGCGCGTGGTGGCCGAGACGCCCTCGACCATTGACCTGGCCTGGCAGTGGCTGCGCTGCGGCGGGCCGGATGGGGGCGTCGTGATCGCGGAGCGCCAGACGGCCGGCCGGGGCCGGCTTGGACGCGCCTGGGCCTCCCGCCGAGGAGGGCTGTGGATGTCGATCGCCTGCCGGCCGAGAATGCCTGCCGTCGCGGCGGGAAGGCTCGGCGCCGCCGTGGCGATCGCAGCGGCCGAGGCCGTCGCAGAGGCCGCAAGCGCGCGCACCGGGGTTCGCTGGCCGAACGATGTGATCCTTGCCGGCAGGAAGGTGGGCGGCGTCCTGGCCGAGACGGAAGTGCGGGGCGGCGAGACCACGGCCGCGGTGCTGAGCCTGGGTCTCAACGTGAACCTCCAGGCGGACCAGCTGCCGGAGGAGGTGCGCGACACGGCGACATCTATCCTGCGCGAGACAGGGAAGAGCACCCCGATCGAGGTCATGGCTGGCCGGGTGCTGGACCGTTTGGCGGCCTGGTGGCCAGAGGCCCTGGCCGGCGGCGATGCGCTCGCCCGTCGCTGGGCGGAGCTGGACGTGCTGGCCGGTCGGCAGGTGATGATCCGGGCGGGCGGAACCACTCTGACCGGGGTGGGGGAGGGGATCGACCGCAACGCCTGTCTCCTCCTGGTCACGAGCGAGGGCCGCCGCAGCCTGACGACGGGAGAGGTCGAGATGTTGAGGGGAAACGCATGAGGCTGCGCAACGCCACCGTCGCTGACCTTCGCCGGGTGATCGCGATTGAGCGGGCGTCTTTCGGGCCCGATTCCTACAGCCTCACCACCTTCCTCGCGCACGCATTCCGGGATCGGAAGGGTTTCATCGTCGCCCAGGACGATTCGGGCGAGGTGGTCGGCTATGTCCTGGTCAGGCTCAACCTGGGCTGGTTTGGCAAGCGACGCGGGGGAATTACGTCCATCGCGGTCGCGGCCCCGCACCGCCGCCGCGGCATCGGGCGGGCGCTGATGAGGGAGGCCCTGAGGTATCTGGCCGAGCACCGCGTCGAGCAGGCCGATCTGGAGGTCGACGTTGACAACCGCGCCGCACAGTCGCTGTACGAGGCCGTGGGCTTTCGCCGCGCCGAGCTCCTGCCGCACTACTATGGTTACGGGCGCCACGGGCTGCGGATGATCATCGATATCCCGGCCGAGGGCGGGGCAGCCGCTGGCCGCGGCGGGCGTCACGCTCTCGGGCCCGGGGGGATCGGTCAGGCGCCCAGTGGCTGAGTTGCCTGAGTTGCGGCCGCCGCTGGTCGATTCCCACGTTCACCTCAACCACCCCCGCCTCCGTCGCCGGCTTCCGGCAGTCCTCGCGCGGGCGGCCGGCGCAGGCGTCGCGTCGATGCTCGTGGTCGGCTACGATCTGCCGAGCAGCGATACCGCCGTCGCCCTCGCCCGGGAGCACGCGAACCTGTGGGCGGCTGTGGGCGTCCATCCGCACGACGCCGCCGGCGTCGACCACGCCGCGCTCGCGCAGTTGCGACAGATGGCGCAGTCGCCGAAGGTGGTCGCCATCGGCGAAACGGGCCTGGATTTCCACCGTGACCTGTCGCCGCGCGAAGCTCAGCTCGACGCCTTCAGGCGGCAGCTCGACCTCGCTGAGGAGTGCGGCCTCCCGGCCGTCGTGCACTGCCGCGCCGCGCAGGAACCGCTCCTGGCCACGCTGGCCGGCAGGACGGGGCTGCGGGCTATCTGGCACTGCTTCGACGGTAGCCTCGACCACGCGCGGCAGGCGCTCGCTCTCGGCCTGACGCTCGGCTTCACCGGAATGCTGACATATCGCCACGCGGAGGCCCTACAGCAGGTCGCGGCAGCCGCGCCGGCGGACCGCATCCTCGTTGAGACTGACGCGCCCTACCTGGCACCCGAGCCGAAGCGCGGCGAGGACAACGAGCCGGCAAATCTGCCGCTCATCGTCAGCTTTCTGGCCGGATTGCGGGGCGCATCGCACGAGGATATCGCGCGGACGACGGCGGAAAACTTCTGCCGGGTGTTCAGCATCACTGCCTGAGGGCGCTTTCATGGGACATAGGACGCCTCCAGAACATGCCGTGGACTTCCACGCCCATGCGTTCCCCCAGAAGGTGGCCGCCAGGGCCGTCGAGTCGCTTGCGGCCGCCTATGGCGTAACGCCGGTTGCCGAGCCGACTATCGCCGGGCTTCTGAAGACCATGGACGAGGCGGGCATCGACATCTCGGTCGTCGCACCGGTCGCCACCCGGCCCGATCAGGTTCGATCCATCAACGACTGGGCTGCGGCCACCCGTTCGGCGCGGATCGTCTGCCTGGGAGCCATCCACCCGGGTCTGGATGACCTCGCGGCCGAGGCCGAGCGAGTCGCTGGCCTGGGTCTTCCCGGGATCAAGCTGCAGCCGAACTTCCAGCAGTTCGTTCCCGACGATCGCAGGCTGTGGCCGCTGTACGAGGTGATGCAGGGGAGGCTGGTGGCGCTGTTCCACAGCGGACAGGAGATAGCGCCCTTAGCGCAAGTCTACGCGGCGCCGGCGGCCCTCGCGCGGGTCCACGAGGCTTTTCCAGGCCTCAAGATGGTGATTGCGCATATGGGGGGCTATCGCATGTGGGATGAGGTGCGAGAGCATCTCCTGGGACGGGATGTGTATCTCGACTCCTCCTACTGTCCGGAGGAAGACCTCAGTGATGATGCGCTGCTGGACATGATCCAGACGCACGGCCCCGCGCGCGTTGTCTTCGCGAGCGACTTCCCCTGGGGCCACCCCGGCCGCGACTTGCGGCGGCTGGCGCGGCTGGGGCTCGCCGCGGAGGACCTCGAGGCCGTGGCTTGGCGGAACGCGTGCCGGTTGCTCGGTCTGCGGCTGGGGGAGCGGCCGGCCAGACAAGGAGGTCAGCCAGATGGCGGAGGAGCACACAAGGACTGCGAAGGCTGAGTGCATCTTCTGTCGGATCGCGTCGGGAGAGGCCCGGGCAGAGATTGTCCACCAGGACGACGTTGCCGTTGCCTTTCGCGACCTAAACCCACAAGCTCCGATCCATTTGTTGGTTATTCCGCGCCGGCACATCGGGTCGCTGCGGGACCTGTCGGACAATGACGATAAACTCGCCGGGCATCTTGTCAGGATCTGCGTACAGGCCGCTGAGCTGGCGGGCATCGCAGAGCGCGGCTTTCGGATTGTGGCTAACTCCGGGCGGGAGGCCGGGCAATCGGTGGACCACCTGCACTTTCACGTGCTGGGCGGCCGTCCCATGCGCTGGCCTCCGGGGTAGGCCGAGCGCGGGGAGCCGGCAAGCCTGGAGCCGGGCTGCGCGCCTGGCTGGGGGGCGAACTGAGCAGGTTTGACAACGGCCACCGCGGTTGGTATAATCCTGCGTGGTCAAGACCGAGACACGTAACCGGGGCGGTGCGCGTCGGACGGCCTCCGGCGCAGGACGTCAGGGGCGGTTTCGGTGAGGCCGTTGCAGGGAGAATCCGCCACCCGCGGCTTGGGTCTCGCATTCGGGGCTCTCCGTGCCTAGCCCAGCGTGGTATACGGAAGGGGGGAGAGCATGGCGATTGAAGTACGCGACAACGAATCGATTGACAGCGCGCTAAAGCGCTTCAAGCGCGAGCTGCAGGAGCACGGTGTCCTCGAGGCTGCCAAGCGCCATGAGCGCTATGAGAAGCCGAGCGACAGGCGCCGCCGCATGCTCGCGGCCGCCATCAGGCGAAGTCGCCGCGCCGCGAGACGCCGCGGCGAGCTGTAGTGACAGAGCACGGGGGGCGCGCGAGCCCGCGCTTGGCGCCCCCAGCCATACAGATCCCGCCTGCCGTGGGCGGGGTTCTGTTTGACGGCCTCCACCAGAACTCGCGCGTTGCCCCCGGCCGGGCGCAATCGGTGAAGTTCTGCGGGGGGACGCATGGGTTAGGCGAAGAAGGAGACAACGGGGTCCGGATGACTCGGCACAGAAGGCCTTGCGCCGCGGCGAGCCGCGGCGGCGCGTGGGGCCGATGTCCTGTGGCTGCCGGCGCCGCGTGTGCGCGCTCGGGCCGCGCGGGCGAGCCCCAAGGAGAGGCCGGGCAGGGGCCCGGGCACAGCATTGGACGAGGTCTCAGAGAGTAAGGTTGTCCTTGCGGACAGCGAGGAAGCCCTTGCAGTCGCAGGAAGTCACGACGCAAACCTGCGGCTGATCGAGAGGGAAGTTGGGGCGCGGATCGGGGCGCGGGGAAGCGAGATCCGGGTGCAGGGCAGCCCGGCGCAGGTCGAGCGGGCGACCGAGCTGCTGCGCGAGCTCGTGAAGCTCGTGCGGCTTGGGCACCCGATCACGCCCGGCGAGGTGGAATACGCCGCGCGCTCAGTGGCGAGCGGGCGGGCGGGGGCGGGTGAGGTCGTATTCTCCGACGTGGTGCTCGTCAGCGACCGCGGCAAGCCCGTCAAGCCGCACACGCAGACCCAACGCGAGTACGTCGAGGCCATCGCCCACTCTGATCTCACCTTCGCCGTGGGCCCGGCCGGTACCGGCAAGACCTACCTCGCCATGGCGATGGCGGTGCAGGCGCTGCGGGAGCGGCAGGTGGCCCGCATCATTCTGACCCGCCCGGCCCTCGAGGCCGGGGAGCGGCTCGGCTTCCTCCCCGGCGACATCCAGGCCAAGGTGGATCCTTACCTGCGGCCTCTGTTCGACGCCCTTTACGACATGATGGATCTCGAGAAGGCGCGGCGCATGCTGGAGCGCGGCAACATCGAGGTGGCGCCGTTGGCGTTCATGCGCGGCCGGACGCTGAACGAGTCCTTCATCATCCTGGATGAGGCCCAGAACACCACCCGCGAGCAGATGAAGATGTTCCTGACGCGGCTCGGCTACGGGTCCAAGGCCGTGGTGACCGGGGACATAACGCAGACCGACCTGCCGCCCGGCCAGGTGTCGGGCCTGAACCA
>Ga0272448_1003373_pt1 | contig 19083 bp, 19 predicted proteins | sample YNPCB0191_FD_202220 | JGI IMG/M metagenome (GOLD analysis project Ga0272448, IMG submission 202220) | Hot spring sediment microbial communities from Yellowstone National Park, WY, United States - YNP-CB-019-1 | ecosystem: Environmental > Aquatic > Thermal springs > Hot (42-90C) > Sediment... | reverse complement strand
GGTTGAGATATTAAAAGAGGCGGAGAGTAAAATACCTTCCGGGGTGTTAAATCTGCCGCCAATATTATTAGACAATTATATCGACGAACTTTTAAATTGTGGTTACCATGTGCCGTCATCAGTCAAAACTGTCCAAAATTTTATTTGACAATAGTTGCTTTTTGTATTATAATATATTACTGATAAAAATATGAGTATAATGGAATTAAGGAGGTTATAAATGGCGGATGAGCAGAGACCGATTGAAGATGGCGAAGCCGCATTAGAGCAGAAATATGGCGTGCCATTTATTGATTTGAATAATTTCCGGGTTGACTCTGAGGTTATGCAGCTTTTTACCGAGGATTTTCTGCGCAAGAACCGCTTGATTCCCCTTTTTCGGTCTGGTAATACATTGGCAGTTGCGATGGTTGACCCGGGTGACATCTTTACCATTGATGAGGTGCGTCGCTTAACCGGAATGGACATTACGCCAATGGTCTGCCGGGAAACCGACCTTTATCAGGCGTTGAACCAGTATTTCTCCGCACCTCGTGCTGACGAAGTAAAGGATGATTTGGAATTGGCCGACCTTGATGACTTACCAGCTGAGGAGGAGGCAGGTTTAGCTGCTGAGGCAGGGTTGGAGCCCCAGAAATTAGAGGCACTGGCATCAGAGGCACCGGTTGTGCGCTGGGTTAACCAGATGATAATCCGGGCAGTCCGTGAGCGTGCCAGTGATATTCACATTGAACCGACCCGTGAAGGACTGCGAGTTCGTTTTCGCATTGACGGTGTCCTCCATCCGATTGTCTCCCCGAAGAAGGCGCTGCAGTTAGCGGTCGTATCCCGTATTAAGATTATGTCCCGGATGAATATCGCTGAGAAGCGGGTGCCGCAAGACGGCCGTTACGGTGCATTTGTTGATGGTCGCGAGATCGACTTCCGTGTCTCAACCTTCCCCACCACCTATGGCGAAACAGTGGTAATGCGTATCCTTGACCGCACCCGGCTTTTGTCGATTGACGAACTCGGTCTAATTGAAGAAGCCAATGCGACGCTCCGGGAGATGATTGCTAAGCCTCACGGTGTCATCCTCATCACCGGCCCTACCGGTTGCGGCAAATCAACCACCCTTTACGCCATCCTCTCGGAAATTCGTTCCGGAGACAAAAACATTATCACCATTGAGGACCCGGTTGAATACGATTTGGATGACATCTGCCAGTCCCAGGTGAATGAGCGTGCCGGCTACACCTATCTGGTTGGCTTGCGCCACATCCTGCGTCAGGACCCGGATGTAATAATGATTGGTGAGATTCGTGACGCCGAGACCGCCGGTGTGGCAATTCGTGCCGCTCTGACCGGCCAGTTGGTCTTTTCTACGATTCATACCAACGATGCACCAGGAACGGTCAGCCGTTTGATTGATATGGGCGTTGAGCCATTTTTGGTGGCTTCTGGCCTTGAAGGTGTTGTTGCCCAGCGACTTGTGCGTCGCATCTGTCCCAAGTGCAAAGTGACTTATGAACCGCCACCCAAGATGCTGGAGACATTTGAACTGCCGCCCAAAACCAAGTTCTATAAGGGCACGGGCTGTAGCCACTGCCGCAACACCGGTTACCGGGGAAGAATCGGCATCTTTGAGGTTATGAAGATCAATGACCATATGCGCGAACTGATTGTCACCCGACCACCGACATCATCGGTCCGGGCACTGGCGCGTGAATCTGGAATGAAGACGCTGTGGGAAGACGGCCTGCGCAAAGTGGTTGCTGGTGTCACCACGATTGAAGAGGTAATGGAGGAGGCGGAAAGGATTGAGTAGAAGGTTGAGAATCACTAATTCCGGATTTAGTATTCTTAACCTAACGGTTCTGGACCTAATAGGAGGAGAATATGCCGGTTTTTCGTTACAAAGTCAGGGATAAAGAAGGCAAGGTTTTGTCTGGGACAATTGAGGGCAGTGACCTGAAAACTGTAACTGACCAGATTGACTCACTTGGTTATATCCCGATTTCGATTCGGGAGGAAAAGGCGGTATTTCGTGGCCCACAAATCAATCTGGGTCAGTACTTTGAACGGGTCAAACCAGTTGACTTGATTAACTTCACCCGGCAGTTTGTCACCTTGCACCGTGCCGGTTTGCCGATGCTCACCGCCATCGGCGCCCTGCAGGCGCAGACCAAATCTAAACCGCTGGCAAAGGCGCTTGATGCCATTCGCAGAGACCTGATGGGCGGTGCGGCTCTCTCGGTAGCGATGGCAAAACATCCGCGAATCTTCAACGAATTATATGTCAATTCAATCTGGGCCGGCGAAACTGGTGGAGTTCTTGACGACATTTTGGACCGATTGGTGATGCTTTTGGAGCACGAACGCAAACTCAGGTCTGATGTTGGTAGTGCAATGCGATACCCGATAATTTTGATGGTGGTGTTTGTCGTAGCGGTTATTGTGCTTGCTACCTTTGTCCTGCCCAAGTTTGTTTCCCTCCTTACCACGATTGGTGGCAAAATGCCCCTTCCCACCCAGATTCTCATTGCTGTTACCAACTTTATGGGCAAATATTGGTACTTCCTTGCCCTTTTTATTGCCGCGGTGGTGGTTCTATTCTATATGTTCATCCGCACCAGTGCTGGCCGGATGTGGTGGGACCGTCTCAAACTCCGCCTGCCCATTTTCGGGCCGATAATCTACAAAATGGCCCTTTCTCGTTTTGCCCGGATGTTTGAAACCCTTGACCGCACCGGACTGCCCATCCTCCGCAGCCTCAACCTCGTCTCCAAAACCATCGGCAATGTCTATCTCGCCCAGGCGGTTGATAGTCTTACCGAGAGTGTCCGTCGGGGTCGTGGTCTGGCGGCACCGATGCGAGAACTTGAGGTTTTTCCGCCAATGGTTGTCCAGATGGTGGCAACCGGCGAGGAGTCCGGCGCGCTTGATGAGATGCTCAAGCAGATTTCCGATTACTACGACAGCGAGGTTGAGTATGCGGTCAAAAACCTTACCGGTCTGATTGAACCGATTATGATTCTCATTATGGGCGTCGCGGCTGTGTTTCTGATTATTTCTATTATTATGCCCTATATGTCGATTCTCACCAGTTTTGGTGCTAGTGGCGGCTACGGCGCACAATAAAAATTCATAACTAACCTACCGGCTCTGTCTCTTTAAAACGGCAGAGCCGGTTGTTTTTAAATATCCAGATTCTCAACCTTTCTGGCGTTCTTCTCGATAAACTCCCGCCTGGGTTCAACCTCCTCACCCATCAGCATCCGGAATACCGCATCGGCTTCGGTCGCATCCTCCATCGTTACCCTTTTCAATGTCCGCTTTTCCGGGTTCATCGTTGTCTCCCACAGCTGCTCCGGATTCATCTCACCCAGCCCTTTGAACCTGGCGATCTCCAGATTATCGCCCTTTGCCCTTTTGGTAAAATCGCTCAAATCCTCATCGCTGTATAAATATAACTCCTGCTTACCCTGACGCACCCGGTAAAGCGGTGGCTGGGCAATGTAAAGATAACCCGCCTCAATCAACGGCTGCATAAACCGGTAAAAGAAGGTCAAAAGCAGAATCCGGATGTGGGAGCCGTCCACATCGGCATCGGTCATAATCACAATCCGGTGATAGCGTGCCTTTGCCGGGTCAAAATCATCCTCTCCGACACCGGCACCAATTGCCGAAATTATCGCCCGGATTTCATTATTGGATAAAACCCGGTTCAACCCGGACTTCTCCACATTCAGAATCTTACCCCGCAGCGGCAGCACCGCCTGAAACCGCCGGTCCCGACCCTGCTTTGCCGAACCGCCGGCAGAATCACCCTCAACGATATAAAGTTCACTTTCCTCCGGATCCTCGGATGCGCAGTCCGCCAGTTTACCGGGCAGTGTGTCTGATTCCAAAAGTGACCGGCGTCGCGCCAGTTCCCGTGCCTTACGTGCCGCCAGCCGTGCCTTTGCCGCCGCAATCACCTTCTCAACAATTCGGTTCGCCACCCGGGGATTCTCCTCAAAATAGGCGGAGAGACGGTCATTTACCACCGTCTCCACCACACTTTTTGCATCGCCGTTGCCCAATTTGGTCTTGGTTTGCCCCTCAAACTGCGGGTCAGGAATCTTGACCGAAACCACCGCGGTCAAACCCTCCCGGGTGTCCTCACCGATCAACTCAATTCCCTCCTTCAACTGTCCGTTCTTGCGCGCATAGTCATTGATACAGCGAGTGAGTGCAGCCTTAAAACCGGAAAGATGGGTTCCGCCCTCATGGGTATTAATCGTGTTGGCAAAGGAGAAGATACTCTCGACATAGCCATCGTTAAACTCAAAAGCCACCTCAACCTCCATCCCGTTACGCCGTTCCTCAATCAGTATCGGCTTGTGCAGCCGGTTTCTACCCTTGTCCAGAAAGGCGATAAAATCTACCAGCCCACCCGGATAATGGAATGTCTCCTCTTTACCACCCGGTTCATCCACAAGTCTAATCTTCAGATTCTTATTCAGATAGGCAAGCTCCCGCAACCGGTTGGCTAAGATATCGTAACTGAAACTCACCTTCTTGAAAATCTTCGGGTCGGGCTTGAAGGTAATCTTGGTTCCCTGTTTCTTGGTCTTACCGGTAACCTTCAGTTCCCCTTTCACCTGCCCCCGCTCAAACTCCATCCGGAAAATCTTACCATCCCGATAGACCTCGGCAATCAGATACTCGGACAGGGCATTGACCACCGAAACTCCGACACCGTGGAGCCCGCCCGAGATCTGATAGACCTTGTGCTCAAACTTGGCACCGGAATGCAGCACCGTCAATACCACCTCCAGCGCCGGCTTCTTTTCGGTCGGATGGATATCAACCGGAATCCCTCGGCCGTTATCCTCAACCGACACCTCATCCTCGCTGTGCAGGGTAACGGTGATTAAATCGCAATAGCCGGCAAGCGCCTCGTCAATTGAGTTATCCACCACCTCAAAAATCAGATGGTGAACCCCTCTGGTGCCGACATCACCAATATACATTGCCGGCCGATGCCGCACCGCCTCCAGACCTTTTAGAACATGGATTTGGGCTGCGTTGTAACTCTCAGGCATTAGATTATTTTAGCGAATTGCTACCGGAAATCAAGTGCTAAAAGGCTCTCTTTTCAGGACAAAACGGACATCGGTTACCAGCCCGGAACCGATATGACGACTGATATTTTCCAATAACTGTCCTTTCAGATAAAACAACTGCGTCATCCAGGCGGGCGAGTCCACCGCGACCACCAGTGTTTTATCCTCAACCGCTAAGGCTGTTGAGTGCCGGGCAATACCTGTGCCGGCGATGCTTTCCCACTCGGCAACTGCCCGGTAAACCATAATCTTATCCTTCAACCCGAACTGCCGCAGCACAGAAGGCAGTTTTTCTGCGAGGCTCTGAAAGCCTTTTGATTTAGCCCGCGCCATATTTAATAATTATATACCTGTTAGCATAAAAATCAAATATTTTTATTTAAAGTAACACCATCCTGAGATACCAGGCAAAAATCTCTTCACCCCAAAATAAACCGACCAAGCCGCCCAGTGCCAGAAACGGACCAAAAGGAACCTCCTGCCCGGCCCTAAACCTGCCGGCAAGGCGGGCAATTATTCCGGTAATCACCCCGGCAAAAACAGCAACCGCCAGCCCCACCCCCATACCTTTAGGCCCAATAAAAACCCCGATCATTGCTGCAAAAGGTAAATCACCCCAGCCCATTCCTTCTCTCTGTTTTACCCCCCAGCGCCGAAAAGGCCGGGCGAGCACAAATCGCCACAACCCCCAGGCAAAAAGAACAAATGCCGCACCAACTATGCCCCCCCAAAAAGCCTTTGCGACTGTAAACTTGAAAATGGGTAATAGGGAGGTAAGGAGGCCGACAATAACTCCAGCAACCGATAACCGGAAAGGAATAATTTTATGGTCAAAGTCAATGCCGGCAAGCACCACCAGCAACCCGATTAAAACCAGTGCCCGCAAAATTCTCCACTCAAGTCCGAACCTAAGATATGCAAGCACAAAAAGTAATGCGGTAAGTCCTTCAATTAAAGGATAACGTATTGAAATTGGTTGATGGCAGTCCCGGCATCTGCCCCTTAAAATTAAATAACTCAAGAGCGGGATGTTGTCATAAAACCGTATCGGCTTGCGACAATGCGGGCAATGGGAAGGCGGGTAATTTATCGACTGGCCTCTGGGAATTCGCCAGATACAGACATTAAAAAAACTGCCGAATAACAACCCAACAATGAGGGCAATAATCCAAATCACTGCCCCTTGGGCCCGGGAACAGGCACCGGCACTTCCGGTGGTGCAAACAACTTTTTATCCGTCGCAAACGCATAGGCAATCTCGGGTGCAATCAGCCCCTTTTCTAACAGTACCTCGAGACAATGGTCCATCGTCTGCATTCCGTATTGAGAGCCAGTCTGAACCAAGGACGGGATCTGATGACTTTTTGCTTCCCGAATTAGATTTTTCACCGCCGGCGTTGCAATCAACACCTCCATTGCCGCCACGCGACCTCTGCCATCCTTACGCGGGAGCAAAGTCTGTGAGATAATCCCCCGGATTACGCTGGCAAATATTTGACGCACATATTCCTGCTGATCAGCCGGAAAGACATCAATTACCCGGTCGACCGTTTCTGCCACACTGTTGGTATGCAATGTAGATAAAACGAGATGGCCGGTTTCCGCCGCAGTTAGGGCAAGACTGATTGTCTCTAAATCCCTCATCTCTCCAACCAAGATCACATCCGGGTCTTCCCTCAAACCGGCACGCAATGCGGCAGCAAATGACCGGGAATGGGTTCCTATCTCGCGCTGACTGATAAGACAGTTGCGTGGTCGAAAAATATACTCAATCGGGTCCTCAATTGTAATTATCCGTACCGCCCGCTCCTGGTCGATTAAATCAATCATACTCGCCAGTGTCGTTGACTTGCCGCATCCGGTTGGACCGGTTACCAGTATGAGCCCGGAATGCGCCCGGGTTAACTCCGCAACCGATGGTGGGGCGGGTAACTCCTCAAGGGTTCTGATTTTAGCCGGAATAATCCGGAAGGCCGCGCCGATTCCGCCCAGGTCTAAGAACACATTTACCCTTGCCCTAATCCGTTCCGGTGTCATATATTCCAGGGTCACTGACTCCGGCAATACCCTCTGTGAGGCATCACCCCAGGTATAGGAAAGGTCAAGTTCCCTCTTTCGCTCAACCGCCTCCCTTTGTTCATCGGTAAGGATGGAATAAACCAGTGCCTGGGCATCATCAGCACCAAGCACTGGTCCGGGAATTTTTTTCAGCCGCCCGTTAACCCGTATTATCGGCGGGTTACCTGCGGTTATGTGAAGGTCTGAGGCACCATACTTTGCCGCATAACGTAAGAGCTCATCAATATTCATTCATTATCGGCAGGATTTCCCTTGCCAGCCTGCCACCTACCCTTCTGAATTAAGGATATGGGGAATGATAAATATCATCAGGTCACTCTTGGTTCGCTCAATCGATGTCTTTTTGAAGAGATGGCCCAGAATCGGAATATCACCCAACAGCGGGATTTTACCCACATTTCGCGTCTCCTCATCCTTTACCAGACCACCAATGACCACCACCTCGTCCTCAGCCACCTTTACCTGCGTCTCTGCCTCCCGTTCGGCAACAATCGGCTGGCGGTCATCAGCCGAGCCAACCCAGCCGGTAATCGCTTTTACGCTGGGTTTGACCTTCATTGTTATCATACCGTCAGAAGTGACATGAGGTGTAACCTCCATGGAAATCGGGATGGAACGCGTCTTCCAAGTATAGGTAATTTCCCCGGTATTCGGGTCCTTATTAACCTCTCGGACTGGAACATTCAGGCCCATACTCACGGTTGCCGTTTGATTGTCCAAAGTTACAGTCCGGGGATTTGCCAGCACCCGGGATCTTCCTCTTGCCATCAACAATTCAAATGCAGCGGTGAAATTGGTGAATGAAATCTTCCCGAAGAGCATTTCCCTGACGATAACCGGAATCGCCACCTCGTCGCCGATCTTGGGTAATTCTGTGGTAAAGGAAGCAACTGGTGTCCAGTCGATGCCAAAACGATCCTCACTCGAATGGGTCGTTTCGATGAATTTCGCCTCAATCGCAATCTGGGGCACCGGCCGGTCCAGTTCAGCAAGCACCTTCGCCACCTCATCCAAAGCCTCGGGCAGGTCGGTTACGACCAGTATCGCACTCCGCTCTTGACCTGCACCAGCTTTAGTCCCGACCCGGCGGAAGCCCTGAACTGCATTTCCTTGAGGAGAAAGAACCTTATTAACCGCCTTGAGCGCATCCTCGGCTTCAACATAATCCAAATTGAAGACCCGCGTCTGGAGTTCACCGTACATCTCCTTCTTGAGCGGTTTGACAATAATCAACCCGCTTTTATCCTCAACCATATTACAGCCTGCCGCCTTGACCAGTGCCTCCAATCCTGCCCGCAGGGGCACCTCATTCAACCGAACGCTTACCACCGACTTTACATCCTGAGTAACCAGCAGGTTAAGGCCAAATTGCCGGGCAAGCATCCTTAAGACACTGGTCACCTCTGCATCCTGAACTAAAAGTGTCAATGGTGGTTTGCCACTGAACTGATCCTGAGATTCAGGAGGAGGTACGGGTCTTAAAGGCTCGGTGCCAAGCTGGATGGTGATAATTCCATTTTCGTTGGTAATCTTATGCCTAACCACATCTCTCAGCAGAACTGTTACCCTTACGCCACTTGTTGCCTCGCTCGCCTTTACCGTAACCGCCGTCACCGGGTAGTAACTGGAGCTGATGCGCTCTTCTCCTAACCTCGAGACCGCATCCATTATATCAATGACTACCGCTGCCGGTTCACTTGACACGAACGAACTGATGTTCGGTTTGCCACTGCAGGCAATCGTCACCCGGACACCATCCACCAGCTTATCAATGGCGATATCCTTAACCACCACCTGCTCTTGTGCGAAAAGCAGAGCAGCGCAAAAAACTGCTACCAATAAAACTGTTTTTTTATGCTTCATATTTTATTCCCCCAATGTCAAGGTAAATGTCCTGCCACCTTGTTCCAAAGTTACCCGGTCTGATTCAATACTTATCACCCGTTTTCCGCTGATAACATCGCCAACCTGAAGAATCTGGTCATTTATCAACGCACTTGCTCCCTCACTGCTGACGCTAATCGCCCGCAGATTCAGATTGGCTACTTCACTCATCAGCATCCAGTCGCGCACAAACGGGTCGCTACCCCATTCAATCGGTTCATTTACTGCCGGTTGGGTTTCACCTTTGGCGGCAAGTGGTGCAACTACCCCTTCAACAGCGGTTTTTATTGCCGCTCCCTTCCCTTTTACCGACTGTGTCACCTCAGTTGCTGCCATTTGAGTAATCACCTGCGGCACAACGTTCGGCTTGGCTCGGAAAAAGGTAAAAAAGGTGAGCACCGCAACCCCAGCCGCTAAAATTGCTAAAATTCGTTGTCTCAAGTTACTCCTTTCTCGTTTAAATTCTTTTTCTCTCTCGAGTGGAGTAGGTCGGCGGCAAAAGGCTCTCGCCGACCCGCACTACCGTTCTACGACCAAAGGCCTCGACCTCTATCCGGTCGGGATGAATCGCCACAATCTTACGCCCCATTACTACATCACCAATCTTAACCCGGCGGCTGTCGATCAGCGCATAACTCTCCTCACCTAAAGAGACAATCGCCTTCACCATATAATAACTGCCTTTTCGGCTGCTACTCTTCCTGATACCGCGTCTACTGCGGGCATACTTGAGCATCCGCCGCTTCTCCCGCTCCTGTCGCCTTAGTTCGCGGCGCCGTTTCTGCTCCGCCTCTCGTAGTCGCTTCCGTTCCGCAATTCTCTCCTCTTTGGTTTTAGCTTGAATGGCACCGGTTGTTTTCCCCCTCCTCGCACTCGCACGGAGCGCCTGACCGGTTGTTGTCGCTGAGTCAGTCTGGGTTGTTCTCGCTCTTCTTGCCGATGAAACTTTGGGTTTTCGGAAAAGCATTACCGCGGCCAGAACCACTACTGCTGCTCCAACCAGAATTATCAGAACTCGCCTCACAAACCACTCCCGCTGGCAAGGCTGGACGCATAGATGTTAACCAGCAGCTTTGCCTCAACTTCAGGCCGGATGTCTTCACGCGCATTAATGTCAAAATCAGGCACGCGGACAAAATAGGGATACCGGTTCAGGTCTTCAACATAACGACCTATATCCAGATATCGCCCCTGCACCGTAACCAGGAATGGGACCGGCCGGACTGGGTCGGACTGACCCTCCTCCTGAAGTAAAGTGTCTAACCCAGGCGGTACTATCTCAAGAAAGTGAACCCGCTTCTGCTCTGCCTCTTGAGCGAGTTGCTTAAACAGTCCGAGCATCTGGGAACGGGGGACCACCCGTGCCCAGATAGCTCTTATTTCCGATTCCAATTGCTCTTTATGCTGACGCAACTTGGGCATCTGCGCAATTCGCGCCTTTGTTTCATCCAACTGCTTCTGGAGGTCTGCTATCTCCTTTGCAGTTTTCTGTCTGGCTGCTATCCTTGGCTGATAAAGCAAAAACCAGGCAGCAATTCCCAGCAACACATATATTACTAAACCGATGAAAACTACTCTTCTTTCAATTAACCTCATATTTCACTCCGTGACACATTGAATCTCAAACTCCAGAACCGTTTCGCCCATTAGGCTACTTCTGTTCTTGGAAACCAACTGAACCTGTTTAAAGGTCTTGCTTTGTTCGAGATTGATTAAAAACTGCGCTAGGTCCACATCCAAAAGATGAGGTTCACCACTTACTACTCCGGTCATCTTCACATTGCTGCGGTTACTCAAGGTGAAGGTATTAAGCTGAATATTGGGGGGGACAATTGTGGAAAGTTTTGCCATTACCGGCACCGACGGTAGCACTTCGCCGACAACACTGGTCAGGGCACGCTGACGGGCTTCCAGGTCCGATATTTCCTTCTCCAACTCAAAATAACTACGACTCTGTTCCTCGGTCAGTTTGATCTCATTCTTTAACCGGGAGACCTGACCACTCGAAATCCCGGCCCAGCCCGAGATGATCACATACCCGACGATTAAGAGGCCAATCCAAAGTATCCCGCCGATAGTCATCATTCTTGCATCCTGGGCGACAAGTTTCCCGGCCTTCATCTCCACCGGTAATAAGTCAACTGCTGTATGGTCATAATACAAGCCGAGCGCGGCAACCAAGCGATGACCAATTGTCACTGTGGGCGAAGTACCGGCCCGATAAAGACCGAAATCCCGGAACGGGTCAAAAATCTCGGTCGGGATGCCGAGGCTGGTCTGCAGATATTCACGGAAACCCTTCATCGCTGCTGTGCCACCACAGATCAGCAATCGGTCAATCTTCTGTTCACCGAATTCCCGACGATAGTAATCAATTGAACGGGTTATTTCGGAAACAAAACGCTCAAGGGCTGGACGCTGAAGCGTGAGTAATCGCTTGACCATAATCCCGGTAGGAAGTCGCTCAGTGCTGTCTTCGGGAGGGATTCCGTATTTGCGCTTCAGTTCCTCGGCATCGTAGGCATCAAGTGCCAGTTGCCCTTCTTCGGTAGTAATCGCCACGGTCATCGCCTCGGTGATTGCATTGCCTGCCGTGGTTACGGTCCGGGCTAAGTCAAGCCTTTCCCCTTTCATAAATATGATATCGGTAAACTCGGCACCGATATCGAGCAAGCAAATTGTCTCGTCAGGTCGAACACGGCCATATTTCTTCACCGCCGCCTGTAAAGCAAATGGCACAACACTGATTGAGGATGGTTCCAGCCCTGCCTTGCGCAAGGTGGAGATGTGGTCAGAAACAATGTCTTTGCGCGCCGCAATCACCATCACATTGTCCTTAATCGTCCCAGCCTCGCGCACCGGTCCCAGAGTTTTGAAATCGAATATGGCCTCATCCAGCGTGAAGGGAGAGTACTTTTCCAGTCTTAGCAGAATCGCATCCTTCAGTTCCCGGCGATTCATCTTTGGGAATGGTGCCTGTCTGACGCTGACTGACGGACCGGAAATGAAGGTGTATACTTCGCGTGGCTTATACCCTTTTATCAACTCCCTAAGAATCGAGGGAACATCAAACGCCTCCCCGATCTCCTTTAGTCCGTAATCCACAACTCGGTTACCCTCGATTTTAACAAACTTGACCGAATTGGAGCCGATATCAATACAAAGGGTGCCTTTACCACCCCCGCCGAAAACTTTCGTCGCCAATTTACCTCCTTATGTCAACTGTCACCGCAATGTGACGCCAAATTCCGAACCATCGTTAAATCTCAATCTAAAGAACTTATTATAAAGATTGCAGGTATCCCCGCCGGTCGGGGTTTTCCTGAAATCATAAAAACTAAATTCGACCACTTCAGACCGATTAGGTTGAATTATATATGGCGGTGCAATTGCAAGCGTATCACCTCTTCCTGGTCTCCTCGTCGGTATAACCTGCCGCTCTTCATTACCGCGTATGTACAAAAGGCCCATATAGGCGCTGTCTGGTGCTTCAAGAAATTGAATCGCGCAAACTGTATCCTCATCAACCCCGGCATTAACAATCCTAATTGTAAATCCAGTAGTATCACCTGAGAGAACGGGAGTCCCCACCATTTCAAGTTTATTGCGAAACGGCCGGCTGAAGCGAAAGTCAACGATAGTCCTGCTTCGCGGTACAACCGTAACCCATTTGACAATGGAATCGCCGCCTGGACGCTTGGCAACAATTTTATGATTGCCAATTGGAATTATGCCGTGCGTCTGAGGAGAAAACTCATAATATCCACCGGGGTCGGGTCGTACAAAATAAAAATTACCATTGGGAAGATAAAGGTAAATCCCAATCGTGGTCGCTTTATCACCCGGCGGGTTGTTGTCGGTATCGGTAACATTTCCCATAATATAATTATTAGTAAGATGGATAACCGAATCCGCTACCCTCATTGTCATCGGATATTTGCCGTTACCTATTGTAGAAAGTGTCCCGGTAATCGGGTCAAATGTATAAGGATTGCCCCAGGCGTCAAACCGGTAACCGGTGGTATCTTGTAAAAACTCCCGGCGCAGATAGGGTCCTCGCCAGTTCGGAGAAGCGCTGGTGTTTTCAACCAGTTCTCGCAAGTCATTGGGAAGCCTCATCATATCACCATAAAAACCAAAATCTATTCGCCGGCCATTGGCGGTGACCTCTGGGTTACCCACTATTGCGTAAATCAGTTCCTTCATCTCTCGGGCGGTCTGGTCAAACAGTGCACGGTCACGAGTGGAATCAATCGTTCGCAACGCCACCGTACTCAATATGCCAATGATTAACAGCACTACTAAAAGCTCCATTAGGGTAAAACCTTTTTCTTTCATAAATCTATCACTCCCGCCTCATGGCCAAACTAAATTCATTCTTATTTCAAGACCTGGCGACCCAACTTTTGGAAAAACTGTCACCATTCTGGTTACCGTATCCGCAGGCTGGCCTGGTGGATAGACGCGGACCAAGATAACTCGCAGGGTGTGAATTCCTTGGGGCACATCTAAAAACTCAAACTGGCCATTGCGTTCTTTAGACAGGGTGTATGAGTCTCGATAATTCACACCTTGGCGGGGATATTCCAATTCAACGATAAGGGCGTTGTTCTTGTAAAAGGTATCATTGGAAGGTGGGGGATTCCCATGTTGGTCATAGACTATGCCATTAACAGTGTTGTGCAGTAAATCATTAATAGTGTAGCCCAAAGAACGGGTCAACCACCGGCTGCGTTCTACCAGACCACCGCCACCGTAACTGCGCAGAAACAAACTGTCCGGGTCAAAGATAATTGTATCACCCCAGGCATCGATCCGGTAGCCTTGCGGGGATTCGGCAAAGGTTGCCTTCACGTAAGGTCCACGCCAGCGACTGCTTTCTGGCGGGGAAACCCAAGAGGGGCTTTCGGCAAGATCTGCGAGACTCCTCGGTAGTGCACCCATATCCCCGACAAAACCAAAGTCAGCCCTAACCCCATCTACAATATAGTCCGGGTCACCCGTAATCACCTTAGCAAGACGATCCAGTTTCTGGCGAGTCTGTTCAAATCGACCCCGCTCCAATGTCACATCCCAGGTTTTAATTGCTGCAGTAAGAATGAGGCTCAAAATCATCAGCACCACCAACAGTTCAATCAGAGTCACACCTCTCCCTGTTAGTTGTTTCATTTAGAACCTCACTCTGATGTCATCATCTCTTACCGCACCTTGCTGCCCCCAAAACAAACCATCAGGACCTGCACTCTCTATGCCCAAGGTTTCATTCCCCTCAACCCAGTAGCGATAAGGAGTTCCCCAAGCATCATACAGATAGCCCATAGCACCATCCTCACGAATATAAGGGCCATTCCATCCTTTCCGGATATAGGGGTCCCACCCAGGGAGTGTTTCTTTCCCTAAATACATTCTTGAAGAGTAGATTCCTTCGAATGGATTGCGTGTGGCAAGCTCAACAAAGTCGCGGGGCAACCTCCCCATATCCTGTTTAAACCCATAGCCCGCCACTTCGCCTCCAATTCGGATGTCAGGGTTGCCCATTATTGCCTCGCGGATCACGTTCATCTCTTGAAGAGTCCCCGTGCGCCGAGCATTGGTTGTTACCCGGGAAATCATTGGTGGGATAAAGAATGCCAGCAAGAGAGCCAGAACTGATATAACCACTAGGAGTTCAATGAGGGTGAACCCACGGTCCGAACTTACCCGGTGATACATCATCATTTTAATTATAGCAACCCCTCTTAATCGTGTCAATAATATCCTCTCCGCATCCATATTAGCTCCTTCATCCCCGTCAATTATGCAGAACAAATATCACGGCATTGCCCTCAGCGTCAAAGTCCCTTATCGAAGCACCGCTGTGATCAATACCCACCAGACCATAATTGGTTGGATAAGTTGAACCGGGAGGGTCCCAAACGCTATAGACGATGTTGCCAGGATCATATCCATAGATATCATTAGGCCCATTCTCACTGGTATTACTGATGTCGGTAATATCATCATAGTCTTGTGGGTTAAACTCATCTGGGTCCATCTCCTTGCCGGTCCAGGGATTGGTTGGCAGTTTGCCTATCTTTACATCATACTCACCGCCCGGAAAAACACATCCGTATCCATCCTCGTAGAAATCTTCGGCATAATAGCCAAATTCCTGATGAAATAACTCAATAAAAATTTGGACATTGTGCAGGTTCATCTTCATTGCCGCAACCCGCGCCTGCTCCCGCACTCCAGAGAACCGTGGTACCGCCATCCCCATCAATACACCCAGTAGCAGGATTACAACCAAGACCTCCACTAAAGTAAAGCCTTTTTCTATATTATTATAATTCATATTTCTCCTTTGCAATTAATATTATGCAACTTTTATTATCCTTGTCAAGTTTTAAATATCTCCTGCCTGTCGGCTTGGCGGGGTAGTAGTTCGAACCTTATCGCCATCAAGAAAATACCTGCCCCCAAAAGGTTCCTCTGGTATGTCCTTAAGGTAACCCCGGAAAACCAACTCTTGGATACTGAAAGGTAATCGTTTTTCTTTTTCGCGAAATTGATTAACTGCCTCCTGAATCTGCGCCAGACCCTCTTCTAACTTAAGCCATCTCAACTGCCTGATTATCAATTCCCGCAACTTTCTGTTCTCGGTGCTATTATAAAGTTCTCGCCACATCTGACGCGCAGTTTCAAAGTCCCCGCTCCGCGCCAGAGCATATGGAACCCAGCGCACCACAAGCGACCACGCCCCGGGCATCTTTGCCGACACCTGAAACAGCCGTGCCGCTGACTCATAATCCCCAATTAACATATAATTAATGAAACCTGCATCAAACGGGAGTTGCCAGTTCAACGGGTTGGCTTTCATCCCATTAAAAAGCAACTTCAACGCCTCTGCCGGCTTGTGAGCATCCCAAGCTAAAGTGATAGCCCCGAAGTGATAGGCGCCGATAAATCGCTGGTCAAGTGAAGTCAAAATCTCAAAGATATGTCCTAACCATTCATAACGGCGGTCTGTTTCCAGGTGCCGGCCATAGTAATCAATTGCCGTGAGCCAGATATAATCGGCAAAGACTTCCCGGTATTCAATCGCCACCTCTCTGAGGGCAACCCCGGAGGGAAAATAGGCAAGTTCCTGGACCTGCCGTTCGCCCCGGCCGCGACCGGTTGAATCAATCGCAAGTTGGAACAGGTAGACGCCGACATAACCCCAGATTATTAAGACTGCTGGCAAGAGAGTAATCAGCCAGCCTGATTCCTTGGGCGGAATTTTGGTTATCTCAACCACATTCATCAAAAATCCCTGCGGTTAAATACACCTATCGCAATGAGTAGCAGGGTGCAGGTATAAACTATTGAATAGCCTATAGAAAGCAAAAGCGCGGCCGGGTTTAGTGGTGCACCATGAACCACATCGCCACGAATATTAAAATTGCCAAGGTTAGGCAATAGATAGTAAAGAAAAAGAGCAATGAACTTCACTATTGGAGAAGGGCTCATCGCTGCCAATTGCTTTAAGAGATAGGTGCTATGGCCGATAAAATAAACCATAAAGGTAAAAACCGCACTGGCAATAGGTGTGACAAAGGTGGAAAAAAGCACCGCTACTGCTGTGAGCAACGCCAGTTCAAATACGGTCATTACCACCGCCCAAAGTAGCCTCGGCTCAGGTCTTACACGGGTAATTAGCAAAACGAGGTAGAAGCCAATGGTCATCAAACTGAGACTTACCAAAAGCACTAGCATCAGTCCTATAAATTTTCCTAAGATAAATTCTAAGCGCCGCACGGGCCGGGCAAGTAAAAGGTAAATTGTCCGCTTCTCCACCTCTCGATAAACGATTCTGCCCCCGACTAAGACCGCTACTAAAACTGAAAATAAAGTAATCGCCGAGAGGCCAAGATCTTTGATTATCTTTTCTGCCTCACCCATTGCCACCGGCTGGATGACCTTGGCACCTGCCATAACAATTACAGCAATAATTATTAGAGCCAGTAGCACCCGGTCACGTAACGATTCTCTGAAGGTATTTACTGCAACTCCGGATATTCGGTTAAACATCACCCGCCGTTCCCAGCTGCCCTTTTAACTTGGGTCATAAAGAACTCCTCAAGTGTCCTGGTCCGAGGCACAATCGCGGTCACCCGTGCCTCAACTTCACGGGCTATTGCCATTACTTTTTCTACCTCCCTCTCATCTCTCACAGTTAGGAGCATTATCTCACCAGAGACCAGCGCCCGCTGGGCAACTCTCTCAAGCAGTTTCCGAGTCTTGCCCGTTACCCCCTTCAGGGTAATTTCAATTGACTCAACCTCGGAACCAATGATTTCGCTTAATTTGCCAACCTGGGCCATTCTCCCGGCAACGATTATCCCCACCCGGTCGCATATCATCTCTACATCAGCAAGGATGTGGGTGGAGAAAAAAACTGTCTTCCCCTGTTCCCGCAGGTTGAGGATAATATCCCGGAACTCCTTTCTGCCAATCGGGTCAAGGCCGCCCATCGGCTCATCTAAGATTACCAGTTCCGGGTCGTGAATCAAAGCTTGGGCGATCCCGATGCGCTGCAGCATTCCCCGTGAAAAACCCCTCATCTGCTGCCCGGCAGCCTGCTCCATTCGTACCATTTTTAACACCTGTTTGACCCGGCTCCCTATCTCACTCCTCCTTACACCCGAGAGTTGCGCAGCCAGGGTTAGAAACTCAGTGGCAGTCAGATATTCATAAAAATAGGGTGATTCAGGCAGAAAACCTAACCGGCCCTTAACCTGATGGCTGCGTGGTGGTTTGCCGAGCACAGTAGCAAAACCACTGGTTGGCTTTGTCAGCCCTATGAGAATCTTGATGGTCGTAGTCTTACCAGCGCCATTGGGGCCTAGAAAACCGAAAATCTCACCCTTCTCAACCTGAAGATTCAGGTCTATAAGCGCCTGCGCCTTCTTAATCCTGAAACCGGCACGATAGGACTTGCTCAACCGCACAGTCTCAATCACTGGCTTGGAAACAACCGCCATAATAAATTATTATATTATAGAATTACCTCTGCCTCTGTCAAGGAAAAGAAAAAGGGGTGGGAACTTCCCACCCCTGTAGTTTTGTAGAGGTTTAGTTATGCAGCACGAAGAAAATCCAGTACTCTTCCGAAGCCGGGTCATCGCACATCGGGTCTAAGTCATACATCGGATAGGTAACATCTTTGCCAAAGCCGTAGATGCCATACTCCTGAGGTGTCGCAATTCCGATTCCAGGAACATAAGTTGCGATGCCGATTCCACCCGGATACTCAGGTGTGCCACCAAAGTCCAAGTACGGACAATCATCATCGCTGCCACGAGTCCGAGCATTCGTCCCTGGCTCCAGTTCGCCAAAGAGGTCGGCATAAATGAGGTCCTCCTCCTCCTTCTCCTCGTCGTTGTAGCGCTTGCCGTCATAAGGGTTTACCGGGAAGTTGCCCGGCTTTGGTTCACCCTCAACACCGACCGGGTCTCCGCCCGGAAACCAGCAGCAAATTCCAGTCTCCTCATCTGGCGCCCACTCCATATCTTCAGGTGGATAGTTGCCATAGTGGTCAACTGCATAAGCCTCAAGCGCAGTTTGGACCACATGCATATTGTTCTTCACTGAGGACCGACGGGCACGCTCTTGGAACAGAACAAAGTTCGGGATGATAAGGGCGAGCAAGATGCCGATAATCAGAATAACCACCAGTAACTCAATCAGGGTAAAGCCTTTGCTCTTCATTTTGTGTTACACCTCCTCTCTTTTTAGGGATATGAGAGCAGAAAAAAATAATTCACCCAACCACCACTTCAACTGATTATTCGAACAGGTATTTGAGTGATTCATTTTTTTCTGTTCTCGCTTAAATATTACTAAATCAAAATTCGTTGTCAAGAAAAATTTTTAAGGGCTATGACTGATGACGGCACATGGTAACCACAATTTAAAAGTTCGTCGATATAATTGTCTAATAATATTGGCGGCAGATTTAACACCCCGGAAGGTATTTTACTCTCCGCCTCTTTTAATATCTCAACCG
>Ga0272448_1003370_pt1 | contig 19099 bp, 17 predicted proteins | sample YNPCB0191_FD_202220 | JGI IMG/M metagenome (GOLD analysis project Ga0272448, IMG submission 202220) | Hot spring sediment microbial communities from Yellowstone National Park, WY, United States - YNP-CB-019-1 | ecosystem: Environmental > Aquatic > Thermal springs > Hot (42-90C) > Sediment... | reverse complement strand
AGTATATTTTTACAAGCTAACAGCTGGAGAATTTAGCTCAGTAAAGAAGATGATGCTTATAAAGTAAAAAGAAAGAAATATAGGTTAATAAAAAGCGTGTGGACTGTTGTTCACACGCTTTTTTATTAGTATATTATTTGGGAGTAAAAGAAGAACGTAAAATACGAATTTATAATGAAGTAAAGAAAACACTAATTTAATCAAAAATTTAACATCCGTTATTTTATGTTTATAAATACTGTTTTAATTATCTATGAATAATAGATGTAAAATAACAAACAATGAATATTAAACAAATAACTAATACTTAAAATATCAGGAGTTGATTTAATTTATCCACAGCTGTCCAAAATAAAAATGTAACTGAAATAAAACATTAAAAAACTATTCAAATTGGACAGTTTTTTCTTTATTTTGTTCTTATTCTTAAATCAATCCCCCATACCTACTCTTTTTATTTCTCTGTCCTTTCTTTCCCTTTTTCAATGTTTTGGACAGATGTGGTAATTTATCAAGAAAATTTCCACTATTTTCATAGAGTTTTTAAATGAAAATTGATATCTTAAATGATATATATGTCAGAAGAAAAAGAAATAACGGGTTTTGATTTAGGTTCAATTTCATCAGAAAGTTTTAGCTTTGAAAATCAAAATTTAATAGAAGAGAAAGTTTTAAGCTATTTCTTTGTTTTATTTACATACCTAATAATTGTTTGGGGTTTATTGATAAAACCATTATCTTTAACTAATATTTATGAACGTTCAGGATTTGTTGAAGTACCTGCAACCGGGGAAAATTATTCCTCTAAGTTTATTAATATACTAAATGAGGAGGACCTATCAGGAAGACTTAAAGATACAGTTTATACCGATAAAGACTGCTGGCTTGAACTAAGGATAGATCAGCAGATGTTATACCAACACTGGAGGGATGGAAGAACTGAAAAGTATCCTGTCTCGACAGGGAACAAATATCTTGAGAAAGGGATTGAATCTCGTCCCGGATTATTTGCAATATTCCATAAAGAGGAGCATCACGAATCTACACAGTTTAATAATGCGGATATGTATTACTTTATGCCATTTAATATGGGTATTGGTTTTCATTCACTTAACGGTACAGGTTATTATGGGACACTTGGAGTTGCCCCATCTTCTCACGGTTGCATTAGAATGCGTCATCAGGATGTAAGAAAGCTTTTTAAAGAGTGTCCACTTGGAACTCTTGTACTTGCACATAGGGGCAGTACTGCAAGAACTGTAGGATTCGCTCCAGTCGGTTATGTAAATACTGTTTCTTATTCAAAAGATGAAATGAAATACCTTCTGGCTGAAAATTTGTATAATATACTTGAAGGTAAATATTTTATAAAAGAAAGAAAATTTTTCGTGGTTGACCCTAAAATCATTCCAACTTCTGGCATTTATATTGGATATGATAGAAAAATACCAGAGAAACAAAAATTACCCAAAAGTACATATTATTATACAGCAATAACAGACAGAACTAATTTGTATAAACAAAAAGCACTTTTACTTTATGAACACATAAGTCCAGATGATACTGTAGTTGTAAATCAGACTGATAGTGTATCAATGAATGAATTAAGTGATGTTCAAAAAGATTTAATCAAAAAGTATTTTCATAATCCTATAGGAATACTCCCGTATTTTCCACCGGATAGATAATATTAGGAATTGTATGTTAATTTATTCTTGTTATGACTATATTTGTATAATAAAAATTTTATTTTTTTACGGAACAATAAAATACGTAAATAGGTATAAAAAATAGGAATATAAAAAACTTAATTTAATGGAGGTCGCTATGACAGCGAATAATCAAAATCAGGAGAATGGGTATATTGAACCTCTCTATCAGAGGATGCAATATGGGGCACCTGAATTAAAGAAGTCGTATTTGAAGTTTTTCTCTCGTGGTGTGCTGCTTGCAATTGTAGTTCACATAGTTTTTATTTCCTTGTATATATTTTCTTTATATCTTGAGAAATTGCAGGCTGAACGTCGTGAGCAGTTTTCAAGAAATCTTGAACTTCAGAACTTCCAAACTCAAGATCAACAAACTCAGGAAGAAGAAACTCAGCAACAACCAGAAGTTGAACAGGCAAAAGTCGAAGCATTGAAGGATGATGCTGCACTTGCTCCTGAGCCGGTTGCCAAAAAAGAAGCAGTACTTGAAACAATCAAGGATGTACAAAAGCTGGAAGAAATTAAGACTGCAGTTGATTCAAGAGGACGTGAAGATTTTGACCCATCGAAAGTTACTGACTATTCAAGCATAAAACTTGATTCAAAAGACATAGAAAAGAAAGAACAAAAAGAAGAGAAGAAAGATAAAAGTGATTCAAAATCTAAGGTCTATCAACAATTTGAAGTTGACAAGGCTCCAGTCGCTGTTAATCTTGGACAGGTTCAAGCTTCAATGAGATATCCTGAAATTGCCCGACAAAATGGTATTGAAGGAAAAGTTACAGTTAAAGTTCTTGTAGGAACTGATGGTTCTGTTATTCAAATTGGTTCAATTTCTGGTCCTGAGGTATTTCATTCAGAAGTTAGTTCTAAAGTAATGAATTTGCAATTTAATCCGGCAATTCAACAAGGGCAACCTGTAAAGTGCTGGGTAACTGTTCCGTTTAACTTTACATTGACAGGGAAGTTCAAAAAGGATAAAGATAAGGAAGAAAAGAAAGAAGAAATTAAAGAAGAAAAGAAATCAGAAACACCTAAAGAATAAGGTGCTCTATTTTAATGAATGTTAGTTTTTATATTAATGTTTTTACTGCAGTTGTTCTTTCTGTGATAGGAATAATATTGCTGGTAGGAGTTCTTACCCCGTATATCGAGACGAGAAATAGAGTGATATTCGGGGTAATCTTACTAAGTTATGGAATATACCGTTTTATTACTGTTTATTCCAAAATCAAACTTCTCAGGCAGCAAAAACGTATAGAGGAATTAGAACATAAAACTCAAGAGCTTATCCACAAAAAATGAATTATATAGCTAACTTACTGAAAAAGCTTTCCCACTTTATCTGTTTGATTATTTTTTTTGCTTTTTTCCTTTCCTCATGTGACTATGAAGAGATGAAGTCTAAAGCAACAACTGGGGAGTTGAAGATTGAGGTTGATGAAACATTTAAGCCTGTTATGGAAGAACTTAAAAAGGAATTTGAAAGGCTTAATCCAGAGGCAAAACTTTCAGTTTCTTATTTGCCTACAAATAACCTTGTTGTTGACCTGTTGAATAAAGATGTTAACACAATTGTAATGGCAGGAGATTTTGATGATTCTACAAAAAAATGGATAAGTAAATATAAAATAGAGGTTCAGAAATACGAAGTCTGTTTTGATGGGGTTGCCTTTATTGTTAATCCTGAAAATCCTACAACAAGATTAACTAAAGAAGAACTTAAAAACATTTTTAATGGTACATATTCTAAATGGACTGATATAAAATCGCAAGATGATATACAGAACAAGGAAGTACAACAAAAAATGAAAGGTAACGATGATAACATCAAAATTTTTATACCACGTCCAAACTCTTCACTAAATGGTTTTGTGAAAGATTCTGTTCTTCTTGGTAGTGAATATTCAAAATCAGCTGTAATGTGTACAACAAGTGTACAAATGCTTGAAGAAGTCAGAAAATATCGTAATGCAATTGGAGTTTCGAATATGGCATCCCTGAGTAAAGGTGGTATGGAAAATCTCGATTCTACTGTAAAAGCAGTTAAAGTTGCTAATTTCTTTAAATTTGTTGATTTTCATATTGGAACTATAGCAAATCAGACTTATCCTTATTTCAGAAGAATATATATATTTTCAACAGAAGCTGGAATTAGTCTTACAACAGGATTTGTTAGTTTTATGAGGGGAAGAGACGGTCAAAAAGTTATGATTGATTATGGATTAGTACCCGGGAAAAACACTGGGATTCGTATTCAACTTGAAGATTAATAAAATTAAATAAAATTATATGATGGGAATATCAAGAAAGCATTGTGTATTGGTATTATTTTCAATTTTTATCTTTTTTGTTTCTAAAATAAATGCCCAGGATAATTTACAAAAGGGCATAAATGCAGTAAAGAAAGGTGATTATGTTTCTGCAATTAATTACCTTAAAGACGTAGTGAAGACAGATAAAAGTTATGAAGCAAATTATTACTATGGTGAGGCTTTATTGAAAACGGGTTCTCTTGATGAGTCCCGAAAATATTTTGAGATAGCTCTTAAAGATGATGATGAAGGAGTTGATGCTTTGCGTGGACTTGGAGATTATTATACACTTAAAAAAGACTTTTCTAAAGCCCATTCATATTATCAAAAAGCTTTAAAATTAGATCCAAATAATATTCCTGTAATGATTGCTGAAGCTGATGCCTATATAGCAGAGGGAAAACCTGACGATGCGAATAATCTTCTTTTCCTGGCTAAAGCAACAAGTAAACAGGTATATAATAAAGAAGATCCTTCTATTTATGTTGGCATTGGAAACGTTTATCTAATGCGTGGTAGCTATAAAGCAGCAATTGAAAACTATGATAAAGCATTGAGCCTTAATAAAAATCTTGCAACAGCATATTATGGAAAAGGTAAGGCTTATTACAAGGAGCGAAAATATAGTGAAGCTCTCTCTGCTTATAATGAAGCAATACAAAAAGATCCAAATTATGCTGACGCATATCTTGAAATAGGAAAGATTCTTTATTTTGCTGATAAATTTGATGAAGCTGCAACTGCTTTTAAGAAGTTTTCAACTCTTAAACCAGGTTCACAGGAAGGAAATTCTTACTATGCAAAAACGCTTTATGCACAGGGAAAACTTGATGATGCTCTGAAAATTCTCAATGAGGTACTTAAAATAGATCCAAATTCAGTAACCGGAAATCTTTATACTGCATACATATACTCCGAAAAAAAATCAGATGATTCACTAACTCAGATTGAGTATTACAAGAAAGCAGTTGAATATTTCCAGAAAGTACCGTTAAAGGAATTTGAAGCAGAGGATTTTGGAAAGTTTGGAAAAGTTATGGAAAATTTAGGGGATAATCAAAAAGCTCTTGATCTATACCATTGTGCAATAAAACTTGATTCCGCAAATAGTGCTTATTATTATAACCTTGGGGTACTTCACCTTTCAAATAATGCCAACGATTCTGCAGTTTATTATTTTGAAAAGGCAACTGACTATGGTTCTAAATCAAAAGTTATGTTTTTCCTGAAAGGACTTGCTTATTATAATTTACAGAAATATGATCGTGCTGCATCGAGTTTCGAAGAATCAACAAAAATTGATGATCAATTTACACGTGCATTTCTGATGCTTGGAAACTCTTATTACTACCTGAATAAATTTGACGAAGCAACAAAAGCATACAAAAGAGTTCTTGAACTTGATCCATCTAATACCGAAGCAAGTAATGCTTTGAAAGCTATCCAGAATAAGAATAAATAAAAGTAGTTTTTTTTAACTATGAAATTGGTAAATTATGCGGTTAATAACCGCATAATTTTTTTTATGGAAAAAGTAATCAAATATATTGAAGAAAACAGAGAAAATGCAATCTCGGATTTAAAATCATTACTTGAAATCCCTTCTATAAGTAATGATGTTGATATGAAAGAAGATATGACGAGATGTGCAGAGTGGGTTAAAAATCAGTTAATTTCTATAGGGTTGAAAGATGTTAAGATATATCCAACATCAGGACATCCGATAGTTTTTGGACAATGGTTAGAAGCAGGTAAACAATTCCCAACAATTTTGATTTATGGACATTATGATGTTCAACCTGTTGATCCAATAGAACTTTGGAGTACTCCTCCATTTGACCCTGTAATAAAAGATGGTAAAATTTATGCAAGAGGCGCAACTGATGATAAAGGCCAATTTTTGATTCATATTGAAGCAATTGAGGCATTTTTAAAAACCACTGGAAGACTACCTATAAATGTAAAAGTAATTATTGAGGGTGAAGAAGAAATTGGAAGTGCAAACCTTGAACCTTTTTTAGAAGAAAATAAAGATCTGTTATCCTGTGATTATGTTGTAATTTCAGACACTTCAATGTATGAAAAAGGTTTACCTTCAATATGTTATGCATTAAGGGGTCTTGCTTATATGCAACTTGATGTAACAGGTCCAAATAGAGACCTTCATTCAGGCAGTTTTGGTGGAGGTGTAGAAAATCCTATAAATGCTCTTGCAAATATTATTGCAAAACTAAAAAATGAAAAAGGGAAAATTCTTATAGATGGGTTCTATGATGATGTTTTACCGTTAACGGAAGAAGAACGTGAAGAGTTTAAACGATTGCCCTATGATGAAGAAAAGTTTAAAAAAGAACTTGGGGTTGAAGAACTTACAGGAGAAGAAGGTTATACAACACTTGAACGTTTATCTGCTCGTCCAACACTTGATTGTAATGGAATATGGGGTGGTTTTCAGGGTGAAGGGGCTAAAACTGTTTTACCATCAAAAGCTAGTGCAAAAATTTCTATGAGACTTGTGCCTAATCAAAAACCTGAAAAAATTGCTGAACTATTTGAATCTTATGTCAAAAAAATTACCCCAAAAGGTGTTAAAGTAAAAATTACTAACTTGCACGGTGGAAACCCAAGCATTACACCAATTGATACTCCTGCTATAAAAGCAGCAAGGATTGCATTAAAAAAAGGATTTGGTGTTGAACCGGTATTTATTCGCGAGGGTGGTTCTATACCGATTGTTAGTTCATTTAAGGAAATACTTGGGGCTGATACTGTTTTACTTGGATTTGGATTACCAGATGAAAATGCTCATTCTCCAGATGAACATTTTGACCTTGAGAATTTCCATTATGGAATTCTCAGTGTAGCTTATTTTTATGAAGAACTTTCAAAAATTGTTTCTAAATAGAAAATTTTAAATATGGCAAAAGCAAAAGTACAAAAAAAGAAAAAAATTCAAAAAGGTGATATTATCAACCTAAACCTGACAAAAGAAAACTATCTTATTATAGCAGCTGGAATTGTTATTATTATTATAGGTTATATATTAATGTCTGAGAAATCAGTAGATGGTTTCAATCCAACAGTTCTCGCTCCAATTTTTCTTGTATTTGGATATCTTGTTGTAATTCCGATTGGGATTTTATTCAAAAAAGAATGGCTTGTTCGCAAAAACAAAACATCAGAAACAGACACACAAGATTTAAATAAAGCTATATAAGTTCTTTAAAAATATAATAATATCTGCGGAACTTTTGTCCAATAATATAAGTTTAAAAAATTGAAGGGAATGCAACGGTTTCGACGGAGTGATAGATGGTTAAAACTGCATACAGTGTTCTCAGCCAACACTTAAAAAAGGTTGAAAAATAAATAAATGCAGATAATAACTTTGCAATGGCTGCCTAATTAAAACGGCAACCCACTCTTTCACAATGCTATTTCCCGATTAGCAGTGAAAGGGTGTCGCAATATCGGGATAGTCTGAATTGAAGCCTGTAAGATTCAGACGAAAACTTAACAGGCTGGCTTGAAGCAGGTTTGTCAATTGTCTTGCTCAAGCGAGAAATTACAATTGACTAAGTATGTAGAGGTTTTAATGGTCATCACTTCGGACCCGAGTTCGACTCTCGGCATTTCCACGAATTAAGATAAGATAAACAAGCCTAACTATGCTATTTATAATATAGTTAGGCTTCTTTGTTTAAACCAATTTCGATAACCAATTTGTTAAAAGCTTCCAATACTTCGTGAGGACTAATGCTGTTAATTGAGTTACGTTCTTTAGATTTTAAAACTATATGGTGATTAGTTAATGGAGCAAATTTATTTATGTTCCACTGGACGTTATTGTATAAGCTAACTAAAGGTTTATTAAAACAAGATGCTATATGTACAGCTGAGGTATCAGGAGAAATTAAAATGTCTACTGTCTTTATAAGTTCAGCAAATTCGAATATTGTTACCGCATCAACATAATATACATTTGAATATTTTGTTTCTTCAAGAAGTTCTAACCATTGGGACTTTTCCTCTAAAAGTGATGTTAAGATAATATCAAATTGTTTTTCTGAAAGATATTCTATTAATTCTTTCCAATTTCTAAAGCTCCAAATACGGGCAAAACTATCACTTGATAAGTTAAGTAACACTGTTGGATTTCGCTTTTTAAGATGAGTGTATTTTCCCTGTATTGATTCTGGTATTATAAAATATGGTTTCTTAATTATTTCATCTTTTAGGTTTTTTTCTTTTAAAAGATAACCAAATGGTGCTATTGCATAGTCTGTGTAATGATATCCATTTATGAAATCAAAAAGATTAATATCAAATACATATTTACCAACATTGAAACCGAGTGATAGTTGAGGATTACAGATTTTCAAAAAATATGTTGAAGTTGATGAGTATTCATTTTTAATATCAATCCAATAATCAAAGTGTGTAAGTCTTAACTTAAAAAGAATTTTTAAGGTAGATATAATTTTTTTATCATAGACAAGATATTTATCTACATTTTTATCAACTGATATTATACTTTGATTAAAAGGTGAGCAAAGAACGGTAATTTCACTTTCAGGGAAAAATTTTTTAAGGTTAGCAAATAATGGAGTTGTAAGAATTGTATCTCCTATTTTGCCTATTTGAAATATAAGTACTCTCACAAAATTATCTACGTTTAAGATTTGCCTTCCTTATTTCTTCACTTCTTTTCTGAAGTCGTTCCATAAAAGTTGGTTTTCTTGGTTTCTTTTTAATTTCGTCTTCTTTCGGAGGATTGATTTTTGTTATATAATATTGTTGCGCAATTGAAAGTAAATTAAAAACAAAATAGTATAAATTTAATCCTGAGGGTAAACTGAAAAACATAATAGTAAATAATATCGGCATCATATAAACCATAGATTTCTGCTTTGGATCTGTAACTGTCATTTTCTGTTGTAAAAACATAGTAATTCCCATTAAAATTGCAAGACCAGGTATATGTGTGCCAAGCAGAGGTAATTTAAATGGTAATGATATTATTGTATCCGGCATTGAGAGATCTTTAATCCACCAGAAGAAATATGCCTGTCTTAATTCAATAGTGGATCTAAAAACCCCAAACAAAGCAAATAGAATAGGCAATTGTAAAAGTAATGGTAGACAGCCACTCATTGGATTAATACCTTCCTCTTTATACAGGTTCATAATTGCTTTATTCATTTTGTTAGGATCATCTTTATATTTTTCTCGTATTTCCGTCATCTTTGGATTTAGGGCACTCATTCTTCTGGCACTTTCCATCTGTTTCTTCATTAATGGATTTAAAACTATCTTCATTACAAATGCAAAAACTATTATTACAAGCCCATAGTTTGGAATAAAACTGTGGAGAAAAGTAAAAAAGGGTATTATAACATATTGTGCAATAGGTCTGACTAAAAAATCCAATGTGAATGTCATTGTCTTCTGAAGATCTTTATCATAAGATTTCAGAATTTTATAATCAATTGGAGTTACTAATACTTTAACTGATGCAGTTTCAGTTGATGGATTTTTTAATTCCATTTTTAAAGCAATTTTATAATGGCTTCTTATTCCTTCTTCGGGGAGATGTTCCTTAAAGCCTGTTAAATATGCTCCATCTGCAGGACGTTTTTCTGATGGAATAAGAAAGACACCAAAGTATTTATTTCTACTACAAACATACACTGTCTTTCCACTCTGTGAAAAATAGTTATCTTTATCACTTTCAATATATTCGTTTTGAAATTTATTAGCTTTAAATGTGGCTAATTTCCCCCCCATATAAGCATAGGCTTCTGCAAAAGCATCTTCATCTGTACTAAAATATTCACTAAGATTTAGTGATGAACCCCATACTATCTGATATTCTGTGCTACTAATAAAACTTCCCGGATTTATAAATTCAAAGTCAACATCAAAATCGTAACTGTTATTGTTAAATTTGTATTTGATAATTATCCTCTTTGATGAATCTCCTGCAACAAAGAGTTCATATTTTAATACAAAATCTTTTATCCCTGATAAATTAACCTTTTGAAAATTTGTATAATCTGAATTAAATGTTAAGTTTCTTGTGTTAATAGTTTTACCTTCTTTGGATGTGAAAAGCAAACTAAGTTCACGTTGTGCTTTCCAATCTATTAACTGTAATGTATCTCCATCCCACTTTTTGAAGTTCTTGGGGATATACTTTTTTATACCTGCACCATAATTTGTGAACTCCATATAAGCAAGGTCATTTTCAACAATTATTACATTTTCTTTGATATTATGATCAAGATTATACTGAATTGAATTTTTGTAAAAGTTACTTCCGTAAGTAATAAATAATGAATCTGTTCTAAGAGTGTCAGTTGACTGTTTAATTGAAATTTTGACTGTATCACTGGTTTTGGAAGTCTCTTTTACAAGAGAGTCAATAAGTTGAGTTTTGGTTGTATCACGCATCTTTCTAAAATTCTCAGCCTGACGTTTTTGTGTTTCATTCATCCAGTAAAACCATACAAAAATTACTATTCCCATTAAAATAAATGCAATAACGGTTCTTCTATCCATCTGACTTTTTAAATTTAATTCTTTTAAAATGAAATTCTTCAGGTACAGGATCAAATCCCCCTTCAAAAAAAGGGTTACATCTCAAGATTCTTTTTATACCGAGTAAAGTCCCAATTAAAACTCCATATTTTTCTAATGCTTCTATGAAATATGATGAGCAAGTAGGATAAAATCTACAAGATGGGGGGAATAATGGAGATATAAATTTTTTATAAAATTTGATTATATATATAAAAAAATACTTCATTCCTTTGTTAAATAATCATTTACATCTTTTTGAGTCTCAAGAAAATCCGGCTCAAAAAATTTATAAGTTATTTCTTTAGTTTTCATTTCTATTTCATAAAAACGTTTTGTTGGACTTATTAAAAGGCAGTATTCAAGGATTTTTTCAGGAAAATTATATTTGTTGAGTCTGAAAAGTTCTCTCAAGATACGGCGAATTCTGTTTCTCTTAACAGATGATTTAATTTTCTTACGTGAAACAAGAAAACCCACCTTATAACAATTCATTGGTGGGTCTTTATATACAAGGCTTTTATGTTTAAGAAAAAAACTTACAGTCCCTTTTGAAAAAACAAGAGGTCCATTCATAATTTTCTCAAAAGTACCATACCCCCTGATAATTTCTGCACGGGGAAGTGTAAGTTTTTTTGTCTTTGTGTTCATCAAAATTAACGGCGGGTAAACTCATCACTTACAGTAAGTTTTTTTCTCCCTTTAGCTCTTCTTCTTGCAAGGACTTTTCTGCCGTCTTTGGTTTTCATTCTCTCACGGAATCCATGTTTATTCTTGCGTTTTCTAACGCTTGGTTGATATGTTCGCTTCATCTAAATCAAATTTTAATTTAGAAACTTAAAAATACCCATTAACTATGATTTTTTCAATCCAATAAGTTATTAGATTTACTTTTCGATTTTTGATTATTTAAAAAACCTAATATCTGGGGTTAATTCTAATCTTTTTTCTGTAAAATATTACTGTTATATATCCAATCAGAAGGAGGGGTAGTTCTATTCCAAAAATTCCACACGTAGATTTTTTACTATAAAGTATTGCAGTTAGCTCCTGTTGACGTGAAAGGTCTTTTATATTAAAATCCCAGCTAACTGTTTTACCATCTTTTTTGCCATTTGTTTGAATTATTTTGGTTGGAAAATGATATTCAAAGTGCAAACTACCACCTATTTCAGGAATTTCTTTAACAGATGAATCAGGAAGCACTATAAAAGAGAAAAAGATTGTATCCTGATGTATTTGCCAGGAAGGTTTGCATTTTGAAAAACCTTTTGCTAATGAAAGCTTATTAAAATCTTTGAAACTCAGTTTGACAGATACTGAAATTGTTGAATCTGAAGTGTTCTCAACAACTTTAAGTTCAGTTATATCAGTATTTGTTGATTCATAATTAGCACGTGCTTTTCTTTCAGTAAAGGCAAAACCATCAATCTTTCCAAGTATAATATTGTTTTTTCTTGCTGAATATGTAATGCTAATTTCCCCAGAACCGTCAGTGTTAATTTCGGTTTTTTGTGTATATGTAATACACCCTTCGAACAGCAATAACATTACTGTTATTAGAAGGAGTACAATAAATTGGATATTTAATTCTTTTGATTTAATTTATATTTAAGTTAAATTTAAAAAGTATTTAAAAAATTATTAAAAATGAAAACTTTAAAAACTAATTTAGCAATTTTTTCCATAATTTTAAATTTAATTGTTTTCGGTGATGTTAATTCTCAAAGTTTAGTAGGTACTATAAATTTCCCATATTATAATTCATATAATTACCTCTGGGGAGTAACTCAAAAAAATGATACATTATGGGTTGGGTCTGATTATACCGGCACTGTAATTCCGTATTCAATTTTATATAAAGTTACAAAGTCGGGTTCAATAGTTGATAGTATTATTACAGTTGTTAAATTTAACCATGGACTTGCGTGGGATGGAACAGGTTTCTGGGTAGCTGAGAATGTAAGAACATCTGGAGCAAGATTATATAAACTAAATATGAGCGGTCAGATTATTGATAGTATCTATACAGGGAGCTATGCACAGGGTATAGGAGGACTTGCACTTGATGGAAATAACCTCTGGTTCGCTGTATATTATCCGGATAATCCGACTTATCCTTTTGCTTATGCTTATAAGGTTAATCTAACAACAAAGCAGCTTGTAGATACTATTCCTTTACGAGGTAGGCAGGTACAAGGAATCGCAGTGAAAGGTGATACTATATTTTATGTCAATGATAATTTCCAGAGTGAACCAGAGCGAATTTATGCTTACCGAAAAGCAGTAGGTGATACACTATTTTCATTTCCAGCTCCAGATCCAGATAATGATTGTGATCCTCGGGGACTTTTATGGGACGGACAATATCTCTGGCTTATGGCATACCGTGTTGGTAATAACATTAATGCCTATAGGGTGCTCTATAAATATTCCTTGACTGGACAAGGTACTCCCTCTATTAGTGTTTCACCAGCTAATATAGATTTTGGTAATGTTATTGTTGGCTCAACTTCTACAAGAAACCTAACAGTCTCAAATTTAGGTACAGCTCCACTTATTCTTACAGGGAAAAGCACCAATAATCCAAGATTTGGTATATCACCTAATAACGTCCCTGATACGATATTTGCGGGGCAGTTTAAAACTTATACAATTAGTTTCAGTCCGTTAATTGCAGGTATTGATTCAGCTGTTCTTACAATTTCTTCAAATGATGTAGCACAACCAAACAAAACTGTTAATTTAAGAGGTAAAGGTGTTTACAATGGTAGTTATATTACTCTTTCAGATACAGTTTATAATTATAATCAGCGTAGAAAAGGGTCACTATGTGGATGGATTTTAAGTGTTAGCAATCCCGGTAGCGCACCACTTCAAATTTCAAGTATTTCCTTTACTAATCAGGTTTTCAGTCTTGATACTGTAGGATTAACTTTTCCAATTGTAATAGATACTCAAAAGGTGAAAACTTTAAGGGTTTGGTTTCATCCTACTCAAAATATTACATATAATGGTACTATGACTATTCAATCAAATGCGGTTAATGGATCTTTAAAAACTGTATCTCTAAGTGGTACAGGAATAAATATAACTTCAAATCTTGGCGATATAATGTGGCAGGGACTTGTTCCAGATAATCCATTTACCAGTTATGATGATTATCAACCAATCAGTATTAAGCAAATCGGAGACGTTAACAATGATGGAGTTAATGATGTAATTGTTGCAAGTGGAAATTATCTTACTACCTGCTTTAACGGAAACTCATCTGTTTCTGCTGATATCCTCTGGATTTTTAACACTGGTTATAATAATAATAATACAGGATCAGTAACGTGGGAAGACTGTTTACAGATAAGAAGTGATGTTGATGGAGATGGTGTACAGGATGTGGTAATTGGTTGTGCTGGAGGTAATGAAATGGTATATACAATTTCAGGTAGAACAGGTCAAAAAATATGGGCTTATGGAGATTCTGTAAATTATAGTAGAGGAGATATTGAAGGAATAAGGGTTGATAAAGATTATAACAATGATGGTATTAACGATGTCCTTGTTAGTGCAAGTGGGACAGGTAATATGCAAGGGCGTCATGCACTTATTATACTCAATGGTTTAACAGGTCAAGAGTTGTATTATGTTACAATGAATAGTGAATTTACTGGTGATATTGTGGCTACAAGTTTTGGCGGAGCAATCGGATTAGGAAATAATAGTGGAGTATATTCAGTCTATGGTTTTTCAAATAATGGTTCACAACTGTTTAACTACACTTCCATAAATGGTAAAGTATGGAGTTTAAGAGAAATTCCTTCAATTCAAACAACTGATACAGTTAAGGAAATTGTTGGTTATTATGGATTTTCTGGTAATGTATTTTGTATTGCAGAAAATAATGGTTTTGTGAATTGGACAAAGAGTTTTGGTTCAGCTAATAATGGTAAAATTCAATTGCTTGATGATCTTGATTCAAATGGTTATATAGATTTATCTCTTTCTGGACCTCAGATACTTGCACGGTTTGATTCAAAAACCTCGAATGTTCTATGGCAGGTAGCTCTTGCAAGTTCATATATAAGAGGTATTGATATGCTTACTGATTTAAATTCTGATGGTATAAATGAAATTGCAATTGCAACCCAGCAACCGGGTAAAATACTTGTAGTAAATGGTGCGAACGGAAACATAATGTTTACATATACATTTGGTTCTTCTTTAGCAGAACGTGGCGATAGGGTATGTAAACTTAATAGTATTGATGGTAATAGTACTTCAGAATTTGTTGGCGGTTGTCGTGACGGACGAATAATATGTTTCAGTGGAGGACAGGGACAACCTGTTGGAATATCAACTTATGGAAATATAATACCTGAAAGATTTTCTCTTAAACAAAATTATCCAAATCCTTTTAATCCGATTACAAAAATTGAATTTGATATCCCGGAAAATACATCTGTAAAATTAAGTATCTTTGATATGTTGGGTAGAGAAATTGAAGTTCTGGTTGATGCTCAGCTTAGTGCAGGTAGCTATGTATATACCTTTGATGGTAAGAAATTATCAAGCGGTATATATATTTATAAACTAAAAGCTGGAAAGTTTAATGATGTGAAGAAGATGGTTTTGATGAAATGATGTTTTCAACATTTTTTTTTAAATCAGAGAGTATATTTTAATGCTCTCTGATTTTTTATTTTTGTTTGAAAAAACATAATTAAATTAAAAGATTTGAATAATAAATGTCTCGCAATAGTTGGTCCAACAGGATCCGGTAAAACTGAACTTTCTTATAAAATTTGTGAACTGCTAAATTGTGAGATAATATCAGCTGATTCAAGACAGGTATATGAGGGAATATCGATTGCAACTTCTGCTCCAGGAAAGGAATATTTAAATAAATATAAACATTACTTTGTTGGATGTATACCGTTAGACAAAGATTTTAGTGCAGGAGAATTTGGTAAAGAGGGGAGAAAGGTTATTTCTGATATTCTAAAACGTAATAAAATCCCATTAATTGTTGGTGGGAGTGGTCTTTATATAAGGTTTCTAATTGATGGTTTCTTTGAGGAAGATGCAAAAGATTTTGAAGTTAGAAAAAAGCTCTACTCTGAATTCCAACTTTATGGTAAAGAATATTTATATCAGAAGTTGCTTGCGGTAGATCCTGAAACAGCTAATAAAATGTCTCCCCAATTTTTCAGACGTGTAATTAGAGCACTTGAGGTTTATTATGTTACTGGAAAGAAAATGAGCGAACTTCAAAAAGAAAATGTTAAAATTGATTTTATTACTTTACAATATGGCTTGAAATTTGATCGTAAAATATTGTATGAACGAATAAATCAACGAGTTTATAAAATGATAAATGAAGGATTAATTGAAGAAGTTGATTTACTATTAAAACAGGGATATCATTATAGAACTCATAACTCTCTAAATACTGTTGGTGTAAAAGAAGTTATACAATTCCTTGAGGGAGAGTTGAGTTATGAAAAAATGATTAATCTTATAAAGCAAAATAGCAGACGGTATGCAAAAAGACAATTGACATGGTTTAAAAAAGATACACGTATTAACTGGATTGAAGTTGATCAAGAAATTGATTTTGATACTATAGCAAAAAAAATTATTAAGGAGTTTGAGGACGTATAGTTAAAATGAGTAAAATTCAAAATCTTAAACCTTTTCTTGAATCTCTTTATCTTGACTATCATCACAAATATTCTGCTGATGATCCGATCTGGCTTGTTCACGAAGTAAATGGACAAAGAAATCAGGAGGTATTTGCTTTTATATTATCCTGTTTTTGTTATGGCTCAATAATAAATATAAAGAAGATAGGCAGGTATATTCTTGAAAGATTTGATTACAGTCCCTATGAGTACATTTTAGAATTTGAACCTGCAACTAATGGTAAATTGTTTAAAGACTTTTATTACAGATTCAATAATTCAAAAGATTTGATATCACTTTTTGTAAATCTTCGAAATATATTAAAAGAAGAAAATTCGTTACTAAATGCTTTTTTAAAGGGTTATGAACGTACAGAGCCAAATATACTACCTGCACTTTTTAATTTTACAAAAATTTTGAGAAAAGAAATAATTAAAGGTAGCCGTAACTATAAGCATCTCATTCCCGATGCCAGTCTCGGTTCAACCTGTAAAAGATTAAATTTATTTTTAAGATGGATGGTAAGAAAAGATGAAATTGATTTAGGTCTATGGAATCGGGAGATTACACCTGCCAAACTCTTAATGCCAGTTGATACTCATATTTATCGTGTTGCTCGTCAACTTAAACTTGTTAAAAGAAAACAATGTGATATAAAATTTTCAATTGAATTAACTGAAAGACTAAAACTATTAGACCCTTATGATCCTGTTAAATATGACTTTTCGTTATGTCATCAGGAAATAAAAAGAGGATTGAGCAAACTCAATCCTCTTTAATTTCTATGAGTTAATTAAGTATTAGTACATACCACCCATATCACCCATTCCACCAGGAGGCATCATAGGTTGTTTTTCCTTTTCAGGTTTTTCAACAACTGTAGCTTCAGTCATAATCAGAAGTGATGCAACTGAAGCAGCATTTTCTAAAGCAACTCTGGTAACTTTTGTAGGATCAATAACTCCAGCTTTGACAAGATCTTCATAAGTATCTGTTGCTGCATTATAACCGAAACTTCCTTTTCCTTCTTTTACTTTATTGACGATAACAGAGCCTTCTTCACCTGCATTAATAACTATTTGTCTGATAGGCTCTTCTATTGCTCGTTTAACAATTTTTATACCAAGCATTATATCATCATTATCATTTTTAATCTTGTCAAGTCTTGGAGCTACTCTTAAGAAAGCAACACCACCACCAGGAACGATACCTTCTTCAACTGCTGCTCTTGTGGCATGTAGAGCGTCTTCTACTCTTGCTTTCTTTTCCTTCATTTCAACTTCTGTAGGTGCACCAATTTTCAAGACAGCAACACCACCAGAAAGTTTTGCAAGTCTTTCCTGAAGTTTTTCTTTATCGTAATCTGAGGTAGTTTTTTCTATTTGGGCTTTTATCTCGTTAATTCTTTTCTTAATGTCTTCAGTCTTTCCAGCACCTTCTACAATTGTAGTGTTATCTTTGTCAATAACAACTCTCTTTGCTGTACCAAGATAAGAAAGTGTAGCATTTTCCAGCTTATAACCTTTTTCTTCAGAAATTACTGTACCATTTGTCAAAATAGCAATATCTTCAAGCATAGCTTTTCTTCTATCACCAAATCCAGGAGCTTTTACAGCACATACCTTTAAGGTTCCACGTAATTTATTTACAACTAAAGTTGCAAGTGCTTCACCTTCAACATCTTCAGCAATTATAAGAAGGCTTCTTCCTGCTTGTGCAATCTTTTCAAGAATAGGAAGTAGATCCTTCATCGATGAAATCTTTTTGTCGTGAATAAGTATATAGGGGTCCTCAAGTTCTGCTTCCATCGAATCTGCATTTGTAACGAAATATGGAGAGAGATATCCACGGTCAAACTGCATACCTTCTACTACATCGAGTGTGGTTTCAGTCCCTTTAGCTTCTTCTACAGTAATTACGCCATCTTTTCCAACCTTATCCATAGCATTGGCAATAAGTTCACCAATAGCCATATCGTTGTTAGCACTTATAGCTCCAACTTGTGCAATTTCTTTATTTTCTTTTATAGGTGATGAAAGCTCTTTTAATCCCTTAACAAGTTCTTCTACAGCAAGGTCAATACCTCTTTTTAAATCCATTGGGTTAGCACCACCTGTAACATTTTTTAATCCTTCACGGAAGATTGCTTGTGCAAGTACTGTTGCAGTTGTGGTACCATCACCAGCAACATCAGATGTTTTGGAGGCAACTTCCTTAACCATTTGTGCTCCCATATTTTCAATAGGATCTTCAAGCTCAATTTCTTTAGCAACTGTTACACCATCTTTTGTTACAGTTGGAGCACCAAACTTTTTATCTATTAAAACATTTCGACCTTTCGGTCCAAGAGTAACTTTTACAGCATTTGCTAATTTGTCAACACCCCTAAGGAGTGCAGTTCTGGCTTCAGTATCAAATGTTATTAGTTTTGCAGTCATTTCTTATCTCCTTTTTTAATTTAATTAATAATAGCGTAAACATCTGATTCACGCATAATTAAATATTCCACACCGTCAATGGTAACTTCGGTGCCGGAATATTTCCCATAAAGGACTTTATCTCCGACTTTAATTTCTGGCTGGATTAATTGGCCATTGTCGGCAATTCGTCCTTTTCCAACAGCAATTACTTCACCTTGCATCGGCTTTTCTTTAGCCGTGTCAGGAATAATGATACCCGAAGCAGTTTTTTCTTCGGCAGGAGCGGGTTTTACAAGAATCCTGTCTGCTAAAGGTTTGATGTTCATTTTTTACCTCGCTTTTTTATTTAGTTAAAAAAATAATTACTTAAATTTGATTATTAGCACTCACTTTAATC
>Ga0272448_1003369_pt1 | contig 19107 bp, 18 predicted proteins | sample YNPCB0191_FD_202220 | JGI IMG/M metagenome (GOLD analysis project Ga0272448, IMG submission 202220) | Hot spring sediment microbial communities from Yellowstone National Park, WY, United States - YNP-CB-019-1 | ecosystem: Environmental > Aquatic > Thermal springs > Hot (42-90C) > Sediment... | reverse complement strand
GACATTGAAGAAGTGTAACTGTTCAGGGGTCAAAAAGTTCTTTGGAAAGTGGGAAGGATGAGCAGCCTGCCATTCAGGATGCTTTGCGAACAGCTTGCAGCATGAATGTCCTGCCGGTTACCCTTCCCACTTTCCTTGGCTGGTTTGCGTTTACCTCTGAATAGTAACATTGAAGAAGTTGAAAATTTATATTTTTCGTTATTTTTTTATAGACAGGGATTTCCGCAGGTGATATCATTTTATTAAGCGTTGCCGTTCTTATAACGTTTTTGAAAAGTTAACGACTTGACTGTAAGCGCCGGCCGTTCCTGCCGGCTTAAAGGGAAATGGGTGCAAAGCCCATGCGGTCCCGCCGCTGTAATGGGGAGGAGTTTTTGCAGAATGCCACTGGATAATACCGGGAAGGTGCAAAAGCTGCTGTGAACCAGAGCCAGAAGACCTGCTTGCGGTTGCTTGAATACTTGCCTACGAGCGATAGGGAATGTTTTTTCATGGTTTTCGACCTCTTATCCCGTTTGGGGTAAGGGGTTTTTTGGTGGGAGGAGTAAAAACAGTGGAAAATATGAAAACTATACCTGCATTAAAGGGGTTTTGCTGTGTCAAGCCCTCCGAAATAGAGCGCAGAAGCTTTGAAATAATATCGGGTATCCTTGGGGACAGGAGCTTTAACCGGATGGAGGAACCGGTTATAAAACGGGTAATACACACAACAGCCGATTTTGAATATGCCGACCTGCTGAAATTCAGCTCCGGCGCTGTGGAAAAGGCCGTCGACGGGGTCAGGGGCGGCTGTGGCATAGTAACGGACACGAAGATGGCCGCCGCCGGAATCAACAAAAAAATCCTGGAAAAGTTCGGGGGAAGGGTTTTCTGCTTCATGGACGACGGAGACGTGGCTGCGGAGGCCCTGAGAAGAGGGATTACGCGCTCTGCGGTGTGCATGGAGAAGGCCCTGGGGATGGGCATAAAAGGCATATATGCGGCTGGCAATGCCCCTACCGCGCTCGTAAGGCTTTGTGAACTCGCTCCGGAGGCCGCCTGCCCTCCCGTTCTCGTAGTAGGAGTACCTGTCGGCTTTGTGAATGTTGTTGAATCGAAGCGGCTCATAATGGGCTCGGGCCTTCCATATATAGTCTCGGAGGGAAGAAAGGGCGGAAGCGCCGTAGCGGCCGCCATAATCAACGCGATCCTGCTTTTGGCCGAAGAAGGTCCCGGGAGAAAAGGATAGGATGATGCGGAACGGGTTGACCGGAAACGGAAAGAATCTCAGAAAGGGATATACTACGGGGTCGTGTGCTGCGGCTGCCTCCAAGGCTGCCGTTATTGCGCTCTGCACGGGAGTGGCCCCGGAAAAAGTCGAAATAGATACCCCCGCGGGCGTTAAGTTGTCCCTGCCGGTTTGCGATTACGAATTCGGCGGGGGGACGGTGAAGTGTGCGGTGGTAAAGGACGGAGGGGACGACCCTGATGTCACGACAGGACTGAAGATATTTTCACAGGCGCGCTTCAAGAACGAAAGCGGTATAGAGGTCCTGGCGGGCCCCGGCATAGGGACGGCGACGCTGCCGGGCTTGAAGGTGGAGCCGGGCAGGCCGGCCATAAACCCGGTGCCCATGCGGATGATAGTGCAGGAAGCTTCCCGGGCCAATACCTGCGGCAGAGGTCTGGAGATAACGCTGTCGGTACCGGGAGGGGAAGAGGTTGCGTCCAGGACATATAACCCCAGGTTGGGGATAAAAAACGGCATATCCATACTTGGGACCACGGGTATCGTAGAACCGGTGTCCGACGACGCCTGGAAGGAGTCGCTCGAAGCGGAACTGGGCGTTATGGCTGCCAACGGCAGGAAGGCGGCCGCGTTCGTTTTCGGAAGGACCGGCGAGGAATGCCTGGCGCGGGAACTCCGGATTGCGGAGGGGCATATCGTGAGGATCGGCAATTTTGTAGGGTTTACGCTGAGAAAAGCGTTGGGCTGCGGCTTTGAGAAAGTCCTTATCGCGGGGCATGCGGGAAAACTGGTAAAGGTTTCTGCCGGAGTGTTCAACACGCACAGCGGAGTGGCAGACGCGCGTATGGAGACGCTGACCGCGTTTGCCGCCCTGGAAGGAGCGGACAGGGGCACGCTTGAGGAGCTTTATGCCTGCCGGAACACGGATTCGGCGTTTGCGGTTATAAATGAAAACAGCCTTGAGGGCGTTTATAGAAGAATTGTGGCGGAATCCTCCAGAAAATGCGGGGAGTACGCCTTCGGAAAACTAAAAGTGGGTTCGGTGCTGCTTGACAGCCGGAAAGGGGTCCTTGCGGCAGATGACAATGCGCTGGAGCTCATCGAGGAATTGAGAGGTAAAAAGGTTTGAAAAAGGTTTACATTGTCGGGGTGGGTCCAGGCAGCGGCGGGCTTTGCGTACCGGATGCCGTAAAGGCGGTTTCGGCGTGCGACGTGCTGGTGGGCGGCAGGAGAAACCTCGAGGCATTCGGGGATTACGGAAAAGAACAGGTGCCGATCGGGGCGGACCTGGATGAGGTCGCGGAGTACGTTGCCCGGAACGCAGGGACCAAAAGCATAGCGGTCCTTGTGAGCGGGGACCCCGGAATATTCAGCATAATGAACCTTATCGAAACAAGGCTCAAGGGCGCGGAAGTCGAGGTCATACCCGGAATAAGCTCTCTGCAGTACCTGTGCGGCAGGATTAAGACGGCTTGGGACGATGCGGCCTTTGTCAGCGTACACGGAAGGGACCCCGGAAAGCTTCCCGGATTATTGAGGACCTGCAAAAAAGTAATCGTATTTACAGGCGGCGGCTGCAAGCCTGAATCGGTATGCGGGCTGATGCTTGAAAACGGATTGTCGGACTTCACCGTGACTGTCGGCGAAAACCTCTCATACCCCGATGAAAGGGTGGTAACGGGGTCGCCGCAGGAAATTTCGGGGATGGAATTCGGGGAACTGTCTCTGATGCTTATAACAAAAAATCCGTCAAACGGCGACGGAAAAGGAGCATGGACGCATTCCACACACGGGATTCCCGACGACATGTTCATCAGAGGCGAGGTACCCATGACGAAAGAGGAAATCAGGGCTGTGGCTTTATCGAAGCTCCGGCTTGACACCGGGAGCACAGTCTACGATATTGGGGCAGGCACCGGCTCGGTTTCGGTGGAGTGCGCCCTCAGATGCCCGGCGGGAAGGGTGTTTGCAATTGAAAGGAATCCCGGCGCCCTGAGCCTTATAACGCAGAATTCGATAAAATTCGGCACGGCGAACCTTGAAACAATCGAAGGAGAAGCGCCTTTGACCGGCGCCCGGCTTCCGGCGCCCGACAGGGTTTTCATAGGGGGTTCGGGAGGAAACCTCAGGGGTATCCTTGAATGGATATCCGGGATTCCGGGAAAAAGAAGGGTGGTCATCAGTTCCCTGACCCTGGAAACCACCTATGAAGCTGTTAAGCTCCTGACGGAACTGGGGTTTTCGGACCCCGAAATAGCGGAAATTGCAGTCGCGAGGAGCAAAAGCGCGGGAGGCAGGCATATGATGCAGTCCGTCAACCCTGTTACCGTGATTTGCGCTCAAAAATAACTTGGAAACTCACAATACCCCATATTTTTCAGCGCGGCTGTCCGGCTGCCGGCCGGGCGCCCGCGCCGGATTTCCTGAAATACCGGCGCGTAGCCGGGGGAGGGCAAGGTTGAAGGGAAAACTTTACGGAGTGGGTGTAGGTCCCGGCGATCCGGAGCTTATCACGATCAAGGCCAAAAGAATCATGGAGAGCGCTCAGTGCATAGCGGTTCCGAAAACCTCGGAAGGGAAGGAAAGTCTGGCTCTTTCAATTGCAAGGGACACTGTGCGCATGAACGGCGAAATAATGGAACTCGTCTTTCCGATGACGCCCGATGCGGCCATACTTGCCGCAAGCTGGGACAATGCCGCAAACGCGATATGCAGGAAGCTTGACGGCGGACTGGACGTAGCGTTTCTGACGCTCGGGGATCCGACCGTATACAGCACATATGCGTATATTCACAATGCGGTCGAAAAAATGGGCTATGAAGCCCTGATTATACCCGGAATTCCCTCCTTTTGCGCGTGCGCCGCAAGGGCGGGGGTCAGCCTTGGAGAAAACAACGAGAAAATCGCCGTCATTCCGTATGCATATGAACCGGATGTTTTGAGCGAGGTTATGGAGAAGTTCGACAGCGTTGTGCTGATGAAAGTTTCAGGAAACCTTGAAAAAGTGAGGGAGATCCTGGCCGTAAAATGGCCCGGAGCTGAAATCGCTCTGGTAAGCCGCTGCGGGTTGCCCGGCGAAAGGATTTACCGCAGCCTCGGACAGGTTGGAGATGGGGAAACCGGTTATTTCTCCACGATGATAATTAAAAAGGGAGGCGCCGCATAATCCATGGTATACTTTTTGGGAGCGGGTCCCGGGGACCCGGAACTGATTACGCTGAAGGGGAAAAGGCTCCTTGAAAACGCCGATGCGATAATATATGCCGGTTCGCTGGTGAACCCGGCTCTTCTTGAATATGCCAAAAGCGGATGTGAAGTGTTTGACAGCGCTTCGATGACCCTGGACGAGGTTATGGGGATTATTGAAAAGTATTCGTCCGCGGGGAAGACCGTCGTCAGGCTCCACACCGGAGATCCTTCGATATACGGGGCGATAAGGGAACAGATGGCGCTGCTTGATTCCAGGAACATGGCTTACGAACAGGTCCCGGGCGTCAGCTCGTTTTCCGCCGCCGCCGCGGCTCTGAAAAAGGAGTATACGCTTCCGGGCGTTACCCAGACCGTGATACTTACCAGAGTGGAGGGCAGAACCGGGGTGCCCGAAAGCGAAAGCATCGAAAGGCTGGCGGAACACAAAGCCTCCATGGCCATATTCCTGAGCGTCCACATGATAGATTCGCTGGTCGACAGCCTCAAAAAGGGGTATGGCGGCGATACTCCCGTTGCAGTCGTATTCAAGGCGTCATGGCCCGATCAGAGGATCGTAAGGGGCACCCTCGGAAATATCGCCTCCCTTGTAAAAGGCGAGGGAATAAGGAAAACCGCTCTGGTGCTGGTAGGCAATTTCCTTGGAGACGAGTTTGAGCTTTCAAAGCTTTATGACAGGAATTTCAGCCATGGATACAGGAGCGCCGAATGATGGACAGGGCGGTGGTGGCCATAACAAAAAACGGTGCAAGGCTTGCCGTTGAAACGGCGCTTAGGATATCCGCGGATGTCTATATAAAAAAGGAATTCGAAAGCTGCGCGGCCGCTGTGAAAACGGGAGAACCCGGACGTTCCTCCCTGCATTTCGTCGAAGAGGATTTCGGCCTGTTTACCGGGAGGCTTTTAAAGGAGTACAGCGCGATAGTGTTCATCATGGCGTGCGGGATAGTGGTAAGGAGTATTGCTCCATACATAGGGAATAAGCGTAGCGACCCGGCCGTGCTGGTAATGGATGAGAAGGGCCGGTTTGTGATCAGCCTCCTGTCGGGACACCTGGGCGGGGCGAACAGGCTGGCGGCGGAAATCGCGCGGAAAACCGGGGCGCAGCCCGTGATAACCACCGCCACGGATTTGAACGGCATGGTTTCGTTTGACTTATTTGCACAGGAAAACGATTGCGTGATTGAGAATCCGGAAAACCTGAAATTCATAAGCTCCGCGCTTGTAAACGGACGCACGGTGGGATTTTATTCAGACCTTGCGGTTTCCGGAAGACTCCCGGAAGGCTTGACGGAGATTACGGAGAAGTGTGAAACGGACGGAACGGAAATGGAATATGCCGTTGTCCTTTCAAGCAGGACGGGGATAAGGATTAATGCCGGAAAAACGCTTTACATACGTCCAAGGAACCTGATTCTTGGGATCGGCTGCAAGAGGGGCACCCCTTCGGGCGAAATCGAATCGGCCGTAGCCTCGTTCCTGGCGGAAAACGGCCGTAGCATGCTCTCGGTGAAGTGTGCGGCTACCGCCGATATAAAAAAGGATGAAGAGGGAATCATAAATTTCTGCAGGGAGCACGGTTTAAGCCTCAAGCCGATCCGCCGGGATGAAATAGAAAAGGTTGAGGGCGATTATACCTTCTCAAGCTTTGCCAAAGCGAAAACAGGCGTCGGCTGCGTTTGTGAGCCGTGCTGCATGCTGGCCGGGGAAAAAACAGTCCTCGTTTGCGGCAAAACGGTGTACAAGGGCATAACACTGGCACTTTCAGAGGAAGAAAGGATGTACTCCCTATGAACATATTCGTTTCAGGCGTAAATTACAGGACAATGCCGCTGGAAATCCGTGAAAGGATGAGCTTCAACCGGCAGGAACGCGCGGATGCCTTGCGAGCTTTGATGAGGAATGCGGATATCAAGGAATGTATAATGCTTTCTACCTGCAACAGGACGGAAGTATACGTGTATTCTGAAAACGCGGCGTTTGACTCCGGCGCCGTCGAAGACGCCCTGTGTTCTTTTAAGGGTATGGAGACATACGGGTATAAGAAATACTTCTATTTTTATGCCGGCGTCAAGGCTGCCAGGCATATTTTCAAGGTTTCATGCGGACTTGATTCGATGGTGCTCGGGGAAGACCAGATTCTCGGACAGGTGAAGGAGGCCCTCGAATTGTCCATGCAGACAAATTCGAGCTCTGTTGTCTTAAATACCCTTTTCAGGGAAGCGATTACCGCGGCCAAGGAAATCAAGACCACCACGGGGCTTTCCAGAAGCCCGGTATCAATCGGGTCGCTTGCCGTAAAGTTTGCGTCGGACATATTCGGCGGCGATCTGAAAAACAGGACGGTTATGCTCATAGGTACCGGAAAGATAGGCGTGATCACGCTGAAAAACCTTGAATCCTCGGGAGTGCAAAAGATATACGTGACAAACAGGACTCACGGCAGGTCGCTTGATGTGACGAAGCTTTATGCAAACGCCGTTCCTGTAGAATACAATGAAAGATACGGGAGGATGGACGAATGCGACATAGTTATCAGTTCGACCTCCAGTCCCCATTATACGATCACGCAGGATATGCTTCAAAAGTCGCTTATAACGCCTAAAACGAGGGTTTTCATAGACCTGGCCGTACCGCGGGATATGGATGCCGGCATAAAAGCCGTTGAAAAAGTGATGTATTTGAATATCGACGATTTTCATGCAGTCAAGTGTGAAAATATGGGAAAAAGGATGGATGAGGCTGCGAAGGCCGAACGGATCATAGACAGCTATCTGGCGGATTTTGAAAGGTGGCATGAATTTCAAAGCGCGATCCCTCTGGTAAAGGAAGTCCGCGAGTATTCGTACGGCATGGTGAATGAGAAGCTCGACCAGTCCATGTCCAGGTTGAAGAACGTAAGCGAAGAGGACAGGGAACTTGTAAAAAGCTCGATGGCAGCTGCGGTCGAGAGCATTTTAAACAAGCTTGTATACAGCGTAAGGGACTATGGAGACAAAGAAGATATAAAGGCGTATTTCAGGTGTGTGAACAACGCATTGCACTCTAAGTAAGAAGTCTTTGGAGGAAAGTGATGTCCCGCATCTATGTTGTAGGCACGGGCCCCGGAAGCATCGATGAGATGACTCAAAGGGCAAGGACGGCAATTGAAGAATCCGATATTGTCATAGGCTATGCAAAATACGTTGAACTTGTGCGGCGGTATTTCCCGCAGAAGAAATTCATAAGTTCAGCGATGACCCGCGAGGTCGCCAGGTGCGAAGCCGCGCTTGAAGAGGCGGAAAAGGGCCTGAATGTGGCCCTTGTCAGCAGCGGGGACAGCGGCATATACGGCATGGCGGGCGTCATGCTCGAGGTGGCCCAGAAATCCGGAACGGGCATCCCCGTAGAGGTAATCCCCGGAGTGACATCGGCCAGCGCCGCTGCAGCAGTCCTCGGAGCGCCGCTTATGCACGATTTTGCCGTGATAAGCCTCAGCGACCTCATGACGCCCTGGGAGCTGATCCGGAAAAGGCTGGAGCTTGCCGCGCAGGGTGATTTCGTTTTGTGCATCTACAACCCGAAAAGCAGGAAAAGGATTACTCACATTGAAACGGCAAGGGAGATCGTCCTGGGCTGCAGGAAGGGCTCTACCCCCGTAGGTATCGTACGCAACGCGGGAAGGCCGGACCAGGAATGGGTGATTACGGACCTGGAGGGCATGCTGGACCACGAAATCGATATGTTTACGACGGTTGTCATAGGGAATTCGCAGACATATGTGAGAGACGGAAGAATGATTACCCCGAGAGGATATGTTCTTACATGAAACGCAAGGACTTTTCGAATAAAATACCCGCCCGGGGAAATATGTCCCCAAACCCTGGACGCTCCTGCGTTTTAGTGGTGGCCGGCACATCCGATGCCAGACGCATAATCGAAGAGCTTGGCCGGATAGGGTTGGCCGTATGTGCCACGGTGACGACCGGATTTGGGGAGGAACTCTTGAAGGACATGAAAAACGTGCGCGTCATAAGGGAAAAGCTTGAATCCGAAGGCCTGGCCCATTTGATCGCTGAAACGGATGCCGGGTGCCTTCTGGATGCATCCCACCCTTTTGCGGCGCGGGCTTCGGCTAACGCCATCGAGGCGTGCGCCCTTGCGGGCATACCGTATATGCGCTATGAAAGGGCGGACGCCATGCAGGATGCTCAAAATGTAATCCGGGCCGGGAATTTCGAAGACGCGGCGGAAATAGTCCGCAAAAAAGAGGGGAATATATTCCTTACAATCGGCAGCCGGCATCTTGAAGAATTCGCAAGGCGTATGCCGGATTTCAAGAAAAGAGTTTTTGCAAGGGTTCTTCCGGACAGCGGTTCCATAAGGGATTGCGAAGCGCTCGGGCTTTCGGCCGGAAACATTTTTGCAGCGAAGGGGCCTTTCTCCGAGGAAATGAATCTGGAAACATTCAGACATTTCAATATCTCCGTCGTGGTCGCAAAAGACAGCGGTGAAGAAGGCGGCACGCCTCAGAAAATCAGGGCGGCGTCAAGGCTGGGCATCCCCGTGGTGCTGGTGAAAAGGCCAGGAGTGGAATATCCTGCGAGGGTTTCGACGGTTGAAGGCGCGGTATTGTTCGCGCAAAGTATCATGAACGGGAGATGAAGCGCGATGCCATTGTTTCCATTATTCATAGACCTTAACGGGAAAAAATGCGTTGTCATAGGCGGCGGTGCGGTTGCGGCCCGGAAGGTCCGGGCGCTGCTCCGGTTCGGGGCAAGGCTCACGGTAGTGAGTCCCGAGGTTGCCCCGGGGATAGCCGAATGCGAGAAGGAAGGCAGGGTAACGCATATAAAAAGGGAATACGCGGATGGGGACCTGGAGGGCGCGGTCGTAGCCATTGCAGCTTCATCCGACGCCGGTGTGAACGCCGAAGTCTTTAAGGAAGCTTCGAAAATGGGGATACCGGTAAACGTAGCCGACGACCCCGGAAAATGCAGCTTCGTTTTTCCTTCTACGGTTGTAAGGGGAGAATTCTCGATAGGCATTGCCACTTCAGGCCTTTTTCCCGCGCTATCGCGCAGGGTGAGGGAGATAATCGACGGGAACATCCCTGAAAACCTGGGAATACTGCTCGAACTGCTTGCCGGATTCAGACCGCTTGCAGCCTTGAAAATCAAAGACCCGCAAAAGCGTACGGATTTTCTCGAAAAAATCCTGGATGAAGGGCTGAAATCTTCAAATAAAGCCGGAATGGACGAATTGAGGCGCAAATTCGAGAACATGCTGGAGGAATACAGGGAATGAAACAGACTGTCAGGGTAGGGACCCGTGAAAGCAGGCTTGCTGTGGCACAGAGCCTGTGGGTGACGGAGCGGATAAGAAAGGCGCACCCGGAACTCGAATTTGAGCTTGTCTATATAAAGACCGAAGGAGATGCCGTATTGGACAAAGCGCTTGACAAAATAGGCGGGAAGGGGCTTTTCGTAAAGGAGCTTGAAAGGGCGCTGCTGGACGGGAAAATAGATCTGGCGGTGCACAGTCTGAAGGATATGCCCTATGACCTGCCTGAAGGGCTGACGGTCGCAGCGTTGTCGGAACGGGAGGACCCGAGGGATGTTTTGGTTTCGCGTGACGGAACCGTGCTTGAAAAGCTTCCGGAAGGCGCAATTATAGGTACAAGCAGCCTGAGAAGGGAAGTGCAGCTTAAAGGGATGCGGCCTGATTTTAAGACAAGGGTTTTACGGGGCAATGTGTTGACCAGGCTGCAGAAACTTTACGCCGGCGAATATGACGCCGTTGTGCTTGCGGCGGCCGGACTCAAGCGCCTCGGAAGGCTGGACGCCGTATCGCAGTATTTCGCGGTGGATGAAATGATCCCTGCCGCAGGGCAGGGAATCCTTGCGGTAGAAGCGAGAGAGGACTGCGACAGTGGTTTTTTAAAGGACAGTGTGCACAGCGCCGGAAGTCATGCGGAATCGGCAGCCGAACGGGCGTTCATGGCAAGACTCGGCGCGGGGTGCTACACGCCGGTTGCCGCCCATGCCGTACTTGACGGGGAAGGGATAAAATTATACGGGATGTACTCCGAAGGAGTGGATTCCGAAGTCTGTATGGATTTTATCGCCGGAAAAAAGGGCGACGCCGAAAAGCTTGGGAGAGAACTGGCGGATAGGCTGCTGAAAAAAATTTATAAGCGGACACGATGACATCAATGCGGGATATGAAGCCTTGCCCGGCTTGACGGCAAAGTGTCCGTGCCGTGAAAACGGCATAAGTATGTATTTCGGCTGTTATTGGAGGGATGTTTGTTTGAACGGGAAAGGCAGGGTTTATATAATAGGCGCGGGCCCCGGCGACGGCGGCCTTCTGACCATCAAGGCCGCCGAATGCATAAGAAAGGCCGATGTACTGGTGTACGACCGCCTCATAGGCAGGAAGGTCATTTCTTATGCCAGGGAGGATGCCGAGCTGGTATACGTGGGGAAAATGCCTGAATCCCACCCCGTGCCGCAGGATGTGATCAACAGAATACTGCTTGAGAAGGCGCTTGAAGGGAAAGCCGTAGCAAGGATAAAAGGCGGAGACCCTTTTGTCTTCGGAAGAGGGGGAGAAGAAGCGGAATTCCTGCGTGAAAACGGCGTTGAATACGAAATCGTGCCCGGAGTGACTTCGGCGATATCGGTCCCCGCCTATGCAGGCATCCCGGTGACTCACAGGGACTGCTGCTCTTCGCTGCATATAATCACCGGGCATGAAAAAAGCGGTACGGAAGGCGGCAGGCTCGATTATTCGGCCCTTGCGAAGCTCGAAGGGACGCTTGTTTTTCTGATGGGCGTAAAAAACCTGCATTCAATCACGGAAAACCTCATCAGGCACGGCAAGGCCGCAGACACACCGGCAGCGGTGATTGAGAACGGGACTACGGCCATGCAGCGCCTTGCCGTTGGAACTATTGAAAATATCTGCCGAAAGGCGGCCGAGCTTGGCATAAATTCGCCTGCCGTCACAGTCGTCGGCAAAACCGCAGCCCTTGCGGCGAAACTGAAGTGGTTCCCGCACGGTCCCTTGGCGGGGAAGCGTATCGTGGTAACAAGGACGCGCGGGCAGGCGGGGAAGCTTTCCGAGCTGATCGGCGAAAAGGGCGGCGAGGCAATCGAGCTTCCCGCGATAAAGATAAGGGAGCCGGAAGATTTCACCGCTTTCGACAATGCGCTTGATAACCTGGCCAGGTACAAGTGGGTTGTCTTCACGAGCGGCAACGGCGTTGAAGCCTTTCTGAACAGGATGAAAAGAATCGGCGCCGATATAAGAATGCTTTACGGAATAAAGCTTTGCGCCGTGGGGCCGTCTACAGCCGACAGGCTTATCGAGGCGGGACTCCGCCCGGATTTCGTGCCTGAAAGCTATACGACGGGCGAGCTCCTGAAGGGAGTCCGGAGGCTGGCAGGTCCGGGGGAGAGGGTGCTTCTGGCGCGCGCCGATATTGCCGGGGCCGAACTGTCGGAAGGTTTGCGGGAATGCGGCATAGAATTCGACGAACTTGCGGTATACAGGACTTCCACGGATTCCAGGTCAAGGGATGAGGCTTTGGAGCTTTTCGGAAACGGCAGGGTTGACTGTATCACCTTTACAAGCTCTTCGACGGTAAGAGGCTTTATCGACCTGCTGGGAAGGGACAGGCTTGAGCTTGCAAAGGGCGCCAGGGTCGTATGCATAGGTCCGGTTACCGCCGATGCGGCCCGGAAGCTTGGAATGCGTGTTGACGCAATAGCGGACGAATATACGATCGAGGGACTTGTCAAAAAACTGGTAGAGGTGTTGGAGGTGATGTGAATGGACCTTGTAAACAGGCCGAGGAGGCTGAGGAGCAGTGAGCGGCTGAGAGCCCTTGTAAGGGAAACGCGGGTTTCCGCCGACGATTTGATTTACCCCCTTTTTGTCGTTGAGGGCAGGGGCATCAAAAGGGAGATTCCTTCGATGCCCGGAGTATGCCATTTTTCCGGCGATACTCTTATGTACGAGCTTGAAGAGGTCAGCAGGCTTGGAATACCGGGAGTGATCCTTTTCGGAGTGCCGGACTCGAAGGACGAGACCGGCTCGCGGGCATGGGCTGAAGACGGGGTTGTGCAGAGGGCGCTGAGGGAGGCAAAATCCAGGTTCCCCGAAATAATACTGGCTGCCGACGTCTGCCTCTGCGAATATACGAGCCACGGCCACTGCGGCGTCGTAAGGGACGGCATGGTGATGAACGACGAGTCCGTGGAGCTGATAGTAAAATCCGCGGTCAGCATGGCGCAGGCGGGCGCGGACATTGTGGCGCCGTCCGACATGATGGACGGGAGAGTCGGGGAAATCAGGCGTTCGCTTGATAAAAACGGATTTAAGGATACGGTTGTAATGGCTTACAGCGCAAAATACGCATCCGCCTTCTACGGGCCGTTCAGGGATGCGGCAGGCTCGGCGCCGGCGTTTGGGGACAGAAAGACGTACCAGATGGACCCGGCGAACGGGAGGGAGGCTATCCGTGAAGCCGCCCTGGACATCGAAGAGGGAGCCGATATCATAATGGTTAAGCCGGCGCTTGCATACCTTGACGTCATAAGGGCCGTAAGCGAATCTTTTAAGGCGCCGGTGGCGGCATACAACGTCAGCGGGGAATACTCGATGATAAAAGCGGCGTCCCAAAAAGGCTGGATCGATGAAAAACGCGCGGTGCTGGAAGTAACCACGGCAATACGCAGGGCGGGAGCCAAGATTATTATCACGTATTTTGCGAAACAGCTTGCGGGATGGACCGAATAGGGAAGGGGCGCGTGAGTTGCAATGAAAGAGAAAAGGTCGAAGGAACTTTTCGAAAAATGCAGGGAGGTTATCCCGGGCGGCGTTAACAGTCCGGTCAGGGCTTTCAGGTCGGTAGGCCTGACCCCGAGGTTCATACAAAAGGGCAAAGGCTCTAAAATAACGGATGCGGACGGAAATGAATACATCGACTATGTCTGTTCCTGGGGGCCCATGATACTCGGTCATGCGCAGGAAAGCGTCGTCAGGGCCGTAAGCGAGGCGGCGGAAGAAGGCACGAGCTTCGGCGCACCCACCGAGCGTGAGCTTGAAATGGCTGCGCTCATATCTGAAGCGGTGCCCTCGGTCGAAATGGTGCGAATGGTAAATTCGGGGACTGAAGCCGTAATGAGCGCTATCAGGCTTGCAAGAGGGTTTACCGGGAGGGATATGATCCTGAAATTCGAAGGCTGCTATCACGGGCACTCGGACGGTCTTCTGGTCAAGGCGGGCTCCGGCGCGCTGACTCTCGGGGTACCCGACAGCGCGGGCGTACCGGCGGATTATGCGAAAAACACCCTCACGGCATCGTTCAACAACCATGAGCAGGTCGAAAGCGTCATCAAGAGATACGGGGACAATCTTGCCTGTGTTGTTGTTGAGCCGGTTGCGGGGAACATGGGGGTAGTCCCTCCCGAAGAAGGTTTTCTTGAACTTTTAAGGAGCCTGACCGAACGGTACGGCATCATACTTATTTTTGACGAGGTCATCACAGGCTTCAGGCTGTCCTATGGCGGAGCGCAGAAAGTGTTCGGGATCAAGCCCGATTTGACCACCCTTGGGAAAATCATAGGCGGAGGTATGCCCGTAGGCGCCTACGGAGGAAGAAGGGACATAATGCAGAAAATTGCGCCTTCCGGACCGGTATACCAGGCAGGGACGCTTTCAGGGAATCCCGTAGCCCTGGCTGCCGGAATTGCGACGCTTAAGGTATTGAGGCAAAACCCGTCAATTTATGCCGACCTTGAAGAAAAGGCCGCGGAAATTGAAAAGATCTTGCTTAAAGCGTCGAACAGGCATTCAATACCGGTATGCGTCAACAGGAGCGGGTCGATGCTGTGCGTTTTCTTTACAGGGCGGAAGGTGACCGACTATGCAACAGCCCTGTCGAGCGATACGAAAAAGTTTTCCGCGTATTTCGCAGGTATGCTGGAAGAGGGAATATATACGGCTCCATCGCAGTTTGAGGCCATGTTTGTTTCCGCCGCACATACCGCCGACGATATCAGGAAAACTGGCGAAGCGGCCGACAGGGTGTTTTCAACATTGAAATAAAGTAAGCGGAAGGCGGAAACGGTTTGATGGATGGAATACTTATCCTGGCTCACGGGAGCAAACGCATAGAAACGGAAGAAGTGATGGATTCGCTCGTTGAAAAGGTGCGGAAGAAAAGCGGAAACAGGCTTGTTTATCCGTGCTACCTCCAGTTTTCGGACAACAACCTTGAAAAGGGCGTGGAGCGGCTTGTCGGCAAAGGCGCGTCGAGCATAAGCGTCATACCGCTTTTCCTTTTCGACGGGGTACATGTAACGCAGGACATCCCTGAGGAGATTGAAGGTATCAAGGCGAAGCACCCCGGTGTGGAAATCATGCTCGGAAGCCATATCGGGGCCGACGACAGGCTGGCAGACATCGTCATGGACAGGGTTGCGGCCCTTCGGAAGGGGTGCGGCGGATGAACCCGAGGATTGTCATCGCAGGCGCCTTCAGCGGGTGCGGGAAAACCACCGTTACAATCGGCGTACTGAAAGCGTTTGCGGATAGAGGCCTTAAGGTCCAGCCTTTCAAGGCGGGTCCCGACTATATCGACCCCATGTTCCATACGTACATCACCGGCCGGCATTCCCGCAATCTCGACAGCTGGATGCTCGGGGAAGACATACTGGCGCACCTGTTCGAAAAGAACTGCCGTGATGCGGATATAGCGGTAATCGAAGGCGTAATGGGGATGTACGACGGCGTCGGCGGCAGGTCCTCCGTGGGAAGCACCGCACATGTGGCAAAAATTCTTAAAGCCCCCGTTGTGCTTGTGCTCGACGCCGGCAGAATGTCCATGAGCGCAGCCGCCGTTGTCAAGGGCTTCAGGGAATTCGATCCCGAAGCCGGGGTCAGGGGCGTCATATTCAACAATGTCGGCGGCGCCGGGCACTATTCGATGCTGAAGGACGCGGTGGAAAAGAATACGGGAGTGAAGGCCCTTGGATACCTGGCGCGCAACGAGGGCATAAATATCCCCGAGAGGCACCTGGGACTTGTCACCAGCGCAGAAATAAAAGACCTCCGGGAGAAGGCGGACCGCATAGGCAGTCTGGCCGCAGGAAGCATTGATATGGAAGCGCTGGCCGCTCTCGCTTCCGATGCTCCTTCTCTTGAAAAGCATACGGCAGACTTGGGAATAAACGAAGGCGGGATTGGGGTAAAGGTCGGGGTTGCTTTTGACGGCGCGTTCAATTTTTATTACAGGGACAACCTTGACCTGCTCGCGGAACTGGGAGCCGAACTTGTTTATTTCAGTCCCCTGAATGACGACAGTTTGCCGGACGGTCTCGACGGAATGTATATAGGGGGCGGGTACCCTGAGGTGTGGGCGGGTGAGCTTATGCAGAACAAGTCTATGAGGGATGCGATAAAAGCGGCAGTCAACGGCGGCATGCCGGTCTATGCCGAATGCGGCGGCCTTATGTATATGACCGGAAGCATTGTCCAAAGAAGCGGCGAAAGCTATGAAATGACCGGAATTTTACCCGGCGCCAGCGTTATGACGCCGAGCCTCAAAAGGTTTGGATATGTCGAAATCGAAACGGTGGAGGACAATATCCTGTCAAAAAGGGGCGACCGCATAAGGGGGCACGAGTTCCACTATTCGGCCTCAACCTTCGGCGGCAGCGTCAAAGGCTGCTTCAGGGCGTCGCGTGCCGGGAAAATCGACGGCGCCGTTTCCTGGGAATGCGGGTTTAAATACCGGAACCTCGTTGCAGGCTATCCGCATCTGCATTTCTGGTCAAATCCGGATTTTGCGGTCAATTTTCTGAAAAGCTGCAGACAGTTCAGGTTGGCTGGGGGAGCATAAAATTTATGAAGGCAAAATGCATCATGGTCCAGGGAACGACATCCTCGGCGGGGAAAAGTATCGTTACCGCCGGACTTTGCAGGATATTCAAACAGGACGGCTTCAAGGTAGCGCCCTTCAAATCGCAGAATATGGCGCTTAACTCGTTCATAACCCGCGATGGCAAAGAGATGGGCCGGGCGCAGGTCCTGCAGGCGGAAGCCGCGGGTGTGGAGCCCAGTGCGGACATGAATCCGATACTGTTGAAACCGACTACAGATAAAAAAGCGCAGGTCATAATCAACGGCGAAATATACCGCAACATGTCCGCGGTGGAGTACCACGAATTCAAACCCCGGCTTAAAGGCATGGTGAGGGACGCCTATGAGCGTCTCGCTTCGCAAAACGACGTAATCGTCATTGAAGGCGCGGGAAGCCCTGCGGAAATCAACCTCCGGGGAAACGACCTGGTGAACATGGGCATGGCGGAAATAGCCGACGCTCCGGTTGTGCTGGTCGGCGATATCGACAGAGGCGGAGTTTTCGCTTCGCTTGCAGGGACGATGCTGCTGCTGGATGAAAACGAGAAGGCAAGGGTCAGAGGCGTTATTATCAACAAATTCAGGGGTGACGTTGAAATCCTGAAACCCGGGATAAAAATGCTCGAGGATATCATTAACATGCCCGTATTGGGCGTTATACCCTACCTGAGGTTGAATCTTGACGATGAGGACAGCCTCGCTGAGAGGTTTGACCGCAAAAGCGGAGATACCCCGGGGGACACGTTGGACATTGCCGTCATAAGACTGCCTCATATATCAAATTTTACCGATTTTAACGCCCTTGAGCACCTCGGCGGGATACGGCTCAGGTATGTCGAAGACTCCGCAAATTTGAAAAAACCGGATATGATAGTAATTCCGGGCTCGAAGAATACCATTGAAGACCTTGCCCATATCAGAAAATCGGGCATTGAGAACGAGATACTCAGGAATTACAGGCAGGGGACGGTATTGTTCGGAATATGCGGCGGGTATCAGATGCTCGGGATGGAAATAACCGACCCCCATAGTACCGAATCAAGCCTTGGCAAAATTGAAGGAATGGGGCTTTTGAACGTAAAAACCGAATTCAGGGAGAAAAAAGTGACTACCCAGGTAAGAGGCCGGGTAACGGGAGAGGCCGGGCTCCTTCAGGGGCTGGAGGGCATGCGGGTTAACGGTTACGAGATACACATGGGGATTACCGACTGCCTTGATGGCTGCACCGTTTGCATAACCGAGGACACGGCGGACGGCGGGGAATACGGCCGCGCCCTGGGCTGTGCGAATATGCAGGGCACCGTATTCGGGACATATATGCACGGGATTTTCGACAACATGGAATTTACCTCGAATTTCATCAACAATATCAGGAAGATGAAGGGCTATGAGGCAGTGAGAACCGGTGCGGCTGACTACGGCAGGATCAAGGAGGACGAGATCGACAGGCTTGCCGGAGCCCTGCGGAAAAATCTGGACATGGCAAAGATTTACGAAATCGTCGGTATTGCCGGGAGGGTAGGAATTTAATGGGTTTCAGATACCTGATTCTTGACGTTGCAATCGCATATGCGCTGGACCTGGCGTTTGGCGACCCGTACCGGCTCCCTCATCCTGTACGGCTTATAGGCCGGCTCGTAACAAAAACCGAGAAAATTTTAAGAGGCGCAATGCCGGAAAAACTCCGGGAAGACGTGCAAAACAGGGCCCGTTACGAATTCATGGCAGGTTGCGTCCTGACCGCCTTTGTGATATGTGCGGTTTTCGCCGCCGTCCTCGCCGTTACCGCCGCAGCCTTCTCCATAAGCCCCTGGTTTTTTCACATAATCAATATATACTTTCTGTACACTTCACTTGCCGCCAGATGTCTTTCGGATGAAGCGCTGAAAGTATTGGGGGCGCTGAGGGAAGGCGATCCGGCCAAGTCGAGGAGAATGCTGTCCATGCTGGTAGGAAGGGAGACACAGGATCTGGACGAAAAGCAGATCATAAGGGCCGTCGTGGAAACAACGGCCGAGAACACGACCGACGGAATAGTCTCACCGATTTTTTACGCCGTCATAGGCTCGCTGTTCGGAATAGGGGCTCCGCTTGCCTATGCCTTCAAGGCTGTGAATACGTTGGATTCCATGGTGGGTTACAAAAACGGGAAATACAGGTATTTCGGCACCGCGTCGGCAAAGGCGGACGACGCGGCGAACTTTATTCCCGCAAGGCTGACCGGGCTGCTTATCCCGTTATGCGCCGCAATTCTCGGCAAGAACGCTAAAAACAGCTTTTTTATCATGAAACGCGACAGGCTTAACCACAAGAGCCCGAACAGCGCGCACGCGGAGGCGGCTGTCGCCGGCGCGCTCGGAGTGAGGCTTGGAGGCCCGGCCGTATACTTCGGGGAATTGGTGGACAAGCCTTATATAGGCGACGACACCAAGCCTCTTGAAGCAAGCGATATTAATGATGCCGTAAAGCTTGCCTATATTACCTCCGCCGTGTCGCTTCTCCTTTTCGGAGGGGCGGGTATCCTGCTTGCTTTTGCGGCAGGGTCTTTTTAGCCAGAAGCGGGCGATAGGTATAATACCTTAAAGCGCACTATTAGCAACAGTATGCGACGTAATAAAAAGTACAACAGGCACAAAGGGGACATTCCCTCCTAATAAGGAATGCCCGTTACTCAGCGGGTGTGTCCCCTTACCTTAATCAGGCGGTGCAAAGCATAATGAATGAAGAAATCAACGCGCACGGGGCGGATATCTATGACGCTT
>Ga0272448_1003365_pt1 | contig 19117 bp, 13 predicted proteins | sample YNPCB0191_FD_202220 | JGI IMG/M metagenome (GOLD analysis project Ga0272448, IMG submission 202220) | Hot spring sediment microbial communities from Yellowstone National Park, WY, United States - YNP-CB-019-1 | ecosystem: Environmental > Aquatic > Thermal springs > Hot (42-90C) > Sediment... | reverse complement strand
TTCACCAGGACGGAATGCTCAAGCATCATCTCACCTACGAGATCATGCGCCCAGAAACTGTCGGCGTCGCGCAATCGAATCTGGTGCTGGGCAAACATTCGGGGCGGCACGCGTTGCAGGTGCGCCTCACTGAACTCGGTTATCAGATGAGCGATGCCGATTTGCAGCAAGCCTTCCAACGCTTCAAGGAACTCGCCGACAAGAAAAAAGTCGTGACCGATGCCGATCTCGTTGCGCTCATCGCGGACGAATTCTATCAGCCGCCGGAAGTTTTCGCGCTCGAGGACATTCAGGTGGTCTGCGGACGGCGCGGGATGCCCACCGCGACGGTGCGCCTGCGTGGACCCGACAACGTCAGCGTGGTGCGCGCCGCGGTCGGCACCGGACCGGTCGACGCGGCGTACAAGGCAATCGACGCGATCGTCCACGCGCCGAACACGCTCGTCGAGTACAGCGTGCACGCGGTGACGGAGGGCATCGACGCGCTCGGTGAAGTGACGGTGCGTTTGCAATCGCACGAGCCGGAGCCGCGCACGCTCGGCGGTCACGGCGCGGACACGGACATTATCGTCGCGAGCGCCAAGGCGTACCTCGCCGCGCTGAACAAGTTGCTCGCGGTCGAACCGCACGCGCCGCGTTTGCACGCGCAGCATTCTGAAATGAGCGCATCAAATTCGTAAAAACTTATTTCCACGAAGGACACGAAAGAACACCAAGTGAAAGCCTTTGCGCTTCTTTGTGTCCTTCGTGGGCACACAGATTTTCAGGAGAATTGAAAATGGAACTGACTCAAGCCACGAATCCGTCCGAAGAACCGCAAGCCGAACCGACGAGACGCGCGCTCGACCCGTTTTTTGAAGCGAGCACGCCGCGCGACCACGCGAACCAGTGGGACGTGAGCGCGCTGTGGCGCGAACGTGCGGTCGAAGCGAAGAAATCCAAGCCGGATGCCGACCCGCGATGACGTTGCCGCGCACGCTGTTCGACAAAATCTGGGACGATCACGTCGTTGTGCAAGAACCCGACAGCCCCGCCGTGCTCTACGTCGATCTGCATCTCGTTCACGAGGTCACTTCGCCGCAGGCGTTTCAGGGCTTGCGCGAGCGCGGCTTACAAGTGCGCCGCCCCGATAAAACGTTTGCGACGCTCGATCACAGCATTCCGACCGACGGCGTCTTTCCGATTGCTGACGCGATCGCGGCAAAGCAGATCGCGCAGATGGAAACCAACTGCCGCGACTTTGGTATCTCGCTCTTCGGGCTAAGCGACGAGCGGCGCGGCATCGTCCACGTCATTGGACCGGAACTGGGACTGACGCAGCCGGGCACGACCATTGTCTGCGGCGACAGTCACACCGCGACGCACGGCGCATTCGGCGCGCTGGCGTTCGGCGTGGGCACGAGCGAAGTCGAACATGTGCTGGCGACGCAGTGCCTTTTGCAGTCCAAACCCAAGACGATGCAGGTACGGATCGATGGCGTGCTGTCGCGCGGTGTCACCGCGAAGGACATCATCCTCGCGCTCATCGCGAAAATCGGAATCGGCGGCGGGACCGGACACGTGATCGAGTACGCCGGCTCGGCGGTACGCGCGTTATCGATGGAAGCGCGGATGACGATGTGCAATATGACGATTGAAGCCGGCGCGCGCGCCGGTATGGTCGCGCCGGACGACGCGACGTTCGAGTACCTCGCCGGACGCGAGTTTGCGCCGAAAGGCGCAGCGTGGGACGCGGCGCTCGCGCGCTGGAAGACGCTACCGACCGACGACGGCGCGACCTTCGACGAAACCGTGTCGCTCGATGCGAGCGCGCTCGAACCGATGATCACGTTCGGCACGAATCCGGGAATGGGTGTGCCGATTACATCGCGCGTGCCAGAAGCGCCTGGTTTTGAAAAGGCGCTGGCATACATGGATTTGCAGCCGGGCGCGCCACTGCTCGGTCATCCAGTCGATGTGGTATTCATCGGCAGCTGCACCAACGGACGCCTGTCCGATCTGCGCCTTGCCGCGTCGGTGCTGAAGGATCGAAAAGTTGCGCCGCAGACGCGCGTGCTCGTCGTGCCGGGATCGCAGCAAGTCAAGCGGCAGGCGGAGCAAGAAGGACTCGATCAGATTTTTCGCGCGGCGGGCGCGGAATGGCGCGAGCCAGGCTGCTCGATGTGCATTGCGATGAATGGCGATGCGCTGCAGCCCGGACAGTACGCCGTCAGCACGAGCAATCGCAACTTTGAGGGTCGGCAAGGCAAGGGCGGGCGCACGTTCCTCGCGTCGCCGCTGACGGCGGCTGCATCCGCGATTGCCGGTGCTGTCAGCGACCCGAGGAAAATCATTTGAACTGCACAGGATGCCGGGTTTTTCATTTTTCTTCTTGGCGTTCTTTGCGGTAAACTGAATCTATGGATCAATTGAAGACTCTTACCGCGCGCGTTGTCGCGCTGCCCATTGAAAACATCGATACCGATCAGATCATTCCCGCGCGCTTTCTCAAAGCGATCGACAAAGCCGGAATGGGCGATCATCTCTTCGCGGATTGGCGGTATGACGCGGCGGGCAAGCCGAAGCCGGCTTTTGTGCTGAACCAGCCGCGCGCGCGGGGCGCGCAGATTCTGCTCGCCGGCGACAACTTTGGTTGCGGCAGCTCGCGCGAGCACGCGGTCTGGGCGCTGACCGGCTTTGGATTCCGCGCGGTCATCAGCACGTCGTTCGCCGACATCTTTCGCAACAACGCGCTCAAGAACGGCTTGCTGCCCATCGTCGTCGACCAGGCGACGCACCGCGATCTGTTCGATCTCGTCGCGGAAATCCCGGAGGTTGAATTGACTGTGGACGTTGCCGCGCAAACGCTGACGATGCCGGGCGGTCGCGTCGCGCGATTCCCGCTCGATCCATTTTCCAAAACTTGTCTGCTCGAAGGTGTGGACGAGTTGGGGTATTTGCTGGCGCGGCAGGACGCGATCGCGCGGTATGAGAATCAAAACGTGCCAAACTAGCCAAACATGCCAAATATGCCAAATATGCCAAAAAGCGTTTGGCAATTTTGGCTGGTTTGGCACATTTGGCAGATTTCGTTTGGTGGAGACAACACACGAAGATGCAAGTCATGATCTACGACACGACCCTCCGTGACGGTACGCAGCGCGAAGGATTATCGCTGACCGTTCAGGACAAATTGCGCGTCGCGCAACTGCTCGACGATCTGGGCGTCGCGTACATCGAAGGCGGCTGGCCCGGCTCGAATCCGAAAGATGTCGAGTTCTTTGCGCGCGCCAAGACGCTGGAGTTGAAACGCGCGCGGCTCGCCGCGTTCGGCGCGACGTGCCGCGTGAACGGCAAGCCGGACGACGACGCGAACATCCGCGCGCTGCTCGACGCGGAGACGCCGGTCGTGACCGTCGTGGGCAAAACGTGGACGCTGCACGTCACCGAGGTCTTGCAGACGACGCGCGAAGAAAATCTTCGCATCATTGGCGAGTCGCTGGCGTACCTGAAATCACGCGGGCGTGAAGTGATCTACGACGCGGAGCACTTTTTCGACGGTTACCGCGCTGACCCGGCGTACGCGCTTGCCACGCTGCGCGCGGCGTTCGACGGCGGCGCGGATTCGGTCACGCTTTGCGACACGAACGGCGGCAGTATGCCATGGGAGATCGAAGAGATCGTGCGCGCCGTACGCGCCCAGTTCCCCGGCAAATCGTTTGGCATTCATACACACAACGACAGCGAATGTGCGGTCGCGAATTCGCTCGCGGCGGTGCGCGCAGGCTGCACGCTTGTGCAAGGCACCATCAACGGCTACGGCGAACGCTGCGGCAATGCGAATTTGTGTGCGATCATCCCGGATTTGGAATTGAAAATGGGTGCGCCGTGTCTGCCAGCGGGCAACCTGGCGCGCTTGACCGCGCTCGCGCACGCGGTCGCGGAGATCGCCAACCTCGCGCCGGACGATCACATGGCGTACGTCGGGCACAGCGCGTTCGCGCACAAGGGCGGCATTCACGTCGCGGCGATGCGCCGCAACGAGACGAGTTATCAGCACGTCGATCCCGCGCGCGTCGGCAACGCCTCGCGCGTCGTCGTGTCCGAACTCTCCGGGCGCGGCAACGTGTTGAGCAAAGCGGAAGAGTTTGGCGTCGACGTGAACAACGCGAATACTGATGTGAGCGCGGTGCTCCAGCGGATCAAAGAACTCGAAGCGCAAGGATTTCATTTCGAAAGCGCAGAGGCGTCCATCGAGATGATGCTGCGCCGCGCGCAGAAGGGTTATCGTCCGCTGTTCGAGATGATCGATTTTCTCGTCGTCGTGGAAAAGCGGCAGGGGCGCGGCTTGCTGGCGGAAGCGAACGTGAAGCTGCGCGTCGGCGATGAGGTCGTCCACGTTGCGGCGGAGGGCAACGGTCCGGTCAACGCGCTCGACACCGCGCTGCGCAAGGCGCTCGTGCCGTTCTATCCCGCGCTCAACGCGTTCCACCTCGCAGATTACAAGGTGCGTATCCTCGACGGCGGCGCGGGCACCGCGGCGACGACGCGCGTGCTAATCGAAACGGCGAATCACGTGCAGCGCTGGAGCACCGTCGGCGCGTCGCCGAACATCATCGAGGCATCGTGGCTCGCGTTGTGCGATTCGGTGGAGTACGGACTAACGGTGACGAAATAAGCCAAATAAGCCAAACGTGCCAAATTTGCCAAAGAAGCCAACACAGCCAAATTTCTTTTTGGCATGTTTGGGCTTTTGGCAGATTTGGCACATTTCTATTTCGGAGGTTGGATGCGCGCGAAGATTGTGACACTCCCCGGCGACGGTATCGGCTCTGAAGTTATCGCGGAAGGCGTCCGCGTTCTGCAAGCCATCGCGAAGAAATTCAATCACCAGTTTGAATTTGAAGAGCATCTCATCGGCGGCTGCGCGATGGACGCGACCGGCGCGCCGTTGTCCGACGCGACGCTCGACGCGTGCCGCGCGGCGGACGCGGTGCTGCTCGGCGCGGTCGGTGGACCCAAGTGGGACGACCCGCGCGCGGCGGTACGCCCGGAACAGGGGCTGCTCGGACTGCGCAAGGGCTTGGGACTTTTCGCGAATCTGCGTCCGGTCAAGCCGCATCCTGCGCTCGCGCACGCATCGCCGCTGCGCGCAGAAAAGATTGCCGGCGTCGACGTGATGGTCGTGCGCGAATTGACTGGCGGCTTGTATTTCGGCAAGCCGCAGGGTCGTTTCGACGAGAACGGACGCGCGCGCGCGGTCGATACGCTGGAGTATTCCGATGTCGAAATTCACCGCGTCGTCGATCTCGCCTGCCGATTGGCGACAGCGCGGCGCGGGCGCGTCACATCAGTCGATAAAGCGAACGTGCTCGCGAGTTCGCGGCTCTGGCGCGAGGTCGCCGCACAGACCGCGCGCGCGTACCCGCAAGTAAAACTCGATCACCTGCTCGTGGACACGTGCGCGATGCGGCTCGTCGCCGCGCCCGCGTCGTTCGACGTGATCGTCACCGAGAATATGTTCGGCGACATTCTCACGGACGAAGCTGCGGTACTCGTCGGCTCGATGGGCTTGCTGCCGTCGGCGTCGCTAGGCGCGGCGCCCTTCGACTCCGCTCAGGGCGTACTCGGCGTCTACGAGCCGATCCACGGTTCCGCGCCGGACATCGCGGGCAAGGGCATCGCGAATCCGATTGGGACGATCCTCAGCGCGGCGATGCTGCTGCGGCATTCGCTGAACTTGCCGCGCGAGGCAGACGCGGTCGAACGCGCAGTAGATCGTGCGTTGAGCGATGGGTGCCGGACGGCAGACATCGTCCAGCCGGGCGAGCGCGCATTGAGTACGCGCGAGATGGCGGAGGAAATTGTCGCACGGCTGTAATTAGGCACTCTACCCAAACGCAAGCCAGTGCTTTTCTCGCACCTTGTCCGTAGACGCGCGCAGGCATTTCTGCTATAGTGAGAGTGCCAAGATGGGGCTGGCGTGAGGGGTGCGACGCGCCCGTGGCGTTCGTTGACAGAAACGCGAATCGGATAGAGCCAAGCCGCCTGACCCAGGCGGCATTTGTTTTTAAGATCGGCGCGGCAAGGAGGCAGCGTTGCCCTTTGACCGCCTAGGCGACAGCGCCGTCGCGGAGTTTCGGTGAAGGAGTCGCCTATGCGTGAAGAGGAGTTGCCCGCGCAGAATGAAATCGACTGGGATTTGGGCGCGACCTCGCCGGCGGCGCGGCGCGAGCGTGCCAACTGCGGCACCGGTTTTATCGCCCATCTCTCCGCGCGTCCTTCCCACGCGATTCTGCGCGACGCGCTCGCGACGCTGAACCGGCTCGCGCACCGCGGCGCGATGGCTGCCGACCAGCGCACCGGCGATGGTGCGGGTGTCCTCACTCAAATTCCCCACGCGCTTTTCGCGCGCGAACTCCAGCAGCGCGGCTTGTCCGCGCCAGCGCCCGGCGATTACGCCGTCGGCGTTTTCTTTTTGCCGCGCGCCAACATCGCCGCGCGCGTGCAGGCGAAGCAAATCGTCGAATCCACGCTGATCGAGCACAACCTGCCGCTCTTGACCTGGCGCGCCGTGCCGATCGATCTCGACGCGCTGGGCGATCATGCGCGCAGCATCGCGCCGCACATCGAGCAGGCGATCCTTGCGCGCCCGCCGCACGTTGTTGCCGGCGATGCATTCGAGCGGCGGCTGGTGCTCGCGCGCAAAGAAATCGAACGCCGCGCGCGCGTCGCGGAACTGACGCCGCTGTACATCCCCTCGCTGTCCGCGCGCACCCTCGTCTACAAAGGTCTGCTCATCTCGCTGCAACTCGCCAACTTTTACGCCGACTTGCGCGACCCGGCGTACGAGACCGCGCTCGCGCTTTTTCATCAACGCTATTCGACCAACACGTTTCCGAACTGGGAGCGCGCCCAGCCATTTCGGTTCTTGTGCCACAATGGCGAGATCAACACGCTGCAGGGCAATGTCGCGTGGATGCGCGCGCGTGAGCCGTACCTGGCGTCGCCGGACTGGGTGTCGCCGAAGGCGCTGCTGCCGATCATCGATACGGACGGCAGCGATTCCGCGATGCTCGACAACGCGCTCGAACTCCTCACGCTCTCCGGGCGCGAATTGCCGCACGCGCAGATGATGTTGATGCCGGAAGCGTGGGAGAAAATCGACGATATGCCGCCGGCGTGGAAGGCGTTCTATCGTTATCATTCCGCGCTGATGGAACCCTGGGATGGTCCCGCGGCGATCGCGTACTCGGATGGTCGCTTCGTCGGCATGGCGCTCGACCGCAACGGCTTGCGCCCGGCGCGTTATCTCGTCACAGCCGATGGCTTGGTCGTCGCGGCGTCTGAAGCCGGCGCGCTGGAGATCGACCCGGCGCGCGTGATCGAAAAAGGCAAACTGGGTCCGGGTCAGTGTCTGGTCGTCGATCTGGCGCGTCACCAATTGTGGCACAACGACGACGTCAAGAATTATTACGCGGCGCGGCAGCCGTACCAGCAGTGGCTCGATCAACAAATGAAATCGTTGCCGGAGAAATTGCCTTCGCCGTTCAAAGGCGAAGGCGTTGCCGTGACGCGGCAACAGGCACTCTTCGGTTACACCGATGAGGAACTGGTTGTCGTCCTCAAGCCAATGGCGACCGGCGGCGCGGAACCGACCGGCTCGATGGGCGATGACACGCCGCACGCCGTCCTATCGGAGTTCCAGCGCCCGCTGTATCACTATTTCAAACAGCGTTTCGCCGAAGTGACCAACCCGCCGCTCGATTCGCTGCGCGAAGCCCTCGTGATGTCGCTGCGTGTCTTGCTCGGCGCGCGCGGTAATTTGCTCGACGAGTCGCCCGCGCCGGCGCACCTGCTCGAACTCGCCAGCCCCTTCCTCACGCGTCCGCAACTCGACGCGATCCGCGCGATGGACGATGAGTTTCCGCACGCGCTCTTGAGCGCAACCTTCGCCGTGAACGAGGATCCTGACGCGTTGGAACGCGCGGTCGAGAATTTGTGCCATCAGGCGGAGCGCGCGGTGAATGCCGGCAATGTGATTTTGATTTTGAGCGATCGGGTGACCGAGGGGACGCGCGCGCCGATTCCGATGCTGCTCGCGGTGAGCGCGGTGCATCACCATTTGCTGCGCGTTGGCAAACGCGGGCGCGCGAGTTTGATCGCCGAAGTGGGGGACGCGCGCGACGTACACCAATTCGCCTGTCTGGTGGGCTACGGCGCAGACGCGATTAATCCGTACCTCGCGCTGGCGAGCGTGCGCGCGATCACGGCGTTCCGGCACAGCCAGGGCGCGAACGACCCGATGACCTTGTCGCCCGCGCGCGCGGAGGAAAATTTCATCCACGCCGCGGAAAAGGGCTTGCTCAAGATCATGTCCAAGATGGGCATTGCCACGCTCGACGCGTACCACGGCGCGCAGATTTTCGAAATCATCGGGCTGAGCAATGCAGTCGTGCAGCGTTATTTCACCGGCACGCCGTCGCACATCGGCGGCATTGGCTTGCGCGACTTGGCGAAGATCGTGCTCGCTCACCACGCGCACGCGTTCAACCGCGAGGACGAATCGCAGTTGTATCTGAAAAATTATGGATTCTTCAAGTACAAAAAAGAAGGCGAGTATCACGGCTACAATCCCGCGGTCGTCAAGTCGCTCCACGCGGCGGTCAGCGCGCCCGGCGCGTTGAATGGAAATTTCCAGAACGCGTACGACAAGTATCGCGAGTTTAGCATCCAGGCGCACGATTATTCGTCCGCTGACCTGTCGGATCACCTCGACCTTATTTTCGGCAAGCCGATCCCGCTGTCCGAAGTCGAACCAGCGCGCGAAATCGTCAAACGATTTTCTGCGGCGGCGATGTCGCACGGCGCGCTGTCGATTGAAGCGCACAAGGCGATCGCGCTCGCGATGAATCGTCTGGGCGCGCGGAGCAATAGCGGCGAAGGCGGCGAAGACCCGGCGCGCTATGGCACCGAGAGCAACAGCCGCATCAAGCAGGTCGCGTCCGCGCGCTTTGGCGTGACGCCGGCGTACCTGATGTCCGTGGACGAATTGCAGATCAAGATGGCGCAGGGGTCCAAGCCGGGCGAGGGCGGGCAATTGCCGGCGGACAAGGTCACGGCGGAGATCGCGATGATCCGCCACACCAGTCCCGGCACGGCGCAAATTTCGCCGCCGCCACACCACGACATTTACAGCATCGAAGACCTCGCGCAGCTGGTGTACGATTTAAAGCGCATCAACCCGCGCGCGCAAGTCTCGGTGAAGTTGGTCGCGCAAGCCGGCGTTGGGACGATTGCGGCTGGCGTGGCGAAGGCGTTCGCGGATGTGGTGCAGATCAGCGGGCATTCCGGCGGCACGGGCGCGTCGCCGCTCTCGTCGATGAAACACGCGGGCATTGCGTGGGAACTGGGTCTGGCGGAAACACAGCAGGTGCTCGTCGCGAACGATTTGCGCGGGCGCGTGCGGATTCGCGTCGACGGCGGATTCAAAACCGCGCGGCACGTGATCGTCGCGGCGCTGCTCGGCGCGGACGAATTCTCGTTCGGCACCGCGGTGATGGTCGCGGCGGGGTGCATCATGGCGCGCGCCTGCCACACCAACACGTGTCCCACCGGCATCGCGACCCAGCGCGAGGATTTGCGCAAGAAATTCCCGAACGATCCGAATCGCATCATCGCGTATTTCAATTTTGTGGCGGAGGAAACGCGCGAGTACCTCGCCGCGCTGGGGTATCGCTCGTTCGGCGAGATCATCGGCAGGGTCGAGCATCTGAAATTTACGCCGCGCGCGAAAGGAACGCACGGCGCGTTCGCGCACGCGCTGCCGACGCAGACGGACGCGCGGTGGGACGTGGTGAATAGTGCGTTGCGGGTCGCGTAGGAAACGAACGTCGTTTCGTTTCCCTGGGAAACGTTGCGGCGAACGTTTCCTACGGAAGGATGGGGTATCTTGATCAGTGACAACGAACAGACGGTGGATGTGCCCAGCATCGAACTGCGGCATCTCTTGACCGATCCCGATCCCACCGGCACGCGTCCGCGTCGCAATCTGCAGGCGCGCAACGACCGAGACGAACCGGCAACGCTGGACGATTGGCTGCTGGACGCTGCGATGCCGGCGGTTGAAAATCGTGCGCCGATTGTTTTGGAGCATGAGATCCACAACACCGACCGCACGGTCGGCGCGCGGCTCGCCGGCGAAATCGCGCGGCGGTACGGCGACGCCGGCTTGCCGGCGGGCACGATTCGCGTGACGTTGACCGGCAGCGCGGGGCAGAGCTTCGGCGCGTTTTGCATCAGCGGCGTACATTTGACGCTGATCGGCGAGGCAAACGATTACGTCGGCAAGGGGATGGCGGGCGGCGAGATCGTTTTGCGGCTGCCGCTTGGAGCGCGCTGGGCATCGAACGAAAACTTTATCGCGGGCAACACGCTGCTCTATGGCGCGACGGGCGGCGCACTCTTCGCCGCAGGGCGCGTCGGCGAGCGCTTTGCGGTGCGGAACTGCGGCGCGACGGCGGTGGTGGAGGGCGTGGGCGATCACGGCTGCGAGTACATGACGAGTGGCACGGCCGTCGTGCTGGGATCGACCGGTCACAATTTCGGTGCGGGGATGACCGGCGGCGTCGCGTACGTGTATGATCGCGAGGATATTTTTAGCAAACGAATCAATCCGCAGCTCGTCCGCGCGGCGCGCCTGACGAGCGCCGACGACGAAGCGCGTCTGCGCGATCTCGTGCAGCAGCATGCGGACAAGACCGGCAGCGCGTGGTCGCGCGGGCTGCTCGATCGCTGGGATGAAACCCGCGAATTCTTTTGGCAGGTCGTTCCGAAGTAAGCGTGGAGGATTCCATCTGCACAACGTACCGTATGTTTCTGTGACCGAAATGACACGCCGCTATAATTTTGTGAGATGGCGTCGAGCGCGCCGATCCTCCTCCGAAGAATTGGAGCAGGAGCGCATCGAAATTTTTTGATTTTAGGAGGGATATGAATCTGCGGATTCCGGGACCGACACCTCTACCGCCTCAGGTCGAAGCTGCCTTGCGGCGCCCCATGATCAATCATCGTGGCGCCGCTTTTGCTGACCTGCAGAAGAGAATCGTCGCGCGGCTGCAACAAGTCTTTGAAACCACGAATGATATTCTGATTTTTCCGGCATCGGGCACCGGCGGTCTCGAAGCCGCGCTGGTCAACGTGCTGTCGCCGGGCGACCGCGTGCTGGCGTGCTCGGCGGGCGCGTTCGGCGAGCGCTTTGCGGAAATCGCCGCGGCGTTCGGTGCGCGCGTCGACCAGGTGAGCTTTCCCTGGGGCGCCGCGATCGATCCGGCGAGTGTGGCGGAGAAACTGCGCGCCGCGCCGGACACGCGCGCGGTGCTCGTCACGCACAACGAGACTTCGACCGGCGTCCTGCAGCCGGTGGAGGCGATCGCGCAGGCGGTGCGCGAACACTCGAACGCGCTCGTGATCGTCGATGCGGTCAGCTCGCTCGGCGCGACTCGGCTCGCCACGGATGCGTGGGGCATCGATGTGGTCATTACCGGCTCGCAAAAGGCGTTGATGTCTCCGCCCGGCGCGGCGATTCTCTCGATCAGCGCGCACGCGTGGCACGCGTACGAGGCGGCGCGCGCGCCGCGATTCTATTGGGACTGGAAGGAATGGAAAAAATGGGCGGTGAAAGGAGAAACGCCCTTCACGCCCGCGCTCCCCATCTATTTTGCACTGGATGCCGCGCTCGATTTGATTCTCACCGAAGGATTGCCGATGGTGTACGCGCGCCACGCCCGCCTCGCCGAATGGACGCGCACGCGCGCCCAGACGCTCGGCTTGGCGCTCTTCCCCGATCCGCGCTATGCATCGCCCGCCGTTACTGCGCTGCGCCCACCCGCCGGCGTCGACGCGGGGCGGTTGATTCGGCACGTGCGCGATCAGCTCGACGTTGAGTTTGCCGGCGGTCAGGGGGCGTTGAGCGGCAAGATCATTCGCATCGGTCACTTGGGATATGTGCACGAGGCAGACCTCCAGCGTGCGCTCGATGCGCTTGAGCACGCGATGGCAGAGGTGGAACTGGTATCGGTATGATGTCCACGCGAAGCGAGCCCGCCGGCTGGGTCACGGCGCGCGCGGAAAAGATCGTCCACCGAATTCTGGTCGCTGAGTCGCTGGGCAGCGCGGGACTGGAGCACTTGCAGCAGCACGCCCAGGTGGACGTGCGTCTGGGCTTGTCTGCGCGCGAACTGGAAGCCCTCATCCCATCCTATCACGCGTTGATCGTTCGCAGCGGCACGCGGGTGAACGCCGCGCTGCTCGACGCCGGGCGCAACCTGGTCGTGGTGGGACGCGCGGGCGTCGGCGTGGACAATATCGATGTGGAAGCCGCGACGCGGCGCGGTATCACCGTGGTGAACGCGCCGACCACGAACATCGTCGCCGCGGCGGAACACACGATCGCGCTGATGTGCGCGCTGGCGCGCCAAATTCCCCAGGCGGACCAAAGCGTCCGCGCCGGCGAATGGAAGCGTGAGCGATTCGTCGGCGTCGAACTGGTCGGCAAGCGGCTGGGGCTGGTGGGATTGGGACGCGTCGGGACGCAAGTCGCGCGGCGAGCCATCGGGCTGGGGATGGACGTGGTGGCATTCGATCCGTACGTTTCGTCCGAACGCGCGCAGCAGTTGCCGGTGAACCTCGTTTCTTGGGAGGAACTCTTGACCTCGTCCGATTTCGTCTCGCTGCACACGCCGGTGACCTCCGAGACGAAAAAGTTGCTGGGGGCAAAAGAGTTTGCGGTCATCAAGCCCGGCGCGCGCTTGATCAACGCCGCGCGCGGCGCGCTCGTGGACGAAGCGGCATTGCTGGCGGCGTTGGACGCGGGGAGACTGGCGGGCGCCGCGCTCGATGTCTTTGAAACCGAGCCGCCGGTCAATTCCCGTTTGCTGCGCGATGAACGCGTCGTTGTGACGCCGCACATTGGCGGCTCGACGCAAGAATCGCAAGTGCGCGTGTCGCTCGAAATCGCCGGCGAAGTGCTCGCCGTTCTCGCAGGACGCCCGGCGCGCTTTGCGGTGAACGCGCCGCTGGCGTCGCCGACGCTGGCGCCGCTTTTGCCGCCCTACATCGATTTGGCGGAACGACTTGGACGTTTCTACACCCAGTGGGTCGGCGGACCGCTTGATGCGATCGAGATCGAATACACGGGGCGCCTGGCGGATGAAGAGACCGGCGTGCTGACCGCCGCAGTCATCAAGGGACTGCTGGAGTCGATTCGCGAGGACCGTATCAATCTCGTCAACGCGCGATGGGTGGCGCAGACGCATGGGCTGGACGTTTCCGAGCACAAAACGCAGAACACGAGCCGGTCTGAAAGCTCAATCGGTCTCCACGGCGCGCGGCGCGTCGTCGGGACGGTGCGGCAAAATCAGCCGCACATTGTGCAACTGGATGGCTATGCGGTCGATGCTGTCGCCAGCGGCTATCTCTTGTTGACGCGGCATCGCGACCGCCCCGGCATGATCGGCAAGGTGGGCACGCTGCTCGGCAATGCCGACATCAACATTGCGGCGATGCAAGTCGCGCGCGGCGCGCCGCGCGGCGAGGCGATCATGGTGCTGAGTCTGGACGACGAGGTGCCCGAGCCCGTCTTCGAGAAATTGCGACAGGAACTCGGTCTCGAATGGGCGAAAGTGTTGTTGCTGTGACGACCCAGATTTTTCTGATTCGGCATGGCGAGAGTGAATGGAATTCATCTCGCCGATATACGGGGCAGCGCGATGTACCGCTCAGCGATCTTGGCAAGGAGCAGGCACAGCGTCTCGCGGAGCGATTGAAGGATGCCGGGCTGGCGGCGGTCTATACCAGTCCGCTGCGGCGCGCGCGCGAAACCGCCCAAGCCATTGGTCAGCTCGCGCGCGTGCCGGTCATCCTCGAACCCGGACTGAAAGAAATTCATCACGGCTTGTGGGAAGGGCTGACGGCGGAGCAGGTGAGCGCCCAGTTTCCGGCGGAGTATGCCCTGTGGCGGACGCAACCGCACCGCGTCACGATGCCGCAGGGTGAATCGCTGGCGGAGGTCGCGGCGCGCGCGGAGGCGACGTGGCGGCGGGTCGTGGCGGAGCAGCGCGGCAGCAAGATCGCCGTTTGTTCGCACGATGCGGTGATGCGCGTGTTGCTTCTCATCGCGTTGGGTCTTGCGCTCGAGCATTTCTGGAAATGGGGTTTCGGGAACGCGTCGCTCACCGTGATCGAGGCGCGCGGCGACGCCGCGAATGATTTTCGGCTGGTGTGCTTGAATGACACCGCGCATCTCGCGGGCGTTTACTCTGAGTACGCGCGGCAAGCGTTGTGAAGGTGAAACGGTAGGCATGCCTGGTTCATCCGCCGAACTCGCCGCGTTGCGCGCGATCGGGCGCGCGCTGGCTTCGGCGTGGGATTTGGAAACGACGCTGCAAGCGATCAGCCGGACCACGGCGGATGTCATGCGCATGGATTCGTGTTCCATCTACCTGTTGGATTCGACTCCGCCGGTTCTTATTTTGAAAGCCAGCACCGGGCTGGCGGCGATCGGGCAGGCGCGCTTGCAGTTGGGCGAGGGCATCACCGGCTCCGCCGCGCAGAGCGGCAAGCCGGTCGCCGTGCGGGACGCGGCAAAAGACGCGCGGTTCAAGTATCTGCCGGAAACACACGAGCAGCACTTCAAGTCGCTCCTCGCCGTGCCGCTCATCAGCCAGGGCAAAGTGATCGGCGCGATGAACGTGCAGACCGCGATCTATCATCGTTTTTCCAAAGCCGAAGTCGCGCTTTTGTCGCTGATTGGCGATCTCGCCGCGGGGGCGCTGGAGCGCGCGGGGCTGCATGATCGCCTGCAGCGGCAGATTCAAGAACTGTCCGCCCTGGCGCAAGTGAGCAAGACGATCACCGCGCCGATGTATCTTGACGAGATGCTCGCGATTGTGGTCGAGATGGCAGCGAAAATTATGCACGCGCGCGCGTGTTCATTGCTGCTGTTGGACGAAGGGCGCGGCGAGTTGGTGATGCGCGCGTCGTACGGCTTGAGTCCGGCGCACGCGTCGTCGTCGCCGGTTCAGTTGCAGAACAGTCTCACCGGTCAGGCGATGCTGCGCGGCGAGCCGATCATGGTGCGCGATCTGCGCAGCGATCCGTTCTATCGCAACAAGGAATTTGCTCAGCAGGAGGGACTGCTGTCGTTCCTCGCCGTACCGTTCAAAGTACGCGACAAGGTCATCGGCGCGTTCAATTGCTACATGGGCGTGGCGCACACGTTCACCGCGCGGGAGATCGAATTGTTTTCGACGCTAGCGAATCAGACCGCGCTGGCGATCGAGAACGCCAACCTCGCGATGAACACGCTGCTGGTGCGCGAGATGCATCACCGCGTGAAGAACAACTTGCAGATGATCGCCATGCTCTTGCGGCTGCAGTTGCGCGGCGGCGACCCGGTCGCCCCGTCCGAGGTTTTGCGCCAGACGATCAATCGCATCCTGAGCATTGCTGCGGTACACGAGGCGCTGTCGCAGGAGGGATTCCGTTTGATCGGCGTCAAGGGGCTGATCCAGCAAGCCGCGCACACGGCGCTGCAAACGATGGTTCGCCCGGGGCAGGAGATTTCGCTGGCGGTGGAGGGCGCGGACTTGCGATTGCCCTCGCAGCCGGCGACGGCGCTGGCGATTGCGGCGAATGAACTGATTCAGAACGCGCTCGAGCACGGATTCAACGGGAGTGCGACCGGTGCGGTGCGCGTTACACTGATCGAGGAAGGCGATTGTTTGATCATCCAGGTTCACGACAATGGTATGGGGCTGCCCAAAGATTTTGCCGCGCAGAACAGCCTGGGCTTGCAAATCGTGCGGGCGTTGATCGCCGAAGACTTGCGCGGCGCCTTCGAATTGGCGGCGAGTCCTGACGGCGCGGGCACGCTCGCGACGATTCGCGTGCCCAAATCTGCCGGCGGTGGAAATGGAGAAGAGGATGCGGCTACTTATCGCCGATGACGAGGCGGTCATCCGCATGGGCTTGCGCGCGATGCTGGAAGACGCCGGGCATCAGGTGGTCGGCGCGGCGACCAACGGCAGATCCGCGGTCGTGTTGTCTGAAATCGAGAAACCGGATTTGATTTTGATGGACATCAAGATGCCGGAGCTGGATGGTTTGCAAGCCGCGCGGCAAATCATGGACAAGCGTCCCACGCCCATCGTCATGCTGACGGCGTACAGCCAGCGCGAGCTCGTCGAGCGTGCTAAAGCCGCGTCGGTGTTTGCGTATCTGGTCAAGCCGGTGAAAGAGGACATGCTGGAGCCGACGTTGCAACTCGCGGTGCTGCGTTTCAGGCAGTGGAAGATGCTGCGCCAAGAAGCGCAGGACCTGCAGGCGAGCCTCGTCGCGCGCGATCAGGTCGAACAAGCCAAGCGCGTGTTGATGGAACGCGAGGGGTTGAGCGAAAAGGAGGCGTTCCTGAAAATCCGCCACCAAAGCCGCGCGCGGCGCGCGACCATGGAGAAGACCGCGCAGGCGATTCTCCGCAAAACCGCTGCCACCCCCAGCCGCTGATTGTGCACGCTGCACAACTCAACGCGCACTAATTTGTCGCAGCTTGACTGAAGACGCGGCGCGCGTTTCCGGTTATAATTCATTCAACTGAATGACCTCAGTGCGTTGATGCATTGATTGTTTTGGCCCAGAAGCCCTCGGACGTTTTGCGTCCGAGGGCTTTTTGTTTTTATCGAGTCTCCGCTTGGGGTGGGGTTGATTGTAGATCGGGAGGACGCTATGTTCACTGCTCTGCTCGTTTTTGCATTAGCATACCTTGCCATTGTCAGCGAAAAGTTTCCGCGCCATTGGGTGGCGCTCGCGGGCGGCGGCGTGCTGATTGGGTTCGGCGTGCTCAGCCCCTCCGAAGCGTTGTCGTACGTCAACTGGGATACGTTGGGTTTGCTTTCGGGAATGTTCGTGCTGGTGTCGATTTTGCAGGAAGCGGGTTTTTTCTCCTGGCTGGCGATGACCGCGGTGCGCCGGGTAGATTATCGACCAGCGTATCTCTTTATCGTCCTCATCGTCCTGGCAACGGTGCTCGCGATGTTCATGGACAGCATCACCGTCATGTTGTTCCTCTCGGCGCTCACGTTGCAACTGTGTCAGCTCCTCCGGCTCGATCCTGTGCCGCTCGTCATTGCCGAAGTGTGCGCCGCCAACACAGGCGGCGCGGCGACGCTCGTGGGCGATCCCCCGAACGTCATTCTGGGCACGGCGCTGGGCTTCAACTTTGGCGATTTCGCGACGCATACCGGTCCCATTTCCGCCCTCGCGGCGTTTGCGCTCCTGGCAATCTTTTACCTGGTCAACCGGCAATCGCTCCGAGACGCCCACGCGGCATTGACCGGCGAAACTGCGCGGGAGATGGAGGCATTGCAGCGCGAACCGTTGCACACGCACCTGACGCGCGTGGGGGTCGCTGGATTCGTCCTCGCCATCGGGCTGTTGATCTTTCACGCGCCGCTGTCCGCGTGGACGGGTCTGCCGATGACGTCCGCCGTCGCCGCGCTCGTCCCGGCGGGGCTGGCTCTGCTGGCTCTGCGCCCCGGTCACCGCAGGACGGTGATCCTCCAGGTCGATGGCAAAAGTATTTTGTTTTTTGCCGGACTGTTTGTGATGATCGGAGGTCTGGAGAAGGTCAAACTGTTCCAGGCGCTGGCGGATGTGTTCGCCCGCACGACGACCGCGGATTCCATCGGCTTGATTATGGCGCTGCATTGGGGTCCCGGTTTGATCAGCGGATTCGTCGATAATGTGCCGTTGGCATTGGCAATGAGTTATGTGCTCAAAGACCTGGCGGCTATTCCAGGAATGCCGGCGCTCGCGATGATGGTCTGGTCGCTGGCGCTCGGCATCGATATGGGCGGCAATCTCACACCGATTGGCGCGTCCGCCAATGTCGTGGCGTATTCGTTCATCGAGCGTCATCACGGGGCGATCGGTTGGAGGCGCTGGTTGCTGATCGCGGCGCCGCCCACTCTGATTGCCATGGCACTGGCATCAACCTTGATGATGCTCAAGGATCGCGTGGGTTGGTATTGAATCGGCAAAATCTACAAGGAGGAAGGAAAATGAAATACACCCGATGGTTTCGCGTGGCAGCAATCGGTCTGGTCGCCGCGCTCTTGCTCGGCACCACGCGGGTGGCGTTCGCGCAGGGCGGGCAGCCGGCGGATCCCCAAGTGGACGACACGATTCTCAGTGTGAATGTCCTTTGGGTGCTCGTCACTGGTTTTCTTGTGTTCTTTATGCAAGCGGGCTTTGCGCTGGTGGAGACCGGCTTTACGCGCAACAAGAACGTCGCGCACACGATGATGATGAATATGATGGTCTTTTGTATCGGCGCGCTGGGCTACTGGCTGACCGGCTTTGCCTTTCAGTTCGGAGGCGTAAATTTCACCTATCCCGCGATCAACGGCTTGGGCGCGTGGGCGTTCTCGCCAACGACGCTGGGTAGCTGGACTGGCTTGCTCGACAAACCGCTGCTGATCGGCGGATCAGGCGTGCTGGGTCTGAGCGGCTTTATGCTCGCGGGTCTCAGCGCCAACGTGGGCGTGTTGGCTTTCTTCCTGTTCCAAATGGTCTTTATGGACACGGCAGCGACCATTCCCACCGGCGCGATGGCGGAGCGATTCAAATTCGTCGGTTTTGCGTTGATGGGCTTGTGGGTCAGCATGTTCATCTATCCGCTGGTTGGCAACTGGGTCTGGGGCGGCGGCTGGCTCGCCAACCTGGGACGCACGCTGGGCTGGGGCAATGGCGCGGTGGATTTTGCCGGCTCCGGCGTCGTGCACATGATCGGCGGCGCGGTCGCGCTTGCCGGTGCGATCGTCATCGGTCCGCGCATCGGCAAGTTCAATCGGAATGGTTCAGCCAACCCAATTCCCGGACACAACATTCCGCTCGGCGTGTTGGGCACGATCATCCTGTTCTTCGGCTGGTTCGGTTTCAATCCGGGGTCGGCGCTGGGATTTACCGGCGGCGCCCGCAACCTGGCTGCCAACGCGGCGGTCAACACCCTGATGGCAGGCGCGGCGGGCGGTGTCGCGGCGATGCTGTATCTGTGGCTCTTCGGTCCGACGAAAAAACCGGA
>Ga0272448_1003364_pt1 | contig 19123 bp, 13 predicted proteins | sample YNPCB0191_FD_202220 | JGI IMG/M metagenome (GOLD analysis project Ga0272448, IMG submission 202220) | Hot spring sediment microbial communities from Yellowstone National Park, WY, United States - YNP-CB-019-1 | ecosystem: Environmental > Aquatic > Thermal springs > Hot (42-90C) > Sediment... | reverse complement strand
CAGAGGACTTGGCAGCAGCGCAGCAGGCCGTGAGCAGCGCTCAGGCTCAGCTGGATAGTGCCAATGCCAAGCTCAAAGAGGTAAAGGCTGGTGCGACTCCGGATCAGATCGCCGCTGCTCGGGCGGCTTTGCAGCAGGCAGAGCAGACGCTGGCTCTAAAGCAGAAACCTTACACCGAGGCCGATATTCAGGCGCAGCAGCAGGCCGTCGCCCAGGCCGAGGCCAATCTAGCGGCCAAGAAGACACCATACACGGCAGCGGATGTTCAGGCCGCTCAGGCCGCCGTGGATCAGGCGCAGGCTGCCCTGGACCAAGCCCAGTACAACCTTGACCACGCCTCTCTGGTGGCTCCGTTCGATGGCGTCGTCAGCGCCATCACCTTCAACCCGGGCGAGAGTTCGGCTAGTGCGTCTCTGACCCTGGTCGATCCAAATGCTTTGCGGCTGGAAGTGAACGTAGACGAGGCCGACATCGCCCAGGTGAAAGTCGGTCAGCCAGCAACGATTACTTTCGATGCTTTGCCCGGTCAGACTTTCCAGGGCAAGGTGTCGGCCATCAACCCGAGCGCGACGGTGCAATCAGGTGTCGCCACCTACTCAGTCTACGTTACGCTGGATAAGCCGGGAGCCGTCAAGCCGGGGATGACTGGAGATGCGCAGATCGTCTACGCCAGCAAAGCTAACGCGCTGATGGTGCCCAACCGAGCGATCCGCAATCAGGGCCGCGACCGCGTGGTCGAGGTGCTGGTGAACGGGAAAGTGGAAACACGGGTAGTGCAGGTCGGGCTCAGCAACGACACGATGACGGAGATCACCGCCGGCCTCAACGAGGGGGACCGGGTAGTCATCAACTCCACGACGGCCGCTCAGCCTCGCGTCATTGGTCCCAACCCCGGCTTCGGCGGAGGGGTCAGGATGGTAGGTCCGGGGCGTTAGCCTACTCTCTTCCCAAGGGAGAATAGCAAAGCTATGTCGAACCCAGTCATAGAGATCCACAACCTGACGAAGGTCTATCGGATGGGAGAGGTGGAGGTGCACGCCCTGCGTGGGGTATCGCTGCAGGTAGCAGAGGGGGAGTTGGTAGCCATTACTGGCCCCTCGGGCTCGGGGAAGTCCACCCTAATGAACATTCTGGGCTGCCTCGACCAGCCCACCTCTGGCGAGTACTTTCTGGATGGTATCGAGGTCAGCCAACTCTCGGACGACGAGCTGGCGGAGATTCGCAACCGCAAGATCGGCTTCGTCTTTCAGTCTTTCAATCTGCTGCCACGCACTACTGCGCTTGAGCAGGTGGAGCTGCCGCTGATCTACGGTGGCGTGAAGAACCGACGCCAGAAGGCGATGGACGCGCTGGCAGCCGTCGGTCTATCCGATCGCATCCATCACCGGCCCACCGAGCTATCGGGCGGCCAGCAGCAAAGGGTGGCTATCGCTAGGGCACTGGTGATGAACCCCTCTATCATTCTTGCCGATGAGCCGACGGGGAACCTGGATACCCGCGCCAGCGAGGACATTATGGCGATCTTCCAGCAGTTGAACCAGGAGCAAGGGATCACGATAGTATTCATTACTCACGAGCACGACATTGCTCAGCACACGCGGCGCATCGTCCATATACGAGACGGGCTGATCACCTCGGACGAGCCGGTGCAGGAGCAGAAGATAGCGAGCCGAGTGCTGGCCGCGCTGACCCCGGTAGGTGCGAGCGCTGGGGGTGGAGAATGAACATCCTGGTAAGCCTACAGATCGCGCTACGGGCCTTGGGCGCCAACAAACTGAGGGCCGGCCTGACTATGTTGGGGATGATCATTGGCGTGGGCGCCGTCATCGCTATGGTGGCCATTGGCAATGGTGCTCAGGCCTCGATCACGAATCAGATTCAGAGTATGGGAACGAATCTGCTCTTTATCACGCCTGGTGCGCAGCAGCAAGGAGGCGTGAGAACCCAGCAAGGCACCGCTCCTACTCTCACCTACGAAGATGGAATCGCCATCGCTCAGGACCCGGATATTCCCATAGTGGGCGTGGCGCCAGAGCAGACCTACTTCCTTCAACTGAAAGCGGGCGCCAATAACGTGAATACGCGGGTGGTGGGTACCACTCCTGCCTACCAGGACATCCGCAACTTTCACGCTGCCCAGGGCAGTTTCATTACCCAGCAACAGATAGATGCCCGCTCCCGAGTGTTGGTACTAGGGGCGAACGTAGCCAGCGAGCTCTTCGGCGATGCCGATCCGATCGGGCAGACAGTCAAGATAAGCGCAGGATCGCAAGCCGGCATCAACTTTCAGGTTATCGGAGTGATGGAAACCAAGGGGGGGACTGGCTTTGGCAGTCAGGACGAGCAGGTCTTCGTACCCATCACCACAATGCAACAGCGACTGATGGCGCAGCGCAACGTCAGCAACGCTGGCCACAACGTGCAGGTGCTTGACGTACAGGTGAGCAGCCAGGACAAGATGGATGAGGCGATCGCCAAGATCGGCGATCTGCTAAGGCAACGGCATCGGGTGTCAGAGGACGATTTCACTATTCAGTCGCAGACAGATATCCTGAACACGGCGGGGCAGATCACGGGCATTATGACTCTGCTGCTGGGGGCCATCGCCGGCATCTCGCTAGTGGTGGGAGGTATTGGCATTATGAACATCATGTTGGTCTCAGTGACAGAACGAACCCGGGAGATCGGCCTGCGCAAGGCAGTGGGGGCGAAGCGTCGAGATATCCTGATGCAGTTCATAATCGAGTCGCTGGTTGTCAGCATTTTGGGGGGTGGAATCGGCATTCTGCTGGGAAGCGGGTTGGCTCGGATCGTCTCCGGCATCAATCTGGGAGGGAGCACTCTGCCCGCATTAGTGACTGTAGACGCCGTGCTACTGGCGGTGGGAGTATCGGCGGCGATCGGGGTTTTCTTCGGCATCTACCCTGCCTTCCGAGCAGCCAGACTCAACCCTATAGATGCGCTGAGATATGAGTAGTAGCTATCATGAGCTGTGGCTATAAGTGGCTATAATTGTAGTTGGCTGAGCTCGTCACGCATCATCACGCTCGTATGGGTTGCACTCACAGCGGCTATCACCCCGTACGGCCGAGGCGGACCCATCAGCCTAGAAACGAAGCCTAGAAGCGAGGACAACCGTGGCTCCTATCCTGGTAGTTGACGACGAGAAGAACATCGTACAACTGGTCAAGCTATACTTGTCGAATGAGGGCTACCAGGTTGAGGTGGCCTATAGCGGGCGGGAAGCGCTGGACAAGTTCCACCAGACACGACCCGATCTGCTTATCCTGGATCTGATGATGCCTGGCCTCGATGGCTGGGAGGTCTGCCGGTCCGTGCGCAAGGAATCAGATGTGCCAATCATCATGCTGACTGCCCGCGGCGACGACGTGGATAAGATCGTCGGTCTGGAATTGGGAGCAGACGACTACATCACCAAACCCTTCAATCCCCGAGAGCTGATTGCCAGGGTGAAAGCGGTGCTTCGCCGCTACCAGCCAGCGGCCAAGGTTAGCACTGTCCTGCAAGTGGGTGATCTGCGTATCGACACGGCAAAGCGAGAGGTAATGGTGGGGAACCGCCTCGTGGAGTTACGGGCAAAGGAGTTCGACCTGCTGGTGGCGTTTGCTCAGAATCCGGGCATTGTCCTCGATCGCGAGAGACTCCTCAGCCAGGTCTGGGGGTACGATTACCTGGGCGATTCCCGCACCATCGACGTGCATGTGACGTGGCTGCGAGACAAGCTCAGCGGCAGCGACGTGCAAATTCGAACCGTGTGGGGCATTGGGTACAAGATGGTACCGCCTGCCCCCGTAGCTGAGAAGCGAGAATAGAAACAGTGCTTGGCAGCTTGCGATCGAAGCTGATCGCCGCCTTTGCTTTTGTGATATTCCTGAGTCTGTTTCTCGCCAGCTCGGCTTTCGTCTTCCTGCTGCGCGACTACCAGACCCAACTTGTCCTCAACCAGCTTGCCGACCTAGCCTTACCTCTGTCGTACCAGGTGGCTATGCTGGAGCATGCAGGTGCTGACAGCACGGTAATCGGTCGCTTCCTTGAGGATCAGGCGGCTGAGGTGAAGGTGCGTCTATTGCTGGTAGACGCCAAGGGAGTTGTGGTCGAGGACAGTGGCGAAGGGATGCGTGGACAACGGGTGACATTGACGCCAGGCCGGCCGGTGCCTGGCATTCGCGTGACCCAGGTCGGCATCTATCACCAAAGTGACGGACAGGATCTCTTCCTCGTCTCGGCCGGTTTGCGGTTGCGCCCATTGCCCGGGGACTCAGAGACACGCCTCCCCAGCTATAGCGTCATCTTGGCCGTGCCGGAGGACAGCATCAGTTCAAGCTGGCGGCGGCTGGCGCCTATGCTATCGGCTGCCGGCGCGATCTCGCTAGCGGTCTCCATCGTGGTAGCGTTCTTCCTGGCGCGCTCGATATCTGGCCCCATCGCCCAAATCACCAGGGCCTCGGAACAGATCGCGCGCGGCAACTACGACCAGCACATCGAGGCGAGTGGTAGGGATGAGGTAGGGCAGCTTGCGCGCACCTTCAACCGTATGGCGCAGGATATCGCTCTCTCGCACCGCACGCTGAAAGACTTTCTTGCCAACGTTTCTCACGAGCTGAGAACCCCTCTCACATCGATTCAGGGCTTTGCCCAGGCTATGCAGGATGGCTCGCTCCGCACGCCCGAAGACTACACCGAGGCGGGACGCATCATTAGCGAAGAGTCGGAAAGGATGAGGCGGCTGGTGGAAGAGCTATTGAACCTCTCTAGATTGGAGTCGGGGCAGGTACAGATGGAGAGGCAGCCGCTCGATCTAGTGGAGCTACTGCGCGTGACCGTGAGGCGGGCGCAGCGGCAGGCCGATGAGGCCGGCATAGCCATCCACCTGGCCGCCGATCGTCTGCCACCGGTCTTGGGGGACAATCACTGGCTGGAACAGGTATTCACGAACCTGTTGGAGAACGCGCTGCGGCATACGCCTCCCCAAGGGACCATCACCATTGCGTCTGCCGTCGAGAGCGCGACGGCGGGAAAAGGTGGCAGCCGGCCAGTGGCCAGCCAGCCGGGAATGGTGGTGGTTCGCGTCCACAACACGGGTTCGTACATCCCCCCTGAAGACCTGCCTCGCATTTTCGAGCGCTTCTACCAGGTAGACAAATCGCGGTCGAATGGGACTTCGGGCCTGGGGTTGTCGATCGTCAGGGAAGTGGTGCAAAGCCACGGGGGCACGGTGGAAGCCTTCAGCGACCGAGAGAGGGGCACCACCTTCGTGATAAGACTACCGGCCGCCGGCCCGACGATGGCCTCTCCTCGCGAAACCGCTCCCACCCGGACCGGCTGATTCCGTGGCGCTGTCACGATTACTCAGTTACTCGGTTGCCCCCACTTGCGCGGGGTAGTCAACGCGCTCGCACGTAGCTCATGCTGCCGGCCGGGCGCACCAAGCCCTTCAGTTCCATCATAGTAAGGGCAGCCGTCACCTGTGACACTGTGAAGTTGCTGGCCCGCACGAGATCGTCCACATGCATCGGCTCAGAGGAGAGCAATCCCAACAGGGCTGCTTCAGTCTCGTTCTCGGGCAACAGCGCTTTCATCTCCAGTTGTTGTGGCAGTGAGGACAGGTTTAGCTCCTCGAGTATGTCCTGCACGCTAGTGACCAACTTGGCACCCTGCTGGATGAGACGATTGGTACCACCGCTGCCGCGAGAAAGGATGCTGCCGGGCACGGCGAAGACCTCGCGGCCCTCTTCAGCCGCGAAATCGGCCGTGATGAGGGCGCCGGAGGTGGGGCCGGCCTCTACCACCAAGGTGCCCAGAGAAAGCCCGCTAATGATGCGGTTGCGCTGGGGGAAGTTGGTGGCCTCAGGCTTGGTGCCAAGGGGATACTCGGAGATCAGAGCACCGCACTCAATAACGCTTTCCGCCAGACGAGCATTCTCGGGCGGATAGATCACGTCCAGGCCGCTGCCCAAGACGGCGATCGTGCGCCCACCAGCCTGGATGGCAGCGCGGTGAGCATGGGTGTCGATGCCTCGCGCTAGCCCACTCACCACGGTTACGCCGTGCTCGGCTAGTTCGCCAGCCAATCTTCGGGCCACTTCCTGCCCATACACGCTGGCTCGCCGCGTTCCCACGACGGCCACTGCCCAATCGTCAGCGCTGCTGATCACCCCGCGCATATAGAGCACTGGCGGCGGGCTATAGATCTGGCGCAGGCGTTCCGGATAGCTGGTATCCTGCCAGGTAATGGCCTTTACACCTGCCCGCTCAAGACGCTCCACCTCACGCTCGGGGATCACGCTAGCCTGGGCCGCTCTGACCGCTTCGACCGTCCGCGCCTCCAGGCCGGCCTGCGCCAGCGCTTCCGCCCCAGCCTGCCAGGCCTCGCGCATCGAGCCGAAGTAATCGAGCAGGCGACGAAAGCGCACCGGCCCCACGCCATTGACTCGAGTAAAGGCGATCCAGTAGCCTAGCTCCTCCACTGCTGACCGCCTCAGTTGCATGCCGGCAGGGGCAGGTCCATGTGTGGGAAGTAAGTGCGGGCATCGGCGCCGTGCGACCAGACATTGGAGTGGGTCGGAACATCCTCTATCCGAGCCCAGAAGTAGTACTTGTTCTGCGGATCAGAGGCGGCCGACACATCGATGTCGAAGAAGTCCCAGACCGGGTAGCGCAAGCCGTTCTTTTCCACTATCCGTTTCTGCCCTGTGCCCACCGCTTCTCCCGGTTCGCCATTGAGAGAGCGATACAGCGTTACTGCTCCCTTCCAGTCTGGCGTCGCAGATACCAGGCTACCGCGTTGGAAGACCATAACCGTAACGTTGGCTTTGGTCGCCTCCTGCACCGGTGCCACCACGCCGTTCCGATGGGGCCATACGATCTCCACTTTGGCATCGGCCTCCGTCACCGCTCCCACGCCCGTGGGAACGTCTTGGTCGGGGAAGTAAGTGCGAGCGTCGGCGCCGTGGCTCCAGACATTATTCGCTGTCGCCACGCCATCCACAGTCAGATAGAAGTAGAGCCTGTGGCGAGGATCGCGGGCGGCGCTGACGTCCACATCGTCAAAGTCCCAGGTGGGGAAGACGCGCCCATCCTGGGTGGCCAGGCGCTTCTTGCCCGTTGCGATAAGCCGCGCGGGCTCGGCGTCGAGCGCCCCCCAGAGGCGGACGGTAGGCTCCCAATCGCAAGGCACAGATTGTTCGGTTCCTGGCCGGAAGAGAAAAGCGCTAATGTTCGCGAGTTGAGCTTCGGTCACTGGGACACCGCCGTGCGGCCACACGATCTCGATCTTGGCATCTACGGCGGTGAGAGGCTGGGGTTGAGGGGTGGAACTAGCTGGCGTGCTGCCCTCGACATCCTCTACTACGAGCAGTGGGCTGCCGCCGACTAGGTAGATGGAAGGATCGCGGGGATCGGAGTTGTTGTGCGTGCCCTCGAGAGTAAGGGAATAGCCGCCAGCTTGCGCCTCGATCGTCTGCGTGCGGCCATACTTGTCCACGAGTTTCGCCTTCGAAGCATAGGCTGGGAGGGCGATAGTGCAGGTGTCGGGGCCGGTGTTCCAGATGGCGGTCACGCGCTGCCCGGGGCGATCGAGCACTACCTTGGCCACTTGACCCGGCCAGATGAACTGGAACCGGTCGCGGCCGGAGGCGAGGAGGGCGTCGATCTGAGCTTCCGAAGGGGGGTTATGACTGCCGGTCCATGAGAAGACAGCCGAAGTACTCTGCGAGAAGTAGGTGGCAGCCACCTGGTAGGCCACGTAGGCGGGACGAACACTACCATCGTTGCGTACCAGCCCGAAGTACTCGCCGTTTTCCGGGTCACCATCAGACATCTTATAGACGCTGGCCCGTTGCACTCCGGCCGCCCTGGCCAGGGCGAGGGCTTCGATGATGTAAGATGCCTGCTCGTCCATCGTGGCGCGATAGGAGCCCGCTGGCAAGGGAGCCATCGGGTCGTCATAGGGCACCACATTCATCTCAGTCACCCAGATCGGCTTATCTATGCCACGAGCCTGCATCAGGCGGCGAAACAGCGTAGGAACGGCGAAAGAGTTGAGAGGGTTTCCGTATGTATGGACGTTGGCCACATCGAAGTAGTAGCCATTGGCTGGCGCCAGAGGATCGGCGAGGGCCAGATCCAGCAGTTTCTCGAAGTATTGCTGGCGCCCGTTCTCTTTGTCCCACCAGTAGGTCAGCCCCGCCATTACCACGGTGGCCGATGGGTTGGCTTCTTTGATCGAGAGGTAGGCAACCTTCAGGAGCTGGAAGTACTCCGCTGGAGTGCCGGCCCAGTTGGCAACTCGTTCGGCATTGTACATGTCGGGCTCATTCCAAATGATCCAGACGTCGATGCGGCCTTTGTAGCGTGTGGCCAGGCGGCGGGTGAACTGGCCCCAGTAGTTCTGTGGATCATCGTAAGGTCGATCCAGGTTCTTGGGGACTGCCGTGGGCCCCTGGCTCGGATCGCGCGCTGCCCAAGACGGCGTGCTCAAGATGACACCGACCGGAGTAATGCCACGGGCGATCTCCTGATCGATCTGGTCATCGCTGAACCATCCCTCTTGCATCTGCTCAGGAGAATCGGTCTGCATCTTGGACCACCAGAACACCAGACGCTCCCACTTCACACCAGCCTGCAAGGCCCGATCCGGCGAGTAGATAGCTTGCACAGCGCCAAAGAACGGATCGTTGTTGGAGACAGCGGGGAGCGGAGAAGGAGAGCTCTGCTCCGCGAGCGAGGTAGGGATCGACGACGCCAGGAACAGAACGATCGTGGCTAGAGCCAGGTGGAACAATAGCAGACGCCGGCGAAGATTCATGCGCGCGCCTTGAAGCTCCTAAGCTTGCGTTGGCCGGCATTCTAGCACAGCACGAAGATCATCCGCAAGCGACACGCCTGGCCGATAGCATGCTTGAGGGTTCAGTGGCAGATGAGGACCGGTAAGCGGCTACGATGCACTACGGCGTCCACGGTGCTGCCAAACAGGGCTTGCGAAAGCACACCGTGGCCGGTAACGCCCATAACGATGAGGTCGCATCCTTCGCTTTCAGCTGTGCGCAGTATTTCGTCGCCTGGCCGCCCCTGACGCCACAATAGGTCCGCGGAGAGGCCATAATGGGCCGCCAGTTGGCGCGCTTCCTCCAGCTTCGCTCTGGTCACTCGTGAAGGCTCTTCTACCGCCAGTACAGCCAGTGGCAACTCCCAATCCTTCGCTAACTTGGCCGCCGTCTCTAGAGCGTCCTTGGCGTTGCGGCTGCCGTCATAGGCTGCCAGCAGTTTGTTGATGGGGCGGGGATCCCGCAGGCAGGCCATCACGGGGGGCTTGGCGTGGCGGACCACGGACTCAAAGACCGATCCAAGGAGAAAGCCGGCCCAAGCCGCCCGCGTGCCGCGGTGCCCCATGATTACCATGTCGATACCTTCTTCGGCTTTCTGGACGATCACGCGGTCAACCACACCGGTAGCAAGATCGGTCTGGCAAAGCACGCCGCTTTGGCGGCATCGGTCTTCTAGCTCGGCCAGAATCTGTCGCCCAGCGTCTTCCATATCCTGCTGAAGCTGCCCGAAGTACTCTACTCCAGACCAGGCGCCATAGCCGGCAATGGCAGAGGGAACGTAGAGTGACTCGATGCGGCCTAGATCGACCACGTGGAGTCCACAGATCACGGAGCCCTCTTCCTTTTGTGCTATCCAGATCGCCTGCTGGAGGGCAGACCAGGCGTGCTCAGAACCATCAAAGGGAACCAAGAGACGCTTGGACATTGGCCCACCTCCATCCACAGCCCGCAGACATTTGGCGCGCCGCCCAGGCGATGCTGCCCCTGACTCGAGTTTGCCAGCTCCCGGCTGGGCAGCGACCGGCTGGCAGGGCGAGACGCGCACTTTCCGTGCCCAACAAGAAATGCCCGTGGCGTGAGGCTGCCGACGCTGAGGCGAGCGCTACCCCTCCTGCGCCCTCCGCACCTCGATCACCCCTTCTCGCACTCTCACTTCGAGGCAGGGCTGAGGGTAAGCGGAAGGGCCGTGGACGACTTCGCCCGTGTCGAGCCGATACGTCGAGCGGTGCCAGGGGCAGGTAATGAGTCCTTCCTGCAGGCTCCCCTTGGCCAGTGGGCCACCTGCGTGAGCGCAGGTTTCGCACAAGGCATAGATGCGGCCGCTCTGCCGCACGAGCACTATAGTGGCCCGGCCGGCTTGCGCACGCTTTGGCTGCCCCTCAGGCAAGTCGGAATCGTTCATGGCGGCCGTGAAATCCTTGGGGGCCTCGAACCAGGCCGTACGGTTGATAGCCGTGCCCTGGCGGAAGACGAGATCGCCGCCCAGATAGGCCCCCAAGACAGCCGCCCCGTAGCCGAGAGCGGCGAGAGCGCGGCCATCCGATTTGCGGCCGCTTAGCCGCTCGACAAGAGATAGGGCGAAGAGCACCACCGCCGTCACGTTGCACAGGGCATGAGCGATCCCGATGCGGCGTTCCTCGCCGTAGGTGTCGCTCCAATCGGCCAGACCGCTGGCCGCTGCCCCCAGCCCAGAGGCCAGCCCTAACCCAATAGCGGTGTTGGCGCAGGCGCCTAGGTCGCGCTCGGAAATGGTTTCGGCGAGATCGAAACCAATGGCTGCCGTCCACGCTCCCACCGGCACGTCAGTGATCGCCGGGTGCAGCGAGTGACCCAGCCAGGTGCCGTTCAGGAGATCTTTCAGGAAGCGCAAGGGCTCTCGGCTGTGGAAGAACCGTCGCAAGGCGTCCTGAAGCGGATCGCCTATCTGGGCCAGCCACTCCTGCTTGCGCACCAACTTGACTATGGACTCACGACCGATAGCCTGGGTCTGCACGGTGAGCCTCCTCCTGCCCTTGTGGCCGACCGGAACACGGGTATCTTCACCAGCCGGCCAAGCTTCTGCCCTGCCTTGGCGCCTCCTAGGTGGGTGCGCCGGACACAGACCACGCGCCTTGGGGCGGACCCGGTTGCACGTCTCCACTAATAGAATAGCATACAACGCAACAGCCTTGTTGGCTTGGCCCGTTGTATAATGGCTCACAGAGTGCCTGGACGCCCGAGGACGGGTCGAGCCGGCGACTCCGAGGAGGGGTGCCAATGGTAAACGCTAATGAGACAGAGATCGACCTGCCTTTTCCTGAGGCTACCGACCTACACCTGCGCTTGGCCGTAGGTGCTTGTCGCCTGCGCCTTCAGCCGGGCGGACAGGAAAGCTGGGTCAAAGGCACTTACCACGACCCCACCGGCGGTCTGCCTCTGCACATCGAGCAGGAGGGAGGGACTATTCGTATCGTACACCGGCCCGACTGGAGCAGCATCTTTGGCTGGCTAGCTGGAGTGCCCAGGCTTGAGCTGACGTTGGGCGCGGCTAAGCCCTATGCCGTGACGCTCGAGTCCGGGGCCAGCGAGGCGAGCCTCGATCTAGGCGGGCTGCCAATCACCCGTCTCGCTATAAAGCACGGTGCGGGCAAGATGGAATTGGACTTCTCTGCCGCCAACTCGCAACCTATGAGTCTGCTCAGCCTCGCGACCGGGGCCAGCGACACTTCCGTCCGCAACCTCGCCAACGCTAATTGCGCCGAGATAACGGTCGAGGGCGGGGCGGCGGCCTATCGGTTCGACTTTGGGGGACAGCTGCAGCGAAGTGCACACGTTCGCATCTCGACCGGGGTCTCGTCGCTGGACTTGAGCATCCCGCGCGCCACAGCGGCCAAGGTGGCGCTGGAATCAGTAGTGGGGGGCCTTGATATCGGCGACGGCTTCACGAAGAAGGAAGGAACCTTTTGGACGGAGGCTGCTCTGGCCGGCCAGAGCCCGATCCTAACGATCCACGCGAGCGTCGCCTTGGGGGCACTGCGTCTGCGAGCTACTTGAGCTTGCGCTTCCTAGCCTGCCAGCAAGGGCCAAACCGAGGACGCTAAGAAACGCAGCCGCGGAGATCAGCGCACCGATGCTGAACGATAAGGGTTGATAGCGCATCTCGATCGTGTGCTCGCCGTTGGGTAGCTCCACCGCACGGAAAGCGTGGTTAGCGACGTAGATGCGAACTGGCACGTCATCGAGGTAAGCCTGCCAACCTGGGTAGTAGGTGTCGCTGACAACCAGCATAGCGTTGCCCTTCGCGTTCGCGTGTATGAGTATTCTCTGCGGCGAGATGGCGGTGATTTCCACCTCCGGCCGCTCTCTGGCCATATCAGAGATGGCAAACGAGGGAGCCTGCTCTAGAACAACGCTGTCGCCGGGGTGATGCTTCGGATCCAGTGCCATAGTCAGGGACTCGGCCGGGCTGGAGGCGATGCGGTAGCTGGTGACGGCATATGCTCGCGGCAGACCATAGAGGTTGCGGTAGGTCTTGAGATCACCATCGCGAAAGACCAGCTTGGTTCCTTCGCCATAATCCTTCTGAGCCACTACGTATTCGACATTGAACAGCATCCAGTTTCTCCACTCCTCGTTCGAGCCGATGAGCTCGTCGATCCGCTTCACACGCATGGGGGCATCGCCGACCATGCCGGCCAGGCCTGCAAGAGCCGGGTAGTTGGCCGGGAGGACGCTATTGTTTTCGGCACGAAGACGGAAGACGCCCGGCTGGGAGTGGAGGAAGTCGAACGTAGCGGCCGCCTTGGCGAGAGGACTGACCGACGGCGGGGGGGCGAAGTTGTTGTTCCAGTTGACGAGGAATGAATCCCCGAGCAGTAGACCCACCAGCAAAACCACATAGAAAGGAATCGGAAGCTGTCCTGGCCGGCGGGCGATTGCCCACGAGACAACAAGGGTGGCCATGAACAAGACCAGAAACAGCGCATAGCCGCTCAGTATCCCCCCATAGAGGCCAGGCTGGAAAGCCGTGCTCCCTCGCCACTCCGTGGTCAGAAACGGAACCAGCGCAACCAGGCCGAGAACCAGGAAAAATGGCAGTAGGGGCGTAAGCGGAAGTCGTGCTACCTGCTGGTGTGGCCTGAAGAGCCAGGTGAGGCCGTAAGCAGAAAGAATAGAGAGCGAGAAAGCGAAGAGGACGGCTACACGCTCTTGGTCCTGCACCATACCCAGCCCAGGCACGACGCGGACTAGAACACGGAAGGTGGGCAAGTTACCACCCAGGGAGAGTAGTAGCGAGCCGATGGCCAAGAGGCTCCAGAAGGTGACCTCCTTGAGGCGATGCCGCAGGGCTAGTAGAGCCAGCGCCAGAGGGGCAATGCCGACGTAGAGGGCCTTTTCGTTTCTCCAGTTCGGCAGAATCACTCCTAGCAATGAGCTCAGTTCGTAGCCATGGCTGATCGCTGTCGGCCTGAGATCGAGGCGGCTAGAGAGCGGGAAGAACTCCAGAGATGGTAGAAGCTGGGCTGCCGCAGCAGCCATGGCTACGCATCCCAGGCCAACTGCCCCAACCAACACCTTCCACGGAGGCCACCGCGCCTCCCAGGTCGAGTAGAGTAGATACAGCAGCGTGGCGTAGGCAACGTACATAGCCGTCTGCGGATGGCCGACGAGAAAGGCAAGGCCAAGCGTACCTCCAGCGAATGATATGTTAGCTGCCCACCGGTTCCCGTATCGCCTGGCACGCCAGATAAACCACAGGGCAAGGGGCAGCCAGATGGTGGTTTCCACGATAGGGCTGGCCTGCATAGGATAAGACAGCATGAAGCCGCTGAAAGTGAAAGAGGCAGCAGCGATGAGCCCACCCAGGCGCCGGCCCACCAGGTCGCGGGCAAAGACGTATGTGAACAGGGCGCCCAGAGCATAGTGAACGATGAGTCGCCATTCCATATCCAGCATGGTGAAGCCATCAGCTCCCAGGCAGTAGTCGATCAGCAATCCTAGGGGGTAGGAAGCCGAGGTTAGAGGGTCGCCGGCCGCCGGATGGCCGGCGAAGATGTAAGGGTTCCAGATGGGGAGCCGTCCCTGGTGGAGTTCGGCAGCCACGAAGGCTTGAAACGGGTAGAACTGGTTAGTGAAATCGCCGGGCGCGATCTCCAGCCGGGCGCTGGCGTCGGGCGTAACCAGACGCCAGAAGAACAAGAGCAAGAGCAGCCACAGCAGCAAGACGCTGCCCGCGTCGACGAGAAGATCCTCGCGCCAAATCGCTCGACGCCGCTGCCCGGTCTCGCGCACGGAGTGCAGAATTCCGTCGGCAGCTCTTGTCATCAGCCGCTGACCTTGACGTGGGTCAGAACGACCCGATTCTCGCCGTTGGGCAGTTGCAAGCGAACACCCTCCTGGAGCTGATAAAGGCCGACCTCGAGCTGGTAATCCCCGGGAGGGATATCTTGGGGAAGAGCGAGACCGTAGTTATCAGCGATCTCCTCATCTGCCTGCCAGCTGTCGGTTGGGCGGCGGCCGCCCATAGGCTCGCTGTCACGTTGCGCCCACGTCTTGCCCGTGTCATCCACCAAATGCGTGAAGACGGTGTAGCGCTTGGAAACCGGGCCCGACGATCGCCAGTAGAGGGTGAGCGTAAGCACATCGCCCGGCCGTGGCTGAGGCGGGCCCAACGCAAACCCAACCAAACGAATGAGGCCGGAGGGGTGAATGAAAGAGGCTTCCACCGGCTGTCGGGCCGGAGGCTGCGCCCGGCGCACGGCGTAGCGGACTAGTTGGATGTTGCCGAACCAGCGATCGTCGGTCTTGTAAGCTGCCGACTCTAGGAAGGTCTCGACGAACCGGTTCTTTCTCTGCCCGTAGTTGGTCGGGATCATCCAAATGTACTGAGATTGTTCCAGCACCTCATGCAGAGTCCGCTGGTCAGCCTCGTTCTGAGGGAGCGTCTCGTTGCGGATGAAGTAGGTCGGCAAGCCAAGGTTGTAGTATTGGAAGTAGGGATCGCTGGCCAGCAGATCGATGATGGCAACATCGCTTGGGGTAGCGTGCTCTCGGACATACGCTTGCAGGCGATGCAAGTCGGAGACGCTCGCTGACCTCACCGTGTTGTAGTAGCCGGGGAGCACCAGAAAGGCCGGGAGCACGGCAGCCGCCAGCCCGGCGATGCCAAAAGGTGCGAGCCAGGCACGGTAGGGCTGATTTTCCTTGGTCCAGCGTTCAGCAGCGCGTAAAAAGATCGAACGTGCTGCCGATAGACGTAGCAGGCAGGCAATACCCTCTGACACACCCAGGAGATAGGCTGGCGATAGGAGGATCAGGTAACGCTCCACTAGGCAGGGGATTCTCAACGAAATAAGAACGGCAGTAGCGAGGGGCACCAACAGGTAGGCAGGGACGATGCGCGCGCACGCCTGCCGACCGCAGAACAGGCTAGACGCGGCCCCGATGGCGAAGAGGAGCAACCCCAGTGCCAGCAGAGGCCCGCCCAGGTTGCCCGCGTAGCCCGACTGGCCGAAGGTGAAGGCAGTGAAGACAAGCCCAAGGGCCGAGAGAGTATCGCCGTGCTGCACCCAGGCCGCCGACTGAGGAGTCCCCACAATCGTCAGCGTGTAGAGCAGCCAGGGGGCGATGAGAACGGCGATGAGCACCTGCGAAAGCAACCAGTGTCGCCAGGTAGGTTTGGGAGCAGGCCAAAGCAGATAAGCTGCAGTATGAAACGGAATGAGCAGCACCGCGAAGGTGTGCGTGTAGAGGGCGCCCAGGGTGGATGCGCCGTAGGCCAACCAGAGTCCCGAACGATGGCGCCATTTCGGCACCACTGTCACCTTCCCTGCTGGCTGTCGGCAGGCTTGGGTCGTCGACTGCAACAGGCGCACCAAGCACAGCGTGGAAAAAGCGGATAGCCAGGCCAAAGGAGAATAGTCGCGAGCTGTCTGCGAATAAAGAATCAAGAATGGATTCGTTGCCACCAAAAGGGAAGCGATCAGGCCTGTGGCGCGGCCGCTGAGCTCCACGCCTAGCCGATAGACAGTTGCCAGTAGAAGGACACCGAAGACTACGGATAGGAAGCGAGCAGCGTACTCGGTATCTCCGACGAGCAGCCGCCAAAAGTGCATAGCTAAGAAGTGCAGAGGCGGATGGGGCTCGACAGCGCCAGTGTAGATATCCATCTGGCCATAGAGCCAGCGCTGGGCGGCGAGCATGGTGAACGCCTCGTCGCCAGTGAGCGACTGCAAGTCTAGATGATATAGGCGCAGCGAGAAAGCGAGAAATGCCAGCAGGCAGATCGCTAGATCGGCCGCTGGCAGCGCCCGCATCTTCACCTTGGCGATGGCCATACATACTCCTGGCCGGCAGCAGTATGAAGCCGGCGCAGTATATCACAAGGGCTTGGTTTCCTGCCCCTAGCCCCAGAGTGGTCCCTGGCAGTACTGCTGCAGAACGGTTTCGTTCAACTGGATGCCGAGGCCGGGGGCCTCGGGGACTGGGATGTAGCCTTGCTGGATGATAGGGCCTTCGTGTACGACGCAGTCGTCCCACCACGGTATTCCCGCACAGTGGAATTCCAGGGCCAGGAAATTGGGTATGGCTGCACAAGTGTGAACAGCCGCCATCGTGCCAATCGGGGACGTCATGTTGTGTGGCCCCAACGAGATCAGGTAAGAGTCGGCCAGGTCGGCGATCTTCTTCATCTCACGCATTCCACATGAGTGGGGCACATCGGGCTGTACGACGTCGGCGGCCTGGCGTGTGATTAGGTCGCGGAACTCCTCGTAGCTCCGAAGGCGCTCGCCAGTGCAAATGGGCACGCGGGCCTTGGATGTGACTTTGGCCATGGCCTCGTGGTTGCCGGGAGGGATGGGGTCCTCCAGCCACATCAGGTTGAAGGGCTCCACTTCGTAAGCGATTCGCAGAGCATCAGCCACATTGTAGCGAGCGTGCAAGTCGATAGCCAGGTCGGTATCCGGCCCAATGGCCTCCCTGATGGCAGCCACGGTAGTGATAATGTCGCACAATTCGGCAGGAGCGAGAGAGCGATCGTGGGCATCCAGCTTGCGGGGAGTCGGGAAGTCGATGTCGAACTTCATAGCCGTGAAGCCAGCTGCCTTCACCTGGCGGGCGTGTTCAGCGAAGGCCTGAGGGGTGTACATGTCCAGGAAGCGGCCCGTCTCTGCCACTTGGCGGATGTTGTCGCGGATCAGCGTAGGCGACCAGTCTTGACCCGCGTGGCAGTCCTGATACATGCGCACACGGTTGCGATACTTGCCGCCTAGAAGCACGTACATCGGCACCTCCAGAGCCTTGCCCAGGAGGTCCAGCAAGGCGATTTCGACGCCGTTGACGAGGCCGATGTTGCGGGCGGGGGCGAAGGCGCCCAGGAGCGGGGCCAGGATTGGTTCGGCGTCGTGAGGACGGCGACCCACGACAGCCTCGCGCACCTGCGCTAGGTCGTCGGGGTGCACGCGGCTCAGGAGTGGGGTCTCCCCATACCCGCTCAGCCCCTCGTCGGTGTCAACCCGCACCAGCGTCCATTCGAACGGCCCAATGGGAGGCGTAATGCGCACGTCAGTGATTTTCATCGTTCATCTGACCTCCTACCTGTCTGCCAGTGGAGGTAGGATAGCATAAAGCTGGCGCCTGAGGTAGGGTGCAGAATGCCGGCCGCGAACAACCCGAGAGGCCCCTTCCTTATCGTGTGGCCGAGGGGGGGCCTCTCGGTCTATCGCCATCGGCAGATCACTGACGAGGACTTGGCCGGGGCTGCTTATTACGCACTCCAGAGTTGACGCCGTTCTGGCGCCTAGGGCACGATCACAACCTTATAGACCTTGCGCTCCTCTAGCAGGCGCAGGGCCTCGGGCAGCTCGCGCAGCGACATGATGCGCCCCACGATGGAGCGGAGATCTACCTTTCCTTCACTCAGAAGCTGGACGGCTGTAGGATAGCAGTTGAGGCTGCCGACAGCGCCAGCCAACTCGATCTGCTTGCCCATGATAGTATCCATCGTCACGCTGATAGGGTGTCCGAACACGCCGTAGATGACGATACGCCCTTCCCGGCGAATCGCACGCAGAGCGAGATCAACGGCGCTCTCGCGTCCGGTAGCCTCCAGGATGCGGTCCGGGCCTTTGCCCCCGCTCCATTCCCGCAAGGCCGCTTCGGCGTCGGTCGCCTTGGGGTTGACGGTGAGGGAGGCGCCGAATTTGCGCGAGAGGGCCAGGTTCTCGTCGTGATGATCCACTCCAGCCACCTCGCAACCTACCAGCGCCCGGGCGGCCTGAGTCATGCAGAGGCCGCTGGAGCCTTGGCCAATGACGGCCACTTTGTCAGTAGGAGAGAGATGAGCGCGGTTGACGGCGTTGACCGCACAGGCTAAGGGATCGATCAGGGCTGCTTCGATCATATCTACGTGCGCGGGCAGGAAGTGCAGCATCTCTTTGGGAACTGACACATACTCGGCATAGCCTCCATCGCGGCTGAAGCCGGTGCCGGCCCGGCCTTCGGTAACGACGCGCGCACCGATGGGCACGTCGGTTGCCTCAGGGCCCACGGCGGCGATCTCGCCGGCTATTTCGTGGCCGGCGATAATGGGATAAGTGGCGCCGCGAGAATCGCCGTGGAATATGTGCAAGTCGGTGCCGCAGATGCCACAAGCGTGGACCTTGATCAGCACGTCCTGGGGAGCCAGCTTCGGCACAGGCACGGTCTGGACCACGATCTGGTTCGGCCGCGGCATCACGGCGGCAGTCATAGTCTCGGGTACGACGGGTTTGGCGGGCATACGTTCACCTCGGTGTGCTCTCTATCTTGTGTACCCTTCAGCTTCGACTAGAGCCCTAGCTAGGCCTGGGGCCAACGAGCACGCGTGCTCGGCACCTAGCTCACATGCGCGGCACCCAATGAGCTTATGTGCTCTATACTCAGTGTACACTATGATTGCAGAGTCACAACCGGGAGGTTCGTCAACAGCGACTCACCGGTGGCAGCGTCGAACAAATGCAGCTTCGACTGGTTGAAGCTGAGAGCCACCGTCTGGCCGTCGTGAAGCTGTATATCTGGCGACACCCTAGCCAGGATGATCTCGTTACCAACCTTTACGCTTGCGTAGGCATCGGAGCCAAGATGCTCGACCAAGTCCACCACTCCACGCGTTACGGTACCGTTGCCGGGCCGATCCTCGACCACGGCTACGTCCTCAGGACGAATGCCGAGCTGAACATCGCCGGAGTCGCCACTGGTTCGGGCGGCTCTGAAGGCATCTGGTAGCATCACGCGGAACGAGGCGGAGCGGAACTGAA
>Ga0272448_1003362_pt1 | contig 19127 bp, 15 predicted proteins | sample YNPCB0191_FD_202220 | JGI IMG/M metagenome (GOLD analysis project Ga0272448, IMG submission 202220) | Hot spring sediment microbial communities from Yellowstone National Park, WY, United States - YNP-CB-019-1 | ecosystem: Environmental > Aquatic > Thermal springs > Hot (42-90C) > Sediment... | reverse complement strand
CCAAGTTCAGGAGAAAAATTAGTTACTAATCGAGCATATACTATTTCCTGGAGTACCTTTGGTGATGTTTCTAATGTAAGTTTATATTACTCTACCAATGCTTTTGCTAATGAAAGTCAGACCTATCCTATCTGTGCTACCGCTCCCAATCTCGGAACTTATCAGTGGCAGGTAAATGATACATTGTCTAATAATGTAAAGATAAGGATTGTTTATCCGCAATATCCGGATGCCAGAAACTATTCGGATGTTTTTAGGATTGTTCCCAATTATACGGTGATTGCTCCTTATTCTTCCGGTCCTCCTTATAATCATAAATGGCCGGTTTCTACAGTGCAACAGATAAAATGGAACTGTACCAGTGAAAATGCTTTCTATGTCCATATCTATTATTCTACTGATGGCGGTCTGACTTATCCTAATGTCATTGCAGAGAATATATTCAATAATTATCCTGCCGGTGAAATCCGCACCTATAACTGGACAGTAATTGATCCTATAACCACTGGTTTCCGAGTAAAGATTCAGGATGCGGATGCAGGAAGAACTGATATCAATGCCACTTCACCGTATAATTCCAAGATTATGGGTTATTTCAACATTACTTCTCCTAATGGTAATGAAACCTTTATTGTAAATCAACCTTTAAATATCTATTGGCAAAGAGCAGGCGCAGCAGTTACCAATGCTACTTTAAATATTTCTACGGATGATTTTAATACCTCTACGGTAATTGTCGCTAATACCGACAATGATGGTTTCTACGCTTGGAGCGTTCCGGATATGATTTCTGATACCGTAAAAATACGCGTGGCAGATATAAATGATCCGGATGCTTATGATCAGTCAGATAGTTATTTTAAGATAAGAGGTGCTTTTGAAGTAATTGCACCCAAAGATGGAGACCGGCTTCCTATTGGTTATAATACGACTATTCGTTGGAATACTACAGGAAATATTACCAAAGTAAATATCATTGCTTATTCTACGCAAGAAAATGACCCGCGTTTCAATTATACCGTAGATAATCCTTATGTGATTGTGATGAATTATAGCAATAATGGCAACGGTCAGACCAATTATACATGGCTAGTTCCGGATAATGCTACTAATACTACGCGTATCCGGATAATTGATTCCCACGACTCCTCCGTCTATGCCGAATCCAGTGGTAATTTCAGTATGATTGGTTCGTTTAATATTCTTTCACCTAATGGAGGTGAGTCTTGGGTTGTAGATTCTTATAGAAATATCACTTGGGTTCCTACGGGCAGTTCCATTACCGAAGCACGCATTATGTATTCCATAAATGGCTCTAATGGTCCTTGGATGAATATTACAGAAGATTATGGCACACCCAATGACGGTATAGTGGCTAATAATGGTACATTTGCTTGGTTAGTTCCGGATATTATTTCTAAAAATGTTTATATAAAGATAGAAGACCCGCTTGATCCCACGGTAAATGATACTTCCAATAGTTCCTTTACCATTAGAGGTAATTTCTCGATAATTAGTCCTGCAGGTGGCGAACGTTGGGTAACCAACGAAACAAACCGCACAATTAACTGGATCACTACCGGAACTATTCCCAAAGTAGATATCTATTACTTTAAAGGAGGAAATCTCTCTACCCTTACTCCGATTATCTTAAATATTACCAATGATGGATTTTACAACTGGACAATTCCCGATGACCGCAACAATACGGTGCAGATAATGTTACAAGATCCGCGCGATACCAGTTGGAATGTTACTTCCAATGTTTTTAAGATAGATTACTATAATATCACTTGGATGATCAGGGATTTCTTAAGTGCTTTACCCATTGCGGGTGGTTTAAGTGTAAATGATACTTCGGGTTGGGTGCAGTCAGGCTTAAGTTCAGAAACACCGATTTTACATCCCACGCCTTACGGTTATTGGACTGCTTCCTGGAGCCATCCGGATTACGGAGATAAGGCAAAGAATTATATTGCTGACTCTGATCAGAATTTTACTATTTATCTTGAATCAAAAGTTGTGCATGTCTGGGAAGCAAAGACAGAATATGTTTATGAACCAGAGACACATATTTTAAGATTCAGAAGTGCACTTTTAAGAGATGGTTCTATGGCAGGTGCTAAAGATGAGTCAGGAAACTTTTCTACCATTGCTAATTTCTGTCGGATTGAAATTTATAGTCCTAGTGGTGAGGAGATATACAATCTAATTACAGAAAATGTTACCTCATCCGGTTTCTTTAGTTTAGACTGGTATAACGCTACCAATTGGATTAATACCTCCGTAGTTTATTTTGGTATCACGGATATTCGAACTATCTTAGGTGGTATCTTTAGGACACCTTTTATGTTAGATTTGACTCCTACGGTTTCCTTATATAATGCTACCCAAAGAGTCGCAGAATATATTGATGTTCCTTTGTCAGTTTTCCAGCAGAATGTAACCCATATATTAACCAATCAGACTCAGATTATTGAGACAAAGATGAATGAGACAGTTCAGATGATTCAAAATGCCAGCGAACAGATGCAGGCATCCGTTAATGCTACCTTGCAAAGTTTTGAAAATAGAACTTATGCCGCCATTGAAAGTTTACAGGCAGGAGCAAACCAGACCCTTTTGGCAGCCCAGCAGGCAACTGCAGCTGCGGGAGAATTGGAAGCAACTGCTAAGAAGTATTCTTGGAATGCCGTGATTTCGCCTAACCCGGTTTTAATAGGCGAGACAGTTACCCTTTCTTTGCAGGGGCCTTCGGGGTATTTACCGGTTTTGGATATCTATAGTTGGGATAATAAAGCAATTGTCAATGATTATATCCTTACAGAAACTTCTCCGGGTGTTTATCAGTATGAGTTTACTATAGATTCCACAAGATTTACTCCGGGTAAAAGTTATACTTATGTAATTACCGAATCGCAAACCGGTGGTTTGGTTACCGGTTCAGGTTTAGTAGAATCAATGTCTATTACTACCGTAGCCGGTCTTGCGGCTGCTGCACCGGAAGCAGAACGCGCTGCCAAAAAGGCATTAGAGGCAATCCAAGCAGTAGAGGCGGTTTTAACCTCCGGTGAAAAGATAAATATCGGTTTAACCCTAAAGAACTTGCAGGAAAGTGTGGATAAACTTCCGGAGACAATTGCTAAAGAAGGACCATCTTCAATGATTGTTAAAACTATAAATGAGATTGCGGAGCGTATAAAAACATTAGCAAATGGAGAGGGATTTGATTTTAGCAATATGTTAGAAGAGGCATTGGGAGAGTCGCCCACTATAAAAGAGATACGCTCTAAAACCGAAGCAATCCAATCTGTAATTCAACTCTTACAGATGCTCTTTGAAGCAAAATTTGGTGGTTTGGATAATCCAGTAGTTTCTACCAGTATCCATGGTGGAAGTGTTGTCTTTAGGGTTAGCGCACTTAATCCCTCAAAAACTAAAACCCAGAAAATCCAGGTTAAAGTATATTTGCCTCAGGAAGTAAAACCTAAAGATATTATTGATTTGGGTGGTTTGGACTTAGAATTTGATGCGGAAAAGAACTGTTATTATGTCTACAAAGATAATTTAGAATTAGGACCTGCAGAATTGAGAATATTTAATGTAGAGGTTGAGGATATCTGGATTATTCCCGAAGAGAAACTTCAAGATTTAAAGAAACGTACTGATTCGATTATGAGTCATTTGGAAAAATCTGATTATTATGAGCAGGCAAAACCTATTGCGGAAAGCATTTATAATCAGATTAATCAGATAAAAGCAATTCAAACTGATGAAACAGCTAGTCACCAACAGCATATTGGCAATTACCGACAGAATTTAGAGACAATCGATAAGATTAAAGATGATATTGCAAAGTTAGAGAAGATTTTGGTAACGGCAGGAGGTCCGCTTTCTCCAGAGATGCTTGCCAAAACAAAAATTAAATCCGAATCACCCACAAAAGCAATGACCTGGATTGTGATATTTTCTTTGATTATTTTTGTGGCGCTGATGGCAGCAGTGCTTTTCTTTACCTGGCAACGTCAGGCGCGGCTTACCAGAGAAGAGCTTATTTCCGCAAAAAAGACTGCTTTTTCTGAAGGCGGCTCTTCGGAAAACAAAGATAAAGAAAATAAATAAGTTCATAAAGCATGTTATTAGAAGTAAGTCTTTTGAATCCACAGCGAATAATTTTTCAAGGCAAGGCAAAGAGCGTAATTTTACCGGGGGAGCAAGGGGTATTTGAAATATTGGCTTTTCATAAGCCCATTTTGAGTAGATTAATTTCTGGAAATATTTTAATTGATGAAAAAGTCTTTAGAATTAGAAGAGGGATAGTAAAAGGTTATCAGAATCAGGTAAGGATAATTGTGGAGGAATGAAGTTAAGCGTTATTGCGTTATTGGATTAAGAAAGTAAAGACGATATTAACGGCAAAACGATTAAGGAGAAGTTAAAGTATGAGTAGAAATTTAAGCTTGGTGATTATTTTTGGGTTAAGCATTTTGGGCCCCTGTTTAGTATTTGCTTTAGGCAGTTATGCTAGCATTTATGCTTTGGGAAGAAACCCTTCGAGTGCCCCAAAGATATTTACCGCTTTGGTGGTTAGTTTGGTTTCTGCTTTTGTTGTTTCTTTGATTGCGATGTTAATTGTTTTCCAATTATTTACCAGTTAATTAAAGGAGGATTATGTTAATTATTGCCTTAATTATTTTCCAGTTAATCATTTTTTCCTTTCTTATCTTTATTTTAAGAAAAGTAATGATACGCAACGTCGCTTCTGCTACCCAACATTTGGAAGACTTAAATAAAGATTATCAAAGAAAACAACAACAGATAGATGAAAAGATGAAAGAAGCGCAGCAACAGGCAGACTTAATAGTTAATCAGGCAAAGGAGGAGGCAGATAAATTAAAAATACAGATAATCCAAGAGGCAGAAAAACACAAAGAAGAATTAATTAATGATGCCCGCCAGAAAAGCAAAGAGTTGATTGAGCAGGCGGAGAAGTCGCGTTATGCGCTTATCTCTGAAATAGAGGAAAGAATAGAAAAAGAGGCAATTAATAAAGCAAGCGATTTAATTAAAGATACGTTACCGGTGGAATTTAAAGAGACAGTGCATAATTATTGGGTGGATGAATTAATCAAAAAAGGGTTTGAAGAGATAAGCCATTTAAATATAATCGAAGAGACAAAAGAGGTGGAGGTGGTTTCCGCCTTGCCTTTAAGCGATAAGCAGAGAGAGCATATAGAGAAAAGATTAAAAGAGATATTGGGCAAAGAGATACAATTGCAAGAAAAAGTAGAACCTGAGATTATAGTAGGCCTAATTGTAAAGATCGGTAGTCTTGTTTTAGATGGTTCTTTAAAATTTAAAATAAAGCAGAACATACATCGACAAAAAAAATAATAAAATTCATCTGTAAAAATTAAAAATGCAAGAAGCTGTTAGATTAGACAACCAGAAAACATCTGTAAAGTTTGATATAAGAGAGACGGGCAGGATTCTTTCTGTGCGTAAGTTTATTGCCTTAACCGAAGGTCTCCCTTCCTGTATGAATGGCCAGATTGTAGAATTCTCTAATGGAACGTTGGGACTGGTGATGGGTTTTACGGAAAAAATAGTACAGGTTTTGGTGTTGGGAGATGCTTCGGAACTGCGCGCAAAAGACGAGGTTTATAATCAGGGCAAAACTTTAAGTTTAGGGGTATCAGAAGCATATATCGGCAGGGTAATAAATCCCTTGGGTCAACCCTTAGATGGTTTAGGCGCTATTGAACCTAAAGAATTTTATCCGGTGTTTAGAATTGCGCCGGGAGTAATGGATAGGGTCCCGGTAAAAGAAACCTTAGAAACAGGAACTTTGATTTTGGATGCAATTATTCCTATTGCAAAAGGGCAGAGGCAGTTGCTTATCGGAGATAGGCTCACGGGTAAAACGACGGTGGCAGTGGATGCGATTTTAAACCAAAAAGGCAAGAATGTAATCTGTATCTATTGTTGTATTGGCAAACCCTATTCTGCGCTTTTGAAAGTTTTAGATGTTTTAAAAGAAAAAAATGCATTGGAATATACTATTGTAATTTCAGGGGTTGCTTCCCTCTCAGTGGGAGAGCAGTATCTGGCGCCTTATTCTGCCGCTACTTTGGGCGAATATTTTATGTATAATGGCAAAGATGTATTTGTGGTATTTGATGATTTAACCAAGCATGCTTGGATATACCGGCAGATTTCTTTGCTTTTAGAGCGCGCTCCCGGAAGAGAAGCGTATCCGGGAGATATCTTTTATATTCATTCGCAACTGGTGGAACGTGCCGGATACTTAAAACCGGAATTAGGGGGCGGTTCGATGACTTTTTTCCCAATCGTAGAAATTTTACAGGGAGATGTTACCGGTTATATCCCTACCAATCTTATCTCAATGACAGATGGCCAGCTTTATTTTTCTGCCGCTCTTTTTAACAAGGGTTTTAAACCGGCGATTGATTTTGGCTTGTCAGTTTCGCGCATTGGCAATAAAGCGCAATGGCCGGCAATGAAAGAGTTAAGCAAATCCTTGCGCTTGGATTATCTTCAGTATAAGGAACTTCTCCAGATGACTCAATTGCGCGCCGGAGCGCTTTCTAAAGAGGCAGAGGCACGGCTTAAAAGAGGAGAGGCGATAAATCAACTGATTATTCAGGAGAAAAACAGTCCTGTTTCTTTGGAAGAGCAGGTAATTTATCTCTATACTTTAAATAAGGGCATATTGGATAATCTTTCTGCCAATCAAATTAAAAAATTTAAGTTTGAGATACTCGGTTTTTTAAATAAAAATTACCCCGATTTTGTTACGCAACTGCGCGCTAATCATCAACTTACTATAGAGATGAAACAAAAACTGGACGATATTCTTAAACTTTATTTTGAAGAGGTTTTTAAATGAAGACGATTTCTTCCCTAAAACAGGATATGGAATTTAACCGTTCCCTTGCTTCGCTGATTGAAGTATTAAAGAATATCGCGGTTTCTCGCTATCGGGCTTTGGAACAGAAGATTAAAATATATAAGGATTTTATTTTAACGATAGAGGATTTTTTTACCTTGTTGGATACTAATCGCATAGAGCACCCATTTTTAAAGCCCATTAGCGATAATCAGTTGGTTCTGGCGGTTACTTCTGATAGCGGGCTTTTAGGTGGTTTAAATATGCAGGTAATTAATCTTGCCCTTCTGGAGTTAGAAAAAAACAAAGGTAAATTGGTAGTAATAGGAGAAAAGGGTAAATACTATGCTCAAGATTTTGGCATGGTTTTTACTTTTTTTAAAGGGATACAGGAGGATAATTGTTTTGCCCAAGCAGCGCAGATGCGGGATTATCTTTTAAAAATATTTTTGGAGGAAAAAATAGGGTATCTAAAAATAATTTATCCTCGCCCGGTTTCTTTTACTGTGCAGTCTATAGAGATAGAGAAAACTTTGCCTTTTTATGTTTCTGGCTCCCATACTTTTACTCAAGATGTAATTTTTGAATCTTTTCTTGCGCGGATAGTGGAGTATTTAGTTTATCTTTACCTGGGCCAGAAACTTTATGAGATTTTTAGTTTAAGCAAATTGGCTGAATACGCCGCCCGTTTTGTGCATTTAGAAGAAAGCGCGCAGAAGTTAAAGGAGCAAGATTTAAAATTAAAATTGAATTATTTTAAATTAAGGCATGAGTTGGTTGACCAGAATATGCGTGAGCTATTTAGTGCGCGCATTCTTTATCAAGATTAGTAGTTTAAAATAAATATGAATTCAAATGGCATAGGCAAAGTAATTTCTGTGCAAGGACCGGTGGTGGATGTAAAGTTTCCTACAGGAGAAGACCTGCCTTCGCTTTTTAGCGTGGTTATTACGCACAATATTTATGGCGAAGAGATTGTAATGGAAGTGGCAGAGCATTTGCCCGAAGGGGTATGCCGTTGTATCGCTATAAATTCTACTATTAACCTCTGGCGCAATCAAAAGGCATATGTAAGGGATTCTTCTATTCAGGTTCCCGCCGGAGATTCCCTTTACGGACGCATCATTAATGTTTTGGGCGAACCGATTGACCATAAAGGTCCCATAGAGTCAAAAGAAAAATTTTCTATCCGCAGGAAAGATATGGGAAGCAAAGTTTCTTTAAATAAAGCCAAAAAGCATAGTTTTGAAGTGATGGAAACGGGGATAAAGATTATTGATTTGTTGTTTCCGTTGGTAAAAGGAAGCAAGAATGGTATTTTAGGGGGTGCAGCATTGGGCAAAAGTATTTTGACTTTGGAGATAATCCATCATATTGTAAAAAAATATCAGGGAAGTTGCGTTTTTACTGGCGTAGGCGAACGTATCCGGGAAGGAAACGAACTTTATTATGAACTTTTAAGACACGATGTGCTGTCCAAGACGATGATGGTTTTTGGGCAGATGAATGAGCCGCCTGGTGCGCGTTTCGGAGTAGCAATGACCGGCATTACCATGGCAGAATCTTTGCAGAGGAAAAATCAGGATGTTTTGCTTTTTGTGGATAATATCTTTAGATATGTCCAGGCAGGTTCTGAAATTTCCACTCTTTTAGGAAGGGTTCCTTCTGAAACCGGATATCAGCCCACTTTGATTTCGGAGGCAAGCGAATTTCATGAAAGGATTCGTTCGGGAGAAGACAAGGGCGGTTCAATTACTTCGGTAGAAGCGGTTTATGTTCCTGCGGATGACCTTACTGATCCAGCAGTAGTGGCGATATTTAGTTTTTTGGATTCGGTTTTGGTACTTTCCCGCGAGAGAGTGCAGATGGGGTTGTACCCCGCAATTGATCCGTTGTTATCTTCCAGTTCCAACCTCGATATAGATATTGTGGGTAGAAGACATTTTGAGATTGCCCAAGAGGTGATTCATATTTTTCAAAGATACGAGGAATTGAGAAAGATTGTTTTGGTAATTGGCATAGACGAGCTTTCCTCTTCCGATAGAACTATCTATGAAAGGGCAAGGAAATTACAGAATTTTTTGACCCAACCGTTTTTTGTGGCAGAAGCCTATACAGGTAAAAAAGGAGAATACGTAACCTTAAAAGAAACCCTAGAAGGTTGTGAACAGATTATTGCCGGAAAATTTGATAGCGTGCCGGAGCAGGAATTTTATTTAATCGGTGCGCTTCATTAGATTGCAACAAAACTATGATAAAACAGTGATTGTCATTGGGGTTAGATAATCAGTTTAATCCTGATGCGCAAGATAGATAAGACCTTAGGAAAAATTTTGTTAGAAAAACACTTAATTTCTTTGGAACAGTTAAATGAAGCGTTGGAAGAACAAAAGAAAAGCAAAGAATTTTTAGGTCGTATTCTTTTAAAAAAAGGTTATATTAAAGAAGAAAATTTAATAAAGACTTTGTCAGAACAATTTAATATGGAAATAGTGGATTTAAAATACCAGTATTTAGATAATAATTTTTTAAATAAATTTAGCCCAACCCTGATTTTTGATTTGCGCTGTTTTCCTTTAAGGCAGGATAAAGAAACAATTATTTTTGTTATTGCCAACCCTTTAGATGTATGGGCAATAAAAAAGGCAGAAGAGGCAGCCGGTAACCTGAAAGCAAAATTTGTGCTGGCTTCTGAATCGGGGATTGATGATGCACTTTTAAGATATAAAGAATATTTAAAAAATCAAATTTTAAAAAGGGTTTAAAAACGTTATGTTAAAAAGAATTGATTCGGACCTGGCTGAATTTTTGGTTGAACAAAAGATTATCTCTTCTTCGCAAGCGCAGACGTATTTAAAAGAGGCAGAAAATCTTAAGAGATCTCTTAAGGAAGTTATCCTTCAGAAAGGAATTATTTCGGAAAAACAACTGCTTTCTTTGATTTCTCAGAAATGGAATTTGCCCATCGTTAGCCTAAAGGATTTTTCTGTTGATAAGACGGTTTTAGATAAAGTAGGGATAAAGATTGCCGGTTATTATAATTTTTTGCCTTTGGAATTGAAAGAGCATACTTTAAAAATTGCAATAACTTATCCTTTGGATATAAAGACGCAGGATGAGATAAGGACTCAGGTGGGCTTTGATATAGAGATGGTTTTAATCACTTCCGCTGAACTTAAGGATGCCTTGAACAGGTATTATGGTTTAGGGGCGCAGACTTTGGAAAAAATAAGCGTTCCTATGCAGGGTAATTTTGAAGATACGACTATGGAGGCAGTAGAAGCAATTGATAAATTGGCAGAAGACGCATCGATTATAAATTTGGTTAATCAGATAATCCTGGAAGGTTTTAGAAAGCGCGCCACCGACATTCATATTGAGCCGTATCGGGCAGGGGTAAGTTTGCGATACCGCATCGATGGCATTCTTTATGATGCCCCGGTGCCTTTGGAGATTAAAAACTTTTTTTCGGCAATTATCTCCCGCATAAAAATTATGTCTAATTTAAATATTGTGGAGCGCCGGCTTCCGCAGGATGGCAGGGCAATTGTCAGGATTCAGGAGCAGGTTTTAGATTTAAGAATCTCTACTATTCCTACTCCTTTTGGAGAAAGCGTAGTGATAAGGATACTACCTACGCAGATGCTTTTTAGTTTGGAGAAATTGGGGCTTTCGTTAAGCGACTTAAAAATATTTGAAACATTGATTCAGAAACCCCATGGTATAGTCTTTGTTACCGGGCCAACCGGAAGCGGAAAAACTACTACCCTCTACGCCTGTTTAAGCCGGCTTAATACGAAGGACCGCAAAATTATTACCATTGAGGACCCTATCGAATATGAGATGCCCGGGATTACCCAGATTCAGGTTCAACCTGAGATAGGTCTAGATTTTGCCCGTGGCTTGCGTAGCATCTTAAGGCATGACCCGGATGTAATTATGGTGGGCGAAGTAAGGGATTTGGAGACTGCGGAGATCGCCATAAGAGTTGCTTTAACCGGGCACTTGATTTTTTCTACATTGCATACTAATGACGCGGCTAGCGGCGCAACCCGGCTATTAGATATTGGGGTTGAGCCATATTTAGTTTCTTCATCTGTAGAAGCTTTTATTGCCCAACGGCTTATCCGCTGTATTTGCCATGATTGCCGATATGAAGACCATCAGGCGCCTTTGGAGTTAAAAGAACTTATCGCCAGAGATTTGGGGATAAAAACCAACGAGGTAAAAATTTTTAGGGGCAAGGGTTGTCCGGCGTGCAATTTTACCGGTTTTTTTGGCAGGACCGCCATTTATGAGATTTTAGTGGTAGATGAGGCGATAAAGGAAGCGATATTAAAAAAGGTGCCCGCTAATCATATTAAAAGAATTGCTATAAGCAAAGGGATGCGCACTTTGCTTCAGGATGGATGGCAAAGGGTAATTTCCGGCGTTACTACGCCTGAAGAAATAATGAAGATCGCTCCTTTAAAGGACGATGTGGATGAAAAAAACACCTATTTTGTCCAAGAAGAGTCTGTCTCCCAAAAGGATTTGGCTGATTCAAGGATTTATCCCCGCCGCGATTTAAGATTAAACTTGCGTTTTCGCGTCATTAAATCCACAATAGATTTGCTAAAGAATGAACTGAACATAGAACAATTTAGCGTTACCAAAAATATCTCCTGTGGAGGTCTGTTGTTCGTTTTTAATCAGGCAATTCCGGTAAGTTCCATTTTAGAGATAAAATTGGAGATTCCCGGTGACCAGCAACCTATAGAATGTTTGGCAAGGGTAACGCGTATAGAAGAAACAGAAGAAAACAAAGTTTATGAGGTCGCCGCTTGTTTTTTAGACCTTACTTCCCAACAGCGCGCCCGCTTGGAGAAATTTTTACAATAACAAAAGGAAAAGGATATGCCGATATATCTTTACCGGGCAAAAAAAGGACCTGATGAGGTGATTGAAGGGAAAATCGAAGCGCCCGATGAAAAAGAAGCATTGGAGAAGATTAGCCAATTGGGTTATATCCCTACAAAATTGGAGGTTTACGCAGGTCATGTTAAGAAAACTTCTCTGTCTAAACCTTTACGTTTTAAAATAAAATACCGCCAAATTACCATTTTTTCTCGTCGGCTCGCTAGTCTTTTAAAATCCGGGGTGCCTATTCTTTCCAGTTTGGCTATTTTGCAAGAGCAGTCAGAAGACCCCCATCTAAAATATATTTTATCGGATATTTATAATTCTATAAAGGAAGGGACGAGTTTTTCCGAATCCTTAAAAAAATATCCCAAGGTTTTTTCTCCCCTTTATATTGCTTTGGTTAAAACCGGAGAGGATAGCGGAGCGCTGGCAGAAGCGCTTTTAAGAATTGCCGATTACCGCCAGAAGGAAGAGGAATTTTTAAGTAAATTCCGCACTGCCCTGATTTATCCTCTATTTATGATTTTGGTGGGGATAGGCACAGTTATTTTTATGCTCGTTTTTGTTTTGCCCAAGATAAGCCAGATATTTATAAATTTAAAACAGAAACTTCCTTTGCCTACGCGCCTAGTTTTGGTGATAAGCGCTTTCTTAAAAGACAAAATATTGGCAATTATCTTTATTGCGCTTTTGTTTATTTTTATATTCCTGCGTTATCTAAAAACAGAAAAAGGAAGAAAAAATTACGATGCTTTTAAATTAAGGATTTTTTTTCTGGGCAATTTTATTTTAAAGACAGAGCTGGCGCGTTTTAGTAGGACCTTGAGTCTTTTAATTAAAAATGGCATCTCGGTAATCAGGGCGATTGAGCTTTCTATCCCGGTTTTGGAAAATGAGATTTTAAAGGATTGTTTCTCTAATAGCTTAAGCCAGCTTAAGCAGGGCGGTTCTTTTGGCAAGAGTTTAAAGGAATATAAAATTATCCCCCTTTTTATGAGCAATTTAATCAGTGTAGGCGAAGAATCAGGCAAATTAGCCGAAGCCTTAGAAGAGGTTGCTTTTTCCTATGAGAAGGATACGCAGGATACGATAGCCATATTTACTACTTTGCTTGAACCGCTTCTGATTTTAGTGATTGGCGGAATCATTGGTTTTGTCGTTATCGCGATGCTTTTGCCCATATTTGAAATGAATTTAGCCATAAGATAAAATGGAAAACAAGAAAAAGATTTTAATTATTGACGATGATATAATTGCCGCGGAAAGTCTTAAGAAAATATTCGTTTTGTCCGGCTATGAGGCAGAAACCGTTAATAAACCCAAAGAGGCACTGGAGAAGGCAAAATTATTTAAACCTGACCTTATTATATTGGATTTACTGATGCCGGGGATAGGCGGCTTTGAGTTATGTGAAATTTTCAATCAGGATCCCTTAACCAGTCGTATTCCTATAATTGTGGTTTCTGCTTTAGGTGGATATACGGATATAAAGAAAGCATATAAGTTGGGAGTAGTAAGTTATATTACCAAACCCTATGATTTTCCCCAGCTGTTAAAAGAAGTAAAAAAGATACTTAATGAATAAAGATGAGCATAATTAAAAAATTCTTATTTTTATTTTCTTTAATCTTTATTTGTGTCTTTGGAATAACTTTATATATCCATCATTTGCATATAAAAGCTATGATAAATTTTATAAGACAAGAAGAAAAACAAACTCAAGAATCATTTGCATTAAACCTTGAATTTTTTACCAAAGGTATAAAGACATTGGCTTATGATTATACCTATTGGGATGAGATGGTAGAATTTGTAAAGAATAAAGACCAAGAATGGGCAAAAGAAAATCTTATACCTCCTTTAAATACTTACAATGTGGATTTTATCTGGGTTTATGGGCTTTCGGGTGATTTAGTTTATTTTGTCAGCCGAAAAGAAGGGGTAAAGGATATTTTGCCTTTATCTAATTTGAATAAAGAAAATTTAGAAAAATTATTTTCCCAAAGCCATTTTAAAAATTATTATTTGCGCACCAAATACGGAATGTTAGCGATAAGTTCCGCTACTATCCATCCTACTTTTGATAGCCAAAGAAAAACTCCTGCTTGCGGGTATTTTTTTGCTGCTAAATTATGGGACCAAAGTTATTTAGATAATCTAAAAAAAATAACGCGCCTAAGCTTGGTTATAGATTATTTAGATACCCAGTTTGTTTTACCTTCATCTATATTTATTATTTCCGTAAATTATCCCTTAAAAGACCAAAATGAAAAAACTATCGGTTTCTTGCGTGGGTGGAAAGAGTTAGAATACGTGAGGGCTTTGGATGAGCAAATACACATACAGACATTTTTTTCGGCTATATTTTTTATTTTTCTCCTTTTTATAATCGGACTATCTATCCATTTTTGGGTAACTAAACCTTTGGTTTTATCTACAAAAATTATTAAAACAGGAAATACGGGGAATCCGGAGCAGCTAAATTCTTTAAACACTAATACGAAAGAATTTTTACTTTTAAGAGAAAATATAAAAGAATCTTTTAATAAAAGTAAAATGCTTAAAGAAGAATTGAAGATACGCAAAGAAGCAGAAGAAAAAATAAAAAAACTAAACCGTTTATTTTATCTGCTTAGTCAAATAAATCAGTTGATTGTGCATGTGGATAAAGCAGATAAACTTTTTATGGATGTTTGCCGTTTAGCAGTAGAAGAAGCAGGTTATCGAATGTGCTGGATTGGTCTGGTGGATAAAGCAACCAAAACCGTAAAGCCAGTTGCTTGGTGGGGCTATGTGGATGGTTATTTGGATACTATTGATATTTCTGTTGATAGCCAAATTCCTGAAGGAAAAGGTCCTTCCGGAGAGATAATAAGAAGCGGAAAGTATTTTGTCTGCAATGATATTGAAAATGCTTCCTATATGCAGCCTTGGAGAAAAGAAGCCTTAAAACGTAATTACCGCGCTACTGCGGGTTTTCCTTTAAGATTAGGTATGGAGGTAATCGGAGTTTTAAGGGTTTATGCTTCGGAAGTTGATTTCTTTACTGAGGAAGAAATAAAATTATTAAATGAACTGGCAGGCGACATTTCCTTTGCTATTGAGTATTTGAAAAAAGAAGAAGAAAAGAAAAAGAAGGAAGAAGAATTAAAAAATGCCTATGAAAAACTTAAGAATTTACAAGCCCAATTGATTCAAGCCGCAAAACTTGCTTCCTTAGGTCAACTTTCCGCAGGAGTTGCCCATGAGATAAATAATCCTTTAGTCGGAGTATTAAATAATGTCCAACTTTTAAAAATGATGCTTGAAGAAAAAAAAGAAATTCCACCTGATGAACTAAAAGAGATTTTGGTTTCTATTGAAGAATCAGGCTTGCGCTGTAAAAAAATTGTACAAAATATGTTAAGTTTTTCCCATGCATCTATCGCAGGATTTGAGCAGGTCTCTTTAAATAGCATCATTGAAAACACAGTTTCTTTAATTGAAAATGAATATAACCTGCAGAATGTCTTAATAGAGAGAAAATTAAAAGCTGAATTACCTTTGATTTTAGGCGATCGGCAACTCTTACAGCAGGCGCTTTTGGATTTGCTTAACAATAGTCTATGGGCAATTAAAAAGAAAGAAACGTCTGGAACGATTACTTTAACTACCGATTATGATGCAGAAAATAAAATGGCAGTTTTACTTGTTTCTGACACAGGGATTGGCATACCCAAAGAAAATTTAGGACATCTTTTTGAGCCATTTTTTACAACCAAAGAAGTGGGCGAAGGAACCGGTTTAGGTTTGGCAATTGTCTATGATATTTTTAAGCGCCACCGTGCAACAATAGAAGTAGAAAGTCAGGTTAATTTAGGAACCACTTTTAAGATAAAATTTCCGGTATAATTTTATTAAATATAAATATTCTGCAGATTGAACACAACCCAAAGGAGACAACGTATGACAGTACAAAAAGGGAATAAAGAGGTTTTGGTGGTAGACGATGACTTAATAGTAAGGGATTTTTTGACGAGGTTTTTAAGTAAACAGGGTTTTGTGGTAAAATTAGTAATGTCAGGACAAGCCGCAATAGAGGTATTAAAAGAGAAAAATTTTGATATTGTGTTTTTGGATATCCGTATGCCGTTTGTAGATGGCATAACGGTTTATAACCAGATAAAAAATAAGAACCCGCAATTAAAATTTGTTTTAATGAGTGGATATGCGGTAGAGGATTCGCTTAAAGATATATTGGGTCAGAAAAATGTTTTTTATATAAAGAAACCATTTGATATAGAGGAATTAGAGGAGATTATCAAACAACTTAAGTAAAATGTTTCGCTTATTTTTTGTTATCTTTTATATTTTATTTTCACAAGCAGCTTTTGCCCAAAACTGGCAAGAGTTAAAAGGAGAACACTTTATCATCTATTATGTAGCGGATGAATATTTTGCCAGAAAAGTGCGGGATACTGCCGAGGTTTATTATCGTGATATTGCTTTAGATTTGGGATACCCCCGCTATTCAGAATTCTGGCTTTGGGATAAAAGGGTAAAGGTTTATATCTATCCGGACCACGCTTCATTTTTAAAAGCCACGGGTCAGCCCGAATGGTCGCAGGGGATGGCGGATTACGCAAAAAAAGAGATTTCCAGCTATAATTTAAGTCGGGTTTTTTTGGATTCCATTTTGCCCCATGAGATTGCGCATTTAATCTTTAGGGACTTTGTGGGTTTTAAAGGAGAGATTCCTTTGTGGTTAGATGAAGGGGTTGCCCAGTGGGAAGAAACAAATAAAAGAAATTATATAAAACAGATGATGAAAAAAGCTTATAGAGAAGACCGCCTGCTTTCTTTGGAGGATTTAATGAGATTGGATATCCGTTATATCCATTCAAAAGATGAGGTCTATGTGCGTTCTACCACTTCTAAAGATGGCGAACCGCGGGTTTTGTTTTTAAGCGGTAATAACCTGATAAATCTCTATTATTTAGAGGCGGTGTCTCTGGTAGGTTTTTTGATTGAAAGTTTTGGCAGTGATAGTTTTTCTCATTTCTGTCGGCAACTGCGAGATGGCAAGAGACTCAATGAAGCCTTAACCTCTGCCTATCCTACTTATATTCGCAATTTAGAGGAGTTAGAAAAACGCTGGCGTAAGTATTTAAGCGAGTTACCTTAATAAGTAAAAGTTTAGTAGAGATAAGTATTGAGTATTGAGTAGTAAGAAGTTATGGTTAAAATTAGTAATCGGTAATCAGTAATTGGTAAATGGTAATTAAAGTGATTAAGGGGATAAAAGTGTAATGTCACAAAAGAAGCAATGCTTGTTTAGTGACAAACGAAAATAACGAAATTAACGATAATAACGAAATTAACCAATTATTAATTATAGTACTTAAATATAGGAGGCAAAGAAAATGAAGAGAGGTTTTACTTTAATTGAGATAATGTTGGTAGTAATTATTATTGGAGCATTGGTAGCGATGGTTGCGCCTCGTCTTACCGGAAGGGCTGAACAGGCAAGGGTAACTGCTGCCAAGGCAGATATTCAGGTAAATATTGCCACTGCCCTAAAATTATACGAATTAGATAATGGCCGTTTCCCGACTACCGAAGAAGGATTAGACGCTTTGTTAAATAAGCCGGCTTCGGCTACCAACTGGAACGGACCTTATTTAGAAAAAAAACCCCTTGACCCATGGGGAAGATCTTATCAATACAAATTTCCTGGCCAACATCGTGCGGATTACGACCTTTATTCTTTAGGACCAGATGGCGTAGAAAGCGCAGATGATATTAAAAATTGGGAATAAGGGCTCATTTACTTTAATAGAAATTTTGTCGGCAATAGTGGTGCTTACGGTGGGCTTTGTTTTTGTCTATGAAAGTTTTTTCGTGTGCTTGGATTTATTCCATTATTATGTTGATTACCTTAATTTGGGGCTGTTATTGGAGGAAAAACTTTGGGAGATAAAAGCGGTTCTTTTTAATAATCCTGCATCGTTTGTTTTGGATAAGGATGGCGAGTTTATGGTAGACAACAAAGTTTTTAACTGGGAACTAAATTATGAGTTAATAGATAAACAGACCGGGCTCTATCAGATAGATTTAAAATTAGAGGGGAAAGAGGGTAGAAGAAAATTTAAAATTTTACGCACAGATTTTGTATTTTCCCAACACCTATGAAGAATAAAAATAAATCTTTTAGTCTGGTTGAGCTTCTTTTGGTAAGTGCGCTTTTACCTTTTGCTGGTTTGGTAATATACGGAACCTTTAATAGCGCTACCAAGATATACCAACGCTTAAATCAAAATATTTTTTTAGAAGAGATAAATTTTTTTTTGGATAATTTTAGGAAAGATTTAAAGGATACCCTTGTCTTTAATGGGATTGCTTTTAAGGGAGAGTCAAAACGGTTAGAATTTGCCTCTTTTGTTTATGAGGATTTCTGTCAGGCACAGCTACCCGGTAAAATTATTTATCAGTATGACCCTTATAAAAAAGTTTTACAGTGCCAGAGATTTAGTTATACAAAGGTTTTTGGCATTTCTGGACAGCCGCAAGTAACTGAATTGAAAGGCGTTGTTGATTTACAATTTAAGTATTACTATTATAAGCCCGAAACTAAAGAATTTGTTTGGGAAGAGAGTGCCCTTTATGATAAATTACCTTTGGCAGTAAGAGTTGATTTTGCTCTTGAACATGATGGCAAGGAGAACCCTTTTGTTTATACAGTTTCTTTACCCATTGCTTCTTAAAAAAAGTCGCAATTTATATGGCTCGGTTTTGATATTGAGTCTATGGGTGGTTGTGCTTTTGAGTGTTTTTGCCGTAAGCTTAAGTTATGGGATAAGGCAAAAAATGGCTCTGGTTGAAAAGTTAGAGAGCAAAAGGATGCTTGCTTGTTTGGCAGAATCCGGAGTAAAAAAAGCCATTTCCTTTTTGCTTAAAAACAATAAATATGAATATATAGGGGTAAATAGCATACTGTTAAACAATCCGCAGGAATTTAAAGATATGGAATTTGATAGAGGTTATGTAAAATTTTATTATGCATATAGGGATGATTTAACTGCCGATTCTTTCTATTTTTTGGGATTTCAGGATGAGGCGCGGAAGATAAATATAAATAAAGCGGATAGAGAAGTTTTAAAACGGCTTTTTATTTTACTTAATTTAGATGAAGTTAAGGCAGAGGAGATCTCTTCTTCAATAGTGGATTGGCGCGATAAAGATAACGAATTAAGTTCCTCTTATTCGGCAGAGGATACTTATTACCAGTTTTTAGAACCCGGATATTCAGCAAAAGATAACGATTTTGAAGTATTGG
>Ga0272448_1003358_pt1 | contig 19138 bp, 19 predicted proteins | sample YNPCB0191_FD_202220 | JGI IMG/M metagenome (GOLD analysis project Ga0272448, IMG submission 202220) | Hot spring sediment microbial communities from Yellowstone National Park, WY, United States - YNP-CB-019-1 | ecosystem: Environmental > Aquatic > Thermal springs > Hot (42-90C) > Sediment... | reverse complement strand
TTCAGAGCGCGCAGAGCAGATAATCTTCAAGCTCCAGCCTATGAGCACAGGCCTGCGACAGTTCGCGGATAATAAGCTCGGCCTGCGGAGATTCCAGGGGCTGGAAAATTTTGCCTTGCTTCAACTGCAAAACCACCACCCCCTGGCTCCGGCCGGCAGCTTCCGCGGCCTTGACCAGCTCGCCCAGGTTGGTGGTCTCGTAATAGAAGAAAGGAGCGCGGGAAAGCGAGACCCGCTCGGCCAGGAAATATATCAAAAGCTGGTTGGGATAGACCAGGATTCGGTCTCCGGCCCGGGAGTTGTTTTGAATGAAGGAGACCACCTCTTCCAGCTCCCGCTTCTGCCGGGGCGAGGTGTAAATTCCACGCGCCGTAGCAAGCGAGAGCCGCGCCGTGCAACGGTGCAATGGCTCAACCTCTCCCCACAGCTCCCAGCGCCAGAACAGCATGGTGCCGAGTCCAAGGAGCATGAGCAAGAGCAAAAGCGGAAGCAGGGCGTTCTCCAGCAGCAGCTTTTTCAGCCCGGAACGGAAAATCCGCTCGCACAAGAACCCGAACCAGGGAATCAGCAAAAGGGACGAGCTTAAGTTGTGGCCGATGTCGTATCCTCCGAGCAGGCCGGCCAGGAAAAGGCAGATGCTGGTCCCGAAAACGAACAGCCGGAAATGGTCTCTCGGTTGCTTTAGAAGGAAAGCAAATGCCGAGGCGAAAAGCGCCGCAGGCACCACCCAGGAGAGCATATTGCTGGCGAGAAAAAAATTGCTTCCGGCCCGGAAAAGCGCCAGAACCAGGAACCCGATGAACACCACCTGACAGACCATGGCCATAATCAGTCGATTGCGCGGTTTTTGAAAATAAAGCCTGGCCGGCGCGATATGCAGGAAAGCGATGAGCGCCATGGCCGGAAGGATGTATCTGAAGAAAACATCGAACACATGCTTCTTGCGGTTGCCCAGAACCAGGAGCGAGAAGGACTCTTCAAGCAGACGCGCCTCGGCCAGATAGATGAAAACCCCGAGCGCGACCAGACCGAACCCGGCCCCGAAGGCAAGAGCCGGCCCGAGCCATCCCCGGCTCTTGTTCCGGTCCCTAAGCCAAAGCCCAAGACAAAGCTCCGCGGCCGCGACCGCAACCAGGCTCTGGTAGGAAAAGCCGGCGATTCCCGCGCAAATTCCCGAGGCGAAAAACGCCAAAAGGCTCCCCCTCTCCAACCAGACCAGGGCCAGGGCCAGGCTGAAGACCATATAGTATTTGCTCATCACGGCGTGTTGCGCGAAATTGAAAAGGTTGGGGGAAAAGATGATGCAGAGTCCGGCGCTGCAAAGCCAGTATCTTCCCGCAACCGTCTTCCGCGAAATATAGGCCAGGCTGAAAAATCCGGCCAGGCCGATAAGCGCGGAGTAAAGGCGGGAGACGAGCAGCTTGGGGCCGAAAATTTCAAGGAGCAGGGCTTGAACCAGGTAGTTGAACGGGGCCACGGTGAGGAAAAAGTCTTTGTAGATTCTCTGTCCCCGGGTGAGCAGCCAGGAATAATACATCTGGTAGCCCTCGTCGCTCAAGAACAGGCCGCGGTTAAAGGTCAGGGCCGCGACCAGAAGATAGAGAAAAAATATGACCCAAAGGCCTGGGTCTTTCTCCCAGCTTTTTTCCTGCGCCAAAGGCTTCACTCCAAGATTATTTTCCGCTGAATACCCTGCCCGGGCAAGCCGCGGAGCTTTCAAGGCTCGCCCTGGAATTCCTCAAGCTCGCCCAGCCATCTCGCCAGGTGGCCAAGCTCATCGAGCAGAGTGGGAAAAAGGTTCTTGAGTTCAGACGGACCCGCCTGCCGCTTTTGCGCTTTTAGCCCGAGCATCCATCTCAAGACCGGCAGGCTGCCCCCGAAAATTCTTTCCACCCGCTCCATCAGCTCCCTGGCCGCATCCTTCTCCGACTCCGGCTTCAGGAGCAGCATCCCGGCCATCAGCTTTTCACAGACTCCGGAAACCGAGGCGAGCCGCTCCGCGAACTCCCGCGAAAATTCCGGGTCATCAATCACCATCTGGCGGAGCAGAAGCAAAGCCTGTTGAGCTTCCCTCTCCAGCGCGCGAACCAGGGCCGCGCCGGGAACCGTAAGCCGGCTGAACGGGTCCTCTCCCAAAATCAGTTCATGACGGCGTCTGGCTTCCTCAAACTCCAGCGGGAAAACCTCGGCCAGGCGGGACAGCTCTTCGGCGTCAAGGACTGCGGGGGTGGAAAGCCCCTGGTCCAGGTATTTGCTCCAGGCCCGGCCCAGAAGAACCAGCGAACCCGGCTCAACATCATCGAGCAAGACCAACAACCTGACCTCATCTCCTGCCGGCGCAAGGCCCTCTCCGGGCAGGACCCTGCAGAGAACAACGGCGCGAAGGTTATCCCCCAAAAGCTTCTTCAGCTCCTCTGCCAATTGGCCGGCCAGGGGCTTCATTGTTTTATTCATTCCGAACCTCCTGAAATTTTATCGGGCGGAAACCAGCCCGGTTCGGCGGCTCAATTCCGGCAAGCGCGGCCACCGTGCCCGCAACCTCAAGATGGCTGCGCACACCCAGCCTGGCTCCGGCTGGAACACCTGCCCCGCAGAAATAGAGAACCGCCTTCATCTCCTCGACCTCCGGCCAGTAATGATGCTGACCGCCCCGGAAATCCGGGTCCAGAATTTTGCCCTCAACCTCTTCCTGGAGAGTGAGCCGGAACCGGGGGATGAGATATAGCTCGCCCAGACCGGGAATCGCGGGGTTGGCGGTGGTCAGTTCGATTTTGTCCAGCGCTTGGCCCAGAAACGGCGCGAACGCGGCCGCCACTTTTGCCGCGAGCCGCTCCGCCTCCTGGTCCGGCACGATGCCTCCCCGACTCTTCAGGTTGAGCACCACATATCCGGCGTTGCTGCCGTTATACACCGCAAGACTTTTCGCCAAGTCAGGCTCGTTTTTGGAACTGTCCCAAGCCAGGAGTCCGGCATCGGCCAGCACCTGGTTGGGATAAAAGACCGCATCGATGGGCGCCATGCCGTGGTCGGAGAAGACCACGAGCAGGTCTTTCGGCCCGAGGCTCTCGAGCAAAAGCCCGACCATCTTATCCGCCCAATTCATCATCCGGCAGAGCAACGGCCAGAGCACATTGAATATCTCCGGATGAGCCTTGGCAAAGCCGGGTTCGAGATACGCGAGCCAGAGATGCAGGCAGAGGTCAATGGCGTTGAAGTAATAGAACCCGGCCTCGGGCTGAACTTTTTCCAGGACAAACTTCATGGCGCTGAAAACATGCTCGGCCAGAAGCTCCAGGCTTTGCCCCAGACGCTGCTCGGCAAGGCCGCTGCCTCCCTTGTAAATCCGGGCGCCAAGCTTGTCCTTGCCGTAGGAATAGGTCGCGCCGCTGGCCGGGAACGGGCCAAGCTTTTCCAGGTATGAAATACCGAGTTCCGCCGGATGACAGGTCAGCGCCGAGAACGGGGTGAGGAAATGGAGGTCAGGCTCTCCATGATTTTCCGAGGAAAAACGCAGCCGCCAAAGCCCTCCCATCCGGTCCTTGAAGACCGCAGGCTCCAGGGTCTTGGGCGCGCGCCTCGGCAGCAGGACCTTGCCCCGGTCGGAAAGCTTGAGCCGGAAGGGGTCGTCGCTGTTCACATCCTGCCTGACTATCTCCGGGGTCAGCCGCCGGCCATAGCCCTCGATGATGAACAGTCGGTCGGAGAAATCGTCTCCGAATTTTCGCGAGCTGGTCAGCGTCTCAACCGGTGTGGAGAGCGGGAAATGGAGCAGCGCGACTTTTTTCCCGGCTTGCAAAAACTTGACCCAGAGCGGCTCGGCCTTGAGCCTTGCGGCATCGAAGCCGTGGGTTTTCCGCCAGGGAGAGACCACCCCGTTTTCAATCAGCGGCTCCTCAAAACTGAAGATGCCGTGCTCAACCGCGCTGCAGCCGCAGAGGATTGAGGCATGGGCCGGAGGCGTGGTGGCGTCCGGCCAGGGCGGAATCATGCCCTGGGCCGAAGCCCCCAGCTTTTCCAGTTTCCGGAAATTCGGCAGTTGGCCGCGGGAGAGAAATTGCCGGAGCAGAAAATAAGGCAGAGCATCAATGCAAAGGATATGGATTCTGGCCGCCGGCATATCCCTAGCTTAGCTTTTGGCGGGAGGATGTAAAGAACCCAGCCGCAGAGACGCTTAAATTTTGCGCAAAATTATTTTTCAGCTTTTGTGGTCGTGGTGGTCGTCTTCGATGAAAAGCTGGTCGATTTCATCCCCGGCCTTTTCGTCCTCGGAGTAGATGACCCCCGCGCAATCATCACAGGGCATCTTCTCCGCGTCCTTCATCTCGGCTTCGGTGGGCAGGTCGTCAAAAATAACTTCCAGCGGTTCGCTGCAGGAGGGACAGGATGTTTCCAGCACCCAACAAATCCGGTCAAGTTTTATCTCCGGGTCAAACACGACCTTTTTGCTAAGGCGCCTTTGGAGTTTTTCCACCATTTTTTTCTCCCTGACTCAAATCATAGCTCTTGGGACAAAGCTGTCAAACCACCTGCACCTGCTCCACATGAAAAACTATCTTCGCCAGGTCGCCTTTTGCACTGTCTCCGAATTCCCGCCCGCCCGGCGGCTGCTTATGGGTTCGAATCCTTGTCTCCCCGGTCAGCGGTCAGGATACTCTTTACCGGTTATCTTTTTCCAAAGCTCCCGCGCCTCGCGCTGCGAGGCCTTGTTGCGGGTGACTTCTTCGGGCATGACCGTGTTCGGGTCCTGCTTCAGCTCGTAGTCCAGAAGCTCGAGCGCGGTCTTGTCATCGTTGAAATAGACATGATAGAAGCGGGCCTTGTAAAGGTAATTGTCCAGATACCCGGGCGCGGCCTTGATGGCGTCGTTTATCTGCTGAACCGCCTCCATTACATCCCAGCGCACCATCTCCACCACCACCTTGGGCACGCGGGAAAGTATCTCGGACCAGAGCCTGCCGGGCGCTCCGTAGAAATAGTTGGCGTCCCGTTCGGTGACCCAGTCGGAAGTCCGCTTGAGCGGGATGAAAGCCGCGGCCTGGGCGAAAATCGAGCTGAACTCCAGGCTGGAGGCCTTGTTGGTGCACCACCAGTATTTGCCGGGAACGGTCTCCTTGAGCTTGATTGACTGCTCGGCATAAGCCAAGCCCTTGGAATAGACCTTCTCCACCAGAAACTTCTGCTGCTCCTTGGTGGCCTTGGGCAGCTGGTCCCCGTATTCCCAATAGTAGCGGGCCAGCTCGGAGAGGATTTGGACATTATTCGGGTCCAGCTGGTTGGCCTGCTCGAGCAGGGTCAGGCACTTCTTGAAGATTTCCGCGTTGGAATCTATTTTTTCCAATTCCCAAGCCTGGTCAATGAGCTTCTGCGCCTCGGCATTTTTAGACACGGCTTTTTCCAGGCCGCCGGCCAAGGCATGGCCACAGACCAGAACCGTAATCAACAGACCATAAATCACGGCTCGATACGCTTGCTTCATCTTTGCCCCCTTTCCTTTAATAGACGATTTCCCGGATTATATCCGCCCCTCCCGGACAATTGCAAGTCGGCGGGAAAAAAATTCAGCCGCTCTCATCCATGAGGCTTGAGCATCCCGCAGGCTTCTCAACCTCCGTAAGCTCAAACTCCGCACCGATTTCGCGGAGCAGCTCATTGAAATCATCCTCCAGGTCCGGGGCAAGCAGAACCTCGATGATGCCGCGCTCCCGGTCAATGGTCCGGACGATGCTCATTCCCTCGTATCCGGCCAGCAGGTAATTGAACTCCACAATTCTGCGGCGCGGCAGTTTGAAAAAACGCACCCGGTCCTTCATCAGTCAGAGCCAGCCGAAGTCGGCCAGCACCTTTCTCACCCAGGCGCTCTTTCTCTCGTCCACGCCGGCATAGGGCAGCCTGACCTTGCTCGTGGCAATTATTCCCTTGAGCCGCAACGCCTCCTTCACCAGATGATGGGCAGCCCGGGTGTGGCTCATCACTTGGGAATGGAACGGTGAGTTATAGATGGCCATGAACCCGTTCTTCATGGTCTCGTAATCAGCCTCGATTCCGGCGAAAAGCGCCACGCCCCCCAGCCGCAGCTTTTCCTGAAGGTCAAACGCCTCCTGCCATTTCCTGGCCATGATGAAATCGTACATCGCCCGATAATCTTCCGGGGCAATCAGGCACATCGGGCAGAACGGGCCTTTGGCGTCCAGCTTCATCGCCTCATACACCAGCAGACCGGTGCCGATGAAAAACTGGCAGTCAAGCCCCCAGCAAAGCTCGATGGTCTTGCTGATGAACTCGCGGTTCATGACCGTAAGCTTAATTGAGTCCACGCCCGGAATGGCCACAATCTCCGCCACCTGCTCCGGCCTCAACTCCAGGCCGCTGCAGTCCGGAACATGATAAAAAGTTATCTCGATGCCCGCCTGCTTCGCCAGATGACTGTAATGCCGCTTGACATCCTCGAACTCCAGATGGAAATAGACCGGAAGCGCGGTCAGGATGGAGTCAAAACCCGCGGCCCGGGCCAGAGCCGCGTATTCCATCGCCTCCCGCGTGCCCGCGGCAATGGCTCCGGCCACCAGGGCAATCTTGCCCTTGCAAATTTCCCCGGTCTTTTTGATGACCCGGGCTTTTTCTTCCGCGGTCAGATATGGCCCCTCGCCGTTGGAGCCGAGCACCACCACGCCCGTAAGTTTCTTGGCAATGGCGTATTCCAGTTCCGAGCACAGGCTCTTTAAGTCAAGCTCGCCCTGCTCGGTGAAAGGCGTCAGGATAATCGCATAATTGCCTGCCGGCAGCCTGCTCATGCCGTTCCCCCTTGTTTCAATTTGGCCTGAAACTTCTTAAGACATTGCTCGCAGCAGAAATAATAAGTGACCCCGCCCGTCTCAAATACAAGCGCCTTGCGCGGGTCGATATATACGCCGCACTCCGGGTCCCGGGCCATCTCCGTGTCCGGCTCCGGATGTTTCTCCTTGAACACCGGGGCCTTGCCCGGCTTGCGGATGGGCAGAAAAAAACTGCGCAGCATAAAATAAAAAAACATCGCCAGCAGGGCCAGAAAAAAAAGTCTGCCTAGCATCTTGCCTGCTCTTTCTCCCAAGTCGGCTGTTTGATTTGTTGACAACTCAAAGTCCTTCCCCCAGCCTCCGCACCTCCGCCCCGGCGGCAAGCGCTTGACGCAACTCCTCCACGCTTTTTTTCAAAACCGGGTGAAGAAGGGTGCCGGCGATCTCGCCAAGCGGCTCCAGCACAAATCTCCTTTCCGTCATTCTCGGGTGAGGAATAACCAGCCCGGGTTTGGAAATAATTATATCATCGGCCATCAGGATGTCCAGGTCAATGGTCCGCGGCAGGCACTGCGATTCCGGGCCGGGTTCGCGTCCCAGCTCGGATTCGATTTGCTTGAGGCCGGCCAGCATGGCTTGAGGCTTTAGACGGCTTTCCACCTCAATTGCCGCGTTCAAAAACCAGACCGGACTCTCAAGCCCGACCGGCTCGGTCAGATAAAGGCTGGACTTGCGTATAATTTTTCCCAACTTCCGCTCCTCAATCAGCTTGAGCGCCTGCCGGAAAAACGAACGGGTGTCGCCGAGATTGCCTCCCAGGCCGAGCCAATATCTCACAGCTTGAGCCCCTTAAGTCTTTGCACCGCAAGCTTAAGCCGCTTTTCCGGAACCACCAGCGCAAACCGGACATAGCCCTCCCCCTCCGGACCGTAGGCCGAACCGGGAGAGGAGATGATGCCGGCCTTGTCCAGGAGCAGGCTGGAGAACTGCTCCGAACTCATTCCTTTAGGAGTCTTGACCCAGAAATAAAAGGTGGCTCTGGGCTTCTGATATTTCAAGCCGACCCGGTCCAGGCCTTGGGCAAAAAGGTCCCGTCTCGCCTGGTAGACCGCGGCCATCTCCCTGATGGCCTTGTCCCCCTTTTCCAGTCCGGCCAGGCCCGCATATTGAACGGCCTGAAACACCCCGGAATCAATGTTGCTCTTCACCCGGGAAAGAAGCTCCACCGCTTCCTTTGCGCCGGCGGCAAAGCCCAGCCGGAACCCGGTCATGTTGAAGCTCTTGGAAAGCGAGTGGAACTCGATGGCGCAATCCATCGCGCCCTTCACCGCCAGGATGCTTGGAGCCTTGAACCCGTCAAAGCAGACCTCGGCATAGGCCGCGTCATAAACTATCCAGAGCTTATGCTTAAGAGCGTAATAGACAGCGCGCTCCAGAAAATCCAAGCCGCAGACCGCGCCGGTCGGATTGTTGGGGTAATTCAGAAAAATAATCTTAGCCTTTTCCCATACCGACCGGGGAATTGTGTCCAACTCCGGCAAAAATCCCGGCTCATCCTTCAAAGGCATGAGATACGGCTTGCCGCCGGCGAAAATCGTGCCCACCCGGTAAACCGGATAGGCCGGACTCGGCACCAAGGCCAGGTCCCCGGGATTGAGAACCGCAAGCGGAAAATGGGCGATGCCTTCCTTGGAACCAATCAGGCTGACAATCTGACCGGGACTCACCTTAACCCCGTGTCTCCTTTCCAGAAAACTGCTGGCAGCCTCGCGGAACGCGGCCAGACCAATGCTCGTGGGATATCGGTGGTTCTCCGGGTCGGCAGCGGCCTTCTTCAGGGCGTTGACGATAAACCCGGGCGCGGCAAGGTCCGGGTCCCCTATGCCCAAGTCAATCAAGTCCCGGCCGGCCAGCCGGGCCTGCTCTTTCACCTGCTCCAGACGAACAAAGGGATAGACCGGAAGACCTTTCAGCTTATCAGACGGCTCCAAAAACATTCTCATCCACCTCCGGCTTTGCTCCTATTTTTATAACCGAGTTCAGCCAGACTAGCAAATTCCCGAAAATTGACGAACCCGGGGTTTGATGACAAAATTGGCAAGATGAGTGAGCAGCGGAAAAACGACCTGTTCCGAAGGATTCATCCGGAGTTGGATAGCAAGTTCCTGAAGCAGCATCCGCAAAAGGCGGAGAGCATCATCAATTCCTTGACTTTGCAGGAGCAACTGGAGCTGGTGCTGGAACGGAGAGGCAGGGAAAGGATGGCGTTGATTCTTCTCTCCCGCAAGAGCCAGAGCCTGGTTCGGCTTTTGCCAGAGGAAGAGTTGTATTTCACGCTTAAGGAGATTGGGGAGGAAGACTCTTTGCCGCTTTTGGCCATGGCTGACCTCCGCCAGCTCAACTATATCTTTGACCTGGAATTCTGGGAAGAGCAAACACTTTCCCCCGAACGCTATTTCCGCTGGCTGGACCTGCTCAAGCAGGCGGACGAAGACCGCCTTCGTGAATGGCTGAAGAAGGCCGACCCGGAACTCCTGCTCACCATCCTGCAAAAGGCGGTCCGGGTCTATGTCCCGGAACCGGACAACCTCGGCGCAGAACCCTGGCGCAACAAAGAGCTGTTCACCATGGATGACCAATATTATTTCGAGATTATCGACGAGCGTTTCCAGGTGATTGCCGAGCGGATTCTGGCTCATCTCCGGGACCTGGAGCAGGATAAATTCTACGCGCTGATGGATGAGGTTCGGCTGCAGGTGGCCACGGAAAACGAGGATGTGGCCAGCCGGGTCAGGCAGGGACGGCTTGAGGACCACGGCTTTTACGATTTTGACGAGGCCATAAAAATCTATCAGGCGCTCTCCCCCGAAAAACTGAAAGCGCTGGAAAAAAACCCGGAGCGGCCCGGGACCGAGGGCGCGCCTGCGGCCCGCCTGGCCATGACCCTTGCCCAGAAACTGCCCTATTTTCTTGCCCGGGGCTTGCAAGAGCTGTCCGGCGCGGAAATCGAAGATTTCCACCACCAGTTCGCGCGGCTGTGTAACAAGGTGATGGTGGCGGACGCCCTGGACCTGACCCGGCTGGAAAGTCTTTCGGTGGCTGTGGAGAAAGTCTACGGTTATCTGGAAATCGGCCTGGAATCCTGGTCTCTTGGCCAGTTCGGCAAAGCGGTGGAACTGCTCAAGCGGCAATGGCTGGAGCACATCTTCCAGGCCGGGTTCTCGCAGGTGCTGACCAGGAGCCGGCGGGCACAAAGGCTCAAGCAGGAGCAATGGTTCAAGGAATTGAAGGAACCGTTTTATCTATTCGGAGACCCGGACGGAAAAATCATCAAGGCGCTTGCTCTGCCGCGGCCGAAATTTTATACCGGCCAGAAGCCGGAAGAGACCGCGGAGTTCAAATCTCTGGAGGAGTTGAAAACCGTTGAGCAGGCGCTGGACCGTGCGGAAATCGGTGCGCACCTGGTTCTTGACATTCTCCACCTGGACCTGGCAGGACTTAAGGAGCTGATTGAGCTTTATCCGTTTGAGCTGAACTTCAAGGTCATGCTGGCAACCTCCCTGGTCAACGGGGTAGTCAGGGGAGAGCCTCTGGTCAAGTCGGTCTCGGTCGAGCAGGTCAGCAGGTTCATCCACCAGTCCATGCGGCCGTCAGAGCCTCGGCGGGAAATTTATCCCAACCTCAAGCAGGAATTCACCGACTGGTTTGAGCGGATGGCCGAGGGCAAGGTGAAAAGTCTGGAGACGGTGAGGGAACTGGTCAAATCAGCCCTGGCCAGCATTGAGGATGAGCTGGGCCTGGTCCAGGATACCCGGAACCTTAATCCCAGATATTTAAGCTCCATCATCATTGAACCCGGCCAAACCAAAACTCCTTAGAACCCCTATCTCCTCGATTTCCGCGCCTTCCGGCAGAATCCCGGGATTTTCAGAAAAAACCGGGGAAAAGCCCCGAATTTTCTTGACCGGCATATTTATTATGTTATAATTTATATCATAAAAAAGGCAATCAAAAGCAGGAAGAAGATTTCGGTTCAGGCTTTTAAGCTGAAGAAAGAAATCTCCAAGCTGGAAGGCGAGCTGGCGCGGCTGCGTAAAAAGGAGCTGGCGTTGCGGGACGCTCTTGACCGCGCCAACAAACTGATTGCGGAAAGCCCTGCCCTTATCTGTAAGATGGATGGCCGGTTTCGCATCCTTTTTGTCAATCCGGCGGTCAAGACCATAACCGGTTATTCGCCCGAGGAATTGATTGGCAAGGACTTCGGAAAAGTCTTCTATCCCGGAGCCTTGTACGACCAGGTCAAAAAGGTGATGGGCGAGTTCAACAAAAAGCGTGACATCTTCCAGTATTCATCCACCATCCAGGTCAAGGACGGCTCGCTCCGTAATATGCTCTGGAGCACTTACAGCGTCCGGGACAAAAAGGGACGGCTGGTGGAGCTGAACGGCGTGGGCCAGTTGCGCGAGTCCGACCAGGTCATTGCCGAAAGCTTCGCCGACACCCGCCAGAAGCTCGCCCAGGTCTATGACGCCTACGACAAATTGTACGGCAGCCAGGCCTTCTGGATTGACATCGTTGACAACCAGGGCAAGGTCATCTTCTGGAACCAGGGCGCGGAGAAAATCAGCGGTTACAACCGCGAAGAGGTCATGGGCCGGAGCGAGGTATGGGAAAAACTTTATCCTGACCCGGAATATCGCCGGGAACTTTTTGCCAAGGGCAAAAAGTTCCTCAAGGGCGAGCAGGTGCACAACCTGGAAACCACGGTCACCACCAAGGACGGCAAGAAGAAAATCATCTCCTGGCACTCCAACAACCTGTTGGATGCATCCGGCAAATATGTGGGCTTGATTGGAATCGGCATCGATGTGACGGAGCGGAGGCGGATTGAAGAGCAGGAGCGGCTGGCGCAGAAGATGGAAGGCTTGGCCCGGCTGGCCGGAGGCGTGGCCCACGATTTCAACAACATGTTAAGCATCATCCAGGGATACCTGGAGATGACTCTCGAAGCCATGGATTACGCAGACCCGCTCCGCGAAAACTTGCTTGAAATTGCTGACGCCGTCGAGCGCGGGGCCAAGCTCACCAATAAACTCCTGGCCTTCAGCCGGCGACAGGTGATGGAGCCGATTTCCTATGACCTAAACCGCTCCATCAAGGATATGTCCCGGGTGTTCAAACGCATGCTGGGCGATGACATCAAGCTGGTGCTCAACCTGGGAGAGAACATCCCGCCCATCAAGGCCGACCCGGCCCATATCGAGCAGTGCCTGCTCAATCTGGTGATGAACGCCAAGGACGCCATGGGCAACTTCGGAACCCTGGCAATATCAACCTCCCTTGCCCAAATAAGTCATCCTGGCCTCCTGAATCCGAACCTGGCCAAGCCCGGAGACTATGTGCTGCTCTCGGTCGCGGATTCCGGCAAGGGCTTTCCCCCGACTCTGAAAGACAGGATTTTCGAGCCTTTCTTTTCCACCTCCGAGGACAAGCCCGGACTCGGCTTGGCCACGGTCTACGGAACCATCAAGCAGCATGGCGGCTACATCTGGGTGGACAGCGAGACGGGCCGCGGAACAACCTGTCATATCTATCTGCCCATCAGCCAGGAGCCGGTTGAAGAGCCGCGTCAAAAAGAATTGAAAACCGAAATGCCCCTGGGAGTGGAAAGCATCCTCCTGGTTGAGGACGATGTCCATTTGCTTACGCTCTCCGCAAGAATCCTCCGCAGGCTTGGATACACCGTGTTCGAGGCCAACAATCCGGGCGAGGCTCTCCTTATCCTGGAAAAATACCCCGAGAACATACATCTCATGCTCACCGACATCATAATGCCCAAGATGAACGGCATCGAACTGTCCAAAAAAGCCATCGAGCTGCGGCCGTCCCTCAAAGTGCTCTATGTCACGGGCCATCCCCTGACCGACCTTGCCGACCAGGCACCCGGCCAGTTCGCCAAAAACTTCCTGGTCAAACCGTTCTCCTCCCGAACCCTGGCCCAGACCGTGCGCGAAATCCTGGACCAGAAATAAAAACGGCGACGCGTATTTTACAAAAATTCCCGCTTCTGACATAAAATATGAACATATGCCTGTGATTTACAAAGTGGTGGAAAGCTCAATAGTGACCGACGAGGCGCTGGAGAAGCTCATCAACAACTTTACCAGCCAGGGATGGCATTTTGACGGGATACAGTTTGCCATGCGCGAGGCCAGCAAACGGCCGGCCATGGCCTTTGTGCTGTTCACGCGGACGGTTGAGGACAGTGCCGAAAAAAAGGACACCGAGACTTGAAATTGAATTGGAGCGAAAAACAGACCCGGTCCGCCATCCTCGCCATCCTCTGCGCGGCCCTGGCAGCATTGCCGCCAACCGCTGACTCCAAAGTCATGTTCGCGGAACTGGTCACGGTCACCGAACATTCCTTTGAACTCTATTGGGCCACTGACCGGCCAGAGGCCTGCCTGGTCAAATACGGAGAGAACCGCTTGAGCCTCGACCAGCAGAAGGCCGAGCCGGGCAAGCCACAAACCTGTCATTTTCTTGCCATCAACAACCTCCGGCCAGGCACCAACTATTTCTACGAGATTGAATGCGGGAACAACAAGGCACATCGCTCCAGGCTCTCACCCGGAAAACTCCAAACCCAGACCCTGCCATCAGGCAAGGAACTTTTCAGCTTCGCGCTCATCACCGACCTCCACATCGGCGAGACCGTGGCCGGACTTATCATGCTCCCCATCAGCTGGCTCCCGGCCTTAAGCCCGGGATTCACCTGGAAATACCCGGTGGATAATTACTGGGCCTTCACCGCCCGCAGCGCAATTGAGCAGGTCAATCAATATCCGGTGGATTTCACCATCGTGAACGGAGACCTCTCCGCATTCTACAACCGTGATGAGTTCGAGTTCGCCAAAGAACTGCTCGACCGGTTGAACAAACCCTATTATGTCCTGCGTGGAAACCACGACCGCAAGGGCGAGCAGCCCGAGGACTGGTTCAAAAAAGTTTTCAATCTCGAAGAAAGTGCTTACAGCTTCAGCCACCAGGGATTTCTGTTCATCTGCCTGGATGACACCCGGCTTGATAACGGTCTGGGCGAAATCCCGGAAAAGGAATTCGCCTGGCTGGAGAAGACCCTGGCCGCCAACCGGCAGATGCCGACCTTCATCTTCAGCCATAGGCCCGATGAACTGGGCGCCCCGGACATCAAGCCGCAGACCGTGGCCCGCTTCCGGGAGCTGCTGGGCCAGAATCCACAAATCGTCGCCTGCTTCCACGGCCACCGCCACAAGGCGCAAATCAGCAACTGGAAAGCCGCGAGCGAGCACCTGCCCGTAATCCTTGTGCCCTCAACTAAGGAGTATCCGAGCGGGTTCGGCATCATCCGCGTTTTTGAGAACGGCCTGGTCTATAATTTCCACCGCACCGATTGCCCGGATTGCCTGGAATGGAGCGCAACCACCCGTCAGGAATATTTCGGCCGCGCGCCCTCCGTGCTGTTCGGCAGACTTGAGGACCGGAACCTGGTCTATGATTTCCCGGAGGCCATCCGCGCCTTGGTGAAAAAATGAACCAATACCTGAAAAAATACAAGCACACCAGGATATTCTTCGGCCCGGGCGCGAGACTTGAAATCGAAAAACTCGCCCCGGACCTGGGCCGCAAAGCTTTGCTCGCAACCTCCCGCGGCTTTGCCAAAAGGGAGGGTTTCCAGGAAGAACTGGTCGGAATCTTCAACAAGCTCGGCGTGCATCTCCAGGTCTTTCCGGGCATTGAGCCTGAACCTCTGGACACAACCGTCGAAAATCTGGCGCGGCAGATAAGAAAATCCAAACCGGACTTCCTGGTCGCGCTCGGAGGCGGCAGCGTAATCGATGCCACCAAGACCGCTTCGGCCCTGGCCACGCTCAATCTGGAAATCGACAAGCTCTGGGGAACCGACCGGCTGACCCCGCTCCTTGACCGGGCCGGACTCAAACTCCGGCCTCTGCTGGCGATTCCCAGCACTTCCGGCTCCGGCTCGGAAGTGACCAAGTTCGCGGTGCTGTATGACACAAGAGAAAAAATCAAGAAGGCCATAGCTGACCTTGCGCTCTGCCCGAACTTCGCCCTGGTCGACCCGGAAATCATGCTCTCCATGCCCCAAGGCCTGACCATCAGCACCGGCCTGGACGCTCTTGCCCATCTCATCGAGTCTTTCCTCAATCAACAGCCCGGCCCGGATTGGCTTGGACCTATGACCAGCGACAGCGTAAAGCTCATCCTCCAATACCTGCCGGTTGCGGCCGAACACCCGCGGCTTCTGGAACCGAGGGAAAAACTTGCCTTGGCCTCAACCTGCGCCGGCATCGCCATTACCTTCAAGGGCACAGGCCTGCCCCACGGCTTCAGCTTTGCCTTCCGGGAGATTCTGCCCCACGGCCTGACCGTGGCACTGCTGCTCGCGCCGTGCTGGAGATATTATCTGCCGGTGGTGGAACCGCAGACCCGGGCACTCGCGCCCCTCTTCGGAATCAATCCTGCCCTGCCCTTGAGCGAGCTGGGCGAGGCGGTCTTCTCCGCGCTTGAGAATTTTTTCCGAAAGCTCGGCCAGCCGGCCAGGCTCGTCGAGGCCCCGGGCATAACAAACTCTATACTCAATGCCGCAGTGGAAGCGCTGCTCCGAAATCCTTCCAAACTGCAAAACTCTCCCAGGCCGGTGCCTGAAAAAGACGCACGAACTATCCTCATGCAGATTTTGAAATCCGCTTAAGCAGGATGTCGCTCCCGCCTGGGACTACCTGATTAACTTGAAAAACCGATTCCAGCGGGGCAGGTAATGACGGGAAGGGTCGAGCGGAAGGTGGATGAAAAGCGCCTTGCCCTTGATGTTGTCCAAGGGGATGAAACCCCAGGAGCGCGAGTCCGCGGAATTGTCCCGGTTGTCGCCCATACCGAAGACCGTTCCTTCCGGAACCTTGACCGGGCCGAAATCGTCCCCCTGATGGCTGCGCCGACAGAGCAGCATCTGGTGGGAACGGTGGTCCAGGTGCTCGATATAAAGCTCATAACTCTCGCAGAATCCGCCATCAGTCGGGCCGGTGTATGGCTCCACATATTCACGCGGAACCGCCTGACCATTGATTATCAGAACCCCGTCCCGCACCATCAGCTCGTCTCCGGCAACTGCCACCACCCGCTTGACATAGTCCTCGCGCGGATGGGGCGGGAACTTGAAAACGATGACATCCCCGCGCTGCGGTTTTTTGAGGTTGAAAAGTTTTTTGGTGGTGAGCGGAATCTGCACCCCGTAGATGAGCTTGTTGACCATGAGCTGGTCGCCGACCAAAAGTGTGGGAATCATCGAACCGGAAGGGATGCGGAACGGCTCGATAAGAATCCAGCGAATCAAAAACACCACCAGGATTATCCAGAGCAGGTCCTTGATGTTCTCCCAGGTCTTGTTGATGCGCACCCCGGAAAAATGCAACTCCTTGAACTCCGAATACTTCTCCAGAGCCGCGGCCAGACCCTTGCTGTCCTTCTGCTTGAGCAAAGCCTTAAGCTCCGCGAACAGCGCCTCGGCCTCGGCCCTCTCTTCCGGTTTCAGGCTGCGCCTGGCTTTCCGCCATAAAAAATGTCCCTCTTCCAGCTCGGCCCTGGCGCGCTTCTTAAGCTCTCTCCACTCTTCGCTCATGAGCTTGCTCCCAGCCTGGCCTTGAAAAAGTCAATGGTGATTTTCAGGCCCTGGTCCAGCCCGACCTTCGGCTCCCAGCCGAGCAGCTTCCTGGCCAGCGAGATATCCGGCTTGCGCTGCTTGGGGTCATCCTCCGGAAGCGGCTTGAAAACTATCTTGCTCCTGGACCCGACCAGAGAGATTATCTTCCGGGCAAAGTCAATGATTTTCAGCTCCGCGGGATTGCCCACATTGACCGGTTTGAAATATTCCGTGCGCGAGAGCCGAATCACCCCCTCTACCAAATCGTCCACATAGCAGAAACTGCGGGTCTGACTCCCATCTCCGAACACCGTAAGCTCCTCACCCTTGAGCGCCTGCGACACAAAATTGGGCACCACCCTCCCGTCGCGCAGCCTCATCCTGGGACCGTAAGTATTAAATATGCGGATGATACGCACCGGCACCTTGAAATACCGGAGATAGGCGCTGGTCATGGCCTCGCCGAAGCGCTTGGCCTCATCATAAACCGCGCGCGGGCCGACCGGATTGACATTGCCCCAGTAGTCTTCCTTCTGGGGGTGGACTTTGGGGTCGCCGTAGGTCTCGCTGGTGGAGGCGAAAAAGAAATGGGCGCCTTTTTTCCTGGCCAGCTCCAGGGTCTGGAAGACCGCGAAGCTGCCGGCCCTCATGGTTTCAATGGGAAGCTCCAGGTAGTCAATAGGGCTGGCCGGGGAGGCGAAGTGGAAGACCCAATCCAGCTTCGGGCGTATGCGAATCGGCTCCGAAGCGTCCTGCTTGAAGAAAGTGAACTTCGGTTCCTTTTTCAAGCCGGAAAGGTTGTGCATGTCTCCGGTAATCAGGCTGTCCAGGGCTATCACCTCAAAGCCTTCCTGCAAAAGCCGCTCGCAGAGATGCGAACCGATAAATCCCGCGCCGCCGGTCACCAGCGCCCGTTTCATTTACTCCTCCATCTATTTCTCGCATCAGCGAAATAATCCCCGCCTCGGGCATCATACGCCACCAGGCAGGGGAAATCCCTGACCGTGAGCTTATAAACCGCCTCGGGTCCGAGTTCCGGCCAGAGCAGGACCTTGGCCTTGGTGATTCGCTCCGAAAGGTATGCACCAATGCCTCCCACGGCCACAAAATAGACTGCACCGTATTTTTTTATCGCATCCTTCACTGCTTGTGACCGTTCGCCCTTGCCGATGGTCGCAGCCAGCCCCAGCTTGAAAAGCGCGGGCGTATACGGGTCCATGCGTGAGCTGGTGGTCGGCCCCGCACTCCCTATCACCCTTCCCGGCCGGGCCGGGGTCGGGCCGACATAAAAGATAATCTCATTTTTCAGCCGGAGCGGCAATCGACCTCGGCTCCGGAGTATTTGCACAAGCCGCTTATGCGCCTGGTCCCGGGCGGCATAAACCTCTCCGGAGAGCAAAACCCAGTCCCCGGCGCGGAGCTTCTTCAATTCCTTTCCGGTCAGGGGCGTTGCCAGTTTTCTGGCTTTGGCGATTTTCATATCCTGACCTCTGCAAAGCGGTGGGCCCAACACTGAAGGTTCACAGCCACGGCCAGGCTCGCGATATGGCCTGGAGCTTTTTCTGCCTGGACCGAAAGGCAGGTGCAGCTTCCGCCCAGACCGACTGGGCCGATGCCGAGTTGGTTCAGCTCAACGAGCAGCTCATGCTCGAGCCGCGCCAGACTCCGCTCCCGGCTTCTTGCTCCCGGACTTCGCGCCAGGGCGCGCTTGGCAAGCAGCGCGCAGACTTCCAGGTCGCCGCCGATGCCCAATCCCACGAAGAGCGGAGGACAGGCCTGGCCGCCGGCGTTTACCACTGCATCGATGACTGTGCGCTTGATACCTTCCAGCCCTTCTCCCGGGCCGAGCATCCTGACCACGCTCTTGTTTTCCGCGCCGCCTCCCTTGAGCAACAGTCTCATCTGCAGGCGATTGCCCCCGGCCAGGCTTAGATGCACGATGGCCGGAGTATTGTCCCCGGTGTTCCGGCGGGTCAGCGGGTCGGCCAGCGAGCAGCGCAGAAATCCCTCGGAACTGGCCTGGCGCAGTCCCTGGTTGATGGCGGCCAAAAGGTCAAAATCCAAAACCAGCTCCCTGCCCAGCTCCACGAAAAAAACACTCAAGCCTGTGTCCTGGCAGAGTGGCAGCTTCTTGGCGCGCGCGAGCCTGATGTTTTCCAGAATCATCTGCAGCGCGAGCCTGCCGTTTCTGGATTTTTCGCGCCTGGCCGCCTGCTTGAGCAGGCGCAACACCGGAGGCTCAAGCTCAAAGCTCGCCTGGAGCACGAGCTTTTTCACCGCGCTGACCAGTTGCTCCCGGCTGATTCGGCGTCTGCTCATAGCTTCAACTTCTTGAGTTCGCTGACCAAGTTTGCGACCGCTTCTTTGGATTTTGCAAGCTCGGCTTTTTCCTCCCCGGTCAGCTCCAGCTCAACCAACTTTTCCACGCCATCTTTGCCCAGAACCACAGGCACGCCGATAAAAAGCCCCTTAACGCCATACTCGCCGTCAAGCCTGACCGAGGCGCAGAGCAGGCGCTTCTCGTCCTGGAAAATGGCTTTGAGCATGGCAAAGGCGCCAGCCGCAGGCGAAAAGAAAGCGCTGGTTTTCATTTTGGAAACGATTTCCGCGCCGGCATTCCGTGTGCGCTCAATGATTTTGGACAGTTGCTCTTTGGTCAGGAGGC
>Ga0272448_1003357_pt1 | contig 19140 bp, 19 predicted proteins | sample YNPCB0191_FD_202220 | JGI IMG/M metagenome (GOLD analysis project Ga0272448, IMG submission 202220) | Hot spring sediment microbial communities from Yellowstone National Park, WY, United States - YNP-CB-019-1 | ecosystem: Environmental > Aquatic > Thermal springs > Hot (42-90C) > Sediment... | reverse complement strand
GAATCAGCAGCACCGCAACCAGGCAGGGGGAAGGCACTATGCTCAAAAAATATTTTAAGCTTGATCACTACGGCACCACAGTACAGCGCGAAATAATAGCAGGCGCTACAACGTTTATCACCATGGCGTATATTATTGTGGTGAATCCTAAAATTCTTGAAGCAGCAGGAATCCCCTTTGGTCCGTCAATGGTCGCCACCATCATCACCGCATTTTTGGGGACCATGCTCATGAGCGTGTATGCACGACGACCGTTCGCCATCGCACCTTACATGGGCGAAAATGCTTTTATTGCCTACACCGTCGTAAAAGTGCTTGGGTACAACTGGCAAACCGCCCTTGGTGCCATTTTTATCGCAGGCGTTCTGTTCACCATCCTCACGCTGTTCAAAATCAGAAGCTGGCTCACTGATCAAATACCAGAAAGTCTTCAAATCAGCTTTGCCGTCGGCATCGGACTATTTTTGACGTTTATCGGACTAACCGATGCTGGCATTGTGGTGCCCGGCGTGCCGGGTGCTCCGGTCCACGTTGGCAATCTCAAGCAACCGGCTGTGCTTCTTTCAGTGTTCTGTTTCCTGCTCATTATGTTTTTAATGGTCAAGAGGGTGCAGGGTGCGATGCTGCTTGGTATCCTTGCGACAACGTTGTTTGCAATGGCCCTGGGCATTACCAGTCTGCCGAGCACCTGGATCAGCGTGCCGCCCTCAGTTGAACCTATTGCATTCAAGCTCGATATTGCAGGCGCACTCCGCTGGGGATTTTTTCCTGTCATTCTGACGATCTTTGTCATGGCGTTTGTTGATACGATGGCAACACTTCTCGGCGTTTCGTACAAAGCAGGTATGCTTGATAAGCAGGGCAGATTGCCAGAGATTGAAAAGCCGATGTTGTGCGATGCTCTGGCAACCGTCGCAGCATCGCTTTTCGGTACAACCACGGCAGGTGCATACATAGAATCCGCGGCAGGGGTTGAGGCAGGCGGCAAAACCGGATTAACCGCTGTGACGACTGCATTCCTTTTTCTCACCGCGCTCTTCTTTGCGCCTTTTTTTAGCTGCATTCCTGCGTGCGCCTATAGTCCGCCGCTCATTGTCGTCGGACTGCTTATGCTCGCAACCATCACCAAAGCCAAACTGCATGACCTTACAGAATCAGTCCCTGCCTTTTCAGTCATTATTCTCATGAGCTTCACGTTCAATATCGGCATTGGCATGACTGCCGGTTTTGTGCTCTATCCCCTCATGAAGGTCATAGCAAACCGGGCATCAGAGGTACCTGCCGGGCTGTGGGTGCTCGGAGGGCTGTCGCTGTGCTTTTTTTTGTTCTATCCGTACTGAGCATTTATTCATTTGACATGGGGTTGCACAAATTTTTTTCCGAGTCCGCAACCCTGCCACAATTAAAACAGATGTATTTGGGGTTTTTCGTCAGTGCCTTGATTTCTTCAAACTTATCGTTGCTGGCGAGCATACAGATATGTGCGTCATGATTCCCCTTGCAAATGGTCTGTGCCATAGTGTTTCCTCCTCATAAGGTGTTTATAAAATTTCCATCATATGGTGCCGGCTGCAAAAAAGAGTATGAGCGAAGACGGCATTGCCTAGATGAGATAGAAGCAACAATTGCTCAGTTTGGGTTAGGTGTTGTATAATTGTATAACAACAAAACACCGCATGTGTCAACGCATTGCAAGCGTTCTCGTATCAGAGATACCGCTGACCAGAATATACGTGCTGACCTGTAACTGAAAAACCGCACAGCCCGGATCATTGATGAAGTCGTAGAGTATAGTATGGCGAGAGCAGTGCTGCTGTTTCAGTATTATGCTCTGCTCAGGGGCTGCCTCAGTAACCCTGCCAAGCGCCGTGACAGCAATCCCAGAGGAAAAGTCAATACCTGACTCACTCCGGTTATCCACCAGAAAAGCAACCTGAGGATTACGAACTAAATTGCGGTACTTTTGTGTCGCGCGTGGGGTCGTAAACAAGAGGATACGCAGGTCTTCGGCTGGCGTAAACGCAATCAGATTGCAATAAGGTTGCAAATCTGCCTGCGTTGCAAGCACGCCGACCTTCTGCCGGTTCAAAAGCTCCCGGATAACACGTTGTATATCGTTGTGCATGTGTAATGGGACACTCTCTTAAAGCAAAAATATATCATGCATGATTTCTCAACTTGAGCTCAATCGGATGCGGCGTAAGATAATACTGTGATGCAAGATAGCTCTGGCGATACTTACGCACATAGTGGTGAAGAAGGGTAAGCGGTACGACCAGTGGTACATAGGAACGTCGAAACGCATCAATTGCCTCGAGCAGCTCCTGCTTTTCCTCATGGTTTAAATCCTTTTTAAAGTACCCCATCATGTGGTGTAGCACATTGACCTGTTTTCGTACCGTTGCCTTCAGTGTAAGGGCTTCCATGAGCAGAGGTGCGTACTGAGCACAGGTTGCTTCCACACCATGCTGCTGCACCGTGGCAACCAATGCCCCTAAACGATGATAGTGCTGGGGACTGTGGCTAAGCAGGAGCAGCTTGTGCCGGGTATGAAACTCTACCAGCTTCCCAGCGGTTGGCTTGTGGTGCACCAGTTCACGCCACCGTTTGAAAACAAAAATGCGCTCAATAAAATTTTCCCGCAGTTCTGGATCTTGAAGCCGTCCCTCTTCCTCAACCGGCAGGAGCGGAAAATGCTCCATAAAAATCCTGGCAAACATCCCGATTCCCTTTTTTACCGGAGCGCCACCTGTTGTGCCATAGACCTTCACACGCTCCATGCCAGAGCTTGGGGATTTACTTTTAAAGATAAAACCACACAGATGTTCAGCCTCAAGCTCTTGCACACGTCTGTGTGCCCAGTCTTGCATTGCCTCGGTATAGTCAATGCCACTTCGTACCGTTACCAGACGGGGGCAATCCGGGTTGCCAACAAGCCGTAACGGCTCACGCGGAATACCAAGGCCAAGCTCTGTCTCAGGACAGACCGGCACATAGCTGACCCACCTGCTGAGCGTGTCTCGCAAAAAGGAATCTAATTTATGCCCACCGTCAAACCTGACTTTGTGCCCCAGGAGGCATGCACTAATGCCAAGTTTTATTTTGCCCTCAGCTGATTCCATGACGCACTATGTACTGCACTACCTCACAAGATGCAAGCATTTCAGCTCCCTATCTGCCCCTGCAGCGCATATGCTTTTATTGACTCTATGGCAAGGTGGAATTGACCTTCCTGTTTATCGCTTATCATGATTCCAAATGATTTAATTTCCGCTGGGTTGAGCGGTGGCGCATCAGAGAGAACAGCACCACGAAACCGTGGGATAAATTCCTGAAACGGTGCATGGACGGTTATCCATGCATCTTTTTTTGTGACAAAGGGGAACTGATAAGAAAAACCATTCAGTTCTGAATCGGTTTTAAGTATTAATTTATATTGTTTCCCATCGCCCTTGACGCGCAGCGAAATGCCGTCATACAGTGAAAGGTCATGGACTGCAGTGTTGTGCAAATGCACTGAGCAAAACCCTCCAAAGTTTTTAAGGGACACCGTGCCTGAAAAAACTACTCCACCCTGCTCACCGTTCGTCATGGTACTCTCTGAAATGCCACCCATAACCGTATCATTGACAACCCGCCATACCGGGACCGTAGTGTTGTGAAAATCTACGAGAACAATTTCCTGTTTTGGTAGTGCCATACCGTCTCCTGATAACAGCGTGCCATTTACTGATACATTTATTCTTTAACACCACTCCATAAAAATGAACCGTAAGCAGTGAAGAGTAAACGGCAAAAAAGTGCTGAGTTCCAAACATTGTTAGATCATTACTGGGCACTCAGTACTTTTCACTTCTCACTGCCTACATTTTCCACATGGGATGCGTACTGTTTTTTTCCCTTACCCAAGGCATTTCCTATAATTTTCTTACCCAACAGCACATAAAGGTATATTTACCTTATAACATGTTTTTAAAAATTCGCCAAAAACCTGACCGTGGGATTACGTGCGTTTTTGAAGGAGGTCAGAAAGTGCTTCTTGAATGGTAGGAAAAGCAAAGCAAAACCCGGCTGCAAGCAGACGTGTGGGCAGAACGTGCTGCCCCTCAAGCAGCACTGATGCGGCTTCGCCAAACTGCAGTTTGAGTGCCCATGCCGGCACCGTTAACCATGCTGGCCGATGCAGAAGTGCTGAGAGGATTCGGGTAAATACCGCATTGGTTGTCGGATGAGGAGCGGTAAGGTTGTAGATTCCCGTCAGGTCAGGATCAGTGACAGCACGGGTAATTGCACTGGTAAGGTCTGCAATGTGAACCCACGAAAACGGCTGCGTGCCGCTGCCAAGTCTGCCGCCAAGACCCAGCCTGAACAGCGGCAGCATCCGTTGCAACGCACCGCCGTTTCTGCCAAGTACCACGCCAAAACGAAAAACCACTGTCCGCACACCAAACTCCTGTGCGCAAAGTGCCTCGTGTTCCCAGTCCTGTGCCAAACGTCCAAGAAAACCATCGGCATAATGTGTATCTTCTTCTGTGTGAATCCCTTCTGAGCGGTAGATGCCGGTTCCTGAGGCTGAAATCAGAACCTTCGGTCTTTCTTGCAAACCTCCAAGCGCAGCAACAATCGCACGTGTAGTAACAATTCTGCTATCGTAGAGAATCTTTTTATATGCTGCGGTCCATCGGGCGGCAATCGGCGCGCCAGCAAGGTTGATAACGGCTTCGCACCCGTTGAGTTTTGATTTCAAACTATCAGCAGACCGCCTGAAATCATCGCGGGTAAGGGGCACCGTCTGATAGCCGTGTCGCAGGAAAGCGTCAGAAAGATATCTGCCAATGAATCCAGTAGATCCGCTAATCGCAATCTGCATACTCTGGCTCATTTAATCATTCGGTGGGCGTGAACCCCTACTTGGCGCCGGGAGCACCGGATATTCGTTTCGCGGGTGGACGCCAGTGGTTGTTTTCAGCAAGGCGGTAATTTTTTCAGCCCCCTGCGGGGTGAGCGAAATGCCGAGCTGTACCGCACTCATGATGCATTGAGAATGCAAAAAGCCTCCTGCAAAAAACTATTTTTTTATATCATACACCTCTTAGTGCCGCAACTCTTTGTTATTTGTTCATAAAAGGAATTTTCCATAACTGCACTGAAACAAAAGTACATGGGCAGCATTTTCTCATATAGAACGCAAAAGTACGTTAAAACAAAGGTACATCCCTTGACACCTATGACTGGAAAGTTATACATAATCAGTATTGAGCGATATATCAGATGTCGCCTCCTGTAAATGCAGGCAGGCAATGGCGTTGAGCGGGCTCCTGCGTCGTGGTGGATGCACCCGAAAGATGAATCGCACCGCATGCCGCGCAGGCAGGGACGCCTGCCGAGCATGAGCGAAAACGCTATTGCCTACATGAAAGGGAAGCAACAATCGCTCAAGTTAGACCTCATTAACTTGCAGCAACAGTAGAAGGAGAGGGCACCATGGAAATTTTATTTACCGCGTGTTTGAAATCATGCTGTCTTGTGCCGCTACTTTGTGGAGTAGCGATGCTTTCAGTCCATACAGCACATGCAACGCAGCTCAAGGAAGGCGACCCCGCTCCTGATCTTACCCTCAAAAATCAGGACGGTGCAGATGTAACGCTCTCACACGTCTGGAAACAGCGGTATGTTGTGTTGTATTTTTATCCCATGGACGACACACCGGGCTGCACCAAGGAAGCGTGCTTTTTCAGAGATATGCACCAGGAGTTCATGCAGGCAGGAGCCGAGATTTTGGGCGTGAGTGTTGATGATGCCGGATCGCATAAAAAGTTTGCCGAAAAGCACAAACTCCCGTTCACGCTGCTTGCTGATCCCCAAAAACAAGCGGTTGAACGCTATGGGGTAAAGTCAAAACTCTTTTTTGGCAAGGCAAAACGCGTGACCTTTGTCATAGACCGCAGCGGCATCATCAGGAAAATCTATCCTGAGGTGGATGTGAGCCTGCACAGCCGTGAGGTGCTCGAGTGCATCAAAGAACTCCAATCGCGACAGGGCAACCTCCAGAACCAATGATCCGTTATGGTTTGTGCTGCATTTTTCGCAAAGAGCCAATCCGGTTTCGGCGCACTACGGCAACGTATCTGAAAAAATATTCGCGCAGCACGCAAGTGCAGTATCTTGCCGATCTCTGTTTCCACAACGCCCGTGAACTCTTTCGGGCACTTGAGTTTTGCACCGCGCAGGGCATCGGCTCTTTTCGCATCATGAGCCAGATTCTCCCGCTCAAAACCCATCCAGATCTCGGGTATGACATCCACGAGCTGCCCGGGTATAAAAAAATTATTGCCGAATTCAAACACTGTGGAACCTTGTGCAGACAGCATGACCTGCGGACAACCTTCCACCCCGACCAGTTTGTCGTTCTTTCATCACCTTCTCCCGACGTCACGCGTCGCTCTGTGGCAGAGCTTACCTATCAAGCTGAGGTTGCAGCATGGGTGGGTGCTGATGTGATTACGCTGCACGCAGGTGGTGTGTATGGGGATAAGAACGCAGCGCTGCGGCGCTTGAGCCACACCCTTGAACGTCTGCCGCAAGGAGTCATCACCCGCTTAGCTCTTGAAAACGACGATTGCTGCTATGCGCCCAAGGATCTGTTGCCCCTGTGTAAGGATTTTGGCATTCCCCTGGTATATGATGTGCACCACCATCGGTGTCTGCCTGATGGAATGTCTGTTGAAGCGGCAACAGAGCAGGCTTGTGCCACCTGGAACCGCGAGCCTGTTGTTCATTTGTCAAGCCCACTGCATCGCACGCGGTTAGGGATGAAAAAACTGCACCATGACTATATCAATCCAAGGGATTTCCCGTCATGTTGGAGAGGTATGAGTATAACCATTGAGGTTGAGGCAAAAGCAAAAGAACTGGCAGTGCTGCGGCTGATGCGGGCAATAGAAAAAAACGATAATGGGGTCAGGCGTTGAGCATCTTTATGATAATCTGCTTGACACAGTGCACCAGGATCAAATGAATGTCCTCTGAAACTTCCATATCTGCGATATCGGCATGCAATACAAGTTTTGCACTCTGTTTAATCCTGCCACCGTCAAATCCGCAGAGTGCAACCGTCTGGGCGCCGACACTGTTTGCATAGGTAAGAGCACGCACCACATTCGGAGAGTTTCCGCTACAGGAAATTCCAATGACAAGATCTTTTTGTTGCAAAAAATTTTTTAGCTGTTCGACAAAAATATCTTCATAAGAAAGGTCATTGGCAATAGCCATGAGCGCAGAGCTGTTGTCATTGAGGCACAGCATCCGAAACCGTTTCTCCCGCCCAAAAGAAACCCCCTTGATAAAATCACCACAAAAATGCGATGCGGTGTTGCCGCTGCCGCCATTGCCAAAAACAAAAATTGTCCCTTCCCGCTCATAGGTCTTCATGACAAGCTCAATGAAACGGCATAGCGCGTCTCGGTCAAACCGGTTGAGGGTGGTAATCACTTTCTCAAAAAAAAGATTAATCTCAGAAACCATGTCAATGCTCAAGGTATTCGTCTCCTATATAAATGATTTTTGAGCCCTCATTTTCAAATTTGAACTTCATCTCGCGCAACGTTGCGAGCGCAGAACGAAGTCGTTCCTGCTGTTCTGGTTCACAGTAAAACAGAAAAAAACCGCCGCCACCTGCCCCTAACAATTTACCGCCGGTAGCACCATTGCGCAAAGCAATATCGTATAAATCGTTAATACGGGAAGAAGTGATCATTGAGGAAAGCTGCTGCTTGAGCATCCAGTTTGTGTGAAGAATTTTACCAAACGCCTCAAGCCTGCCGCTGTACAAAACATCGCGGAGCTCCCATACCAGACCGACCATATCACGGATTGGCTCAAGGTGTGCGGTTTTCATTTGCATGTTTTTCTTCTGCTCGGCAAGAATCGCTGATGCGCTGCGCTGAGTCCCGAGATAAAACATCATCAGACGCTTTTCCAGCGCCTTATAAATTTCTTTTTTGAGGTGAATCGGCTCTACCGTTACCGCACCCGATGACTCAAAACGGAATATATTGAGCCCGCCAAACGCTGCAGCATATTGATCTTGTTTTCCAATAGGTTCACCGAGCTGATTTATTTCAATATCGCAGGCATCTTCAGCAAGCTGCTGTTTGGTAACAAACCGACCAAACACGGTATATAGATTGTGCAACATTCCGACGGTAAATGACGATGAGGATCCAAGCCCGGTCCCTGCGCCAACATCAGCGTTTGAGCTGATCTCCAGCGCGCCGGTCACGTTAAACTTTTTCAAAACCTCCCTGATGATCGGATGCTGCAACTGGCTGATTTCTTTGACCATCTCGGTGCGAGAATATTTTGCGACAATAATCTCTTCATCCCAAAAACGGTGCGTGGAGATGTACATAAATTTGTTGATGGTGGTACTCAGCACTGCTCCGGGCCAGCGGGAATAAAATTCTTCAAAGTCAGATCCTCCTCCAACAAAACTAATACGGAAGGGGGTGCGAGTGATAATCATACCGAATAATCCAAAGCATTAACTATGATATCAGCATACTGATCGTTTTCTTTTATTATATCATATTCACTGCGCTGTCTCTCTTTCAGAAGTTCTTCAATTGCATACTGGTCAAGCCCTTTCCAGAGATAAAACCTGGTAACACGCTTAGCCAAGAGGGTGCTGTCAATCGAGCAAAATATTTTTAGGTCTGCCATTGATCGAAGCGAGGCAGCAGCCAGTGCAACAACACCATCAATGATGACAATCGTGGCATCGCCCAGCCGGTAGTGCACTACGGTATCGGTACCTTCTCGCAAAAACTGATCGTATTTTCTTAGATAAATATCTTCACCCCTGAACAGCCGTTGGAGATCGGTTTCTATATGTTGGATTTGAAACCGTGCTAAAACATCTTGGGAAGGGTTTCGTCGCTGTTTGGGAAGAAGCCAGTTGTCAAGAGCAACAGAGAGCACTTTTTCGCCCTGCCTGCGCAACTTTTTTGCAAGATAACGGGCAAGCACGCTTTTCCCCGATCGAGAATTACCGCCGATGGCAATAATAAACGGTCGTTTCCCCGACTGACTGAATGCAGTCTCAAGGTAGTGATAAACATCGTGGTAGGGATCCTCTGTAATAAAACAGGCAGCTTCATAGAGGTCATCAAAAAAATAATCCGGTTCTACCGCGCTGTCTTTACACCCTCTGCCACACCGCAGCCCGATGGTCGTCAGCCCCGCTGCATGCCCACACAGAATATCAGTTTCAGCATCACCGACAAAAAACGAATCCTCAAGCGCAATGTTGAGGTCACGGGCTGCACGTTCCACAAGCCCTGTCTTCGGCTTACGGCAGGTGCAGTTTATCTTATACTGAGGGTTTTCTTCAGGATATCCAGCATCGGGATGATGGGGACAGTAGTAAATACCGTCAAGCTTTGCTCGTTCTTGTCCAAGAAGTGTTTCCATCGTGTTATGAATACGCTCAAGTTCTGCAATTGTACAGAGATTGCGTGCAATCACTGACTGATTAGAGATAACCACGGCAAGATAATCTGAAGCATTGATTTTGCGCACCCCTGCAGCAGCGTGCGGCAGTAAGGCAAACTGTTCGGGCCTGTGCAGCAGCCCTACCTCCTCGTTAATCACGCCGTCACGATCAAGAAATACCGCCGGACGCTTATAGTCAAAGTTTGCCCGTTCGATCCTGCCGGAACGATAATCCTGCTCTACCTCCTCTCGCCGTTCTGGCGTGCCAATATCCTTCAGATACTCCCGCGTGGTATATCCATAGAGACGTAGCGTATCGGGCAGGCGCGGGAAAACATCCTTTCCAAAATCTACCATGGTATCCTTTGTAATATATGGCAAAATACGCGGGGAAAGTACATAGACTGCAGCATTTACTAGATTGCGGTAACACATTGACGAGTGATGGGGTTTGGGGAAAAATCCAGTAATGCGACTTTCAGCATTAATCGCAACCAGATCGCTGTCAAAGGGATGGTTGTTGGGATGCAGAACCAGCGTGCAATCGCTCATGCGCTCCTTATGAAATGCAAGCAGTCGCTGCAGGTTCATGTTGAGCATAACGTCTCCATACAGCACTACAAAGTCGCCAGAGAGCTGTTCTGAAATTGCCCGAACAGCTCCGGCGGTTCCCAGCGGCTGGGAGTCGCACACACAGGTAATGCGCATCCCCCACCGACTGCCATCTCCACAAAACTGCTCAATTTTTTCAGATAAATGACCGGTGAGGAGAATGACATCCTGTAGTCCATAGCGTTTGAGCAAAAGAAGCTGGTGTTCAAGAAGCGGCTTACCGCCGATTGGGACAAGTGATTTTGGTATTGCAGCCCACGCAGGACCGAGCCGGGTTCCCAAGCCGCCTGCGAGTATTACCGTTTGGATATTATTCACGTTTTTTCCCTAACATCGCACGCACTGCATGCCTAATAGCTTCATCAGAGGTCTTGCTCGGTTTCCACCCCAGTCTTTTGATTTTTTCCAGGTCATAAAAGAATCGCGGGACATCGCCGGTCCAGCCCCGATCGCCGCCCGTATAAACATAGCGTACCCCCCGCAGTCCCATTTCCTCGACCACAATATCAGCAATACGGGAGACCGTAGTGGTGCTCTCAACACCGATATTGAAACAATTAATTTTTCCGTGCGCATGCTTCCAAATAAACAGCATGGCCGCTACAAGGTCCTTGACATACAGATACGGCTTCTCTTGGGTGCCATCTCCGAGAATCCGCAGCTCCCGGGGGTTTTCGTAAAGTCTGGTGATAAAATCAAAAAGAACACCGTGGGTAGCACGCTCTCCCACCACATTGGGAAAGCGAAAAATCCAGGCTTGCATATCGAAGTTTTCACAAAAAGCTGAAAGGTACGCTTCTGCTGCAAGCTTTGCAGCCCCATAAAACGATATGGGCAACAGCGGGCCACTGTCTTCCCGCAACGCCGTTGTTCGTTCGCCGTACACCGCAGAACTTGAAGCAAACAAGACCTGCCGTATCCCATGACGTTGCATACAGGAAAGCGTTACAAATGTTGTCAGGAAGGTTTTTTCTAAATCCACCCGGAGATGCGTCGCCCCTTCTTGGATGTCAGAATTTGCTGCAAGATGAAACACACAATCAAAATGACGAGTAGCACAGAGTGCATCAAGCGCAGGCTCATCGAGCAGATTCAACTTGACAAACTCAAAATCACTGCTGCCAATATGGTGTGCAATATGCTCTCTGCGGCCAAGGCTCAGATCATCAACGCACACCACACGGTGCCCTTCGGCACGCAGCGCATCAATAAGATGACTACCGATAAACCCTGCCCCGCCGGTGACAAGAATATCCATGTCTGCCTCTCAGAGTTTATGAGCCGGGATGGAAAGATTGAAACGATATTTAAAGATGCAGCGAAGATAGGCTTTGCCGCTGCGCCAGCGTCGCAGCGTAACCTCACCGATGCGCATACGGTAGGGAATATCAATCTCCCGATAGCGGAAACCAGCACGGTGAGAACGAATAATAATTTCACACGGAAAAGCATAGTTGGTTTCCCAGTCAATACCGGTAGCGACACTGCGCCGCATACAAAACATCCCCGTTGACACATCGTGAACGTGAATGCCGTACAGCATGCGGACCAAAGACGCAAACAGTTTGTTGGCAAGTTTATTGGCAAAAGGCATTTCATGCCCAAGCTGCTGTGTCAATCTGTTGCATGAGATAATATCATATTCTTCTCGAGTGATAAGATGAACAAGGTCTGGGATAAACTCCATAGGGTATGTATTGTCACAGTCCGTAGTAATGATAATATCATGACGAGCTGCTTGTATCGCGGTGCGCAGTGCAATGCCATGACCTTGCGGTTTTTGCCGAATGACCCGTGCGCCCATCGCCGCTGCAATTTCCGGTGTTCGGTCAGTGCTACTGTCTACGACAACAATCTCGGTGTCATACCCACCCGAATATTTGAGAACAGACTCAATCATCGGCATGATAGCACCTTCTTCATTGAAACTCGGCATGACAACAGAGAGTTTTAGAGGATCATTCATGATGAGAACACTTTCATATGTTCATGGTTTCCGCACTTGCGTGCTATGGCGCAGTTTATCCCAACCCAGTAGGGCAGCATTCTGTCCCAGCTTTGTGTCACCGCGCACATCGCTTTACCGATCCAATACAGTATCCTGCTGTGCATCTGCATACGATACAGAATATAGCCTGCCTGTAAAATCTGAATGTAGGGGAAAACCCGTTCAACAGCAAAGCCGCACTGTTGTAAAAGTGCCCGAAGCGTTGTCCGGGTAAAATAGTAGAGGTGCACTGACATTAAAAACACCCACCGTCTCCCCATTAGCCGTGCAACCCAGCTCCCGATGTCTGGATACGTACATACCAACATCCCCTGAGGTTTGAGCAAAGCATGACAAGCGGTAAGCAAGCGCTTGGGATCTGGGACATGTTCAATGACGTCCCACAAGGTGATAAGGTCAAAGGATTCCTGAGCATAGTGCTGATCAAAAAGAGTACCCTGATCAATTTGCAGCCCGTAGTGCTCATGTCCCCACTGGCAAAACCAGGTATTTGGCTCACATCCAGATACCTCCCATCCATACCTGCGTGCAACTGCCATGAAAGTTCCTGCCGCAGCACCCACATCAAGCAGTTTGCCCCGAGCAGGAGCCGCAGCGTTGATCGGGCCAATGTTGCGGAGAAAAGCCTTTTCCCTGCCATGGTTTTGGGCCACAAACTGTTCTCGGTAGCCGTGAATCGAAGCAGTCGTATATTCCTGCAGCAAGACATCATCCCGGAGCCGTGGATTCAGGTACACAAGCCCGCATCGTATGCACTGAACAACTTGATCAAGCAGCTTGTCACCGCCGCAGTCGCGAAATCGTTCAAGCAACCTTGCTGCATCATCGTCAGGTGAAAAAAGAGCAGGATACACGACATGGTAGGAATCACTCCCGCACAAATTGCAGGGCACATACTGTTGGAAGTCCCTAATTTTTTCTGTCATCGTGTTCATCCCTACAACTTTGGAAACAGCTACATCTGTCGGGGATCTAGGTGGAGGTTGAAACGGTAATTAAAAATACACTTGAGCGCAGCTTTGCCGCAGCGCCATTTTTGTAACGTCACCTCGCCGATACGCATTCGGTAGGGGATATCTATCTCGCACAGCCGAAATCCTGCCTGATGAGCTTTGATAATCAGTTCAATCGGCACCGTGACAAAAGTCTCAAGCACAATGCTGCGATTGAGCTTCTGGGTCAGACAAAACATACCGGTCGTCACATCAGTTACCTTGATTCCGTATAGTGTTCGCACCAAAAACGCAAACCCTCTATTGGCAAGCTTATTGGCAAACGGCATCGTCCGTCCAAGGTTTTTGGTGAGGCGGTTGCAGGATATCAAATCGCACTGCTCTCGCTGGATGGTTTCGACAAGGGTTGGTATAAACTCCATAGGATAGGTATTGTCGCAGTCAGCAGTGATAATGATATCATGACGAGTAGCAGCAAGGCCCGTGCGCAGTGCATCGCCATGACCAGCGGGCGGTTTGCGGATAACCATCGCGCCCATTTCAAGTGCAATGTCAGGTGTTCGATCAGTGCTGCTGTCAACAATAATAATCTCTGTGGGGAAGTCTCTGGTGTAGGTCTTTACGTCGTGCAGCACGATTCCCACTGCCGATTCTTCGTTGTACGTGGGCATGACCACAGAAAGCGAAAGCTGTTTACTCATGAGCGGCTCCATTTAACAGGGTTGCAAGCCGTATGCTGCGCTGAACAACAGCGTCCATATTAAGATATTCAAACTCGGCAAAACGTCCGCAGCAGCGAATGCCGATTTCCGCAAGATGGTTAAGAATGCAGTCGGTATGCTCACGGTGCGCCACATCATAAATGACATAGGCATACTGAAATGACCTGACTGCGCTGTCAAGCAGATCTGCCTCGCGTATCAACCCCAGACGATCAAAATCACGGATAACTGTTTTTTTAATCTCATCAGGCGGTATATCGGCAAGATAGCTGCCCGGTCGGTACGTAATTTCCGCGAGAACGGTTGATCCGCCTCCCGGACGGCAATAATTACTGCCAAGAAAATTTATTTTAGAAACGCGGTGGAACAAAGCACTTTTGTCAGGAATATAGACCGCAAAATTGTCACCCAGATTGTCTTGTGAGCATTGCAGTACAACAATATGAAGGGAGTTATATTTTAGACTGTCGCAGGCACATCTGACATGCGGTGGCACGTCAAGGCAGTGCAGGAGTTCATGCAGCGGCATGCAGTTAATAAGCTCCGAGGCACTGAAGGTTCCCCGATTGGTGACAACATGCCAGATGCCGTGCTCATGGAAAATATTCTCTATGACAAGACCGGTCATGACCTCTGTTTTTTGCTGGGTGCGCGTCAGCAAGTTGGTAATCAACTGTTGAATGCCCCCATGGACCGGATAGTGGAAATAGAGCTGATGCAGATATCCTTCGGTTGGCACCCCCTTGGCAGATGCAACAACATCCTCTGGCGGCGGTTTGGGGATTCGCTCAACCATCTGTGTATCCATAAATGCAGGGTCGAATTTCCAAATTTTTTCATTGTACGGCTGCAAATAGAGTTTCGTGATACCTTCCCCAAAAGTTTTCAAAAAAAACTGAAGCATGGTGTGTGCGGGATAGTGCTCATAGGGATTGCTGAGAAACTCTTTGAGACAGTACTCCCGCTCGTCAGGGTCAAGGCTGTAGAGATCGTTTTCAAATGGATATTTCACAAATCGGTTCTTATAGAACACCTTATTGGATCTACGAAGTCTGTTGGTGGGGGTAAGCTCAAGAATCCGCTCAAGGACGGTAACGTTTTTTGAGAACAAGGCATGGGGACCAATGTCGTAATAAATACCGTTCAAAGTATAACTCCGGCACAATCCGCCGGGAACGGATTCCTTTTCAAGGACAAGGGTTTTTCTCTTAAGAAAATAGGCAAGTGAAAGTCCCGCAAGACCTGCACCGAGAATAATGGTGTCCATCAGACTTTTTTCTCTACAATATTGTTTTTCTCCTGTTGTTTATGGTACAGTGCTCATACGAAAAACGCCGCAGGATGCCTTTGCAATCAACCGGGGGTACTCCTGCAGTGTTTCTCAACTCTATATAATTGAAATATATTTGTCAACTAAACGGGTCAAAGTGGCTTTTTGCACGTATGAAAGCCAGCACGCACCTCCCCATTCTGTTTCGACGCATCTTTTCTTCTGAGCTCTTGTATATCCTCATCATCGGCACAAGTATCAGGGTAGCGCTTGCGGGAACCCGATCTTTTTTTGGTGACGAATCCTCCACCCTGCGAATCATCTGTCTGCCAATTACCTACATCCTGACCCATTTTGACCTGTGGCAAACAATGAACTTTTATCTCGTACTTGAAAAAATCATCGCACGAGTGCTCGGTGATGGTCTCCTTGCAATGCGTCTTATTTCAATCCTTGCAGATGTCGGCTCAATTGTGACCATCTATTTTTTGTCCGGACGTATTTTCCCTCAAACACCTCGATATATTGCGGTCACATTGTATGCTATCAATCCCCACCTTATTGACTTCAGTGCAACTGCACGTGTCTATAGTCTTTTTGTTTTTTTGGCACTGCTGACTATCCTTGCGTTTCTTGCCTGGTATAACCACCCAAAAACTCGTTGGCGACTTACCTTCAGCATACTCTGTTGCATAATGCTTCTTTTTCATTTGGGTGGGAGCTTCCTGATTGTCTGGTTTGGATGTATGGTAGCGGTGCATCTTGCAATCACCGCATATAAAAAGAATTTTTTTAAAGAACGACTCCACGAGGCACTCCGTCTTCTTGCTACACTTCTGCTCTGCATTTCTCCAGCCATTGTTTACTACGGCATGATGTGGCACCAGATACGCGAGCATAATGCCTTTGAATATAAGGATGCTGATTTTGGTTTGGTACAGCAACTTCCTGCAATATTGAAAATTTTTATAGGTATAGAGATACCATGGTTATTATCTCTCTGTGCCATCCTTGCAGTTCTTGGGCTGCTCAACCTCACCCTACACCATCGGCACTGGGGAACATATTTCTCACTTCTGCTACTTCTGCCCTTTGTGATATCCAAAGCATTAGGATATTCATATCCTCCTCATTACCTTGCACGGTTTATAATCTTTGTGATGCCCGTTGTCATTCTTTGTCTTGCATGGGGTATTGCTCTGATAAGCTCTTGTGCACCCTTGCGTATGCAGCAGTGGGTGCGGCTTCTCTGCGTTGCTGGCATTATCGCTTCAGCCACACCCAAAATCATAGCTCTGTTTGACTCAGAGCGTGTTTTCCCCTATCGGCATACGGCTCGGTTTTTAAAACAACAGCTTGCTGAACAGGATAAAATTCTCTGCGACGGTTTTTTTATTTTCTTACATTTGTCATGCTACTTTCCGTGTAGTAACCGCTCGTTTGAAACACGTTGCTCTGCACCTGATCTTATCATAGAAAAAAACCTCGAAACCCATTTGCAGCGCAATCATAATGGTCGTCTTTTTTTAGTCACCATAAGCCCACAGGTTGCAGAGTGTGGCACTGTGGTTGGAAGATTTGGGAAGCTTTTGGTAAGTGTGCTCCCAGAAGAGTCTCGGGAAGCTCGCATGCAACGGATGATTTCGTGCTGGAGCACCGATGCAGAAGCTTTTTCGCCTGATATTGATTGCGCAAAAGTCAACCTGTATGATTTACTCCGCCAAATCTACGTCGCACGAGGAGCACCAGAAGCAAGTGCATATTATACTGATATCGTAAAGAAATGTTTTCAGGAGCGGGAATCCCAGTGGCTACAAAAGTTTGGTGCAACAAAAAGAAGATAATTTAAGAACTGAGTGACGTCACCAGCATTGCTATATTTTTTCAGGGCATAGCACAATGCTCAGAAACTTAGCTAATACAAATAAACGTGAAACAAACTACGCTTTTGTCTGCTCAGTAACGGCGACCCTGGTGCTCTGCGTCTGGTTTTCCTTTCTTATGCGCGAGTACACCGCAGATGATGCCTTGATTTATTACCGCTACATAAGAAACTGCCTTGAAGGCAACGGTCTTGTCTATAATATCGGTGAGCGGTTCAACGGCCTCACCTCCCCCTTGTATACTTATCTTTCTCTTGCCGTTGCTTACCTGTTTCGCGGTAATATTCAGTACACACAAATCGGGCTCGGCGCGCTCTTGCTTTTCTTTACAAGCGTTATGACAATCCGGGTTTTCAATCGTACGCTATCGTGGTGGAGGCTTGTGTTTTTGCCACCGCTGCTATCCAGTAGCGTTTTTTTTTACAAAACGTTCGGCCTCGAAACAATGCTGTTCCTGTTTCTTATTCTCACAGCGCTCTATCTTTTCAATACCAAACGCTTTGTGCTCTTTGGAATAGTCTGTGCTCTTCTTTTGTTAACCCGTGGGGAATCTTTTTTCTTAATTTTGACCTTTTTTGTGGTTTACTTGATACAATACCGGCAAGTGCCTCCGGTCAAAGTATATATTATGCCTTGCATCATTCTGCTCCTCCATGGTGCATGCACCTATTTCTATTACGGCAGCGTGTTACCCAATACCCTCAGCGCGAAGATACACCAAGGCACCTCTGGTTTATGGGGACGCTGTGCCTTTATGCATCATATCCCTCATTTTATAGATTGGTTTTGGGGGGGCAATGGCATACTTCCAGCAGGAATGCTCCTAATAGCACTGTTTGGCATCAGAACTGCCTGGAATCACGTGTCCTTACGAATCCTGCTTATTTTTTTCTTGCTCTATTGCGCGTTCTATATCGTGCTCAACATTCCAGACTATTTTTGGTATTATGGATATGTATTTTTGGTTATGTACCTGCTCGTAATATGTGGACTGGAAAAAATCAACGATATGCTGAAAAATATGCAGGTGGGTTTTTTTAGAAAATATCATTCTGCGATTATTGCATGCATCTCTTTCTTTCTTTGCACGCAGCAGTCAGTCCTGGCATATACCATGCTCAATGGATTACAGGGGCAAACTCACTATCGGACAATCGGCACCTGGATCCGCGAGCATACTGAACCGAATGCGAAGATAGCTTGTATCGAAATCGGTCATATTGGGTGGTATTCACAGCGATACATTATTGATATTTTGGGACTGGTCAATCCCTATAATGCCCAATACATAGGTCAAAGAAAATTTGATGGATGGCTCAAGCATTATACGCCGGATTATATTCTCGTTTGGGTACCCCTCAGACCGCACGAAATCAGTGTACAAAAACTTCTCAATGAAAAGCGGTATGTACTGTTCCATGAATTTGATTTCAACGGATGGAAATTTCAATTGCTGCGGCGAGACACGTGAAACGATAAAACAGACGGTGCAGTTACTTACTCTGTTCTCTTCTTTTGATAGCAGCTTGAAATTGAAGAAATTTTTTGTGTGTTGGGGTCGTCGCTCTGAACGGTTTAGATTGTTCCAAATAAAACTGAAGCTCCCAAATATCAAGATAGATACCGTTTGCCAGGGCTGCCGCTTTGGTGCCCTCCCATACTGATGTTGGTTTATCCCCGGTAAAAGAATACGCAAAAAAATATAAATCGCCCATTCCAGGATTGTCGCCAAGATACATCCTGCCATCCTGATACACATCACGTGAAGCCTGCCAGAGCGAAATACCCTGCCCTGGGAGCATATCGTGAGTGCTTATTGCAAAATAGTACTGTTTCCCTGCTGAATTTCGAAGGGGGGGGAAGACAAAATAGTAGGTTGCAAAATCCTCTATGTTCTGAACGGGTAACGGTATGGTAGTGATGACCTGCCCATCATGCCCCCCTTGTCGTAAAGAAAAAAAGAGTGTGCCATGAGTTCTGCGGGGCCTGTGTGAAAAAACAACCTGAATGCCACACAAATTATCTCTGGTTGCAAGAAAAGATTGACCAATGCTGCGGTGGAGGTTTATGTCGGGAGTGGGAATGTCAAAAAAATCCTGCTGGCTATCTACCGCAAGACGTGGTGCTGCATAGCCAGGTCGGAGGACAAACAAAACAGCACACAGATTCACACCGACAAGCCCGAGGGCAATGACCTGAA
>Ga0272448_1003354_pt1 | contig 19147 bp, 14 predicted proteins | sample YNPCB0191_FD_202220 | JGI IMG/M metagenome (GOLD analysis project Ga0272448, IMG submission 202220) | Hot spring sediment microbial communities from Yellowstone National Park, WY, United States - YNP-CB-019-1 | ecosystem: Environmental > Aquatic > Thermal springs > Hot (42-90C) > Sediment... | reverse complement strand
TGATGGCGGTCATATCATCGGTTGAGGTGAAAGATTAACTTAAAATTTACATAAACAGGCTCATTAGGAAATAAAGCAATCCCGCTATTAAGGCGGCGCCTGGTATAGTTAATATCCAAGCCCACACGATTCTGAGTGTTATCCCCCAGTGAACGGCTGTCCAGCGGTTTGCCGTGCCGACTCCAGAGACGGCGCCGGTGATGACATGTGTGGTGCTTACAGGGATACCCAGATGTGTCGCCAGGAAGATGGAGATGGCGCCACCCGTCTCGGCACAGAATCCATCTATGGGACGTAGTCTGGTAATTTTCTGCCCCATTGTCTTTACGATGCGCCAGCCGCCCGTCAGTGTTCCAAGTGCGATGGCAGAATGCGCTATTAACACCACCCAGAGCGGAACAATGAATTCCTTGAAATAACCGGCGGTATACAGCAGGCCCGTGATGATACCCATAGTCTTCTGCGCATCGTTACCTCCATGGCCGAGGCTGTAAAACGCCGCCGAGAAAAGCTGTGCTACGCGGGACCACTGATTTATAACGCCCGGACTTTGTCTGCGTAGAATCCAGGATATAATTACTCTAAATGTGAAACCCAGTACTAGGCCCATGGCAGGTGCCAGTGCGATGAAAACCACGGTCTTGATCCAGCCGGATAGGATAATTACACCGAAGCCGCTTTTTATTATGGCTGCACCGGCATAGCCGCCGATCAGGGCATGAGAAGAGCTACTCGGTAAACCCAGATACCAGGTTATCAGATTCCAGCAGATGGCGCCTGTCAACCCGGCGAGGATTACCTGCTCGTTTATCTGGCTCACGTCTATCATCCCCTTGCCGATGGTAAGCGCAACCGCGGTGCCGAAGATTAAAAAGGCGATAAAATTAAATACGGCGGCCCAGATAACGGCTATTCTGGGACTGAGCACACGTGTGGATACTATAGTTGCAATGGAGTTGGCCGCATCATGCATGCCGTTGGTAAAGTCGAAAATCAAAGCAATGAGGATGATAAATGCTATGAAGACAAGATTTAAATCCATATACTGTCCGGGCTAATACATATTAATGAATGCGGCTTAATTATATAAGTTTTCGGTTTAATTTTCTGCCTGATGAATCAGCCCACCGGTGCACCGTATGTAAAATTGATTACCCGCCGAAAATATGTGCTACAATTACAGAACTATCTTAAGGAGGATAGTTGAATGATAGGTGTTACCGATGCCGCTAAAAAAGAATTGAAGAGGATTTTAAGGCAAAATACTAAGGATCCGGAAGCAGTACTCAGGCTTACCGCGACACCGGAAGGTGAGCTGGGGTTGATTATGGATCTGGTGGAGGAAGGTGACGACATTTTTGAGCATGAAGGTGATAACGTTCTGGTAGTGGATAAAAGATTGGGTGATGCGCTTACCGGCATGGATATGGATGTCGAAGAGACCGAAGAGGGACCAGTATTGACTTTCAGAGGAAGCTGTGGTTGCGGTGGCGATTCGGGTTGTGAAGCGGGCCCCTGTTGCTGACCTTATCCTGATTTGGTGCGCAAAATTTAGATGCCCTAAACCTTTCCGTTTAATTCCCCGTTACTTATAATGTGGAAAAACAATTTCGGGAGGTGGATTTTGAAACCTAATCTGCTGGCTTTGGTGAGTCTTGCATTCATCTTTTTAGCAGGTCTGGCGGGATGCCTGCAGCCTGTTTCAGGAGATGTAATCAGGTCTGATGTAGCCAGGGCAGCTCCTGCATCGAATCAGTCCGATGTTTCCCTGCTGGTCAGCGGAAATACCGATTTTGCCTGTTCTGCCTACCAGTATATAAAAGGCGATGGCAATGTCTTTTATTCACCCTACAGCATTTCGCTGGCGCTGGCTATGACCTATGCAGGTGCCAGAAATGAAACCGAGACACAGATGGCAAAGACGCTGCATTTCTCGCTTGAGCAGGATCGGTTGCATCCGGCTTTCAACAGCCTCGATCAGGCCCTGGCAGGGCGGGGTAAAGGAGCAAAAGCCAAAGATGAAAAAGGATTCAGGTTGAATATCGTCAATGCCATATGGGGTCAAAAGGGATATAAATTCCTGCAAACCTATCTTGATCTGCTGGCTGCCAACTATGGGGCGGGTCTGCGGGTGCTTGATTTTGAAAATGCACCGGATGATTCCCGGAAAATAATCAACAACTGGGTAGCCGATCAGACGGAACAGCGTATAAAGGATCTGATACCGGCAGGTGTCATAGATCACATGACAAGGCTGGTGCTGACCAATGCTATTTACTTCAATGCAGCCTGGGCCAGCCAGTTCCGGAAGGAAGCCACCCATCCCGACACATTTTACCTTCTGGATGGAACTGAAGTTCAGACGCCGATGATGCATCAGACTGAAGGATTGAATTACGCAGCGGGTGATAATTATAAGGCTGTTGAATTACCGTATGACGGACGGGATATGTCCATGCTTCTGATTATACCTGATAGGGGTAAATTCCAGGAGTTTGAAAAATCGCTTTCTGCCTCCCTCCTGCAAAGTATCATTCACGGTATGCAATCTAAGCGGTTGGATCTGAGCATGCCACGCTTCAAAATAGAATCGAAGTTCAGCCTTGCAAAGATTCTTTCGGAAATGGGCATGCCGATAGCTTTTACCGGTGGAGCAGATTTTTCCGGTATGACGGGCAGCAGGGATCTGGCAATTTCGGATGTTATTCATCAGGCGTTTGTAGATGTTGACGAATCTGGTACCGAGGCGGCGGCCGCCACAGCCGTGGTTATGCGATTGACAGCCACACCGGAAATGCCGATTACGGTTAAAGTGGACAGGCCGTTTATCTTTCTTATCCGCGACCTGAAGACGGATGCTGTTATCTTCATTGGCAGAGTGATAAACCCCGGTATGTGATGACAGGCAGTAAGTTTAAGGAAGGGTGAATCCTTTCTGGCGGAAGAGCCTGATGCAGGCGTCCACAGCATCGGAATCGTATAAAATTCCCCTGTTCTGAGATATTTCTGACAGTGCTTCTTCTATACCGCGGGCGGGTCGGTATGGCCTGTGGAAGCTCATCGCATCGACAACGTCGGCCACTGCCAGTATCCTGGCTTCAAGACAGATATCATCGGCTGTAAGGCCATCCGGATAGCCCGAGCCGTCGATTCTTTCGTGATGCTGAACAACAATCTGACAGATGGGGAAGGGGAAGTCGATGGATTTAAGTATTTCACGACCGACAGAAGGGTGTGTTTTTATCAGGTCGAGCTCGATTTTATTCAGGCTGCCCGGCTTGCTGAGAATTTCGGCGGGTATATTAATTTTGCCGATATCATGCAGGGCACCGGCCATCTGAATAGCGGCAACCTGCTTTTCAGATAAACCCATCTCGCGTGCAATGGCGGCGGCCAGTTTTGCTACCTGCTGCTGGTGACCGGAAGTATAGGGATCGCGAACTTCCGAGATCATGGCTATTGTTTGCAATGCTCCCGTCATGGCCTTCTGCAGCCTATCGTAGCTGCGCTGTAGCTTTTGCTCGTTGACTATACGTTCTGTGATATCGCGACCCACACTCAGAATGCCTATGGGTATCCCGTTTTCATCTTTTATCAGCGAAAATGTATTTTCGCTCCAGAATGTCGAGCCATCCTTGCGATACAGTTCAAGTTCGAGCTTTCTTACCGGGTTGACGTCTGGATTTTTCTGTATTTCGGCCATATCCTCTGATATACCCGCCAGAACGAGCTGTAATGATTCAGGCTTGACCTGTTTTTCAATTGGCAGACCGATTAACTCATCAGGCGTATAGCCTCGTATTTTCTGTGAAGAGGGGCTGACATAGGTCGTCCTGAGATCCATATCCATCAGCCAGATGATATCTGTCATGTTATCGGCCAGGATATGGTACATCCTCTCCATATCCTTCAGCTTTTCTTCCAGCTCTGCTACTTTGCCGGCAAGAGGATCCTGCACCTGGTTGCTCACGGGCTTTTCGGTTAAGGAATCAGCACCCTTCAGTAGCTTTCTGTACACCGTCACATCAAGCATATTTCCTCCTTCAGCCTATCTCGTCCGACCATCATTCGCATTCGAGCTGTCCATGAACTACTATAAGCTTTTTAGTTTATTATGTCAAAACAGAATATCATTTTGGAAACATAAGGCGGTTGCCCGACGCAAATTTATATAGTATAGTTAGCTCGCCGGTGGAATCAAATAATAATTGGGAGGTAACAATTGATGAACAGGAGAACAGTTGTAAGACTTACCTTTATCTTAGCAAGTATTCTTTTGATTTTAAGTACGGTTGCCTGTGCGTCAGCACGGACGTTTAATTTCGATACCGATTCATCGTTACAGAACCTGTTAAAAAACGTACCCCAATACCCGCCCGTCGATTTTATAGTGATGAGCGATCTTCATGTGTATGATACTTCCCTGGGCACAACGGGTTCCGCCTTTGAAAGCTATCTGCTTAACGACCGCAAACTGCTGCGCGAGAGCCAGGAGATATTAAACGCCGCTCTCGATTCGATAATTGCGCTCAAGCCGGGAATCGTTTTAATCGCCGGTGATTTGACCAAGGACGGAGAGAGAAGCGGTCATGAGATCGTGGCGAGTAATCTCGCCAGGTTGAAGGCTGCCGGTAAAACGGTTTACGTTATCCCTGGAAACCACGATATCAATAACCCCCATGCGTTTAAGTACGAGGGAAGTACGAAACAATCCGTACCGACGATAACGGCCGATGATTTTGCCCGTATTTATGCTGATTATGGATTCAGCCAAGCAATCTACCGGGATTCCGATTCCCTCAGCTATGTGGTGGAGCCTGTATCGGGTCTGTGGCTGCTGGCTCTGGACTCATGCCGGTATAAGGAAAATACGGGTAAGGATGAGCCGGTTACCGATGGCAGGTTCAGTCCGGCCACGCTTGGCTGGATAGAGCAGATGCTGGAGAAAGCCGCGAGAGGCAATAAAGCAGTTATTGTTATGATGCATCACGGTGTTATGGAACATTATAAAGGTCAGGAGAAAAATTACGGTGAATATATCGTCGATGATTTTGAGGATGTGGGACGCCTTTTTGCCGGCTATAATGTCAGGCTGGTCTTCACAGGGCATTATCATGCACAGGATATTACTGTAAAAAAGTTCCCCGGCAATAAGTATCTTTTCGATATAGAGACGGGCTCGCTGGTAACCTATCCTTTGCCGTACCGCATTGTCGATATCGGCGCCGACCAGCAGATGTCGATACGGACGGAACGGGTAACATCCATACCCTCTCATCCGGGCGATCTATCTGAATATGCCCGCAGTTATCTGCTGGAGGGCATTGCCAGTATAGCCACCCGCACTATTATGAAGTACAATGTTGACGAAAAAGAAGCATCCATGCTGGCCAAACAGGTTGCCGAGGCCTTTGCCGCCCATTATGCGGGTGATGAAAACCTGACACCCGGCAAAGAGCCCATCCAGCAGTGGGGCCTCAGTCTGCCCGCATGGTTTGTTATCCAGTTCCGCAAGGACCTTGTATATGGTCTGTGGCAGGACCTGCCTCCCCCGGATAATAATTTAACTATCGATTTAAAAACAGGAAGCTGGAAATAAATAAGGAGATAAAATGTGGAATAAAGGATGGCGCGAACGAATCTGGTCGGATCTTGATCAGACATGGGATCTGGTGGTAATTGGTGGGGGGATAACCGGTGCGGGCGTGCTGCGCCACGCGGTTGCCGCGGGATTAAAAACGCTCCTGGTGGAAGCTGGAGACTTCGCCTTCGGAACCTCCAGTCGATCTTCCAAGCTTGTACACGGTGGTTTGCGGTACATCCTCAACAAACAGTATAAGGTCACCCGAGAATCGGTTCGAGAAAGGGAAAAGCTTTTAAGAGAAGCACCTTATCTTGTTACCAAACTCGGTTTTCTTTTCGCTAATTTCGAGCGTTACCATGTCAGTACCGGCATGATAGGTCAGGTGATAGCGCTGTATGACCTGCTGGCTCCGAAATGGGACCATCAGCGCTACAGTATTGAGAGAATAATTCAGGATTGGCCTTTTTTGAATAGAGACGGCCTGCTCGGTGGCTATCTTTATTACGATGCCGCCATGGATGATTGCAGGGTAAATCTGCGTGTTATACGCGAGGCGGTAAGAGATGGCGGTGTAGCGATAAACTATACTAAGGTTGAAGGACTTCTAATGGATAGCGGCGGCCAGGTCTGCGGTGTGGCAGTTCGTGATGTGGCTTCGAATGATGGAAGGACTGCAGAAGTAAAGGCTAAGGCGGTGGTCAATGCCACAGGCCCATGGGTGGACCAGCTGCGCGGTCAGATCGAGCAAAAACCGCGTCTGCGTCGTCTGCGCGGCAGCCATCTGATCCTGCCTTTCGAGAAACTGCCGGTGAAATCTGCCCTCACTTTCCTGCATCCCTCTGATAAGCGGGCCATGTTCGTTATACCCTGGGAAGGTACAACCATTATAGGCACAACCGATATCGACCATGATCCTGCTCTAGATGAAAATCACACCGAGCCGTTCGCTACCGGAGATGAGATAGCTTATATTTTGCAGGCTGCTGATGTGCTTTTCCCCGGTGTGAATTTAAAGAGCGGCGATCTCATTTCCACCTTTGCCGGTCTTCGGCCCATTATTCGCGGAGGCGCCGATTCACCATCGGCGGAATCCAGAGCACATGCCATATGGGAGGAAAGGGGATTGATTACCATAACGGGCGGCAAATATACCACCTTCCGCATCATGGGCAGACAGACAGTTGAACGGGTGCTGGCTAAGCTGGGCAGGGCACCTTCGATCAGACTTCGGAGGATCATGAATCCACTGCCGCAGTTCCAAATGCGTAATATGGATGCAGGGACATTATATTACCTGCTGGGAAGACATGGCATCGATGCCCCCGAGCTGATTGCCTCGGCAGGTGCCGGCGAACTCGAACACATCGCTAACCTGCCCAATATATGGGCTGAAGTACGCTGGGCAGCCCGTGATGAGGGCGTCGTTCACCTGACCGACCTGCTGCTGCGGCGGGTGAGGATCGGCATGCTTCTCCCAGGCGGGGCTGGAAACCTGCTGGATCGTGTCAGAACATGTGCCCAGTCCGAGTTGGGCTGGGACGATGGACGCTGGCAGAAGGAAGTGGAAATGTACCTTGATACGTGGCGTCGATATTACAGTCCCACACCCGGATAAACTTTTATAGGACAGCGTTAATTGAGGAGGATGGGATGAACAAGAAAAAAGAGTTCTATCCAGCCTGGTGTGAGCGGGAAGCACCCGCCCGTTCCTTTCGCAGTCTTTTTAAATACGGAGACCCCCACGGGTTCAAGCATCCCAACCGAGGCATGTTTAAACTGCTGAAAGAAGCCCTGGAAATGACCGATGCCGATTTTAAATATCCCAGCCTCTGCATGGAGCCTTTTGATATCGATATCCCCCCGAGCCTATCATCTGAGAGAATCGAGAGGCTGATCGGGCTGGTGGGTACCGACAATGCCACTACGGATACCTATATCAGAACCCGCGCATCCTACGGCGGCGGTATGATCGATGCTTTGCGTTTGAGAAAGAAGGTGGTGGAGAACCTGCCGGATATCGTGCTTTATCCGCGGGATAAAAACGATATTGAAAAGATAGTCGGGTACTGCGATGGTGAGTGCATACCCGTGTATGTAGCCGGAGGCAATACTTCGGTGACGCGTGGAAAGGAGGCGGTTAGGGGAGGTGTCTGCCTCGATATGTGCCGGCATATGAACAGGGTTCTTTCAATCAATGAGGTAAATCAGACCGTAACGGTGCAGCCCGGTATTATGGGTCCTGAGCTTGAGCGTATACTCAATAATGCTCCGCAGACAATGAATGCACGGCGGCGCTACACGGTAGGCCATTTTCCGCAGTCCTTTGAGCACTCTACGGTCGGTGGATGGGTGGTTACACGCGGTGCCGGTCAGAACTCGACCTATTACGGAAAGATAGAGGACATGGTCATTTCTCAGGAATACGTAACGCCCATCGGCATTTTCCGCACGGCAGATTTCCCGCGAAGTGCAACCGGCCCCGATTTCGATCAGATCATGATCGGCAGTGAGGGCACCTTCGGCATACTGACTGAGGTCACGCTCAGGTTATGCCGCTATATGCCGGAAAACAGGAAACGCTTTGCCTTCCTGTTCAAAACCTGGCGGGAAGCACTGGAAGCCTGCCGCGAGATAATGCAGTGTGAATGCGGTTTTCCATCGGTTTTCCGCCTTTCCGATCCCGAGGAAACGGATGTCGCCATGCGTATGTATCATGTCCATGGTACACCTGTTGATGCTCTTCTTAACGGTCTGGGCTACCGCCCCATGCAGCGCTGCATATTGCTGGGTACAGCCGATGGAGAGCGGGGATTCAGCGCTAATATCTGCCGGAATGTACGGCAGGTCTGCAGGCGGTACGGAGCATTCGATCTATCCATCGCACGCGTAGAGCAGGCCTGGGAAAAAAGCCGCTTCACCGATCCCTTCATGCGCGAAGACCTGATGGATTTCGGCATTGTCATCGACACGCTGGAGTGCGCCGTCACCTGGAAAAACCTGCCCTCGGTGCATGAAAAGGTGCGCTCATTTATTAAGTCTCGGCCCCGCACCATCTGCATGACGCATCTGTCTCACGCCTATCCACAGGGAGGCAACCTGTATTTCATTTTTATTGCCAGAATGTCTGAAATAAACGAATATCTCGCACTTCAGTACGGAATACTGGATGCTATACTGGAGGCCGGTGCGGCTATGAGCCATCATCACGGCATCGGCAAGCAAACGGGCCCCTGGGCAGTGCAGCAGCTCGGTCAGCAGCAGATGGATGTTATCCGCGTACTTCGCGATCACTTCGATCCTCACCACATAATGAATCCGGGCGGCACACTGGGGCTTGACATGACGGATGAACAGCTCAAAAAACGCTGGGGATTGGGCACTTAAATATTTTACGGAGGTTATTTTATGGCGGAAAATCTGCTGGCCATAGATGTAGGAACTCAGAGTACACGTGTACTGCTGTTTGATCCGCGGGGGAATATCATCGCAAAGGAAAGAGTGCCGTATGAACCCTATTTTTCATCTGCTCCCGGCTGGGCCGAGCAGTGGCCGCAGATATACTGGGATGCCATCTGCCGCGGCTGCCATGCCCTGTGGAGTTGCGATGGAGTATCCATTGATAGCATTGCCGCTGTTGCGCTGACGACACAGCGCAGTACGGTGGTGAATGTTGATGAAAAGGGAGAGCCTCTGAGGCCTGCACTTCTCTGGCTCGACCAGCGGCGGACTGAAGGATTACCGCCGCTGGGTGGCCTGTGGGGCGTTGCCTTTGCACTGGCGGGTGCCGGCGAAACGGTAGCGTATCTTCAGGCCGAAGCTGAAGCCAACTGGATACGTACGCACCAGCCGGAGATATGGCAGAAAACGCACAAATACCTTCTGCTGTCCGGCTATCTTACGCACAGGCTTACCGGTTTGTTTGTCGACTCGGTGGGCTGTCAGGTCGGCTATGTCCCGTTTGACTACAAAAAGCAGAAATGGGAGGCGAGCTGGGGTTGGAAGTGGAAGGCGGTGCCCTGCGATCCTGCCATGCTGCCTGACCTGATACCTCAGGGGCAGGTGCTGGGAAAGATCACCCGTCAGGCGTCTGAAGCTACAGGCATACCGGCGGGACTGCCGCTGATAGCCGCCGCTGCCGATAAAGCCTGTGAGGTGCTGGGAGCCGGTGCTCTGGAGCCGAATGTAGCCTGCTTGAGCTACGGCACCACCGCCACCATCAACACCATGCATGATAAATACATCGAGGTCATACCGCTTATTCCTCCCTATCCGTCGGCCGTGCCCATGCAGTACAACTTCGAAATACAGATATACCGCGGCTACTGGATGGTGAGCTGGTTCAAACAGGAGTTTGGACTGCGTGAACAGCGCATGGCTGAGGAAAGGGGCATTGAGGCAGAGGTGCTTTTCGATGACCTGGTGAACGCGGTGCCGCCCGGTGCTCAGGGACTTGTGCTTCAGCCATACTGGTCGCCCGGCCTGCGCTTTCCCGGACCGGAAGCGCGCGGCGCTATTATAGGGTTCAGTGATGTTCACACCAGGGCGCATATTTACCGGGCGATACTTGAAGGGCTGGCCTATGCTCTGCGTGAAGGCAGGGAACGTACAGAGAAGAGGAGCGGCGTGAAGATCACCGACCTCCGGATTGCCGGCGGTGGCAGCCAGAGCGATGCCGCCATGCAGATCACCGCAGATATCTTCGGCCTGCCGGCCAGCCGGCCGCACATATATGAGGCTTCGGGGCTGGGTGCGGCCATAGTTGCCTCCGTGGGAGCTAAAATCCATCCCGATTTTAAAACGGCTGTGCGTGAGATGACGCGACCGGGCAGGCGCTTCGAGCCGAGACAGGATATGTATGAGCTTTATAACAGACTATACCGCGAAGTCTACCTGAAGATGTACGGAAGGCTGAAGCCTCTTTACGGTTCGATAAAAAGCATAGTTGCCGGTAGGTGACGGCCTCATGTCTGGCGGGTCGGTCTGAGAGTGGCCGTGGCAACGGCGGCTCCGGCCAGTGCTGCTGAGACCATCAGAAAAATGGAGAAGTAACTTCCTGTGATGTCGAACATGAGGCCGGCAAGCACGGGCCCGACGGCCACACCGATGCCGTCGGAGATCATGAGCAGGCTGAAGATGGGTCCCAGGGCCTTAACGCCAAAAACATACCTCGTGATGCGGACCATCATGGTGGCCACACTGCTGTACCCCACCCCGTATAGTGCTGCGAACAGATAGAATGACCACGCCCGGGGAAACAGCGTGACCATCAGCACAATGAGGGTGAGGAGGCATAATCCACCCACCATAACCGGCTTTGCCCCGTATCTGTCGGATACGACGCCGGCGCCCAGCCTGCCTGCGATGCCGCAAAGCCCTATCAGTGTCAGCAGAGTGGCCGCCTGCACCGGCGTCATCCCCGAGTCCACCGCGTAGGGGACGAGGTGCAGCATCAGCAGATTCAGGCCGGTAAGGAAGATCAGCAGGATAATAAACAATAACCAGAAATGCCCTGTACGCACGGCCTCCCCCGGTGTCAGCCCGTGCCAGGCATTTTCAGAGGGCACACCCGTATCCGCAGAATTGTTCTCCGGCTGTCTCGATAGCAGAGGAGGCTGACGTATAAGCAGTACGGCGGGCAGCGTAATGCCGATGACGGCCGTACCGGCAATCAGCATTGCGGTTCGCCAGCCGCAGATGCCGATTATCCACGAAATGATAAGCGGTACGGTGGCCGTCCCCAGGCTTACGCCCAGCGTGGCCACGCCCAGCGCCAGTCCCTGTCGCTCCCTGAACCACAGCGCAACCAGCGCCACCGGCACGGCATAAGTGGCGGCCGCACTCAGGCCGATGAACAGACCGTTATAAACGTAAAGTTGCCATAGCTCATGTATCTGCGAACTGAGCAGCAGTCCAGCTCCCAGCAGTGATGTGGAAATGCCCAGCACCCATTTATAGCCGTACCTCTCGCTCAGCGAGCCTGTGGCGGGCAGAGTAAAGGCGTATATGATGCCGACAACCACCATTACGCTGGATATCAGACCGCGCGACCACCCCATCTCCGTTATAATCGGCAGCATGAATACGCCGAAGCTGAAGTTGATACCGCAGGTGATATAGGTTATAAAGAAGGCCGAGGTGACCACCACCCAGCCGTAAGAAGATGGTTTAATCATGTTCACTGTCTGCAGCAGTATACACCAACCGGACGGGTGTTGAAACCGTGAAACTGTCCCGGTGCTTGCCCTTATCATCCATGCGAATTATAATCTACTGAACGTTTCGCATGGGTAGTCCGGAGCAGCGAAGTGGAAAAACAGTCGCCCAGAGCGTCCATTATCATTGTCAACTACAACGGCCTGTCCTATATCGATACCTGTCTGGCCTCGGTTTTAAGCCAGACTTTTACCGATTATGAGGTTATCTTTGTGGATAATGCGTCCGGCGACGGCAGCCTGGAATATGCCCGGCAGAAATACCCCGGACTGGACTTCATTGCCAATCCGGTCAACACCGGCTATGCCGGCGGGGTCAATGCCGGACTGCGGGTGGCACGCGGTGAATATATCGTGCCTCTGAACATGGACACCGAGGCCGATCGCGCCTGGCTGGCGGAGCTGGTAAAATTCATGGACAACCATCCCCAAGCCGGTGCCGCCTGTCCCAAGGTACTTGTTCTGGGCAGTCCCGGTGTAATCAACTGTACGGGGCTTAAACTGCATGTTTCCGGGCTGGGGTTCTGCCGGCAGCTTCATCAACCGGACATCCCCCAGGCCGCACCGCAGAGGGTCAACGGCATCAGCGGCTGTTCCTATATCATCAGGCGGGAGCTGTTCCGCCGGATGGGTGGTGCACCCGAATACTGCTTCATGTACAACGACGATGTAGTTATCTCATGGCTGTTGATGCTGATGGGCTACGACATATACATGGTACCCTCATCCATCATCTACCACCGCTATCGTCTCAGCATGACGCCGGAGAAATTCTATCATCTGGAGAAGAACCGCATTTACCTCATCCTGTCCACACTGCGCTGGTACACGCTGGTTCTTCTGTCGCCGCTTCTTCTGGCTATAGAAGCTATGACTTTTGCCTACACCATCATCAAAGGCTGGCCGTATCCCCGATCCAAGCTGGGTGCCTATCTGGATATCTTCCGCGAGAGGAAGTGCATCGCCGCGGTGCGGCATTTCAACAGCGGGCTGAGGAGCATATCCGACTGGTCCCTTTTGAAAAAATTGAGCTGGAATCTCGAATGGTCTCAGCTCTTCGGCATCGTCCGTTTCCAGCTCAGGGATGGCCCCCGTGTCTGAAATCGCCAGACCGTCCGCGGACGGTCTGCCGCCGGTCAGCGTGGTTATCGTCAATTTCAACGGGCGGCGGTATCTTGAAGACTGCCTGAGATCGCTGATGTTGATGGACTACCCGGCCGGGAAGCTGGAAATTATCGTGGTGGATAATGCCTCAACCGACGGCTCGGTGGACTTCATACGGCAAAATTTCCCCGCGGTGAGGGTGCTGAGATTGGATGCCAACTACGGATTCTGCCGCCCCAACAACGAAGGGGCCCGTGCGGCTTCCGGCAGATATCTGGTCTTCCTCAATAACGACACCGAGGTGACCAAAGGCTGGCTTGGCGAGCTGGTGCGTCCCGTGCTGGCGGATGAAGCAGTGGTGGCTGTCGCTTCCAAAATGCTGTATTACCATCAGCGCGATACCGTAAATACGGCCGGCGGCAGGCTTACCGTTATCGGCGGCGGATATTACCGCGGATACGGCGACAAAGACGGCCCCCGGTATGACGAACCCGGCTACACCGGCTTCGGCTGTGCCGCCGGCCTGCTGGTTGAGCGCAGGTTCTTTCTGGATGCGGGCGGCTTTGACGAAGACTATTTCGCCGCCTGTGAAGAGCACGACCTCTGCTGGAGGGCATGGCTGTATGGATATAAGGTCGCATACGCACCGCGGGCGGTAATGTACCATCATGAAAGCGGCACCTTCGGTACGCGCAGCAACGCCGATCCGCAGAAGGTTTACCTCAACACCCGCAACCGCCTGTACAATCTGGTAAAGAATCTCGAATCGGGCAACGCGGTGCGCGGGTTCGTAATAAGCTTGTGTTTCAATGCCTACCGCTGGCTGACCTATCTGCTCGGTGGAAAGTTTGCCGCTTCGATGGCCGTCTGCCGAGGGCATGCCGGCTTTTTGCGCAACCTCGGGCGCACACTACGGAAGCGCCGTATGGTACAGAAGAGACGCGTCCGAAGCGACCGGGAGCTTTACCGGCTGGGCGTCATCGCCACGCTGGCGGAAAGCCTGAAGGAGGAAGGGAGACTGCGCCGGCTGAACACGGTCCGGTGATTTATATCGAAATAAAATAGCGGCGGTACGGCTGTTGAACGGATTAAAAAACATATGGTCGAAATCGGGATGACATCTTATGGATGCAAGCATCATCATACTCACCAAAAACGGCGGTGAAGGCTTCCGCCGACTGCTGGAGCGCATCTACCGTCAGCGCTATGATGGCACCTTCGAGGTCATCGTCATCGACTCCGGCTCAACCGACGGCACATCTGAAGCGGCAGGCGGATATCCGGTAAGATTTCAGTCAATTCCGTCTCACGAATTCCACCACAGCCGCACCCGCAATCTGGCTGCCGGCATGGCGCAGGGGAAATACATCGTGTTCATAACACAGGACGCACTGCCGGCGGGAGATGATTGGATGCAGAAGCTGGTCGATAGCTTTGCCGACCCGCAGGTTGCCATGGTCGTCGGCAGACAGATCGCATGGGATAATGTAAAGCCGCCCGAGAGGTTTTTCTATCACTATAATTTCCCCGATTTCAGAATCGTGGTAAAATCGGGTGCTGAAGATCACTATCATGACAACGTTTTCATATCCAATGTAAACGCCGCCTATCGAAGTGATGTACTGATGAAATACGGCTTCAAAGAAGATATGGTCATGGCCGAGGACAAGGAGATCGCCGCCCGGCTTATACGGGACGGTTATATAATCGTGTATGAGCCTTCTGCCGCGGTTTACCATGCACATGATTACGGACTGAAAGATGTATTTGTGCGGTATCTGGATTACGGTCTGGCACTGGAGCAGGGTGCCGGCAGACTGCCCGGGACGGACAGGCCGCTGACCTCGCGCATCGGCGCATATCTCGGTGCGGAGCTGGCCTTTTTAAAATGCGGCAATTGCCTCGGGTGGGCGCCTTACGCCATAATATATGAAATGTGCAAATACGCGGGATTACTGCTGGGGCGTATGCGTGCGGCCTTGCGGAATCCCCAGCGGAGGAAAAGAAGGCGTTGACCGAGTTCTGGCGCTACCGCGAGCTGGTGTGGAATCTGACGGTGGTTGACCTGAAGAACAGGTACCAGAACACCGTTCTGGGCTTCATATGGTCGCTGCTCAGTCCGCTGCTGCTGTCGCTGGTGCTGTATTTCGTCTTCCGATATCTTTTCCAGCAGGAGCCCAACTTCCCCGCCTACCTGCTGGTCGGGCTGATGTCGTGGCGCTTTTTTGCCACCGGCACCAATGCGGCCATCTATGCCATCACCGGCAAGGGGAGTCTGGTTACCAAGGTATATGTGCCCAGATGGATTCTGGTGATGAGCAACACCCTTTCCAACCTCATCAGCTCACTCATCGAGTTTGTCGTCATCCTGCCCATACTGTATGCCGTATCGGGCGGACTGCCCGTCACCACGGTGTTTTTCCCGCTGGTCTTCATCATCTATTTTCCCTTTGTTTACGGCATCAGCCTTTTTCTGGCCGCGCTGTACGTATATTTCCGCGACCTGAATCAAATCTGGGATGTGTTGAGCTTTATCCTGTTTTTCCTCTCACCCATCTTCTACCCGTTGAGCTCCATCAAGGGCATGCTGCCGTTCTATCTGCTCAACCCCATCACCGAGTTCATCATCATCTACCGCGACCTGATGATTTACGGCCGTCTTCCCACGCCGTACAGTCTTGGCATCGTCTGTGCCGCCGCCCTGGCGGCCGTCTTAATCGGATGGGCGGTCTTTCACCGCCTGCAGAGGCGCTTTGCCGAGGAGATGTAAAAACCTGTTGCTCCCATAAAGTCGAGAAATGAAACAGAAAATCGCTTCCGGCATTAAAAACAGCAGAATAAGGTGGCATCTCAATGCCGTGGTTGTGCGTATTTTGCTGTGGCCCAGGCCTCTTATCGAGCGCCTGTTCCCGCCGGGTTCCGCGGTGGTCCGCTATTACTGGCTGATGCTGTCGGGGGTGCAGATCATCATACTGAATGGGTGGAGTAGCTTCAGGCGCAGATACGACCATTACAGGCGGACGCAGAAGAAGATAGGCAGGTGGCGGAAGGGCATCGAAAGCAAGGCAGAACAGCCGCACATCGTTGAGATAACCCCCGATCAGTTCGCTTCCACCGATAATTTAAAGGTGGCAGTGGTGGTGCATGCATATTATTTCGACGTCTTCGACGAAATATGCGGTTATCTGAAAAACATGCCCTGCCGCTATGCATTGCTGGTATCCGTAAAGGATGAAGATGACAGGCGGGTCGCAGTCCGAAGGATAGAGTCACTGCCGGCCGTTGGAGAGGCGGTTGTTAAGGTGGTGCATAACCGCGGCCGCGATATCAAGCCTTTTCTGGTCGATTTCGGCACCGACCTGTTGCGGTATGATTATATCTGCAAGATACATACCAAAAAGTCCCTTTTCAAGGGAGCTGAAGATGCCGGCTGGCGGCGGTATCTGTGCGGCGCACTGCTCGGCAGTCAGGAGCGCATCCGGGCGATACTCACCATGTTCGAGCATCATAAGCGCACGGGTATAATCTATCCGGACCGCTATCCCGGGCTTCCCTACTGGGCCTATACCTGGCTGTCCAACAGGTGGATTGCCGCACCCATCGTCCAAAGGCTCGGTTTCAAATTCGATGCAGATGAATATATAGAGTATCCCGCCGGCTCGATGTTCTGGATAAGAAAGGAGGCACTTAAGCCCCTGCTCGGTCTGGGGATCACCGAAGGCGACTTTCCCGAAGAGATCGGGCAGACAGACGGGACAATGCACCATCTGCTGGAGAGATGTTTCACCCTGTCGGCACAGGCGGCCGGAATGACCCATGCACTGGTAGCCGGCAGCAATGAGCATGTTTTCTTATGCGATGACCGTGACGTGGCGGCACCCTATTTCCACCTGTCGGCGTATGAAAAGATAAGGCAGGCTCTGCCGCAGGTCGATGTCGCATCGTTTGATATTTTCGATACACTGCTCTGCCGTCCTTTTGCCAGCCCCGATATGGTTTTTCACTATCTGGAAGAGTGTGTGAAGGAGCGTTTTGGCGTAAAGGGGTTTGCGCAGCTGCGCAGGCGGGCGGAAGATATGGTTCGGATGGAAAAAGGTGCAACGGGCGATGTGAAGCTCTCCGAGATCTATGCCCGGCTGGCAGGGTTGGCCGGTATCACCGCCGCGGTTGCCGGCCAGATAATGGAGCTTGAAATACAAACGGAGACTTCACTGCTCATCCCCCGCGAAGGGGTTATGGATATTTTTGAGGAGGTCAGGCAGTCGGGGAAGCGCGTCATACTCACCACCGACACCTATTTCGAGAGAGGACATATCGAACGGATGCTGTCGGCAAAGGGCATCGGCGGCCATCACCGATTGTATATCTCCAGTGAGGAAGGGAAGCGCAAGGACCGCGGTGACATGTGGGATTTTGTGATCGACAGAGAAGGCATAAAAGGGCATGCCCTGCTGCATGTGGGAGATAACGAGCAGTCCGATCTGCAGAAGCTCGGCGACCGCGGCCCGTATTTCATGGTGCATGTGATGAAGCCTTCCGTCCTGTTCAGGCAGAGCAGGTACGGGAGGCAATTGTGGCAGATATACGAGCCGTACAGGGGATGGCGCGAGAATCTGCTGTACGGCCTGATCTCCAATCACTTCTGCCTTGACCCCTATCCTTACGATTTCTGGAACGGCGACAGACCGCTTGAAAATCCCCGTTCCTTCGGGTACGTGGTATTCGGTCCGCTTATACATAATTTCATTGCATGGTTGATCGATTATGCCGTGCGGGACGGCATCGGCCGGCTCTATTTTCTGTCTCGAGAGGGATATGCATTGAAGGACATCTACGATGACATCTGTGCCATACTGGAAAAAGATCGGTCGAATATCGACCTGCCCGTAAGCAGCTATCTTCTATGCTCGCGGAGGGCGGCGCTGTTTGCCTGCCTGCGGGGACCTGCTGACCTCCTGCCTTTTCTGGACAGGCGCTTCAGAGGCACACTGAGGTATTTATTCGAAAAGCGCCTGTATGTAAACCGCGATGTGATGCAGGAAATAGAGAAGGCGCTGGGTGCGGCGGTTCTGGATGGCGAGGTATCACTGCCTGAAGATTACGACCGGGTAAGGGACTGTCTTTACAGCGTGTGCGATATACTTCTTCCCCGGGCGGAGGCCGAGCGGAGGGCAATGATTGCATACTGCGTACAGAACGGGCTTGATGGGCGAGTAAATGCCGGGCTGGTTGATGTGGGCTATTCCTGCACCATACAGCGGTCGCTGATCGAGCTGCTGTGTATGCCCCTTAACGGCTATTATTTTGCCACCGATGAGAGTGCTGCAGAGGCCTGTGGACGCGGCTCGACGGCGCGGGGTTATCTGGGTGAGAGGATCAATCCGGTCCACAGCACCTCGGTGATATTCAATTACAGCCTTCTGCTCGAGGCGGTACTGACATCGCCGCAGGGACAGCTCATACGCTTTTCCAACGGCGGCGGCGTTGTGCCCGTTTTCAAACCGGGAGGCATTTCCCAGAGAAACTTCGGAATTATCCGGGAGATTCACCGGGGCATGAAGGACTTTGTATCCGCGATGTATAACAGCTTCGGCAAACGGGCGGTTGATGTGGAATTCCCCGTCAATGATATACTGTGTTATTATCAGATGGTTGCAACCGGCGAAATAGATATCGGAGGGCTGAAGAAAGCACTGTCCGTCGAAGATGAGTACAGCGGAAATCCGGAGATACCGGTCATCGATTTCTATGCATCCCGAAGGAGAGGTTGAAAACCTATGTCTGCCATATCGGTAAATAACGTTTCCAAGAAGTTCAGGATACCGCATGAGAAAAAGACTACACTGTTCCAGCAGGCGATCGGCATTATAAAGAGGCAGACGAGCTACGAAGAGTTCTGGGCGCTGCGGGATATCAGCTTCGATGTTGAGAGGGGCGAGACCTTCGGCATCATCGGCCGTAACGGTTCGGGCAAGTCCACACTTCTCAAGATACTGGCCAGGGTCATGTACCCCGACAGCGGATCGGTAAGGATCGACGGCAGAGTGGCCTCTTTCCTTGAGCTCGGCATCGGCTTTCAGCCCGAGCTCACAGCCAGGGAAAATGTTTACATTTACGCGTCGGTCCTCGGCATGGGGAAGGGCCAGACGGAAAAAGTGTACGATGCCATCTTCGACTTTGCCGAGCTCAAACGTTTTGAAGACATGAAGCTGAAGAACTTCTCCTCGGGCATGTATATCAGGCTGGC